>Ga0255053_10000782_pt1 | contig 17371 bp, 14 predicted proteins | sample JV7_2_22_MG_FD_188635 | JGI IMG/M metagenome (GOLD analysis project Ga0255053, IMG submission 188635) | Seawater microbial communities from Jervis Inlet, British Columbia, Canada - JV7_2_22 | ecosystem: Environmental > Aquatic > Marine > Inlet | place: Canada: British Columbia | collected...
GGCCGGTCCTCCACGCGCCCGCGTCGGCATGCGGGTTCACAGGGGCGGTCGCAGACACGACCGAGAATACCCGGAAACACGTTTGATTTTCGATTTTCGATGTAGGCGTCGCCGAATCGCCCCTGGGCAATCAGGCGGATATATTGAGGAACGTCAGTATGCGCAGGACAGGCCCACTGACAGTCGACGACTTTGTGGAAGTACTCGGGGTTGGAGGTATCAGTTGGTTTCATTCCAAGCTCGCGCCGGACATATTCCTCCACCCGGCCAGCAATACGGTCCCGTATTTGGCGCTAGCATAGCCGGATCGGCCGGAAAGTAAATACTTTATCAAACCTAACGCGAACGGCTGAATTCGACCCGCTGCCCGGCTATCGCACCGGTCAACTCACCGTCGCGATATGCGATCGCTCCGTTTACGATAGTAGTATCTATGCTTGATGAAAATTCGTGGCCTTCAAACGGCGACCAGTGACATTTGCAGAGCAGGTTGGACTGCTCGACCGTATGCGGTCTATTCGTGTCGACAATGACCAGATCGGCAAAACAGCCTTCACGGACATAGCCGCGATCCTTAACACCGAAGATTTCCGCCGGCGCATGACTGGTTCGATCAACGAGCAACTCCAGACTGATTTGCTTCGCCGCCGCAAGGTCGAACATGGCTGGCAACGCATGTTGCACCAGCGGAAGTCCAGCTGGCGCCTTGAAATAAGTTCGGCGTTTTTCGCCAGCGGTGTGTGGTGCATGATCGGTCGCAACGATATCAATGCGACCCTCATTTAGCGCTTTGATCAGCGCCTCCCGATCTGCGGCCGACTTGATCGCCGGATTGCATTTGATTCGGGCGCCCTGATCCTCGTAACGAGATTCGTCAAACCAAAGGTGGTGTACGCAAACCTCGGCCGTGATTCGTTTCTCGGAGCGGTGCGCCTTGGAAAACAAAGCCATCTCGATGGCTGTCGTCAGATGCAAGACGTGCAGCAACGCATCGTGGCGACGCGCCAGGTCGACTGCCATGCTGGAGGACTGCAAGCATGCGCTTGCGGAGCGAATATTCGGATGTTCCGACATCGGTACATGCTCGCCATATTTCTTTTTCGCGTGGGACTCGTTGTCCCAGATGGTCGGAGAATGTTCGCAATGTGTAACCACCATAACGGGCGCGTGTTCAAAAACCTTTTCAAGGACCTCTGGATCATCGACCAGCATGTCTCCCGTTGAGGCACCCATGAATACCTTGATGCCGCAGGCCTCACCAACTTCAAGTTTCTTGATCTCTTCAATATTGCGATTTGTGCCGCCGAGGTAAAAACCGTAATTGGCCGAGCATCGATCCTGTGCGAGTTTGTATTTGTCTGCCAGCGCCTTGCGCGTCGTCGTCTGTGGATTGACGTTCGGCATGTCCATGAAGCTCGTAATGCCGCCAGCCGCCGCGGCGGCCGATTCCGTAGCGAGATCACCTTTGTTGGTTAGCCCTGGCTCCCGAAAGTGCACCTGGTCGTCGATCATTCCCGGAATCAGGTAACAACCCCCTGCATCGACTACTTCGACACCGTCGTTCGCAGAAATATTGCTGGCGATCTTCTCGATCCGCTCGCCGTTGATCAGCACATCCGCATCGCGAGTTTCGCCTTCATTTACAAGACGGGCGTTTGTGATTAGCAGCTTGCTCATTACGGCGATTATGAGCGGTATCAAGCCAGATTACACCTCTGCCTCAGCACAAGGCGGTTTCGCGATATACCAGATATGACGGCTTTCAATTTGCGGCTTTTCCCTGGAATTTTTGCGAGCCGCGTCCGGGTGTGCGATAACCGATCTGATATTGCGAGTTCGAGCGGCCAATGAGCGATACAAATTACCTGCAGCGGATTCAGAACGCGTCAGTCTACGATGTGGCTGTCGAGTCGCCGCTGGATTTTGCGCGTAATCTGTCGGCGCGCCTGAACAACCGCATTTGGCTGAAACGGGAAGATCTACAGCCGATTTTCTCATTCAAACTACGCGGTGCGTACAACAAACTCGCCTCGCTAAGTGACAAAGAGCTGGCAAATGGCGTCATCTGCAGTTCGGCAGGTAATCACGCTCAGGGTGTCGCGCTGGCTGCGCAGCGTCGTGGAATTCGCTCAGTCATCGTAATGCCCGTAACGACGCCCTCGATTAAAGTCGACGCTGTTCGCTCCCTTGACGGCGAGGTTACCCTCTTCGGCGACACTTACGATGACGCCTACTCGCATGCGCGCGAACTGGAACAGAAACACGGCTTCGTCTTCATACACCCATTCGATGATCCGGATGTTATCGCAGGCCAGGGCACGATCGGTTTGGAAATATTGAAGCAGGCGACCGAGAACATCGACGCGATATTTGTGCCGATAGGTGGCGGTGGCCTGATCGCCGGAATCGCCGCGTATGTCAAAGAGATGCAACCCGAGATCCGAGTAATCGGCGTCGAGCCCGATGATTCGTCCGCGATGCGGGATTCGATCGAGGCCGGGGAACCCGTCGTGCTCGATCACGTTGGTATCTTCGCAGACGGTGTCGCAGTGCGCCGCGTCGGTGATGAAACTTTTCGTCTGTGCCAGGATTTCGTGGACGAGATCATCACCGTCGATACCGATCAGATATGCGCAGCGATCCGTGACATCTTCGAAGACACACGCTCAATCGTCGAACCGGCCGGAGGACTTGGTGTCGCGGCCGTCAAGAAATATGTCGCTGAAAATCAGATTGCGGGCCAGACTTTTGTGACCATCAATTGTGGCGCCAACGTCAATTTTGATCGTCTGCGCCACATCGCCGAACGTGCGTCAGTCGGTGAGCAAACAGAGATGTTACTCGCTGTGGAAATTCCGGAAGAGCCTGGCAGTTTTCGGAATTTTTGCCAGTTGATTGGGCGCCGCGGCATAACTGAATTCAACTATCGCTACAGCGACAAAAAGAGCGCACACATTTTTGTCGGTGTGCAGTTAAGCGGTGGCGCCGAGGAGCGCCATACGCTGGTCACCGAGCTCGGTGAGGCCGGCTACCCACTTGCAGACCTTAGCGACAACGAGATGGCAAAGCTGCATGTGCGGCACATGGTCGGTGGCCGCTCGGTCGGCGTCGCCAATGAACGGCTCTTTCGTTTTGAGTTTCCAGAGCGGCCGGGAGCGTTGCTCGGTTTTCTTGATGCGATCGGAACAGACTGGAACATCAGCCTGTTTCACTACCGCAATCACGGCTCCGACTATGGCCGAATACTTGCCGGAATCGATGTGCCTGAAGATGAGACTGACAAACTCGAGGCGCATCTCGCCGACCTCGGCTACGTACATTGGGAAGAAAGTGACAATCCGGCTTACGAGATGTTCCTGGGTTGACGTAGCAAACCAAAAAATCCCTTATGCTGTTTGTTTCGTGACGTTGAGCGGTGGCCTTGTGCCACCGCTTTTTTACCACATCTCCCGCATGCGAGACGCCACATCAATGCGTTTATCCGACTGCACCTGTAGCCGCACGGCATCGGACTCTGCGCGGCCATGGAAACAGCTTTCCATCGTCTCCAGCACTGAATCTGTCAGGAATCGACTTCGCGCACCATACACATGCTTGTCGCCGTCCCTTCGTTGCTGCGTTACGTGATACTTGAGCGGCGCAATGAGTGACAAGGCCTGTTTTGCGCGCGTCATTGCAACGTACAGCAAGCGACGTTCTTCCTCGATCATCGCGGGCTTGCCAGTCGCAAATTCCGAAGGAAAGTTCCCGTCCGATACGTTTAGCACAAACACGGCCTCCCACTCCTGCCCTTTCGCCGAGTGCACCGTCGACAATACGAGATAGTCTTCATCCAGCAATGGAACCCCGGCCAGATCCCCGGCAGCATTCGGTGGATCAAGCGTCAACTCAGTAAGAAAGCGCTCACGCGTCGGATAAGCACCGGAAATCTGCTCAAGCTGCTCAAGGTCCGCCTCCCGGGTATCGAGACCATCGTAGAGTCTTTCAAGCTGCGGCTGATACCAGCGACGAACCTGAGTAAGTTGCGGCTGCCAGCCCGCATCATCAGCTTCGACGGCTGACAGTGAATCCATCAACCTGCAAAAAGTACTCCAGCCACGCGCCGCCGCTGACGGAGGACGAAATTCGTGCAGCGCCGAAAACGAGAAATTCCCGACGGCGAGTAGCTCATAGCACCGCGATGCATTCGCAGGTCCCATGCCCGGCAGCAGTTTCAAAACTCGAAAAGCAGCAACTTCGTTTTTGGGGTTCTCGGCCCACTTGAGTACAGACAGCATGTCTTTGACGTGTGCAGCCTCCAGGAACTTGAGTCCGCCGTATTTCACATAGGGAATGTTGCGCCTGACCAGTTCGAGTTCGAGTCTGTCGCTATGATGAGCGCCGCGAAACAGCACCGCCTGATCCATGAGTCGCATACCAAATTCGCGATTTTCCAGAACTGACTGAATGACATATTCAGTCTCGGCGTCGCCATCCTCTACGGTTACGTATTTCGGCTTCGCACCATTGTTTTTTTCTGCAAACAGGTTTTTGCGGTACTGGCGTTCACCTCCGGCGATTAGACAATTTGCTACGTTCAGGATTTCTTGTGTTGAGCGGTAATTCTCTTCCAGTGTCACAACTTCCGATCTAGGCATGAACTGATCAGGAAAACCGAGGATGTTTTCCACTTCCGCAGCCCGAAACGAATAGATCGACTGCGCATCATCGCCCACCACCGTTACGCCGTCACCGTTCGGCTTCAGGGCACGCAGAATTTGCGCCTGCACGAGATTCGTATCCTGATACTCATCGACGAGCACATGGTCGAAGCAGGAGCCGATTTGCTCGGCTAATTCCTTGTCCGCCACGAGGTAACTCCAGTACAGCAACAGATCATCGTAATCAAGCGACTGGTTTTTCTGCTTGCGTGTCACGTAGTGTCTGAATAGCTCGCGCAGCTCCGCTTCCCAATCGATGCACCATGGATACGATTCGTTCAATACGTCTACCAAGGGTTTCTGTGAATTCACGCAGCGCGAGTAGATTGCCAGACACGTGTCCTTTTTCGGAAAACGCCGCGACTTCCGCGACAGTGCCAGCTCGTGCCTCGTGACATCGATGACATCTGCGGCGTCGCCCCGATCGAGTACCGAGAATCCCGGGTCCAGACCGAGATTGGCCGCAAAACGTCGCAACAGGCGATTTGCGACCGAATGAAACGTGCCTGACCACGGCAATACGCCGGCTGGCACCGGACTGGCGGTGCTACCGACCATCGTCTGTCTTACGATCGTGTCAACACGTCGTGTCATCTCCTGTGCTGCGCGCCGGGTAAATGTCAGTAACAGGATTTTCTCGGGGCTGACGCCCTGAATGATTAAATGGGCAACCCGATGCGCGAGTGTCATCGTCTTGCCGGTGCCGGCGCCGGCGATTACCAGCAACGGGCCAGCCTGAAAAACGTCTCCCACCGGCTTGTGACCGTATTCAGCCGCCTGAAGCTGAGCCGGATTCAGCAACTCCAGATAATCGTCAATCCGCTCCGCTGCCTGCATAGTCTTTCCTCACTGGAAAAGTCTGTATTTTTATACAGTACTGGATGGATTTACAAGTTCAGGTAGTTGGTTTGGCAAGGAATTGGTCAATCAGCCGTGTGAGCGAGCCCTTTGTTCCAAGTGCAGCATGTGGCCAGCGCCCTCTAATCACGCGGTTGCCTGAAGTCGCGTCAACCGCCTTGCTCGCTTCGGTTCATATGTGTAACTACCGGGCATGGGCATGCATCCCGCCCTATTCGGCACGCCGTGTAGTCTGTATAAAAGGACTCACACGTACCTCTGAGACCCTCTGACCCGTTGATTTGACTGAATGACGCTCGAGATTGCATTTGTCCTCGGCATACTTGCCGTCTCGCTGATCCTGTTCATCAGCGAAGTCATTCGCATGGACCTCGTCGCCCTGCTCGTGCTCGGCGCACTGGCACTTACAGGGCTTGTAACAGCCAACCAGGCTTTCGATGGCTTCTCGAATGGCGCCGTCATTACGGTGTGGGCGATGTTCATCCTCAGTGAGGGCCTCACTCGCACAGGGATCGCCGACATCATCAGTCGTCAGGTCATGCGACTGGGCGGGCGCCGCGAGTTCGCGATGATTCTCGTCATTATGATTACCGGCGCAGTGCTCTCGGCATTTATGAATAACATCGGCGTCGCAGCACTAATGTTGCCAGTGGTCGTCCAGGTGGCGCGTCGTACACGCATCCCGGCATCACGACTGCTGATGCCACTTGCCTATTCGACATTGCTTGGTGGCCTGACGACCTTGATTGGTACGCCGCCGAACCTCTTGATAAGTGAATCGCTCACGCGATTTGGTTACGAACCATTCAAGCTTTTTGATTTCACGCCTTTGGGCGGGGCTGTCATGGCCATTGGCATATTGTTCGTTGCATTGTTTGGCAGATTTCTGTTGCCGAGGCAGGCTGCTGAGCATGGCAAACACGTTAGCCAGCGGAGCTTGAGGTCCCGTTACAAGCTGCATGAGCGTACGTTCATGATGCGCGTACCGACGCATTCCATTCTTGTCGGCAAGACCCTCGCCGAGAGTCGCATAGGCAGTTCCACCGGTTTGATTATTCTTGCCCTCGTGCGCCACGGCCGTAGTGAAACTCTGCCAAGCCGGCAAACAATACTTCGCGGCGGTGACGGCATCCTCGTGCAAGGACGCATTGATCAGTTCCGCGAGTTGCGCCGCTGGAGTGACCTTGTGATCGAACGCGAGTCGCCCGTACTGAAATCAATGGTCGCTGCGAAAATCGCATATGCCGAGGTAACCATCGCGGATACATCACCGCTGGTGTCCGAACTCGTACGGCACGCGGGATTCCGGAGCCAGTTCGACGTGGCCGTCGTTGGACTACGCCGCAGGAACCAATACCGCTTGACGAATCTGGCGTACGTACCGTTACGAAAAGGTGAACGCGTACTTGTGCAAGGCGAAATCGACGCTGTTGCACAACTCGAGAAATTCTCCGACTTCACTGAGGTCGAGGTGCTCACCGGTGAGCGCCTGGACGAGCAGTACCCTGCTGACGAGCGCATGTTCGTGGTACGGCTGCCAAAACACAGTGACCTTGCTGGCGCAACGCTACGCAAAAGTCGTCTTGCCGACGTCTTCGATTTCCGTGTTGGCGCCATATTTCGCGATGGCGCACTAACGGTAATGCCGCGCGGCGACGAAGACCTTCTTGGGGGCGACCTGCTGCTGATAGAAGGTCAGCCGAGTGACCTCGATGTCCTGCGTGGCCTGCAGGAACTCGAAATCGAAACCGGCGTTTCGACTCGCCTGGGAGCATTCGAGTCCGAACGCCTGACCTTGATGGACGCAACGCTCGATCCGCGCAGCAGTCTAGCGGGCCGTACGGTCGGCGAACTCAATTTTCGCGAGCGCTACGGCATCGAATTAGCCGGCATTTGGCGTGAGGGTGAAACTGTTGGCACTGAGCTGGCCGACGAAGAGCTACAGATTGGTGACGCATTGCTTCTGCTTGGACCACGCGATCGGCTGCAATTACTTTCGTCCGACTCTGATTTTCTGATCCTGACGCCGTTGGGTCAGGAACCTCCGGACACTCGACGCGCGCCGCTTGCCGCTTTCATCATGCTGGCTGTGGTCGTATCAGTAATGATGGGCAAGGTACCTATCTCGGTGGCGGCAGTGGTCGGCGGCAGCATCATGATCCTGACGGGCTGTCTGAACATGGAACAGGCGTATCGGGCGATCGATTGGCGCGCAATATTCTTAATAGCGGGCATGCTGCCACTCGGAACGGCGATGCAGGAGACCGGCGCGGCGACGTATCTGGCCGGACAGGTCATGACCCTGCTGGGTGACGCAGGGCCATGGCCCGTCATCATGGGCCTTTATGTGCTTACCGCGATGGCCACGATGATTATTCCAACCGCCGCTCTCGTCGTTCTGATGTCCCCTATCGTGCTTTCGGCGATGTCCGACATGGGCCTGCAGCCAGAGACCGCAATGATGGCGATCGCAATAGCCGCTTCAGCGAGTTTCACGAGCCCGATATCGCACCCGGCGAACATTCTCGTTATGGGCCCGGGTGGCTATCGCTTCGTCGATTACCTCAAGGTCGGTGTACCGTTGACCATTGTCGTATTCATTACTGTAATGGTCTTGCTTCCCATCCTTTGGCCGCTGCAAGCAGTTTAGGAACAGGACATTCGAATGACAGACACAGTCGTTATTGCGGGTGCCGGCCATGGAGCCGGTCAGGTTGTGGTAACACTCAAGCAGCGAAAATTCTCGGGTCGAATCGTTCTTATCGGCGACGAGTCGCATCTTCCCTATCAGCGGCCACCGCTGTCGAAGAAGTTTCTTGCTGGCGAATTTCCGGCCGCGCGCTTGTACTGCAAACCCCCTTCTTTTTACGAAGATCCGCAGATCGAAGTTCGCCTCGACACGAGGATCAAATCCATTGATCGTGCGGCGCACAGGTTGCAAACAACACAAGGCGACGACATTGCCTACGGCAAGCTGATTCTTGCCCTGGGCTCGCGCGTTCGGAAAGTCTCGGTTCCCGGCTGCGACCTGCCAGGCGTGCATTACTTGCGCAATATCGCCGATGTTGAGGCCATTCGCGCTAATGCTGCGAGTAGCCGGCGACTTGTGGTTGTTGGCGCCGGATATATCGGCCTCGAGGTTGCGGCGGTTTGCAGGCAACTCGGGCTGGACGTCACCATTATCGAAATGACCGACCGAGTCATGAGTCGCGTTGTGTCGCCAAACGTATCTGACTTCTATCAGCTCGAGCACACGAATCACGGCGTGAAGCTACTTCTTTCGACTGGCCTGACCTCTTTCGACGGCAAGCGTCGCGTCCGGTCCGTTGTCACCGATACTGATCAGAAGATCGCGGCCGATTTCGTAGTCGTCGGTGTTGGCATCATACCGAACACAGAGCTCGCCGAAGCTGCAGGCCTTGAAATAGACAATGGAATCGCTGTCGATGATCAGTGCCAGACGGCCGATCCACATATCTACGCGATTGGCGACTGTACATCGCATCCGAACAGCATTTATGGACTGCGATTGCGCCTGGAATCGGTTCACAACGCACTTGAGCAAGCAAAAACTGCAGCCAGCAATATTTGCGGTGTCGAGACGCATTACTCGCAGGTACCCTGGTTCTGGTCAGATCAGTATGACCTCAAATTGCAGATAGCCGGACTGTCACAGGGTTACGACCAGGTCGTGCTTCGCGGCGACCCGTCCAGCAGGAGTTTCTCGTGTCTGTATCTGAAGAATGGGTCGCTCATCGCCGTCGAGGCAGTCAATGAGCCGCGGGACTTCATGCAATCGAAAGCGCTTATTGCGAACCACACCGCCATCGATCCGGTACAACTTGCCGATGCCGATGTCGCGCTTAGGGACCTGGCGTAGCTTCAGCTTCGGGCTGAGGCATCTCTATCGTAATATTGCCGTCGATTGCCACTGGCCCCCGATCAACTGAATAGGCCTTCGCAGTGAGTGCTTCCACACCTTCGGTCTGGAGTCCTTCAAACTTGCCGCTACCGCCAACAACCGTGGCAGTGCCGAGCGCGCCTGGACCCGAGGTCGTATTGCCATTCCAGATACCTCGCCAGTTATCACCGGAACTCCGATATGCCGGGATCACAATATCGCGCAGATAGCCCCAGTAATTCTCTTGCTGCTCGATGAACAAGCTACCCCGCGCGGGAAGATAAATGTGCCAGACACTATCGACAATTACCTCACCGTTCAGGATTCTGGTGCTTTCCGAATCGGACGAAAACTTGATTCCGATCCCGACAGTCTGATTACGGCTGTTCTTCAGCACGGTTGCCAATGCGCTGGTCTGGCTAACGGACCGCTCCCAAAGTTGCAGGACTTTCGCTGGGTAAGGTGCTATCTGAGATTCACCATCATTTGTGTAGATCAAGGAATTCGCTGCAACAGTTGAATATTCGAGACTGATCAGCTCATTGTCCGTTACGGACAGCGGCGATAACTTGTTTTGCGCCATAAAGGGGTTGTAATAGAGCAGCATGAAGAATGCGGCAGCACCTAACACGATTCCAGCCACCAATGAAATCAGATACTTCATTCTTCATCCACCGCCTGCCCGACGAATGCGGCGATGATCTCGATCCGACCGGCGGATGCGTCCTCCGAACCGGATACATCTGCAATCCATCGCTCAGAAATCGCGCCCTCCATCGCGGCGAACTCACGTGTGCCCCAGGTCAGCTCGCCGATGCGATAGCCGCCCTCCGCCGGTTCTGGATGCACTCTCACATAGGCGGAACCTCGTGCAGGCAAATGAAATACCCATTCAATGACATCACCATAATCCTCATGGCTGGCTGCGATGCGGCTGGCAACACCGACCACGGCATCTTTACCGTTCCGGATCTTGAAAAGTTCGGCACGAGTATCCGCAAACTGTTCATCATCAGGCCACTTCAGGCCAGCAGGCACCGGGCTGCTCCGTGATGGTGCGCCGATCATGATGCGGTCCTTCGGCACATTGACATGAAACAACTCGGTATTGCCTTGGTTCGGGTGAACCACGATCATCGATTGTTCCCGAAATTGATCTACTGCAGGTGTGAAATACAGTCCTGCACCGGCCACCACAATTCCGAGCAAACATCCTGCAATGAAAGTCTTTAACATGAGCCAAGTTTAGTTAAATTACCGTTGGCATCACACCCCTCACGACCAATTTGTGACAGACCGCACATAAGTGCAGGCTTGAACCATATGACCGCCCCGATTTTCCTCTGCCATGATCAATCAGTCGGAACTGAAGTAGTTTGCCAGGTGCTCGTCGAGGCTGATTTCGTCGCCGATCTCGATCTCGCGCTGCTGTTCTACCGATCGTGCGGCCTCGCATGCAAATTCATCTACGCGTGCCGCTGACAGCGGCGCAATGGATGCGAAGTAATCCCGATGGCTGCGGGCCACTGAAATCGCGTAGTCAAAAAAACTGCAATGGGCCTGCTTCAGTTCCTCGAGCAATCGGGCTGAAGGCGTCGCCATGGGTTCGTCGACCAATTCCTGCATCAGGCGAACTGTCTGCGCATAGCTTGCGCCACCATCAGCCTGATCGATCAGGCCCGCAACCCCTGAGACATTGTCCAGAATCTCATTCGCCCAGCTACCAAGTGAAGTTTCCGCGCCGTCCCGCCTTAAACGTAATTCCGGGTCGCGTCCTTTCTTAGCTGTATGGGCCTGGTTGTGCTTGATTTCATCAAGTGATCCGCCATCCAGCGGAGGACTGTCCTCAAGCAAGCAATAAATCAGGAAAGCCTCCATGAAACGCATCGTATTTTGATTCACGCCGGCGGGATCATCGATATTGATATCCAGGGAGCGGATTTCCACATATTCGATGCCACCACGTAACAAAGCGCTTGTGGGTCTTTCGCCAGACCTCGCGACCCGTTTCGGCCGAACCGGACTGTAATACTCGTTCTCGATCTGCAGGCGATTAGCAGAGAGTTGCCGGTACTCGCCATCGACCTTTACACCAATTTTTTCGTAGTCGGGTTCAGGAGTATTGATCGCCTCTTCCAGATCATGGATGTATCCATCAAGATCATTCACCGATATTTTGATGCGCGATTGATTTTGATTGCTATAGCCCAGATCGCTCATCCTGAGTGAGGTCCCGAACGGTTCGTACCACGTTTCGGCATTCAAAGATGCCATGTCGAGCTCGGCGCCACCGCCAAAAGACTTACACATCGCCGGCGATGCGCCGAACAAATACAACACGAGCCAACCGAATCGATGGAAGTTTCGTACCAGGCCCATGTATTGATCCGAACGAAATTCGCGCTCTTCCCTGTCGTCACCAGCGATTAACTGATATTGCGGCCAGAATGCTTCGGGCAGCGAGTAATTGAAGTGCACTCCGGCAATTGTCTGCATGTACCGACCGTAACGGTGACCCAGCCCGCGTCGATAGATCGTCTTCATTTGCCCGATATTGGACGTGCCGTATTGCGCGAGTGGGATTTTCTCGTCCTGAGGAATCTGACACGGCATGCTTGCAATCCAAAGCAATTCTTCCTCGAGTTGCGCATACGTGAATTGATGAAGATCACACAAGAAATGCAGCGCCTCCCAGGTCGCCGCGTAGGCAGGCGTTACGAACTCGAGCAGAGCCTCGGAAAAGTCGGTAGTAACATAGCGATTGCTTAACGCCGAGCCAAGTCCATCAGGATGTGATCGCCGCGACAAATAACCTTCCAGGTCGAGGCGCAGCGATTCTTTTTCGATCCCCTTCAGGCCGCCAGCCAACAGGCCCCCATCTGCTACGGCAAGTGCATTGAATCGCTTGTCAAATACCTGGCTCAAAATGACCCTCTTTGCTCGATGCCGTTCGTCCCGCGAGCAAATCCTCGCCGTCTGCCGCTGTTTTACCATAAGCGCGTTGTCGACGCGTGCAAGCTGATCATGGACTGCCTGTACTAGCAGTGGGTCATGATTGCTGAGTGCGGCTATAAATCGGACCGAGCAAGCTAATGCGCCCACTCGTGTGCGAAGGTGGTATTCTCGGCACCAGATGCGACAGGAGACGGTTACTTCGAAAAAGGCCGCTGACTCTCACACCGGACTACTCCTATGAATGACTCTCGACTACCCCGCTTGCGTGACCGACCAACCAATTCGGCCACACTCATCAATGAAGGCTGCAAGATCTCCGGCCTGATGACCGGATCGGGCACTTTTCTTGTTAATGGAGAGATCGATGGCGATTGCGACCTGCGCGGCACGGTGACAGTGGCAAAGAACGGTTTGTGGAAAGGCATTATTAATGCAACCGACGTTATTGTCGCTGGTCACGTCGAGGGCGACATTGTCGCCGCCGGCAACGTAGAAATCACAGATACCGCACGCATCAGTGGGACGGTTACCGGCGAAGCCATTGCAGTCGCCGAAGGTGCCGTTGTCGAGGGCGTCATGAAAACCACCGGGCCGAGCGAACCACTGGAGTCTATTGAAGAGCGCAAAGACGACTGACTGCCCCTCGAGGTTTCATATTGGCGCTAAAATTACCATACTTGGTAATTGATGGGATCTCGCTGACCCCAAAATAATACATTCCGGAAAGTTACGCCGACCTTTGGGGCCGATGCTACACTGACGGTCGGCGATACGCCTTTAAGAAGAATAATTTGAAAAGGGCTTGCTGGCTGCCCGGTGCTCCTGGTCTCGCACCGGGTGATGCCTGACAAGACTGTGAAAACATGATCGGCAGCAAAATTCCACGATACCTCCGGTTCGGGCTGACACTCGGCGTTGCCGTAGCTACCATCATGCTGTCCATGTTTTACGGCCAGTACCGTTGGCTGGCTCAGGAAATCACCTCCACAAGCACTGCAAAACACGATGCCTTCCTTCGCGGTAGCTATGAGAGGCGAGTACGCGCGCAAATGCACACCGCTGCGGACAGGCTGTCGTCAGAACTTGGCGCAAGGAATTCTGCGTCAGTCCTCACCATTCTAAATCGTACGATCGCGGACAATGAAACACTGGCCGGGCTGCGGTTCATTAGCTCTGATCTCGACATGCCGCAGGCAGGCAGCCTTCCCGACGTGGATATTTCGGACGCGGTGACCTGGCTGCCTGATAACCTTGTCATGACCTACCCTGTCGTGCACGCGAACGAAGAGTTGGGCATCCTTATCGGTTCGTTCGAGTTGCATCAATTGCGCGCTGAATCACAGGAATTTGCAACCGAGCTACTGAGCAAGGAATCACAGAGCCGACGCATCAGCTATGTCTGGATCGGCGCCGGGACACTGGCTACCTTGTTATTGTGCAGCGTGGTTGTCTGGCTAATTGTTCGTCAGCAGGCCGCAAGAATTCACGACCTCAGAATTCAAGCTGAGAAATTTCGCGATACAGACTTCGGCGAGCCATTGCCACAGATTCAGGGTGATGCTCTAGGCCAACTCGCAGCGGTATTCAATGACATGCGCGACCGGCTGAGCACTACCACTATTTCGCGCGACTACGTCAACAGTATCCTGGCGGGAATGAATGAAGCCATCATCGTTACGTCAACGGATGGGACAATCAAGCGCATCAACAGAGCGACAACCATTCTGCTTGATTATGAGGAAGACGAGTTACTGGGAAAATCGATCGACTTCATCGTAAGCGAGAAAATGACCGCCGCGCTCGTGAAAGACGGATTATCTGGCGCACCAAAAGAAGCCTTCTTAGAGAGCAAGTTCGGTGACTCAATCCCGGTATCGTATACGTGCTCTGTCGTCAAAGGTGAAGGTGGTGAGTCCGAAGATCGTATTTACGCTGCACAGAACATCACCGAGAGACGGCGTGCGGAACAACGCATTCGGTATCTGGCGCGTATCGACGCACTTACGAAAATTCCAAACCGCATGCAGTTTCAACATCTGTTGCAGCGTTCGATCGCCCGAGCACGGCGCGCGGGCAAGCCGTTGTGCCTGTTTTATATCGATCTTGACCATTTCAAGGATATCAATGACACATTTGGACACCTGGCCGGGGACGCAACACTCGAGACTGTCGCGGAACGGTTGACCGCGGAACTGCCGGAAAATTCGGTCATTGGTCGACTGGCTGGCGATGAGTTCGCCGTTATCGTCAATGGTCTGGGCCCCGATGGTGACGGCGCTGATCGTACCGACGCTCTTGCAAGAACTTTGCTGCAGAGCCTGGCGGATCCTTTTTACGTGCAGGGTCATGAAGTCTTCATGACCGCCAGTATGGGTATTGCCTACTACCCGAAAGACGCACCCAACGTTATCGACCTGATTCGCAACGCTGATGCGGCGCTGTACAGCTCCAAGAAATCGGGCGGCAATGTCTATTTCTACTATCGGCCACAGATGAACGAAGCGGCAGTCGAGCGCCTGATGACCAAAAGCAAGCTCAAACGCGCGTTTGAGCGCGACGAACTTCTCGTTCATTACCAACCCAAGTACAACATCGAAACGGGTGAGGTCTTTGGTGCTGAAGCTCTGGTCAGGTGGGAGTTACCGGAACGCGGTCTGATTCTGCCTTCAGATTTTATTCCAATTGCTGAAGAAACAAACCTGATTATCGAGATTGGTGAGTGGGTACTCGACAAGGTGTGTGAGGATTTCCGTTTATGGCAGCGATCGACCGATTCGCCCGGGCGGGTCTCCGTGAATTTGTCACTTAAACAACTTCGGCAGGCCAACTTCACCAGCCGCATCAAGTCGATCATGAGGGGTCACGAGATCTCTCCAACATCACTCGAGCTCGAAATAACCGAAACGACGTTGATGGAGAACCCGGACCGGACGATCAAGCTCCTGGATCAGCTTTACGCACTGGGATTGCACCTGGCCATCGACGATTTTGGTACCGGTTATTCCTCACTGAGTGCATTACAGCAATTTCCTATCAGCACGTTGAAAATCGACAAGTCTTTTGTCCGCGACATCGCGGTTAGTCCCGATGACGCAACACTGGTCGGCACGATCATTCAGATGGGCAGAAATCTGAATATGGATGTCGTTGCCGAAGGCGTCGAAAATGAGGAACAGTTGAATTTCCTGCAGCGGCTTGAGTGCACATATGTACAGGGCCTTCTCTTCGGAGACCCGATGAGTTCAGACAATTACCTGGAACTGCTCATGTCTCAGGTCGACGGTACAGATTCTTATCGCGCATTATTCGCCTGATGGCTTCACTCGATACGTACAAAATGCTTAAATACGCGAACATCTTAACCCGGCCGTAGACCGTACACTGCATCGACCGGCCATGACCGAAGCCAATTTCATGAAAAAAATCATCAAGATAGCGTTTGGCGCAGCATTTTTTCTAACAACCGCAGTGGCACTGGCCTGCGACTATCCGGAGCGCCCACATATGCCGGACGGTTCCACCACATCAAAAGAGGAACTGCTGGCCGCCAAATCTGGTGTACAGAACTTTATCGCGAGCGTTGACGAGTATTTGCAATGTGTCGAAGCCGAGGAAAAAGCTGCAATTGCTGAAATGGACGATCCTTCGACTGAGGAATTACAGCTACGGGACGAGATGCTGAATAAGAAATTTGACGCGGCAAACGAAGAAAAAGCGCTCGTCGGTGAGCAGTTCAATCAACAGGTCCGCGCCTACAACCAGAAGCTTAAAGATTCCAAGCAGTAAGCGAACCCATTCACGTCGGAATTAGATGAATCGTACGACCACCGTCAAGATGGCGGTGGCACTACAGGCTGTTGATCTCGCGTCGCAGATCGTACTTATTCTCGGTCACAATCCGTTCCAGCACTCGTATTCGATCCTCCAGCTGGTCAAGCTTGGCATGCGCTTCATCGGAATCCGAATCAGTTTCCTGCTTTGCGAGCCGTGCCTTATGAATCTTCTGAATAGTATCGGCCGTGCAAACGATCGCTACGATACAAACCACGAAAAAAAGCGTATTCATTTTTGAATCCCTGGTCCCTTAATTGTCATATCTCAAAGATTCCTGATTTCCCTGTCGAGATTGTAGCGCGACGACGTTACGTATTTTTCGATCCGCGCAAGACGTTTGTCCAATGACTGACAGCGTTGATTGACCACCTCGGCGGCCCGTTCAATTGCCTCTTCCGCAGCCAGCTTTCTCTCTCGGCGTGACATCCGGCGCTTTTTCCGCCGAAATTCTCGATCCGCGCGGGTAGCATAAGTTCTCGACTCGGCCGGCACGAGCAGGACGATCGCAACATAGCCCAGTACCGTTATCGGCATCGCAACAAAGAAGGCGATAACGACAAGAATTCTCGTGACACGGAGATTGACTCCGAAGTAGTTGGCGAATCCCGCGCACACGCCGCCAAGACAGGCTCTATCTGCATCACGAGCAAACCGACGGTGCGACATTGTTGCGTATGCTGTCATGAATGCCTCCAGTTATCGCTGTGACGTCGACGCCAAAACTCATACTCGCTCCGGCGCCCCGAGTAAATCAAAGGTTTTTCTCTGATTAATATCGTGGCACCGATATATATTGCGGCCGTCAGCCAGGAAAACAACAGCAAGCTGATGACGGCGATAGCTCGGACGGCAGCCAGCCGGAAGTTGAATCGGTCGGCGATGCCTGCGCACACGCCGAAGATCCAGGCACTCTCCCGATCACGGTACAAACCGCGCAATGGGCCATCGTCGATATTCCAGGTACGTTGACTCATTATTCTATCCTTCTGACAAACCTGCACTCAGCCTTCTGCTACGCTTTTTTCCTCGTTCTGGCTGTCAGCCGCGACGCGTTTTTTCAAAGCGTCGAGTTCCTCTTTTACCGATTCCTCTGCCGCAAGACTTGCGAACTCATGATTCAGGT
>Ga0255053_10000784_pt1 | contig 17359 bp, 14 predicted proteins | sample JV7_2_22_MG_FD_188635 | JGI IMG/M metagenome (GOLD analysis project Ga0255053, IMG submission 188635) | Seawater microbial communities from Jervis Inlet, British Columbia, Canada - JV7_2_22 | ecosystem: Environmental > Aquatic > Marine > Inlet | place: Canada: British Columbia | collected...
GTGGGGTGAACGGGCAGGTCGCCGAAGAAGGCCGTTCGATCGGGGTTGGGGGGCGGCGGGCGGAGGGTGAGCGTGTCGTTGGAAGCTTCGAAGACGGGCCCGCCGCCGGTCCCGCGCATCTGGTATTCGGCGTCCGCTTCAGGGGCGGAGGCCTGCCCGGTGTCTTCCGAGCAGCCCGTCCAGACCAGAAGCAGGAGGGCCCCGGCGAGTCCTCTTCGCGTACCACGGCGCATGTAAATCTCCCGGGTTTGGAGTCCCCGCGGTGAAGTGGAAGGGGAACCCAGTATGCCACGCGAGGCCGCGGGGCCGGCCTCAGCTCTCCGTGAGCTGGCAGCAGCGGTTGCAGATGGGCAACAGGCCGCCCTCCTCGCGCAGCATGCGCCGGAAGGCCTCGAACTTCTCGCCGAACCAGATGTCCAGGAACGGTTGCTCGTTGACGTTGCCCATGGAGACCGCCTCGTCCGTGAAGAGGTTGCAGGGATAGACGTTGCCGTCGGCCTCGATGGTCGGCTCCACGTAGGGAATCGGGCAGTGGCTGCGGCCCAGATCCCACTCGTAGTCCGTGTACATCCGGGGCAGATCCTCCGGATCGATCCCGGGCAGGCCGTCGACGAAGAAGTCGTAGCCCTTGGACTTGAGCTGGTGGACGGCGGCGGCAATCTCCTGGGCCTGCTCCTCGAAGTCGGAGTAGTCCTCTACGAAGCCCTTCCAGGCGTCGAGGCCATCGTCGATCCCGAAGTTCCGGCTCATCAGCTCTTCGTAGGCCTTGCCCTTCTCCTGGGGCATCCAGATGGGGCTCATCTTGACCGAGATCACATCCACGAGACCCTGGCCCGACAAGTCGTCGCACAGGCGGCGAAGCGACTCGTGGCGGTTGTGGCGGGTCATCGTGAAATTGATCTGCACCAGGGGGGCGCGGCGGCCGGCGCGCTTGCGCTCCTCGGCCAGGGCGCGGAGACCCTCCAGGGTGCGGTCGTAGGCCCACTCGGCCTGGCGGACCCGATTGTTCGTCTCGCGGTCGCCGTCCAGCGAGATGTGGATCGCATCGATGCGCGATTCCACCACTTCTCGGGCAAAGCGGTCGAGCCGCGTGCCGTTGGTCACCGGCTTGACGAACAGGCCGCGCGACTTGAGGGAATGCAGGATCTCGATGATCTGCGGGTGGAGGAACGTCTCGCCGCCTTCGATGTCCACGTAGCGCAGGCCGCGCGGGACCAGCTCGTCGGCCACGCGCTCGATGACGGAGAGGTCGAGCTGGCGGCGCAGCTTGGTGGACTCGAACGAGAAGTAGGTTCCGGTGTCGCCCCACTGTCCGCACATCTTGCAGCGCAGGTTGCAGCCGTAGACGATGCGCAGGTCGAGCTTGACGGGGTAGAAGCTTCCGGAGGCCGGGGCCTCTCCCCTGGCCAGGCGCTGCGCCATCTTCGTAGAAGCGCCGCCGCGCAACACGAAGGTGAAGTAGCGCGGATTCTCGACGACGCCTCGGAAGAGGCGCCAGTACAGGGCGGCTTTGGACAGGAGGCCTCTCCGGCTTTGCGTGAGTGTACACGAGGCCGGATTTGAAGGGGATTAAGGGCGTCTCAGCCCTGCGGGGGCCGATGGGGCCTGACGAGCTGCAGCACCACGAGCCCGACGACCTGGAAGGCGGCGGCTACGGGGAAGAGCCAGCGGTAGCCCAGCGTGTCGATCAGCTCGCCGCCGATCAACGGGCCTACGAACTGGGCGCTGGCGATGGTGAGCACGCCGATCCCGACGAACTCGGCGGTCCGTTCTTCCGGGATCAGGTCGAGGAAGAACGCGTAGCCGACGGCCATTACGGCGGCGAACGGGATTCCGGTGAGCCCAACGGTGAGGAAGGCGTGCGTGAGGTTCTGCGACAGAGCAACGAGCAGGCCGGCGACCGCCCACAGCGCGATCATCCAGGAGAGGATCTCCTTGCGGCCGAAGCGGTCCCCGAGCATTCCCATGGGCAGCACGGCAACGGTCGCCACGATTGAGAACACCATGGGAACCAGGAACGACCGACTCTCGCTGACTCCGAGCTCCTCGGCCACGAAGAGGATCAGGAAGGACGAGATCATCCAGAAGCCCAGCCACCAGAAGAACTGCGCCACCAGGAAGCGCACCGCGTTCCGTTCCTCGGCGAGGCCCTTCAGATAGGCCGCCGGGCTCACGCGATCGGTCGGAAGGCCGGGCTGCGCGGGCTGCTCGCGGATCAGGAGGATGCTGATCAGCATGAAGCCGAAGGAGCCAACGGCCACGAGGGCGAACATGGCGCCCGGGCGGCGCTCCCAGAGCAGCGAGCCGGCCACGAAGCAGAGGATCAGCCCGATGCTTCCCACCAGGTTCATGACGCCGCTGGCCGTGCTGCGCTGCTCCCGCGGAGTGATGTCGGGGAGCAGCGAGAGGAAGGGCGTCTCGGCGGTACGCAGAGAGAAGTACATGAGGCCCGCAACGACCGTCACGGCCCCGAACCCAGCCATCCGCGGCAGGGTCAGCACGCAGACGAGCACGCCGAGCATCCCGAAGAAGACGTAGGGCGTACGCCGGCCGAAGCGGACGAAGGTGCGGTCGCTCAGGTAACCGACGAGGGGCGGCACCAGGAGCCCGGAGATGCCGGCCAGGCTGAGCACGAGCGAGATCCGGAACTTCGAATCCGTCAGGTCCGCCAGGAAGAGGGGCAGGGTGGCGCCGTGGAATGCCCAGAAGACCTGGACCCCGAACCACCCCACACCCAGGAAGATCATCCTGCCCGGCGTCAGCTGCACCTGGCGATTGTACTCGTCTTGGTCCGCGGGGAAGTCCCGGCCATCGGCTGCCCCGCAGTGGGTGCAGGCAGCTACTGCCCAGCCTATCGTCTGTCCCGCACGAGGTGGGCTCTGCGTCCGAGGTCCGCTTGGAGATGTGCCGGGATGCGAGCCGGAAGCGTGTGGGGTCTTCTGCTGATCGCCTCCGTTGGGCTCGCCTGTAGCAATGAGGTGCTCCCGGGCCGCATTCATCCCTCGTAGGCGCCGCATCTTGGAGAACCGAAATGCTAGAAGCAAGCCATCGCTACTTCCATGCGGCTGCCGACGTGCTGGATCTCGCGCCCAAGGTGCGAGAGGTGCTGCTGGCCCCGAACCGCGTCATCAAGGTGGAGATCGTGGAAGAGGCCGACGACGGCCAGTTGATGCACTACACGGGCTTTCGGGTGCAGCACAACAGTTCTCGCGGACCCTGCAAAGGGGGGCTCCGCTACCACCCTTCCATGGACGAGGATCACGCCGGGGCTCTGGCGAACCTGATGACCTGGAAGACGGCGATCGTCGACGTGCCTTTCGGCGGCGCCAAGGGGGGAATCGACTGCGATCCGAGTCGAATGAGCCGCTTCGAGCTGGAGCGCGTGACGCGGCGATTCGTCGAGCAGTGCAAGGAGGTCATCGGGCCCACGGTCGACATTCCGGCGCCCGACGTGAACACGAATGCGGACGTGATGGCTTGGATCATGGACGAATACTCCCGGCACTACGGCTTCTCGCCGGGAGTGGTCACGGGCAAGCCCCTTCACCTGTTCGGCTCCGAGGGACGCGAGGAGGCCACGGGTCGAGGCGTCCTATACGCGCTGGAAGAGGCGCTGCGCGATCGCGGACGGGAATTCTCCGGGACGACGGTGGCGCTTCAGGGCTTCGGGAACGTGGGGAGTCACGCCGCTCGCCTGATTGCCGAGCGAGGCGGAAGGATCGTCGCCGTCGCGGATCACATGGGAGGAGTGTCGAACGAGGGCGGCCTCGACGTGACCGCTCTGGCGAGCTGGGCGGCCGAGCACCGGACCGTAGCCGGGTTCAGCGGCGGAGATTCATTCGATGGCCCTGAGATCATCGGCTGGCCCGCGGACGTGCTGATCCCGGCCGCCCTCGAGGAAGCGATCGATGAGGCGAATGTCGCCCAGGTGCGGGCCCCGATCATCGTCGAGGCGGCCAACGGACCCACTACGCCGGAGGCGGACGCCGTCCTCCACGACCGGGACGTCCTGATCGTTCCCGACATCCTCGCCAACGCGGGTGGAGTGACGGTCAGCTATTTCGAGTGGGCGCAGAACATCCAGCAGTTCCGCTGGGAGCTCGATCGAGTGACCTCCGAGCTGGAGAAGACCATGCGGCGGGCCTACGCGAGCGTTCGTGACGTCGCCCGTGAGAAGCGCGTCGATCTGCGGACTGCGGCCTTCGTTCTGGCGATCCAGCGCGTGGGGCGCGCTGCGCTCGCGCGGCGCAGTGTGCGCGAGAAGATCGACCTGGGCTGAGAGAAGCCGGCCGGATCGCTTGTGCCCCCACCTCGCGTCAGCGTTTTCATGGGTGTCCATGGCCATCACCATCATGGTGGGGCTGACCTTCGGAACGGTGCTCACCATGCGGGTCGTGGCCGCGCTCTCCGCACTGATCTACAGGGTTCCGAGTCCCGATCGCGCCGGCCGGTAGCGCGGCGTCGCCGGGTTCCTCGCACAGGGCCGGCTCAGCGGTCTCGTACCTCGCCCAGCATTTCGCGGCGAAAGGCCAGCCGCAGGAGTGCGGGCATCAGGGGCGGTGCGATCCAGCTCACGAAGCCCACCATGTGGCTGTCCCATCCCACGCGCACGGTGCCGCGGTTGCGACGCATCCCCCGGAGCACGGCGGAGGCCACGCGGTCGGGATTGGATCCATGGCGCTGCATCATCGCGGCCAGGCGCGTGGAGGTGACGTCGTCGTGGCTCGTGGCGTTGGCCAGAAGCTCCGTGGCGATGGTTCCGGGCATTACGGTAGTCACGCCGATGCGATCCGGCGCCAGCTCGACGCGCAGCGCCGCTCCGAAGCCGCGCAGCCCGAACTTGGCGGTGCTGTACGCGCTCTGGAACGGGAAGGCGAGGCCGCCGGCCATGCTGGAGACCAGCACGATGTGAGCCCGATCCGCCTGCCGCAGGTGGGGCAGGGCGACGCGGGTCAACTGGACCGGTGCGCGCAGGTCGACGTCGAGCACGCGATCCAGGTCCGCCTCGGTGTGGTCGGCGAAGGTGCCGTGCACGGTGAGGCCGGCATTGTTCACCAACACGTCGACCCGGCCGTGCGCGGAGACCACGTCCGCCAACAGGCCGTCGAAGGCCGAGAACTCGGCCAGATCCAGCGGGTGGAGGCTGACCTGCGTCGTGCCGGGTAGGGCATCGGCCAGGGCGGCCAGGCCGGCTTCGTCACGGTCCACCAACGCCAGGCGGGCGCCGGCCGTGGCGAAGGCCCGGGCCAGCGCGCGGCCGATGCCCCCGGCAGCTCCGGTCAGCAGGACGAGGCGGTCGTTGAGGTCGTGCATGGGCAGAGGATATCGCGAGAGGGCGATGGAACCCGGGATGCGCGCAGAGCAGGAGTGGGCGAGCCTCACGGGATGCTGCGACTCCTCCTTCTCTTCGTGGTGCTTCCCGCCGTGGAGCTGGCGCTGCTGATCGAGCTGGGCAGGCGCATCGGCACGCCCGCCACCCTGGGTCTGATCGTCGTGACCGGCATCGTGGGCGCGTCCCTGGCGCGGCAGCAGGGGCTGGGCGTGCTGCGCCGGCTCCAAGAGGAGAGCGAGGCCGGCCGCCTCCCGGCCGGCTCGCTGGTGGACGGCGTGCTGATCCTAGTGGCGGCCGCGCTGCTGGTCACCCCTGGCATCCTCACCGACGCCTTCGGCTTCCTGTGCCTGGTGCCCGGCTTCCGCAGCCTCGCCAAACGGGAGCTGCGCCGCCGCTTCGAACGGGTGGTCCGCGAGCAGCGCCTGGACGTCCGCTTCTACTCGGACGACGGCTGGGGGCCTCGCGAGGAGAAGGTCGTGCACGACCTCGGCGCCGACGAGGCGGACGAGGACCCGCGGCTCCGCTGACCTCGTTCGGGCCGTTCCGGCGCCGACACGGGTAGGATGCGGAAGACGTCAGCGTCTACACCTGGAGCGGATCGAGCTGGGCCGTGGTGGGCACCGACGACTGCGCGGTCCTCTCGTTCTGCGGCGGTGACGAGCCGCTGGGCGACGCTCGGCTCGGCTAGTCGATCTGCTTGTTCGCGCGGTGGAAGCGCCGGACGATGTCCGGATCCGGATGAAGCGAGGTGCCGGCGTCGTCCTTGTTCTCATAGGGAAGCCGACTCAGCACGTACCGCATGCTCTCCAGTCGGGCCCGTTTCTTGTTGTTGGCCTTCACGATGATCCACGGGCTGAAGCTGGTGTGGGTGCGGCTGAACATCTCTTCCTTGTACTTGCTGTATAGATCCCAGCGCTCCTGCGCCTTGTCGTCGACGGGGCTGATCTTCCACTGCTTGAGCGGGTTCAACCTGCGCGACTGGAAGCGCTGCGCCTGCTCCTGCTTCGAGATAGAGAACCAGAACTTGATCACCTCCACGCCGTCCTCGTAAAGCATGTGCTCGAACTCGGGCACCTGCTGGAGGAAGAGCCGGTATTGCTCGTCGGTGCAGAACCCCATCACCGGCTCGACCACCGCCCGGTTGTACCAGGAGCGGTCGAAGAAGCGGATCTCGCCCGGGTTGGGCAGGGAATTTATGTAGCGCTGGAAATACCACTGGCCCTGCTCCACTTCGGTGGGCTTGGGCAGGGCAATCACGCGCGCGGTGCGCGGGTTCAGGTGCTCGTTGAAGCGCCGGATGGTGCCGCCCTTGCCGGCGGCATCGCGCCCTTCGCAGACGATGGCGATGCGACGTCCGGTCTGCTGGACGGTCCGCTGGAGGCGCACCATCTCGATCTGGAGCTTCTCCAGCTCCGCCTCGTAGCGCAGCGTGTTGAGGACCTTCTTGGTGGAGAAGCCGCGCTGGCGCAGCAGGGTGAGGAGCCCGCGATTGCTGCTGATCTTGTTGAGGTCATCCTCGATCAGGGGGTTGGGGATGCTCTCTTCCGACCCGGTGTCCCGGAGGGCGGTCACCCCCGGCGCCTTGTCGATGCTGGTCGGGCCTGTCTCTACCATAGGAACCTCCAGAAGCCGGATCGACCGAACGCCATCAACTCTAGAGCGTGAAGCCGGGATCTGCGAGAGAGAGCAGGATTGAGGCTTTTTCGAGCGCGGCCGCACAGATACGCTTGGGGGGTGAGTGCCCGAGCGCCCTGTTTGACGACCTTCCCGCCGCGGTCGGGCTGACGGCAGGCGGTGCCGAAGGCCTCCTCCGTCCTGTCGCCCACGGTGATCGTCTGCCGGTACTCGCGGCAGTACTGGCCGCTCCCGTCCTGGTAGGTGCGGGTCGCTGTGAACGTGCCCGAGTCCCGGTTCTTCCAGCCCTGGGTGGATCCCGAGCGTTGGCCCTACAGGCTCTGCTGGGCCGCCTTCATGGCGATCTCTTTGTCGCGCTGGTCCAAGGCGTCCCCGATGGCGCCCCCGGTCAGGCCTCCGACGGTGGCCTTGGGGCAGCAGGACCAGCAGCCCTGCGCAGGTAGCGAGTCGTCGGCGGTTCAAATGCATGGCCCCTCTGCGATGCGGGCGGAAGCTGCCGCAGGCGTGCGATACTCCGCGCTCTCCATGAGGAAGCGTTTCGATCGACGCCGTGGGTGGGGCGTGGCGCTCCTGCTGCTTGCGTTGTTCGCCGTCGGCTGCGGGCCTGCGCGCGAGCGGCCCGACCTGATCCTCGTCACCGTCGATACGTTGCGCGCCGATCACCTGGGAGCCTACGGGCACGCCGCAGCGCGCACGCCTCACGTGGACGCGTTGGCGCAGCGCGGCGTGATCTTCCAGCACGCCACCACGCCGTACCCGCGCACCACGCCGGCGCTGGCCACGCTGCTCACCGGCCTCTGGCCGCATCACCACGGGGCTCGTGGCGCGGGCATCCCCCTCCAGAACGGCCGCACCCTGGGCCAGGTGCTCCAGCCGCTGGGCTACGTCTCGGTGGGCATCAGCGCCAGCCGCGTGGCCGGGCGCAAGGAGAAGCTGGACCAGGGCTTCGACGTCTTCGTGGCCAAGTCCGAGCTCGAGCACTGGCGCTCCCGGGTGGTGACCGCCGAGGCGCTGGAGCGCGCGGCCGAGGTCCCGCGCAGCAAGCCGCTCTTCTTGTGGGTCCACTACATGGAGCCCCACTGGCCCTACCGGCCTCCGGCCCACCTGGATCCGGGCCCCGAGGCAGATCCGTGCCGCCGGCTGATGGCCGCACGCGATAGCGGAGAGCTTTCGCGAATTGCGGTGATTCGCAACCAGGGCGGGGTCTCCGAGGGCGCGGTCGAGGCCTGCAAACGGCTCTACGACGCGGAGATCGAGAACACCGACGCCGCAGTGGGCGAGCTGCTGGCGGGCCTGGAGCGGCAGGGCCGCCTGGCGAACGGCTACGTGGTCTTCACCGCCGACCACGGCGAGAACTTCGGCGAGAGCGGCAGTTTCTATCAGCACGGAGAGAACGTCCACGATGCCAGCCTGCGGGTTCCGCTGATCGTGGCGGGCCCCGGCGTGACGCCGGGCGTGGACCACGGCGCCATCCGTCTGGAGGACGTGGTCCCGAGCGTGCTGGGCCTGCTGGAGGTCCCGGGTCCGGAGCGTCCCGTCACCGACGGCGTGGATCTCTCTGCCCGCCTGCGCGGGACGGTGGCTCGCGGACCGGACAGCGGCCCGATCGCCTTCGGCTCGTCGGCCAAGCCCGACCCACGCGAGCGAACCGCGCGCACGCCGCGCTTCAAGCTGGTGGACCGGCGCATGCCCGACGGCACCACGCGGCGCGAGCTCTACGACCTGGAGAACGATCCCGGAGAGACGCTCGACGTGTCGGGGGAACACCCGGACGTGGCCCTGCGCCTGGCCCGGGAGCTGGACGTCTGGTCCGAGGACGTTCCGTACTTCGACGAGACCGCCGACTTGGATCGGGACCAGCGCGAGCGCCTGCGTGCCCTGGGCTACGTCGACTAGCCGCCTGCACGGAGGGACGTTCCTGCATAACTGCATTCGGGGTCAGTCCTACCCGCCAGGACTGGCACTCCGTGCAGTTACGCAGGAACGTCCCTGAATGCAGTCCTGAATGCACTGAATGCGGGCATGAACCCCGCGGGGTGTTGATGGTCGGCTGCCCGACACGGCTGCTAGCATCCTGCGCAGCCGTGTCCGCACAGCGATAGCGGACCAAATCCGGGGGCTTGTCAGATGGAACTGCCGAGGTCGTTGCGTCGTGCGGGCGTGCTCACCGCACTCATCCTGTTCCTCGTCTTGCTGGTTCCGCGAGTCGGCTACGCCGATGACGAGGGCCTCACCCTGGCCGGCGCCGTCGCGCGCGCGTTGCAGGACGGCTACACCGCGCGCATCGCGGCGTTGACGGCCGGACAGGCGGGGGACAGCTACCGGGAGAAACGCGGCGCCTACCTGCCCCACCTGTACGCGACCAGCGGCGCGGGAACGTCCAACCGGCGCGACGAGAAGCTGATCGCCTTCAACGAGAACGGCAAGATCAAGGAGTACGGCATTGCGTCCCTGGCTGCCAACGAAGGCTGGCTCAATTTTTTCGTCGAGCAGCTCGTCTTCGACATGAGGCAGTGGCGCCTGATCGAGCGCGAGAAGATCAGCGCCGAGCTGGCACGGATCCAGGAAGGCGAGGAGCGCGAGCGCGTGGCCCGCGACGTCACCGCGAAGTTCTCGGAGGTGGTGCGCCTGGAGCGCCAGGCGGATCTGGCGCTCATCGCGCTGGAGGATGCGCGGGAGCTGGACAGCCAGGCGCGCAAGCTCTTCGAGGCGGGCCGTTCCATCGAGTCCGAGCGTGAGGCCGTGGCGCTGCGCCTGGCCGAGAGCGAGATGCAGGCGCGTAACCGGCGCGCCGAGTCGCGCGAGGCCCTGGAGGCCCTGTGGCTGGCCATCGCCGGCGGCGACCGCGCGGGCATCCCGGCCAGCGTGGCGGCGAGCAGTCTCCCGAAGCCCGAGCTCCTCCTGTCCCTGGACGGCGCCGAGGAGGCCGTCTCGCGTTCGCCGACCCTGAGGGCGCTGGACCTGCGCCGGCGCGTCGAGGAGGCCACCGCCAAGGCGGCGTCCGCGCGGCGTCTGCCCACGCTGGGCTTCAAGGCCGGCTACTCCCACTACGGCGCGAATCGCTACGATCTGTTCCAGGACGAGGTGCGGGTGGGAGTCGACTTCACGATGCCGATCTTCGACGGCTTCGAGGCGCGCAGTGCTGCGGCCAAGGCCACGAAGGGTGTGCAGATCGCACGCCTCCGTTACCAGTCGCGACTCGAGCTGAAGCAGGCTCGGGTGCGGGAGCTGGCGCGGCGCCTCGAGTCCGCGTCCGAGCGCTCGATCCTGACTCAGCGCCGGTCCGAGAGCTCTCGGGAGCGGCAGAGGTTGACGGACCTGCGGCTCCAGTCGCAGCGCGCCACGCTGGAGGAGGCCTTGGCTGCTCGCGAGCGCACGGCCCGGGACGCGGAGGAGGCGGCCAACGCCTACTTCCAGCGCTTCGACCTGTGGGCCTCGCTCCAGTACGAGATGGGCCAGCTGGCGCCGACGGTGATGGGCTCTCAGCCCGCAAGCCCCTAGGCGCTCAGGCGAAGACCAGGCCGGCCGCGCTGGCCAGGGCCACGCAGATCCAGAAGGCCAGGCGCAGGCCCGGCGGCGCGACGCCGCGCGTGGAAATCACGGCCGCTGCGAAGAGCAGCGCCAGGGCCGCGTTCATCTCGAGCCACTCCTCGTAGAAGGTGAGCACGTCGCCCTTGTCGGCGTCGAGCACCAGCGCCACCGCGGCCACGCTGAACCACAGCACGACAAAGCGATAGGCCTGCTCGCTGCGCACGAGGGCCAGAAGGCGCGGTCCGAAGCGCCAAGCGAAGGCCGTGCCCAGCGCCGCGATCCCCAGCAACGATGCCACCTGCAGCGAGCCGGGAGCATCGCGCCACAGCTTCACGGCCACGTGAGCGAACTCGTGGAGGCTGGTCACCTTCACCCCGTACACGTGAGGCGGGGGATCGGCAAAGATGCCGTCACCGATCTCGTCGAAGAAGCTGAGTGCGCTCAGAACCGGAATGGCGAGGTAACGGCGCGCGCTCGGATCCCGAAGCGCATCCCGGCAGGCCCACGTGCCGACCAGGAAGCCGAACAGGTAGAAGACCGCGGACAGGTTCTCGACGATCCCGCCCTCGTGGGCGAGATAGGGGCGGGTGGCGGGAATCCAGAGATTCGCGGCCACCGCCAGTGCACCGGTCACGCCCACGATGATCAGGTAGGCCCGGCCCGTACCTTGCACGGCGCTACGCGCTTCGGTGATCGTGACGTCGGCCATGGTGGCGGCAGCGTGCCTCAGAATCGGCACCCGGTCGAACCGGAAGCGATGCGCACACCAGGTGCGTCAGGCCTCACCGTCGCGCTCGGCGACCCGGTAGTCACCGAAGGGCTCGTCGCGCTGCTGCAGCGCTTCGTTCAGGCCTTCACCTCGGAGCTTCCTCATGAATTCGAAGAAGCTCTTCTGGTGCGTTCCCAGGGCGCACAGCTCCGAGCCCGCCCGCAGCGCGGTGCGCATGCCCATGATCTCCATCTGACGGTGCACCGTGCGCTTGTTGAGCTGCACCAGGTCCGGCGGCAGGGCGGCGATGCGCACGGCCATCTCCAGGACGCGCTCGCCCAGCTCGGCCTCCGGATAGGCCCGCGTGGCCCAGCCCAGGCGGGCGGCTTCGATGCCCGATATGGAGTCGCCCGTCACCATCATCTCCATCGCCATGCGCATCCCCACCAGCCAGGCGTGAAACTGCATGTCCGGCACCCCGAAGCGCACGGCCGGGTAGCCGATCTTCGCGTCCTCGGCGGCGTAGACCAGGTCGCAGCCGGTGGCCAACTCGCTGCCGCCGGCCAGGCAGTAGCCGTGCACCTGGGCGATCACCGGTTTGGCCAGGTCCCAGATGCGCATCCAGCCACCGACCACGTGGCGCGGCCAGTGGCCGTCGCCGCCTGCGGTGTACCAGGGGAGCTCCTGTCCCTCGTTGCCGCTGCCCAGCTCGTACCCGGACGAGAAGCACTTGCCGGCGCCGCGCACGATCATGGTGTGGATCTCGGGGTCCGCATCCGCCGCCTCGAGGGCGTGGATCACCTGACCGCGCAGGTCGTGGTTCAGTGCGTTGCGCTTGTCGGGCCGGTTCAGCGTGATGCGCCGCACTTTCGCTGCGGGCTCGTCGATCAGGATCACCGTGTAGTCCATGCGCTCCTCCGGGGCTGGGTCGGCAGATGATACCCGCCGCGGTCGGGGAGATGGAGTGAGGAGTGTTCAGGGCAGGAATCCCAGAACCCGCTCCAGCGTCCAGCAGGCCGCGAGCGATCCGATCCCATACGCCGCGGCGGGGGTCGCCCAGCCCGCCGCCCGCCGGGCGCCGAGTGCCTTCCCGGCACGCCAGGCCAGCAGCGCAGCCGCCACGAACAGGAGCTGGCCGGCCTCGACGCCGACGTTGAAGAACAGCAGCGCCAGTGGGATGGACGCCTGGGGCAGGCCGATCTCGGCCAGGGCCGCGGCGAAGCCCAGGCCGTGGAGCAGCCCGAACGTGAACGCCACCAGCCAGGGCCAGCGGGTGGCGGCGCCCGGACGGCCCTGGCGCGCGTGGAGGATCTCGGCGGCGACGAACACGATGCTGAGAGCGATGGTCGCCTCTACCGGGGGGCCGGGAACCCGGACCCAGCCCAGGGTGGCCGCCGCCAGGGTCAGGCTGTGGGCCACGGTGAAGGCCGTGACCGTCGCCGCCAGCGCGCGCCAGCCGTGCACCAGCAGCAGCAGCGCCGCCACGAAGAGCAGGTGGTCGATCCCCAGCAGGATGTGCTCTACGCCCAGCCGGAAGTAGGTGGTCACCACCTGGCTGCGCGCGGGCGCCTCTTCGACCCGTAGCGAGGGCGCCGCCGGGGTCAGGCGGGCCAGCTGCACATTGTCGTCGGCTCCTTGGATGCGAACCAGCACGTCGGTTAGCGTCGTCGTCAGCCCGTCTACGCCCAGCGTGCGCCCGTCCAGCCCGCCCTCGCAGCGGATCCGCCAACGCTCCAGGCTGGCGCCGCTCACGTTGCGCCGTTCCGGCGTCGCCAGGGTCCGGCATGCCTCGGGCAGGCGGACCCGCAGGCCGAGACGCATGGGGCCCCGAAGCGGGACCTTGAAGAGCACCTCGTAGTCGCCGTCCGGCGCTTCGCTCAGCTCCAGGTAGGCCGGGCGCACCTCGTGGCTGCCGGCGGGTCCCGCCAGGGCCAGGGCCAGCAGCGCTGCGCCGACGGCTCGGATCATTGCGGCTCCCCGGGAGAGCCCGCGGCGCTACCGGCCGCACCGACCTCCTCGATCACGACCTCGTAGCGCTCGCGGAAACGGCGGTACACCGACTCGTTGGCTTCGCGGCGGCGCTGGACCAGCCACTCGGACTCCACGCGCTCGCGGACTTCGTCCAGCGTCGGATGCCGGGCCGGCGTTCGGGCGCGTACGAACACCAGGTGCAGGCCGTACGCGGACGCGATGGGGCCCTGCCACCGGCCAGGTGCCAGGTCGCGCAGGGCCTCGGCGAAGTCGTTCCCGAAAGTCCGCTTCACCTCGGACTCGCTGGCGTCGCTCAGCTCGGCGCGGAGAGGCAGAGGGTCCCCGGCCGCGTCGGCGTCTGCGCCCGCAGCGTCCTCCTGCAGAGCCACCAGCAGGCGCGCCGCCTCCTGCACCGCGCTGGCTTCGCCGCGGCGCTCGCTGCTCAGGAAGACCTGACGAAAGGAGAAGCGGGCCTCCATCCGAAAGCGTTCGGGGTGCGCCTCCAGAAACGACTGCAGCTCCTCCTCGGAGGCCTGGGCGGGCGTGCCCAGGTCCTCGCTCAGGAACTCCATCTTCTGGCGCAGCCGGCGTCGCACGATCGTGTCGTCGCGGTCGAGGCCAAGGGCCAGCGCCTCCCGGTAGAGGATCTCCTCGCGCACGTACTCCTCGACCAGCCCGTCCAGCTCCACCCGGGTGGGAGGCCGCTGCCAGGTGCGCCGCCAGGTCTCGGCCAGGCGCTGGATCTGGCCCGTCGTGACCACGACGCGCTGGGGCGCCGTGTCGCGCGGGTCTCCCAGCATCCGGAACAAGGCGAACAACAGGGCGCCCAAGACTGCGAAGTGAAGCAGCGGTTCGCCAAGGATGCGGCGCATCATTCGCGCATCCTAGCGTGCATGGGACGGAGCCTGGAATGCTCACGAGAGACATACGCGTGTCAAAGTGCCCATTCTTGCACTCGACCTAGAAAATCGTCATAGATGCAGAGCGTCAAATGGATGCCGACGGCTGTCCGGAGCGGGAAGCCGAGCGGGATCTCGACGAAGCCCCAACGCAAGACGGCGCAGCCTAGCGGCTGCGCCGTCGCGTAGATCCAGGGCTCTTGGCTTCCCTAGAACTCCATCCGCAGCGATGTGGTCATGCGCTGGTCGTGGATGTCGTCACGGCCGGTGATCGGCAGCTCGTACGACGCCGACCACGTGAAGTGCTTGTTGATCGGGATGTGGGCTCCCACGGCAAAGATGGAGATGAAGTTCCCGCCAACGCCGTCGTTGCCCAGGTTGTGCAGGTCCACGCCCTCGAAGGAGTCGAGTCCCAGCGCCCCACGCACTGTCGCCATGTCCAGCACCGCGCCGTTGGTCAGCTTGACCGGCCGCTCGCCGGCGCCGGAGCCGATGTACTGCTGGCCCGAGAACTGGATGAAGGGCTGGAAGTGCTTGTGCACGCTGTAGTCGGCGTAGGCGTGGAAGAAGAACTGGCTGCCGAAGAGATCGCTGTCAGTCCCCGCCTGGCCGCCCACATCACCGATCAGGTGCAGTCCCTTCCAGCCCCAGGCCGCCGAGACGGACGGCAGGAAGTTCACGCCGCCGCTGTCGCCTTCGAAGATCGCCGAGCTGCCCGTCGGGATTTCGATCTTCAGCGAGGTGCTGAGGATGAAGTTGTCTTCGGGGCGCTGGATGATCGCGTACTTGAGGCCGCCGGCCAGGTTGAACCAGCCGGTCTGGTCATCCAGGAGCGGGCTGCCCGGGTTCTCCCAGGCGTAGCCGTCCTTGGTGGCGATGAAGGCGAGGCGGTCGGTGATCGCGATGCGCGCCTGCACGGCCACGGCGTGCACGTTGCCCCCGCCCAGCGCTGAGTCGCCCGGGAACTCGTGGTAGATGTAGTACGGGTAGATGCCCGTGGTGATGAAGGGGTCCTCGAACAGGAAGGGCTGGGAGATCGGCATCTCGAAGCCTTCGAAGCGGCCGTGGCGCCCGCAGCGGAGGTCCGGGAACCAGGTGCAATCGCTCTCTGCGGCCTGCGCCGCTGCCGGAGCCGCCGCCGGGGCCTTGGCCGCCGGCTGCTGACGGCTGCCACCGGGTGCCCCCGTGTCGTCGCCGCCCACGTCATCGGCCAAGGCCGGCGCGGCTAGTCCACACATGGCCAACGCGAGGCCCACCACCAGGAAACGACTTCGATTTCGACGCATGAGTACCCCCCATCCTCCGTGCCACGAAGGTGTGCCGGAAACGAAGCAGAAAATGTACCACGGGGTTCAGCTTCCGAAAGGCTTGCGGGCTCTCAGGCGCCCAAAATACGCAAGGGGTGTGGCAATCTGCCCCCTCTCCTGGGGCGACGATATCGCTCAATTCCCGCTTCGGGTGACACCGTTCAGGGTGTCCGCGACTCGCACCACGTCCCCGAGCCCGTAGAAGTTCACCGCCAGCAGGTTGGGCGTCCGGCTCCGCTCGGTCTGGCACTCCAGGGCCCGGCGCAGCAGGAACTCGTAGCGGTTCAGCATCTCGGCGTCGGCCGGCGAGGGGGTGACCCGCTCGATCCAGTGGTTGAGCTGGAACAGCGGGCTCTCCGCGAGGCCGCGGTTCGGCTTGCAGCTCAGGTCTTCGGGCGAGCGGAAGGAGTAGGGTGTCTCCTGGCTCAGCTCGAAGCCGGCGTGGTACCAGTCGGGTCCCGACCCGTCGCGCTCCGCCATGATCAGGATGCGCTGGTTCCTCTCGATCATCTCGGCGAGTGTCGGCCAGCTCTCCCCGGGCCGGTGGGTCAGGGCCATGCGGTCCAGGCCGACCTCGCGGAACACGCCGGCTACGGCGGCGGCGGGCACGTGATCCTCGACGAAGACGATCACGATCTCCCGGGGGTTCGCGGCGAGGAAGTCGCGCACCACGGTCAGGGAATCCGCCAGCCGGGTGGCGCCGAGCTCACAGAAACCGTGGCAGAGGTACACCTCGCGCGGGACGTCGTCTCCCGCCAGGCCCATCCGGGCGGCGATGCGATCGCGGGCAGCGACGAACTCATCGCCGTACTGGGCGACCAGCTCGGCGCGGTCGTCGCTGTGAAAGGGGTCGGTGCGCACGCCGCCTTCGACGGCGACGCCGAACCAGGCATCGATCAGGAGCCCACGGATGCCGGCGCTCAGCTGCTCGCCGATTCCGCCGACGTGGGAAGCGAAGAACCAGCCGCGTTCCGATGATGCAGACATCGCGTTGTGGGTCGCCGCGAGGGCGACCTCGGGAAGCGTGCGGTCGCAGAGCAGCGCACTTCCGTTGCAGGCGTCCGGCTCGCTCCAGGCCAGCGGTGCCAGCGATGCGTTGCGCGGCGCGCGCACTGCGAGCACGGCCAGAGCCGCCACGACGGCAACCGGTAGCACCCAGCGCAGGGCGTGGCGCAGCACGGCGCCGGCGGCGGGGCGGTCGCGGCGCACGGAGCCCGGCTCCGGGTCGGCCACCTCGAGGATCTCGGCCAATGCCCAGGCCAGCACCAGCAGCCCGATGAGCGCCGCCCCGGCGCGCAGTGCGAGCTCCGGGCGCACCAGGAATGCCGCCGCCGCAGCCAGGGCCAGCAGGGCGCGTGCGACGCGCAGCGCCGGCGGCTGCGCGGCTGCCTCCCAGCGAGCCTCGGCGGCGCGGAAGAGCGGGCGCGGGTCCAGCGTGCGCGCGCCGGAGGCGGCCGCCACCGCCAGTGCCAGGCCCAGGGCGACGAGCCCGACGGCCACACGTTGCAGTCCGGCTCCGAAGACCTCGGTTACCGCGCGGACGGCTTCGGCGAGGGCGAGCGGATCGAAGAGCGTGGACGTCAGCTCGGCAGCGACGATCAGCAGGCCCAGGAGGACCAGTCCGACCACGGTTGCCCCGATGCCCACGCGTGCCACGGCCTGGGCCCGCGACCGCGCCGTGGCCACTCCGGCGGCCAGGGTCAGCAGTGCCAGCAGCGGCAGCAGCCAGGCCAGGAAGCGGACCCGCGCTCCCAGCGGCAGGGTTTGCGCGGCGAAGTCGCGGCGCCGGAATACCGTCAGCTCCGTTCGCAGCTCTTCGGGAAGACGTCCCACCCAGCGCTCGTCCAGCCTCTCCAGCAGCGCCGTCAGCACGATCATCGCGTCCGTGAGCCGAAGGACGAAGGCGTCGTCGCCGGCGAAGAACGATGCGTGGGCCTCGCGCATCCCGGTCTGCCACACGGCGCGGAAGGGCGGC
>Ga0255053_10000785_pt1 | contig 17357 bp, 12 predicted proteins | sample JV7_2_22_MG_FD_188635 | JGI IMG/M metagenome (GOLD analysis project Ga0255053, IMG submission 188635) | Seawater microbial communities from Jervis Inlet, British Columbia, Canada - JV7_2_22 | ecosystem: Environmental > Aquatic > Marine > Inlet | place: Canada: British Columbia | collected...
TTGTACAACCGTGATGGGGAGCCGGTCATGCCTATGGGGGATCGCATATCGACCTACGGCACGGGATCTGATTGTCTGCACATTCTGGATCACCGGACCGGTGAGAGGCGCAATGCGGTGCTTCAGGATGTCGTCGATGGTATTCGCGTATCCGATGCCATGCCACATGTTGATTTCATCATGTCGATGTTCCTTCCCGAAGACGTGCCTGCCGCGGCCGAAGTACGACAGATGGAGGTGATGCTGAATTACAGCAAAAAACCCATCTGCTTCGTCACCTACGAGTGGGAAGGGACGGCCGAAATCATCGAGATGGCCGAGGTTGCGGCGGGCGGTGCGGACGACCTGCGTATCAACCCGTCAATCATATGTTATCTGAATCCTACAACCTCATTTGTGCACAACGAGTCAGCACTGCGCAAACTCATCTACTGTGCCGAAAAACGCCTGCCCGTCGTGTACTTGCCCGATCTGCTGCGTGGAATGACCGGCCCGATGACCCGTGAAGGTTGCATGGCCTGTCACAATGCAGGCGTATTGGTCGGTCTGGTCATTGCGCAGTTGGTCAACGAGGGAGCCCCGGTAATAATCAGTAGCGCGCGACCATCCATGCTGGACATGAAAACGATGGTGGCGCCGTACGGAACCGGATCAGGTGGAGTAGGCGGCATTGGAATCAACCATTACTATGACCTGCCGCTCTTCGCTACTGGAGGTGCAAGCGATTCGAAGCTGCTGGATGAGCAGGCAATTATCGAGGCCACTCTAACCCTTTACAGGGCCACGCTGGCGGGTGGCAACATGATCCACGACATGGGCTACATGGAGGCCGGGCGAATGGGCTCGCTGGAGCTCGTTGTCATTGAGGATGAGATCGTGTCCGTGATCAAAGCCGAAACCACCAATGGACTGGATTTCAACGAAGAGACTCTGGCCCTCGACCTCGTTCATGAGCACGCTTTAAGTGGAGATTTTATGGGCACGGAGCACACCAGGCGCCACTTTCGTGAGGGCTGGCAGCCGCGCCTGATCGACCGCAACAGCTATGACCAGTGGCAAGCCAAAGGTGGGACGTCGATGCGCGATCGAGCCAGGGCCGTAATTGAAGATATCCTGAACGAGGAAGCCCAGTGCGTACTGCCGCCCGATATCGCCAAGCGGATCGCGGCGATAGCGGACAGCGCTGAAGCTGACCAGGCAGCGTAAGGGCGAAAATAGTCGGGGTCAGAGGTGTCATTACTCTGACCCCGGATTCGAATTCCTGTTTATTGCGACCGACTGAGCACTTCTTCGCCTTCCTTACGCAGCCTTGTAAGTTCGGCTCTTTCATGGGGTCCCAAAGGAACTGGCTGATGAGTGTCAATAATATTGGCAAGTTTATCTCTGACGCGGTCCTGGGTGGAGGGCTTGCCATCCGCAACCCATTTGTCGTGGTAATTTCGTTCCATCAGTTTCGGAAACCAGGTTTCTTTCTTGAAATGTTTGAACGTGTGTTCACTCTGGACGAAGTTGCCGCCCGGGCCGATTTCGTCAATGATTTCGGTTGCCAGGGTATCCGCATTTACATCAATACCGCGCAGAAAGTGCCGGGTCATACCGCAGATTTCATCACCCATGACCAACATTTCAGGAGAGCAGATCATCCCGGCGCCCAAATAGCCGACATCGTGAATGAGGTTCAGACCAGCAAGTCCCTGGGAAAGGATGCTGAAGGCACTTTCCGCTCCAGCCTGACCGTCCAGCATCATTGAGTCGGAGGCGCCCGCGAGTCCCCAGGTGGGCAGACCCAAACGCTGTCCCATCTGTGCCTCGACTGCCAGGCACATGCAGGTCTCCGGCGAGGCTATCGCGCTGACTGTCGTAGCCATATCAAAGAGTCCGAAGTTGCCACTTAAAAAGACCTTTGATCCGGGTTGGTACAACTGCAGGACGGTGATACTCATCAAAGCTTCAGCAAGCCAAAGAACGATCGCACCGGCAAGTGTGACCGGGCTTGTCGCACCTATGATCTGGGAGGTGCCTGGACACTGGGGAATTCCCCAGTCCGCCGCCAGTAATGCCCTTCCTACAACCGCGTCAGGGTAGAACAGCGGTGTTATCGGTTCGGGATAGGCCATGAGAAAGGGCTTTTCTCTGAGGGTCTCTTTTCCGCCGACACACGCAGCAGCCATTTGCTGAATAAAGAACGTGTCTTCAGTGCCTTCACTCAAGAACATAAGCGGCAGGGTTGTATTGCTTACGCAGGCTTCAAAATCGTAAAGAAAAGACGCATGTCCGGGCGTGTCCTGCGTCGTACCAAATGGCATAACCCAGTCAATATTCGGCAGGGCATCACATACAAGCGCTCCAATCTCGAGATCCCGGTAGCCTGCGGCCCGGATTTCACCTGTGACAGCGTCCAGTGTCTGGGGCGAGCCTGTGGAACAACCGTAATAGCTGTTGCGTCCAGTCAATTCCAATGCCGGGTTTCCCAGCCTGTCATAGACCGTAAATCCTTTCGGTGCCAGGTCCAGGCATTGTTCAACAATCGGCCTGGGTACACGGACCCGATCATCCTCGATCTTGCATCCGGCAGCTTTGCACAAGGCGACAGCCTCGGTATGAGACATTTTGAACCCTGTTTTTTCCAATACAGTTAGTGCGGCATCATAGATATCATCCAACTGGTCTTCGGTTACCATCTTCATAGTGACAGATGAACTGATTCTTTCAGAGCTGGTGGTTGTCATTACCGTTGCTTCCTAAGCGCGCATGCGGAGAAATCGGCTTTGCTCGATGCTCTCGCCGGGTGGGATGACCAGGAATTGCTCATCCGATTCAGATAACGTGCTCACGGCCTTTACCAGATCGCGAATGTATTCATCCGAGCCGAGCACTTCTTCATACTTCATTCCCCAGCGCTGGCAATACTCAGCCACTTCCAAAGCCCGGGGACGATAAGATTCCAGACCCTCCTGGGTGTGAGCGACTAGCACGAGGCGCGTGTAATTCATGTATTGCTGGTCCATTATCCACGCTGCGGACTCGGCACCGTACTTCTCTACTGCCTCTTGATATTCCTTCAGCGGATCACTGCCGGATTCCAGCCAGCCTTTGGTCAAGTAGTATGTGCCGGGATTTTCGTTGAATTCTGTCAGGTAAGCCTGGTAAGAGCCTAACAAGATGGCGATACAGTCATCTGCCCGGGGAATGAATAATGTATGTCGTCCGGCCCGGATGCTGTTTAAGCCGTTACCACACAAACCATAGCCCAGCAGAATTCGGCTTGGATCCTGAATGCCGTCAATCTGTTCCTGAACGGTCTTGCTTAGTACCTCCGGAAATCTGTGTAGTCCGTAGTCAAGAAACGTAACCTGATCGGCCAGATCAGGGGGCAAAAAGTGTTCCAGCAAGTCCTGAAATACCTTGCAGGCGATGACGACGACGGGGCGGTGGCCTTTTGTCACGCGGATTTTTGCTCGGCTTCCTTCTTACGCTGGCGGAAGGTTTTGATCCAGTTCATGCCGTACTCATCCCTTCCCATCGATAAATCTGCCCCCAGCACTGTAATAGCAACCTCAGGTTCCAGCGGGTTGGTGATAGGGCAGGTCAGACCTGCATGAATGGCCATGGCCATGAAGGCCGCGTTGACAAACTTGCGATCGGGCAAACCAAAGGAGACGTTACTGGCCCCCATGGTGATGTTGACGCCAAACTCCCTGACGACAAGTTCGATGGTTTCCAAGGTCATACGGCCTGCGTTATGGTCCGCACCCATTGTCATGGCCAGTGGATCGATGACCACATCCTCAGGAGAGATACCCAGGCCGGCGGCTCGTTCGATGATCTTTGCAGCCGCGCGCAGTCGGGCTTCCGGAGTCGTCGGGATGCCGCCGTCGTCCATGCATAAACCGATCACGGCCGCGTCATATTCCTTAACCAGCGGCAATACGGCTTTCAGTGACTTTTCCTCGCCATTGACCGAGTTGACGAGAACCTTACCTTCATAGATTGACAGAGCAGCTTCCAGGGCCGACGGATCAGCGGTATCGATGCACAAGGGGACGTCGGTGACTTCCATCACCGTACGCATGACTTGTTGGAGCAAGGCTGGCTCATCGGCGCCGGGAACGCCGGCATTCACATCCAGTACCCGGGCGCCCGCTTGCACCTGGGAGATGGCATCGCTGCGCACAATGTCAAAATCTCCGGCTTCAAGCGCGGCCAGGACTTTCTTGCGGCCAGTCGGGTTGATTCTTTCGCCTATGATGACGGTCGGTTCTTCCCGGCATATATCGACACTCGTCGTCTTTGAAGAAATGATTGTCGTCAGGTTATCTGCCATCATTTTCTGCCTTTGGACTCGCTAGTTCATTGATTACGCTTTTCAAGTGGTAAAGGGGTGCGTCATATTCACCCATGACTAAAGTCTGATCGATCTGCCTGATCAAAAATATCAGTACTATTACTATCCCATCTCGAGAAGCTACGCGGGGATTGACCTGGTCAGGTCGCGTGGCCTAGAAGTCGAGCGGTGGCGTTGCTCTTGCGCGGGTCGGTGTCCAGAACGGTTTTTGTTTGCGCGTACACCGGGCCACGCGGCTGTATTGGCGTAGCTCCTTCTCGTAATAGATTTCCGCCCATAGTTCACCTTGCAGGTGTTCCGTCCTGATCATAGCCAGGGCAATGTTCGCCTTTACGGCCGGCGACCACATGGCCGAAGTGACGTAGCCAATTTCCTTCGTGCAACGTTTGTTCTTGTAAATGTACGAACCCTCGGCAGGCTTGTTGCCTTCGATATCGAGTTTGGTCAGCGTGTATTTCGGCCCGCGTTGCTTCTCTTTCAACAACGCACTTCGGCCGCTGAAATGCGGCTTGTCGAAATCGACCAACCAGCCCAGACTCAATTCAAAGGGCGTTTGGTCATGCTCGAAGTGGACGGTTCGGAGTGCCTCATTGAATTCCATCGCGGGCATGATAAAGGCAGCCTCGAGCCGGGCCATATTGGTTGCGGCCTCGCCAAAAGGCTGAATGCCGTAGTTCTCGCCGGCGGCATAGAGCTCATCCCACAGTTCGAGGGCGAGTCCGGGTTGAATCCAGAGTTCGTAACCGAGATCACCGGTAAAGCCGGTGCGCGATACCATGAGCGTGTCCGCATGGAATGGGAAGTGCATGATATCAAAGGTTTTTTCGGTTTCTATACCGTCCAGTCCCATGGCCTTGAGCACGGCACATGACGTGGGTCCCTGCAGGGAGAGTGCGGCAAGTTCGTCGGTGACATCCGTGACCGTCACATCAGCGAAGCCGTACGCACTTTTCTCCAGCCATGCCGTACAGGGGCTGCCACAAGTCAGCATGAACTTATCGCTGGCCAGTTTGAATATCGTGCCGTCGTCGATCATGCGTCCTTCGTCGGTGCACCAGACACAGTAGGCGACGCGATTGAGACCGATCTTCTTAACGTCCCTCGTCACCATGCGGTTCAACATCGCCTCGGCATCACGACCCTTGATTTCGTATTTCTGCATTGGGCAGATGTCGTAAGTTGCACAGGTATTGCGAACGCAAAAATATTCGTACTCTGCGTCGTAGTAATACTCGGCAAATTTATAGCCGTTCCACGCCGCCCATGCATTGCGGATATTCAGGACTTCCGCCCTGGCATAAAAGGGCGATAGCTTCAGGCGTTCGCCGGCGTAGGGGTCGGTCGTATTCATAGTCTATTCGTCATAGAAGTCATCATCGGGCACGGTGTTCGTGCGTCGCAGATCCAGGAGAATTTCGCGCGCCGCGTTAGCCCCACAAACGGCGGACACACCGCCGCCGGGATGGGTCGATGACCCGCACATATAGAGGTTTCTGAGCGGCATGCGGTACTGGCCATAACCAGGGAATGGCCGGTTGAAGAACAGCTGATCGATCGTGAGTTCGCCCTGGAAGATATTGCCTTCGGTCAGGCCGATCTCCTGTTCGATTTCGTGCGGCGTACGGACCTCCATGTGCACAATCAGGTCCCTGAATCCCGGGCTGTATCGTTCGATCTTGCTGATGACGGATTCGCCGAACTGATCGCGCTTTTCCGGCGTCCACGGTCCGTCGGCGAGCTCCGGCGGGCAGTACTGCACGAAGTTCGACATCCAGTGTTTTCCGGCCGGCGCGACGGTTGGGTCCCAGGCAGACGGTATGACCGACTCGACAAACGGATCATCGGACCAGCGGCCGCGCTTCCAGCAATCGTAGGCCCGCTCCATGGTCTCCAGAGACCCTGTGAAGCCTTGTCCGCCGCGATTAATGTAGCGATTCTCGGGTATGCCGGTGAATTTCGGCATTCCCGACAGCGCGATATTCACCTTGCCGGACGAGCCGCGGATTTTGAAGTTCTTCGCTTTCTTGTAGATGCCTTCGGGCAAATCGTTTTTATCAATGATGCGCGTGAAAGTTCGCTTCGCATCCAGGTTCGATACGATAATGCGCGCCGTGATCTCGTCGCCGTTCTCGAGTACGACGCCGCTAGCCTTGCCGTTCCTGACAAGCACCTGCTGCACGCCGGCATTGGTTCGAATCTCACCGCCATGTTCGGCCACCGCGCCCGCAATTGACCTCGAGATGGCGCCCATACCACCACGAGCAAGGCCCCAGGCACCAATGCTGCCGTCGACATCGCCCATGACGTGGTGCAGCAGAATATACGAGGAGCCCGGCGAGTAAACACCGAGCGCAGTACCAATAATGCCCGGACTGGCCATTGCCGCTTTGATCAGGTCATTCTCGAAATAGTCTTCCAGATACTCGGCCGCACTCATCGTGAAAAAACGTACGTATTCGTAGATTTCTTTCTCGCCAAGTGACCAAAACTGTTTCGCCAGATAAAGAAACTCCATGATGTCCCGTGGCCGGAACGAGGCTGGATCGGGCGGGGTGCGCATCAATGTCTTGCGGATGAGTTGCGAGTAACGGGTCAGGTCGGTCTGGAATCTATGCATCGCATCCGCGTCGTGCGGCGAATGGCGCTTTAGCTCCAGGTTCGCTGCCTCCTCATCGTGATAGGCAAACAATCGCTCGTCTGTGTCACCGAAATTGACGGTGCCGAGGTAGGGCACGAGAATCAGGCCGTGCCGCCCGAGGTCCAGGTCACGATGAATCGCCTGTCGCATCATGCTGCAGACGTACGAGCAGTTTGAGTAAGTCCAGCCCTCGCGCAACTCGCGGGAAACGGCTGCGCCACCGATGTAGTCGTTCTTCTCGAGCACGACGACGTTGAGTCCGGACTTCGCAAGGTAGGCAGCATTCGTCAGGCCGTTGTGGCCAGCGCCGATAATGATGGCATCGTAGTTACTCATCGCAGGATCTCACGTGCGGCGTTGTGCCCGGCGGCGCCGGTGATGTCGCCACCCGGATGACATCCCGCAGCACACAGGAACAGGCCCCGTATTGGTGTCCTGTATTGCGCGGCCTCATAGGTCGGCCGCATCATGAGCAACTGATCCATCGCAAATTCGGTGTGGTGCCAGTGGCCGCCCGTCACACGATAGTCTCGCTCGAGGTCTGCTGGCGTCAGAAATTCCTGGTGGACGATCTGCTCACGAATTCGTGGCGCATGCCGAGCAATGGCATCGATGGCCCGCTCGCAGATCTTGTCACGCGCAGCGTCGTTCCAGCCGCCCTTTAACGTGTACGGAACATACATGACGTGCGCCGACAACAGGTGCTGTCCGTCAGGCGCGAGTGAACTGTCGTGTACGCTAGGTACGACAATTTCCAGTACCGGTTTTTCAGGGAGCTCGCCGTGCTTGGCATCGTCAAAAGCGAATTCAACGGTGTCCATATCCGGTGCAATGAGCATGCGACCGTCGGGTCGCTGGAGTCCGTCAAACTCCGGTAGGCCGTTCAGTGCGAGGTGTAGTTTTGCGACGTAGCCATCACATCGCAAACGCCGAATCCGGTTCGTGAATCCGATGTCGAGGTGTTCGACACCCACCAGGCCAAGGAAGGTCCGCGTCGGGTCCGTCGCCGATATGACATGGTTTGCCTCGATTCTCTCTCCGTCGACAAGTTGCACGCCTTTGGCGAGCAGGCCGTCGGCGCCGCCGTCAATCACAATGCGACCAACCCGGGCCGCACATCTGATTTCAGCGCCCGCTGTCGTGGCCGATGCTGACAATGCCTCGATCAGGCCATTCACTCCACCAGCTGGAACCGTGTGGGCGCCCCTGGATTCCCCGGCCAGGCGATACAGCATCGCGAGTACTGCGCTATTTGGCGATCGTGGCGCCATTTTCGAGCCGATGAGTCCATCCCAGCTCAATGTCGCCTTGAGAAGGTCATTCTCGAAATACTCATCCATCAGGTCGCGGGCCGGGAGAGAGGCAACGCGCAGGAACTCCTGCATGTCTTTCTTGCCGATGCGACGAATATTGAGACCAACATGCGCAAAGGTCATCAAGTCCGTGAGAGTGGTGCTGCCGATGCGTGGCATTGTTTTCAGCCAGAACGGCTTCAGCACGTCGGCAAGACGGTGCATGAGTCGTGTGTAGTCTTTATAAGCACCGGCATCGTCATTGCTGGTGCCGCTTAGAGAGCCTTCGCGCACTACAATGTGGTCGTTGTCGAAACTCAGTCCGATCGTTGGCAGCGGTTTTACTGTTGCATCAAAGCCATGAGATGCAAGTTCCAGGTCGCTGGACACCTTTTCCGAAAAGTGGCTGACCGAGTGCGCTACGGATGCATGAAAACCGGGGTGGAATTCGCGGCTTCGACCCAGCCCGCCGGCTGAATCCGACGCTTCGAGCACCAGCACGCGTTGGCCGCCTCGCGCCAAATACGCGGCGCAAACCAGGCCGTTGTGTCCAGCCCCGATGATGATCGAGTCGTACCGATTCAACCTGGCAACCCCCTAACAGATGATATCAGGCTAGCGCCGAATTTCGCGCGCGGCGCTGATAGCGTTCGAGTTGTTGTGGATGAACATAGTCAAAAATGAAAGTTATCCGATCTTCGATGCCCTTATTCATCACGCCGTGAGTTTTTTGATTGTCAATCTCATAAGCATGCCCAACCAGAAAGCGGTACGGGCGGCCATCAATCATGAACCGCACGCGAGGATTGGTCGTAATGGGCACATGGATTCTGTGACCCATATGAAAAGAGGGGTGTGCATCCCGGTGCGAACCAATCTTTCCACCTGCCAGTAGTTTTGCCGCCATGGCGCGGATGATGGTGCCTCCCGCCGCGTAGAACTGGCCGATTAAGTGTTGTTCAATACCGCCAGCAAATACTACCGCAGCAATTTTCTGGCGGCGTAGCCGCGTATAGGTCGCGAAACGGCCCTACTAGCTCGAAATGTGACGCTTTGCGGCCCGCTGACTTACAATCGCGTGCATGTTCTTGTCCAAGCAAAGTCGTGGTGAGTCGTGACCACGCTCATTGCCACTTCGGTCATCAATGCTGCTGAAAGCTAGGGCCGGCGACCGCGGCAATAGCCCTGGCGCAATTCCCCAGACTCGCAGACAATCGCCATGGCGCGCCAGTCCTTGACGAAATGATCTGCGTCACTCTGGCCCAGTTTCTCGACAAGACGCCCGTACCATTCGTCCCTGATCAGCTCGTATTCGCGCCGCACCTCCAGCCGGTACCAGTCTGAAGCGTCTGTTGTTTTGATATCGTCAAGACCCGCGTCCTGAAGTCGCTCGCAGTACATTGCCAGGGTTTCGAGGGCATAGGTAAGGCCCTCCACTTTGAACCAATAATGCATCTCGTCAGAGTAGTCGCGCTCGGACCTCATCCATTCGTAGCAACTGATGTATCCGCCGGGCCGGAGCACGCGAAAGATCTCAGCTAACAAGGACGCCTTGTCCTCTGTTTGTGTAATCGCACCGGATGACACGACGATGTCAAAAGAACGATCGGGAAACTGTAATGGCCCCGGCGCCACGCACTCGAACGTACACTGATCCTGCAGCCCTGATTTTCTGGCTGCGGTCGTGGCCCGATCGATCAACGGCGCCTCGAGATCAATGCCGACAACCTCCGCACCATGCAGACGCACCATATCCATGGCAGGGCCGCCGATTCCGCATCCGACGTCGAGGATTCGCTTGCCTTCGGGTTCGGTGCCGTCCAGCAATTTAGCAACATTGCCGGGCCCACCGGGCGCCATGTAGCCTTCGCCCCAGATGAGCTCGAGCATCGTGACCATGTTGTCGTAATATTCGTCTTCGTGAGTCACGAGTTTCGGGAGTCGACGAGAGATCAGGAAGCGTCAGCGAGTGCCGGAATAGTCTTCTTCAGACGCAAATACATGAACAGGTAGATCAGCATCCCGACCAGCGATGCACTCGCGCACATGATGAAAACGGCACCATAGCCAAGCCCCGCGGCAAGAATCGATGCGGCAATGTTTGGCCCGACGATCTGGCCCAGCCCCTGCGCGCCGGGCAACAAGGACGCAAACCGGCCCGAGTGGTCCACGTTTGCGATCGTTGCCGACTGGTAGACATCGGCAAATATCCACAGGAAGTTGAAGCTGAACATGCTGATGACGATGTTGATGTTATTAATGCCGCCGGCCAGCATGGCAACGATGATCGCCTGGCACACGAGCGTTACGAGTAACGGCCGGGCAAGTCCATAGCGATTGCTGAGTACCGTCGCAAACAGGCAACCGACGATCGACAGGAAGGAGGCCCAGACGAGCACCCTGGCTACCCATTCGGGCGTTGCGCTTACCCTGGCAGCCCATTCGGCCATTTCGGCCGGAGGATTACTCGCGAGTTCGATGTACGTCCAGTACGCACCAATATTGACGTAGGTCGCAAAAACAGCCGCAAGAACGAGCCAGGGAACATACGCCGGTACGTGACGGTGCTCAACGTGATGGCCGCTATCATCCTCGGCAACATCAACTTCGATATCGAGACCTTTGTCGATGGGCCTTGGCGGTAACCACTGCAAGAACAGAAGGCCGACCATGATGCTACCGATGAACACGAGGTAGATACCGTTCATGGAGAGCTGCGGCAGGACGTGCAATTCCAGCGCTTGCGAGAACGCGAACGCGAACAACAGAATGTTGAAAGTTCGGGCAGGCTTGGACGTTGCAGCAATTGTTGCAACGGCGACCGCGGTGTATATGCCGCTGCCGAATCCGGCAATGAATCGCAGCCAAAGAACCTGCTCGTAGCTGACCATAACCAGGCAAAGAGCATTCGCTCCGATAGCGATCGCGGCCGCCACGAGCACCAGGTAGCGTCGATTGACTCTCGCGACCAGCAATGCCGTCAGTATGGAGCCGAGCGACAAGCCACCAAGATCTGCGCCAGCGACGCGACCGACCTCAACTTCGGAAAAGCCGAGAAGATTGACCCAGGCAGAGCTGATAACCGGAATGCCGACCATGACACCGTAGCCAACGAGCGCCATGTAGATTGCCCAAGAGATAGACCGCCAACCGTCGAATACGGTGCGATGATGTAGCAGCGTGCTACCGTCTTTACTCATGCAGTCTCAGATCGTGTTGATTAAAAGCGAGCGGGCGGAGTCGCTGAGCGGTGCTCAGGGTTGTAGAAAGGCTTTGATTGTACGTGGCACTTGGCCCAGGTTGAAAGCCACTTCAGTTCGCGTTGGTAATCGATGCGTGCCCAGAGCTTCGAGGGCTGGCGGCCATCGACGTATTCCAAATCGGCAAGTGCAAGATTGGCTTTGAGAATCGGTGACCAGCTCGCGCATTTGATCTCCCCGACCTGTTTCCCGTTCTTGCGATCATAGATGAGTGCTTGTGCGGTAGGCTTGTTGCCCTCGACGACCATTTTGGTCAGCCGCCGTCGTGCTGGTTGGGATGCCTCGGCCTGTAACGCCTTGCGGCCCGTAAAGTGACCTTTGTCCAGGTTCACGACCCAGCCCAGGCCAGCTTCATACGGCGAGCGATCGTACCCGTTGCGAACGGTTGATTCGGCCGTATTGAAATCAAATCCGGGCATGACGAAGCCGGCTTCAATGCGCACCATTTCAAGTGCCGATAATCCCATCGCGTGTATGTCGTACCGGCCCCGCACGTCGAAAATGGCGTCCCACAGTTGCAGCGCATCGCCGGGCTCTGTCCACAATTCGTAGCCCAGGTCCCCGGTGTAGCCGGTACGGGACACCGTGACGCGAATTTCTCCGCAATGCAGCTTTGCGATGTCGAACGGTTTCAGTTGATCCAGGTCGTCGATGCCTGCGGCAGCCAGGACCGAGTATGAAGTCGGGCCCTGCACCGCCAGTGCGGCGACATCGTGCGTCTCTACCTCGACATTCACGTCAAAACCGCTTGCGGATATCAGCAGCCAGTCGAGTTGATGGTGTTGCGAGCACAGGCGGTAGTTGTTTTCCCCGAGTTGAAACAGGGTTCCGTCATCGATGAGTTTGCCTTCGTCATCGCACCAGACAACATAGGTTACCCGTCCGGATCGGAGTTTGGAGATATCCCTGGTGACCAGTCGATCGAGAAATTCACGAGCATCTTCACCCGTTATTCGATACTTCTCCATCGGTGTGAGGTCCATAACCGCGCAGCTACTGCGAACGGCGAAGTACTCGGTTGACAGCTTGTCGACTACACGCGGGACCTTGTAGGTGTTCCAGGCCATCCACTCCTCGGCTGTTGACAAAGCAACGAAGCGATCGTGAAACGGCGTCCGTTGTAGTGCTCGGCGATAATGAGTGTGGTCAATTGTCATCGATTTGGTCATTTCGCTCCCCCGAGTTCGAGGATACGCTTCGCGGCGTTGCGGCCCGGAAGCCCGGTCAGGCCGCCGCCCGGATGACTTCCGGCGCCACAGAGGAAGAGCCTTTCGACTGGTGTGTCGTACTGCGCAGCACCATGCAAGGGCCGCATCATGAACGACTGATGAATCGACAGTTCGCCATGGTGCCAGTGTCCCCGGACGGCATGCAGCTGTTGCTCGATATCCCGCGGTGTCAAGAACTCATGATCGACAACCAGTGACGTCAGATTCGGCGCGTATTGACCGAGCTGTGAAATCACCTTGTAGGCGAACGTCGTCTTTTGTTCTTCCCAGCCGCCTTCGAGGTCGTAGGGCGCGAAGGCAACATTGACGGACATCACGTGATGGCCTTCAGGTGCGAGGGCAGCGTTGTGCACGCTTGGTATTGTAATTTCCAGAACCGGATGTTCCGAGCACTCATCGTATTTGGAAATATTAAACGCGCGCTCGATGTACTTCATCGATGGTGCAACCATAAGGCGCCCACCCAACTGTGGGTCAGCCAGCCCTGTAAACTCCGGCTTGCCATTGAGCGCAATGTGCAGCTTCGCAACAACACCGGCACCTCGGATCTGCGTCACGCGTTTCGTGAACATTGCGTCAAACTGCGGTGCACCGACGAGCCTCATGAATGTAGACCGTGGATCCGCATTCGAGACGATTATCCTGGCCTTCAGCATTTCTCCGGTCGATAGTTCCACGCCGAACGCTTTGCCATTGTCAATCAGAATCTTATTGACGTGGGCATCGAACCGTATTGTTGCCCCGGCATCCTCGGCCGACTGCGTAAGAGCGTGCACAAGTTGTGATCGGCCACCGGACTGCACGAACATCGGTCCGTTGAGTTCGCCCTGCAACCGTTGCAGCCAGGTCAGCACAGTGCCAGGCGTGCGCGGTCCCATGGCGCTTCCCATGACGGCATCGACAGCAATCGCGCCTTTCAGGCGGTCGTCTTCGAATTCATCGTTCAGTACATCGTAGATATTAATTGCCGCAACACGCAGAAATTCGTTCATCGCTTCGCGGCCTAAGCCGAAGCGGATGTTCCAGCCGAGTTTCGCCAGCGTGACTTTGTCGGCGAACGCCATGTCCTTCAGTCGAGGTGGCTTGTTCTCAAACAGCGGGCGAAGCGTCCTGGCGTAGGCCAGGTACTGTTTCCTGAACGTCGCGTAGGTCTGCTCATCTCGCTCCGCAAGTCCTGCTCCGGACACACGTTCCGCACCGATGGTCAGGTGGTCGCCATTGCCATCCAGTGCGATCGTGTCTATTGCCTTACCAGGCTGGTAGCCGAACTGTTCGAGTTTGAGATCCCGACGTAGTGCCGTACTCACCGGATAAGCCGCATGTACAAGTCCGGGAAAGTGATAGTTGTCGCTGATAGTGCGCGGCGCGGACATGCCACCAGCGGAATCTGCAGATTCGAGACACAGGACATTCATCCCGGCGCGAACGAGATAGCCTGCGCACACGAGGCCATTGTGGCCGGCACCGATTATGATTGCGTCGGTACGCATAGAACCTGTCTTGCGGTCCTTCATGGCCGCGAAGCCGGCCAGGCGGGATGCATGGCAAGGAGTGTCAAGCGACTTGCGGTCATTCCACACGAGCGAGGCACAACGATGCCGGGCGTCCGCCTGGTGGCTTCCCATTCGGGTTTCGACGCACGGCACCGGAATACTTTGTTGCGAGCCTTGCGAATGACCGCTGGCATTCGACGCGGCTCGCGCCTCGTCTCCGATGCCGTGCGTCCGAAACGCGGCACATGAAGGACCGCAAGACAGGTTCTAGTCATCGCTGAACTCTTCCGGTGTCGTATCGGGTTTTCTCAGGTCGCGCAGAATCTCGCGCGCAGCATTGGCGCCGGGCGCGCCCATAACGCCGCCCCCGGGGTGCGTCGCGGAGCCGCACATGTACATGCCCTTGACCGGACCGCGGTATTGAGCGTAGCCGGGAAACGGGCGGTTGAAGGCCAGCTGATCAAACGTCAGTTCGCCCTGGAAGATGTTGCCTTCGGTCAGTCCGACCTCATCTTCGAGTTCCCGTGGGGTGTGAATCTGTGTATGCAGCACCAGGTTCTTGAAGTCCGGACTGTAATCGCCAATCTGATCGATAACGGTCTGTCCAAACCGGTCGCGCTTGTCGTCCGTCCAGCCGCCCTCGGGTTCAACCGGACAGTACTGCACGAAAACGCTCATCATGTGCTTGCCGGGCGGCGCAAGGCTGGGGTCATATTGTGATGGAATCAGGGTGTCGCAATAAGGGTCTGCTGACCAACGGTCATCCTTCCAGTCGTCGTAGGCTTTCTCGAGGCGCCGCAGCGTGTCCGTGAAATGCATATGACCAAGCGTTAGCGGCGAGTCCTTCGGTAACGACGGAAAAGTGGGCATACCGTCCAGCGCTATGTTTACTTTCCCGGACGAGCCACGAATCTTGAATTTCTGTGCACGCTCTACCACCGCGGGCGGCACATCCTTCTCATCCATCAACCTGATGAACGTGCGCTTTGGATCCAGGTTCGACACGACGGTTTTCGCATGAATCTTCTCGCCCGAATCCAGCTCTACACCAGTCGCCTTGTTGCCCGAGACAATGATCCTTGCAACCTTGGCCTCCGCTCGAATTTCACCACCGTAGGACTGAAATGATGACGCCAGGCAATTCGCTAATGCGCCCATGCCACCACGTGCAAATCCCCAGGCACCCATATTGCCGTCAACATCACCCATCGCGTGATGCAGTAATACATAGGCGGTGCCAGGTGAATAAACACCTAGCCCGGTGCCGATAATGCTGCCACCGGAGTAGTGCGCGAGGATCGCCTCGTTTTCGAAGTAGTTCTCGAGATACTCGGCGATGGACATCGTAAAGAAGCGAATGAACTCATAGATCTGCGATTCGCTGAGCTCGTAGAACTTCTTCATCAGGTACGCGAATTCGAATATGTCACGCGGTCGGAACGAGCCGGGATCCGGTGGTGTCCTGAGCAGAAAGCCGCGGACGAGTCTGCACCACCGCAATACGTCCGCATCGAAGCGAACTGCGGCATCGGCGTCACGGAGGCTATGGCGCATCAACTCGCGACGGCGGACATTCGGATTGTTGTAACTGCCGAAGTAATCGCCGTCCTGCTTGAACGTCATGCTGCTGACGAGCGGAATGACCTTCAGGCCATGTCGGCCGAGATCGAGCGCGCTATATATTTCCGGACGAAAAAGACTGCAGACATAGGAACACTGCGAGTACATCCACCCATCATGCAGTTCACGACTGGCGGTAGCGCCGCCGAGATACGAGTTCTTTTCAACCACTAGCACGCGTAATCCCGCTTTGGCGAGAAATGCGGCGTTGGTCAGACCATTGTGACCTGCACCAATAACGATGGCGTCGTAGTCGTTCATCGGGTAATCCTAGAACTAACCTCGCTCAAATGTCACTTCGGCTTTCCGAAGTCATTCTTCCGGGCGGAGCGAGGAATCCTATCGCATGGGAATACGGGTTTCAGTGGAGCGTATAGGCGCGGTAGTCCGGAAAGCGCGCCGTTGCTGACAATTTCACCACTGATCAGCAGCAGAGAATCACTGGTAATATCTAACAGGTGAAACCCGCAGACCGCAATCTCGGTATGGACCGTCGCATCTCGCGCAGGGATCTCCTGTATGGGGTGGGTGCGCTGGCAGCCACTTCACTGGTGCCCGGGCGCGCGCTTGCTGATGAAGTACTCAGATTAGAGACCCACGCTGCAGGCGCGGCCAGCTACCCGCCCGCGTTGACCGGTTTGCGGGGCAGCCACGTCGGTTCTTTCGAGGTCGCCCATCAACTCGCACGAGAGGGCAGGCGAGACTGGGGCGAAGTCGAGGATCCCGATTCCGGCAGCTACGATCTGGTCGTCGTTGGAGCGGGGATCAGCGGTCTCGCGGCTGCCCATTTCTATCGAAGAGCGAATCCGGACGCCCGCATTCTCATTCTCGACAATCACGACGATTTCGGCGGGCATGCCAAGCGCAACGAATTCGATTTCGGCGGCCATACCGTAATTGGCTACGGCGGCAGTCAAACCCTTGAGGCACCCTCGGGATACAGTGACGTGGTGACGGAGTTATTGGGCGATCTCGGAGTTGACGTAAGACGCTTCGATACAGCCTACGACCAGGGGTTTTACCGGCGCAACGGTCTTGGTGCCGGAGTGTTTTTTAATCGCGAAGACTGGGGTACGGATCGGCTCGTTCGCTATGACCTCGGAGGCCTGGAAAGCTACTTGCCGCTGGCGCCATCAGAGCTGTCGGCGGCAGACGCAGTCGCGCAAATGCCGATGTCCGACGCCGCGCGCAGTGAAATGCTGCGACTCCTTACGACCGAAGAAGATCGGATGCCGGATGTTCCGGCTGATGCGAAGGAGCAGTATCTGTATTCCATCAGCTATCGGGAATTCCTGAGCAGACACCTCGACATCAGCGAACCGGAAGTATTCGCCGCGCTGCAATATCTCGCCACAGACTCGACTGTCGGCATCGAATCGGTGACGGCTGGCTTCGCCCTGTCTTATATGTATCTCCCGGGAGTGAAGGCTACCGGGATTCCGACTTTCGAAGAGGATGAACCATACATTCACCACTTTCC
>Ga0255053_10000788_pt1 | contig 17334 bp, 19 predicted proteins | sample JV7_2_22_MG_FD_188635 | JGI IMG/M metagenome (GOLD analysis project Ga0255053, IMG submission 188635) | Seawater microbial communities from Jervis Inlet, British Columbia, Canada - JV7_2_22 | ecosystem: Environmental > Aquatic > Marine > Inlet | place: Canada: British Columbia | collected...
AATGCTGGCCCGGTTGTTCGGCAACGGCCATGGTGGCGGCCCAGGCGAATCGATTGGACTGTCCCACGACGAAACTCTCGAATCGATATCTGGCTATCAGGTTGGTCGATGGCGAAGGAGGTGCCGACTGGTCACCACTCGTCTCGTCTTCGGTGTCGTCAGCCTCGTCGAGCGGTAGCGGTTGATCCGGTGTGCCGAAGTCGGCGACGCGAAAATCGGGCACCCCTTCGGTTTGGTACGCGTCCTGGTACGCCGCTCTGATCAGGTCTCCGTGTTTGTCGAGAATCCAGCGGAGGTGGAACTCACTGGGAACGAGCAGCACGACGCCGTCGACTCCCGGCTCGGTCTTGATCCGGGAGAGCCAGGTCTCCCAGTTCGCATCCGAGACCCCATCCCTGAGCAGATCCTGAAACCGACCCCAGGCGTCGGGTGCATGTTCAATTTGTGCCAACGCAAATCCTCCCACCGGCACAGTTGTCCACAGATCCATCCACACCTGTGGATATGACTGTGAACATCCTTTGCTACATCTATGTTTCTTCCCATGCGAAGTGATTCCGAACGTCCAGTGGACGTCGGAGGAAGTTGGTCGCACTCCGCTGACAAGCGAGTCGAGAATGCCCCGACGGTTTCGAGTAGTCAAGTACGCGAGAATCGCCGCTGTGGATAGGTTGCCGACGACTACTCCACAGGATTTTCCCAGGTAGATAGGGGTTTTTCCATTGTCTGCCAAGCCGGCGTGGCCGCCGAACACGACAAATCGGCCACTGAGTTCTTTTCGCGACCTAGCTTGTTTCTTCGCGGACGGGCCCTGATCGTGGTCAGTCCGAGGGAAAAGACCAGGCGGGTGGACTTTGACATAGTTTCCAACCCGTCCGTAACCTACAGCGACACTCCCCCTACCCCCTCTTAGATTCGCCATGAAAAGGACCTACCAACCCAAGGTTCGACGACGGAAGCGCCGCCACGGCTTCCGTCATCGGATGCATGACCGAGCCGGACGAGCGATCCTCAAGTCGCGTCGTCAAAAGGGTCGTAAACGTCTCGCTGCCTGAGCTTGTCTCTCTACGCTCCCAGGAGGATTTCTCCAGGGTTCTAAAGGAGGGCAAGCGTCACCGTTCCGGTGGAATCGTTCTTGTACGATTAGAAAGACCAGCGGAGCCGGCACGGGTAGGCCTTGTAGTGCCCAGGAGCGCCGGTAACGCGGTCACCCGGAACAGAATCAAGAGACGCCTGCGTCACACGGTCAGGTCGATGCGACTCAAACCAGGAAACGATTACGTGATCATCGCGACAAACCAGGTAGCAGCGGTCCCCCAGCCCGGACTCGAGGGCTGGCTGGAACGCGCTCTCGAGAAGACCGCGATCGAGGAGACACAGTGAAGAGCTTTCTCCTTCCCCGGTACTGGCTTGTCGGACTGATCAAGATTTACCAGAAATTGGTAAGTCCGTATATGGGGGCCAACTGCCGGTACCAGCCGACGTGCTCCCACTATGCCGTCGAGGCGATCGGTCGTTTCGGAGTGATCCGTGGAGGATGGCTCGGTCTCAAGCGGATCGGCAGATGTCATCCACTTCGACCCGGCGGCTATGACCCCGTCCCCGAGAGCAGGGGCAGTAACTGATGTTCGACTTCATTGGAGATGCCTTCAAAGCACTGCAACAGGCGCTGGGCTCGGTGCTCGCCTTCTTCTACGAGCTCCTGGTTCCCCCACTGGAGGCGGGATTGGGTCAGGGTCTGGCGATCATCCTTCTCACGATCTTCATCAGTCTGGTGATCTTCCCGCTCACCCTGAAGCAGACGAGGGCGACACGCGCCTTCAGCGCGATTCAGCCTGAGATCAAGCGGATCCAGAAGGAGTACAAGGACGATCCGCCGGAGATGCAGAAACGGCTCATGGAGACCCAGAAGTCGGCCGGGGCAACCCCTGGTGGTTGTCTGCTCCCTCTTCTGGTTCAGATGCCGATCTGGTTTGCGCTGTTCCGGCTCCTCTCGACCCCGTTCGTGGTCGACGAATCCGGCGAGCTGGTGGAGGGAGCCGCTCACGCCATGGACCCTGTCTCGAGTCTTGGCATGTTGATTCTCAGTGAAGAGACCACGACTTTCCTCGGCATGAACCTTGGTACCACTCCCAGCGAGGCGATGGCTATCGGTCTCGTCACCGCGATCCCGTATTTTCTGATGATGGCCCTCATGGGCACCACCCAGTACGTGCAGACATGGCACTCAACCTACGGTCAGGACAAGCCCACAGGTCAGGGTGCCGGGGCGCAACAGATGATCACCAAGATAATGCCTTTGTTCATTGTGTTTATCTCCTACAACTTCCCCGCCGGCCTGGTGCTCTACTGGACGACGTCTAACCTCTTTCGATTTGGCCAGCAGGTACTGATTTTCAAGATAGATGGGCGCCCCCCACCACCAGGAGCCGCCGCCGCCGCCCAACTGGACTCGCCCGAACAGGGTGATGACTCCGGAAACGGTGAGGTCAAGGGTCCGCAGCAGGGTGCCGCGAACAAGCGCCGTCGGCGCAGGAGGAAGTGACGTGAGTTACGTCGAAGTTGAGATACGGGCCAGGACAGTGGATCTCGCTGTCGAGGCCGCAATGCAGGAGTTGGGCGTCGAAAACCGGGACCAACTCGATGTCGAGATTGTCCAGGAGGCGGAGAAGGGGTTTCTCGGTATCGGCGGTCAGGATGCAGTGGTCAAAGTCAAGCGACGTCCTTCCCGTCGCCGTCGCAAAGAGCGTCGTCGAAACCCAAAGAACCAGGGGAAACACCAGGCCAAGCAGCAAGATGTGTCGCGATCAGGTAAGAATGGTGGCGACCGGAAGAAAAGTCAGTCAAAGGGCAAGGTCCGTGAGATGAATCGGCAAGACAACAAGGATAGGCCGCCAAAGAGCGACGACAGGCCAACACTTTCGCTCGAGGAGCAGGCCGGCATAACCAACGACTTTCTCGAGGGTCTTCTCGACGCCTACGGTCTCGACGGAGAAGTCGAGACGGCGATCGAAGACGGCATCATCATTGTCGAGATCAACGGCGAGCAGACCGAGGCCCTGGTCGGAGTCAGGGGATCGGTTCGCTCTGCACTTCATGAGTTGTCCCGCACGGTCCTACAACGTTACGCCCAGGACACGGCCCGTCTTCGTCTCGATGTTGCAGGATATGCCGAAAAACGTAGACAGGCATTGACCATCTACGCCGAAGGTCTCATCGCTCAACTGGTTGCCGACGGTGGCGAGATCATGCTCGAGCCGATGAGCCCGGCCGACCGCAAGGTCATCCATGACGCCGCCGCGGCGCGAGAGGATGTCAACTCCTACTCCGAGGGCGAGGCGCCACGACGTTATGTGGTGCTCCAGGCCAAGAAGCAGGAAGCCGCTTCCTCCGAGGAGGAGTAAACGGTCGTCCGTCTTCCGTCTTCCGTAACGGACAACGGACAACGGACAACGGACAACGGACAACGGACAACGGATTACTCTCGTTTCACGTGAAGCGAGAAGACCTGTGGGAGAAAGCCGCCGGGTGGACCGGTTGGTCCCTCTCCGTCGCTCAATTCCAGCTTCTCGATCGTTACAGAGACTGGCTCCTCGCCGAGGCACTCCCTGCTGGTGGGATCGGACCCGCCGAGATCGACCGGGTCGACAGGAGACATATCGCCGATTCCCTGCTCTTTGCCACCGGTCTTGATCAGAAAGTATCTCAGGTCGCCGATCTTGGCTCGGGTGTTGGTCTTCCCGGAATCCCCCTGGCCATCCTGATGCCGGACACCCGGTTCCGACTGATCGATCGCTCGGGTCGTCGTGTCGATCTGATGAGACGGGTCACCCGAATCCTCGATCTGGATAATGTTGAGGTATCGCTTGATGAAATCGATCAGCTGCATCAGGGGTTTCCGGCGATTGTGTCCCGGGGAACCCTGTCACCCGACCGGGCCGCCCTCCGGTTCTCTCCCCTGCTCGACCCGGGTGGAGTCGTCGTGATCGGTGGATCCTGGAAGCAGCCTCCCCAACATGAAGGTTGGGAAACCAGACATGTGCCGGCAAATGTCCTTGGAAATGACGTATGGATCCTTATCATGCGCCCATCTTGAGTAAATCCACATCACTGGTCGTCGCCTTGGCCAACCAAAAAGGTGGGGTCGGCAAGTCGACCACCGCGATCAACCTTGCCGCAGCCCTCGCCTTTCAGAAACAACGGATCCTTCTCATCGATCTTGATCCGCAGGGAAACACCACCAGTGGTCTTGGCATCGACCGCAATGCCATTGAGCTCTCCACCTACGACGTCCTGCTCAAAGAGTCGGAACTCGCCGACGCCATCGAAGGAACCTCGGTGCGAAATCTCTATGTGCTCCCCGCCACCATCGACCTCGCCGGGGCGGAAATCGAACTGGTATCTATGTTTTCACGTGAAACCAGACTCCAGACGGCTATTGCCGAGATCGATGGTGAGTACGACGTGGTCCTCATCGATTGCCCACCTTCGCTGGGTCTGCTCACTGTAAATGCTCTCGCCGCCGCCGATGAGGTGATGATCCCGATTCAGTGTGAGTACTACGCGTTGGAAGGTCTCAGCCAGCTGCTGAGAAACGTGCAATTGGTCACTTCAAACCTGAACCCACACTTGAAGGTTGGGGGAGTGGTCCTCACCATGTATGACGGTCGCACCAAACTCTCCAAAGAGGTTGCCCAACAGGTCCGTGACCACTTTGGCGAGGTGGCGTATCGGACCGTGATCCCGAGATCGGTGCGATTGTCCGAGGCGCCTTCCTTTGGTGAGCCAATCGAGGCCTATGACGCCATGAGTCGGGGTGCGATCGCCTATCGACATCTGGGCAAGGAGTTCAGAGAAAGACACGGTCTGGTGGAGGAGGAATAACGAGATGGTGGCGAAGCGAACCGGTTTGGGCAGAGGTCTGGAGACATTGATCCCGACCGCACCAGTAGGTGAGACCGACACCGGGTTTGAGATGGTCTCGGTAGATGATATCTCACCAAACCCGGCCCAACCTCGATCCAGATTTGACGACGAGGCTCTCGAGGAACTGGCGGCGTCACTGAAAGAAGTAGGGGTTCTACAACCGATCGTGGTCACGCGGGGGGAGAGCGGGTACGTGCTCATTGCCGGTGAACGACGCTGGCGGGCGGCACGCCGGGCCGGCCTCCGTGTCATCCCGGCCGTGCTCCGTGGGTCTGCCGGTGACTCCACCCTTGTCGAAGCTCTGGTCGAGAATGTGCAACGTCAGGATCTGACACCACTCGAGGAGGCTCACGCCTATCAACAACTCCTGGAAAATTATGGAATGAACCAGGAGCAGGTGGCGAGTCGTGTCGGGAAGTCTCGACCGACCATTTCGAACACTCTGCGTTTGCTGCAACTCCCCGACGATGTTCAGGAGATGGTCGACGGTGGTGAGCTTTCGGCGGGCCATGCCCGGGCCCTGGTAGGTCTCGAGGATGAGAAGTACGCCATCCATCTCGCCAAGAAGGCGGTTGCGGACGGGTGGAGTGTGCGCCAGATGGAAGAGGCGGTTCGTCACCGCAAGGGGATGACCCCCGAACCACGCGAAGGTGTGAGACAGCTGAGACCGGTCGAGATAATCGAACTCGAGAAACGACTGTCCGACCGACTCGGGGCAAAAGTGAAGATCAGCTATCGCAATGAAAAGGGCAAGCTCGAGATCGGCTTTGGCTCGCTGGAGGAGTTGGAGCACATCTACCGGGGCTTTGTCGGCTAGGTCAGCTAGGCGTCACTCCCGGCGCTCGCAAAGAATTCAACGAGGCCCTCGACAACATCCTCGCCGATCTTGTCGTCCAAATCCGACCAGGAAACGACTGCGGCCGGTGCACGGGTCTCCTTGAGCATGGCAGTCGCCCGTGCCTCGACAATCCCTCCCGTGGAGGCTGCCACAGCCTCTGCCAGCATCTTTCCTGCCGCGCTGCTGCTGTGCTCGGAACCGAAGTAGAAGACGCAGTTGCTGTCGTCGGAACTGATCTGAAACGCGACTATTAGATCAGACCCGAGTCGGTTCGCCCTTCGCGCCCGCACCCGCTCGGGGAGGGCGGTGTCCTGGGACCTGGAGAGAATGGGAAGACCCCCCAACTCCTGAAGACGGAGGGCGGCGGCCGAGGCGGCGGCCCAGGTGCTTTGCGCCTCCGCTTCGTCCCGGTTGCTCGCGTCGAGATAGACGCGCACTCCCGCAACGGTTGCGGGCAAACGACGCAGCCACTCGCGCTCCCTTACGGCCTGACGCCCCTCCTTCATGTCTCCACGGGTCACCAGATGGATTTCGGTGACGAAGGCCGGGCCCGCTTTTCCATCTTCTGCCAGGTCGCGGTTGTGCTGAAAGTCGAGGACGGCCCCTTCGCTGTCGGGGCCGAAGATGCCATCGACCTTCCCGGAGTCAAATCCGAGGGTGTTCAACCTCGACTGGAGCTCGGAGACGTCTTCGCCACGGATCATCGGGCGACGGAAGAAGAGGATGCGGTCGCCGAGTCGATATCCGGCCTCATACAACGACCGCCAGGTATTGGGACCAACAATCCCGTCGATGTCGAGGCCTTTTGCCTTCTGGAACTCCTTGACGGCGGCCATTGTGCGCCCTCCAAAGACAGAAGGCTCGTCAACCGACGATGCGAACCCGAGCGCGCTCAGTCGGTCCTGGATGTCCCGTACGGCGGTGCCTTCATCACCGAGTCGGTAGAGACGCATGGGACAATGGTGGCATAGCTCGGAGGACAACGCCCATTGCGCCCTCCACCAGTCTGCGGCTGTCGGCTAGAGGTATTCGTCGAGCTCGGCGAGAAGTCGATGCTTCGGCGCGGCACCCACGATGCGCTTTTTCTCAACCCCGTCTTTGAACAGGATCAGCGTAGGGATGCTCATCACGTCGTTTTGGGCGGCGGGCATCGGGTTGTGATCAATGTTCAGCTTTCCGATGTCGATCGAGTCCTGCTCACTGGCGATCTCCTCGAGTACCGGGGCGATCACGCGGCAGGGCCCACACCACTCGGCCCAGAAGTCAACGAGGATTGGCCGCTCGGCGCTTATCGCATCGTTGAAGGTGCCGTCGTTGAGTGTGATGATGTCAGCCATTGATTCTCTCCTTGTTCTGTTTCAGTGAACCCTGGTCACTGACAAGTCATTCCTGGGACGCCAGCCACCGCTCGGCGTCGATTGCGGCCATGCATCCGGTGCCGGCAGCCGTTACGGCCTGACGGTAGGTGTGGTCGGCCACGTCACCGGCTACGAATACACCCTCGACCGAAGATCTGGTGCTCCCGTCGCCGGCTAGCTCTATGTAATTGTTCTCGTCCTGGTCGAGTTGCCCGGTGAAAAGGTCGGTCGTTGGTTTGTGGCCAATGGCGATAAAGACTCCTCCAACCGACATCTGTCGCTGTTCGCCGGTAACGGTGTCCTCGAGAGTCACGCTCTCCACGCCGTCTTCGCCGTGGATCTCGGTGACGACAGTGTTCCATTCCACGTTGATCTTCTCGTGCTCGATGGCCCGGGCGGCCATGATTCTCGATGCGCGGAACTCATCACGCCGATGGACGATGGTGATCTTGGAGGCGAACTTGGTCAGGAAGAGCGCCTCTTCCATGGCTGTGTCCCCGCCACCGACGACGATCAACTCCTGGTCGCGGAAGAAGAAGCCATCACACGTGGCACAGGCCGAGACCCCCTTGCCGGTGAGAGCCGATTCGCCCGGTATGCCCAGCCAGGTGGCAGATGCCCCCGTGGCAACAATGACGGCGTCTGCGGTGTACGCATCGGCGCCGACGTTGATCTTGAACGGGCGGCTGGAGAAGTCGACTTCTGTCACATCGACCTGAAGCATCCTTGCGTCGAAACGCTCGGCTTGCTTGCGAAACTGATCCATGAGCTCGGGGCCCAGGATGCCGTCGGGGAAACCTGGGTAGTTCTCTACGTCGGTCGTGATCATCAGTTGACCACCGGCCATGAAACCTTCAAAGACAAGAGGGCTCAGGGCGGCACGCGACGCATAGAGCGCCGCGGTGAGACCGGCTGGGCCGGACCCGATGATGATGAGCTTTTCGTGATCCATTACTCTTCTTCTGATTCTTCCGGGGTCTTCTTGATTCTCTGGAGCCACAAAACCCCACCCGTGACCGCAAGCACCGTCCCAAATACGGCCCATGCTCCTGCAGTTGTCAGCGGGATCTCCAACGCTCCGAAAATCGCGTAGATGAGAAACGCCATACCGACAAACCCCATTGCAGCGGCCAGGATTCCCAAACCGCCAAGGTGAATCGCCTTGGTGATCCGGTCCACCGTCAACTCGCGCACCCTGGTGGCTACAAGCTCGAGAAGGTCGGCGAATTTGGCTGCGTATTGCTCCATGCGCCTTGAGGTTAGTTACACCAGCGCCGGTGTCAGCTATCGGAGTAGACAACCCCACATGTCGCCAGGTCTACGAACGTGACGTTTGCGGAATCCACGGGAGCATCCTTCGCGACAACTGCGATGTAGTCGCCGGCTTCGAGCGAATAGGTCTGTATCACCTCGTGGGCCTCGAGCCCCGCCTCAGTCAGACAATCCGTGTAAAGGGACTGGTCGACTGTCACCCTCAGTGATTGTGTCGATTGGCGTGTCTCGTTGAGAGCCTCCGCGAGGAGGGCAAAGTCGACCGGTTCAGCCGTGGAGCCGAGAGCTGCCGAGTCGGTGGCTTCAGCCACTGTGTCGGGAGCGCTGGCAATGGCGGGGCTGGCTCCGTCATCGGAGGCAGGTGGGTCCTCGGCTTGGGGTATCTCCCCGGCCGTCTCTTCGAATTGGGCTGAAGTGTCTCCACCACCCGTCATCTGGGAAACCACCGCGGCCAGGCCAATAATCACAAAGAGACCGGCTGCCGCGTAGGACCATCGATACCACCACGGTGCCGTGGTTTGGGCAACGGGTGCTCCGGTGCGGAGCTCAGTCCAGAGGTCGCGATGCAGTGCTGCCTTCTCGTGCTCGGTCATCGCTGCGGGCTCGGCCACAGCAAGTGCCCCGAGCACCGACTTCTGCCCCTCGTACTCGGCGCGGCAGTCGGAGCATGATTCGACGCGGGACAACGCCCTGGTCTCGTCTTCGAGGCTGCCGTCGGCGAGGGCGGCTATGAGGTTCAGGTCGTGTTTGTGCATGCGCTTCGGTTTGATGGTCTCATGTTGCGATTTGGTTCCCGAGTTGTTTGGCGAGAAGACGTCTTCCCCGGAAGACGCGGGACTTGACCGTTCCGACCGGAATACCGAGGGCTTCGGCAGTTTCAGGCATTGACATCCCTTCGATGTCGGAAAGCACGACGGCACTCCGAAACTCGGGCGGGAGCGTGGCCAGAGCGGTTTCGATCTCGGGGCGCAGACCGGCCGACTCCACCGCCTGCTCAGCCGACGGGTCTGCCGGATCGACGTAGTCGGGGAGGGACTCCGACGCACGCCTCTTTGACTTTCGGAGCTGGTCGTAGCAGGTGTTGACAGCGATTCGGTAAATCCAGGTTCCCAGTTGGGACTTACCCTCGAACTGGTTCGCCTTGCGAAAAACGGTGAGAAAAGTCTCCTGGGTGGCGTCGAGTGCCTGTTCGCGGTCGCCCATGATCCGAAGGCAGACCGAGAAGACCCGGTCCTCGTGGATGCGCATGATCGCATCGAAGGCTTCGCGATCGCCGGAGACGACACGAGCCAGAAGCTCAGCCTCGTTGACTTGTGACGTCACGGTGTGAATCGTACTTCCGCGACTTCGGCGTAGTACGCGTCGTCGTCCTGCAGCGGAAGTTTGGTCATCCAGATCAGCCAGTGGCCGTCTGTTCGGGGCGGGAGCTTCAACGAAGCCGCCCCCGGCGGAGCCTGCGCCCCGGCGACTCGCTCCCAATTCTCGGGCGCGGGCAGTGCCGCGTCGGACCATCGGATCTCGAACTCCGTTCCGGTAGAGAACCCGAGGAGCTGGAGTTGGCCCGGTGTTCCTATGACCGTGAAGTAGACCCCGACTCCCGGCTTGAGAAGACTGAGCGGGTCTTGATATCGCTCCGTCTGCCATATCGTGGAGGCGTCTCCATCGAGCATGTTTGGCACGGAAGAGTCGTTTTCGCCCCCTTCTCCAAATGGGTCATAGGAAGACGCCGAGAGTACCGACACGCGCTCCAGTGCAAGTGTCGTCCTCGGCGATTCCTGGGTTGTGACGACCTCCGGGGTCGTAGCGACGGGCGGAGCGGGAATGATCGGCCCTCCACCTGAGAACAAGCGGCCCAGAGCAACCAGGCCCACGGCTGCGAAGACCAGGATGGCTGCAGCGATGAGGAGACGCCGGGAGTGTGACTTCGGCTCGGGTCGGGGAATGCGGGGGGTGGGTGCTGCCAGGAGAGCCTGCTCGAACTCGAAGGCGCTGAGCTCGCCGGCCTGGCCAGACCTCAGGATCCGATCGATTGCACGTGGTACCCCGTCCAGGTGCTCCGAGGGCGCGGGACCGCCTGGCGGAATTCCGGTGAGAGCGGTTTCGATGGCACCTGCGAGTGCCCTGACGTCGCCATCGGCGTCCGACTCAGGCTTGCGGCCGAATCCTCCAAGCTTGGCCGGATGAGCCACCGAATATGAGATGGCGGAAAGGTCGATGTGCCCGTGAGTGGCCCCGGCAGCATGGAGAGCGGCCAGCGCGCCGGCGAGACCGGAAGCGTTGGGCAGGAACTCCTCGAGATCGAATGTCTGCTCCGCCCCGACCCGGTCAAAGGCGCTGGCCCCTCCCGTCCACTCCGAAACCGAGTAGGCGCCGCCGTCGACTCTCTCAACGGCGAACACCCTGGCGAGATGAGCGTGAGAAACCTTCGACGCAGCAGACACGCTTGCAACGAAATGGTCCCGGCGGTCCGGAGAGCTTTCCGGCCCAAGAGATCGGATCAGAACCGGCCTTTCCAGCGAGGTGTCTGTAGCCAGCCACTCCTCGATGTCGTTGTCGCGACCCTGGCGGATTTCCAGGTCGTAGCGGTCAGGAATAGCAGCCGGCATGGTCCCTAGTTCAGCAGCAGGAGGCCGCTCAACCCTTGTACTCGAGCAAATTGAGGGTGGTCCCGGTGGACACGAAACCCATGCGTCCGTAAAGGCTTCGGGCGCGGTCGTTGTCCGGCTTCAGGTTGAGAACCATGGTCTTGGCTCCGTGTCTTCTTCCCCATATCAACGAACTGCGGACAAGAGCAGTGCCCAGACCTTGCCCGGACTTCTCAGGCAAGACGGCGACTCGCTGCAGGAACGAGACACTGAGTTGTGTCCCGACGAGCGCATACCCGGTCAGTTCGCCGGCCTCGGTGGTCACCAGCACCGACACTTTTGGGGTCGCCCTGAGAGCCTCGGTGATACCGGCGCCGGCCATTCGCCAAAAACCGTCGAAGGCTTCTCTATCGATGTCTACCAGCTGGTCGATTTGATCCGGCGGTGCCTCGGTGACCTCCGCCGGGATCGGGCCGATCTCAGATATCAGCGAGCGCTCCAACACTGGAAGTTCAAGATGCACCTCATACCCGACTCGCTTCCATATTTTTGTGTTGGCTGAATAGAGGGCCGGTGAAAACACGCTGGCCGGGTGGATCGTGCGGATCGCGTCCGTCGCCTGTGCCAGGAAGTCGGCTCCTCCCCGGAACAGGCGGAGTGAGATGTCGGGGACGTCATCATTCCAGGGGCGCGCGGTAGCCCGCGCCCATCCACGCCTTATGGAGACAAGGTCCGGCCAGTCGCCTTCTAGGTGGAGACGTGTTGCCACTTGTGGGAGAGTACGACCCATGCACGTGGTAGTCGCCACCCACCAGTCGAGTCTGGAGCATGACACGGGGCGAACGCACCCTGAGCGGCCAGAGAGAATTACGGCGTTCCTGCAGGGAATTCGCGATTCTGAGCTTCCAGCTGTCGAGATCGAGTCACCGGAGATCCTCCGAAGTGACCTGGCGCTGGTCCACGACCCCGAGTACATCGAAATGATCCAGACTTTCTGCTCGCTGGGCGGTGGGGCACTCGACATGGACACGATCGCATCCAAGGCCACCTGGACCGCCGCGCTCACGTCTGCGGGCGGCGTCAAGGCGACTGTGGACGCGTTGGCCGATATGGAAGATGCGACAGGCTTTGTCGTGGCGCGTCCCCCTGGACATCACGCCATGCGCGATCGGGCGATGGGATTCTGCTTCTTCAACAATGTGGCCGTGACGGGTGCCTTGCTCCGCTCCCGTGGGTCGAAGGTGGCCATTCTCGACTGGGATGTTCATCACGGGAATGGAACGCAAGCGATGCTCGGCGATGATCCCGGGGTTCTCTACGCCTCGGTCCACCAGAGCCCGTTCTATCCATTCGAGGGCGAAGTCTCCGACATCGACTCCGAGGGAGCCAAGGGAACAACGGTGAATGTTTCCCTTCCCGCGGGAACGGGTGGCGACGTTATCCGGCGCGCCTGGGAAGAGATCATCATCCCCGTTGTCCGGTCCTTCGAACCAGATTGGGTCCTCGTGAGTGCGGGATATGACGGGCACGCCGTCGATCCTCTGGCGGGGTTCCGCATGATGGCGTGGGACTATGGCCGGCTCGCCAAAACCCTCGCAGAAGTCCATCCACCGAACAGGATTGTCAGCGTTCTGGAGGGGGGATACGACCTCGATGCTCTTCGTCTCTCGGCTCGAGAGACGGTCCTCGGCTACGCGGGGATAGAGCCCAACGGCGAGTCCCTTGGGTCGCCTCCAGATTCGACTGTGGCCCTGGAAGCCGCAAAGTCCGCAGTCGCCGCTCACTGGCCGCTCTAACCGGCCCCCTTTTTCCCCAAAACCCCTTTAGAAATCCTGCCCTTCTGACCGATATATCCCTGGGACACGACCCAGGGAAGGGAAGATGGAAATCAAGATTGATGACCTTCTTCGTCAGGCCGTGGCGGCAAATGCATCAGACATCCACCTGAAGGTGGGTTCGGCGCCGGTCGCTCGCGTTGACGGAGAATTACGGAGGGTGGAAGGCCTGGAGTCCTTGACACCCGACGACACACAGGCTTACGCCGAGGCGCTGTTCACCTCACAGGCTGCGGCAGACTTCAAGGATTACGGGGCAGCCGACTTCGCGTACGGCAAGACAGAACTCGGACGATTCCGAGTCACCGCCTTCCGTCAGCGCGGCTCCGTGTCGCTGGTGCTGAGGCGGGTCGTGCCCGGGTCGTCGTCGTTCCAGGAGCTTGGCCTTCCCCCCATCGTCGAGAAACTGGCGTCGGAGAGTTCCGGGCTGCTGCTGGTCACCGGCCCGTCTGGAGCCGGAAAGACGTCGACCGTGTCTTCGATTCTCGACTACATCAATGCACACCGTTCCGCCGCAATCCTCACTATCGAAGATCCCATCGAGGTTCTCCATCCCGACAAGCGCTCGGTGGTGGTTCAGCGTGAGGTGGGCGTGGACACGGCCGGTTTTGCCGATGCGCTGCGCGGGGCGTTGCGTCACGACACCGATGTCATAGTGCTTTCGGATCTCGACGATCAGGCGACGGCCGAAGCTGCAATCTCGGCCGCAGAGACGGGGCGTCTGGTCATCTCGTCCATGCGCACCACCGATCCGGCCGACACGATCAATCGAATCGTCTCGATGTTCCCCGATACCCGGCAACCGGTAGTTCGCAATCAGATCGCTTCACAGCTGGTGGCTGTACTCAGCCAGCGTCTTCTCGAAACCAGCGACTCCAGTCGGGTGCTGATTTGTGAGGTTCTCACCAACAACGAGCGAAGCCAGGAGTGGATCCTGGGCGGATCCGAGCCTGCTGCACTTGTTGACATCATCAGCGATAGCGGGTTCTCCGGAATGCAGACTTTTGACCAGGTCATGCTCAAGCTGGTTGTGGATCGGGTGATCGATTTGCCGACAGCCATCCCGTATTCGCGCAACGAGCACGAGATGAAGGCGAAGGCACTGGAAGCCGGCATCCAGGTTTAGGCCCCCCACATCCGTAATTGGGTTCAGAACGCGTCGTATGTGACGCGTTTCGAACCCAATTTTGGGAGGATTGAGCGGATAACCTCGCGATCCGTGACATCTAAGCAACTCGAGTTCCTCCTTTCCCCCGATCTGCCACCCGCTCAGCTTTGGGAGATCTTCTCCGCGGCGGGACACCAGCTATTCCTGGTCGGTGGTTCTGTTCGCGATGCGTTTCTCGAGCGTGAGCTCGACGACTTCGATTTTGCCACCGACGCCCACCCCGACGACGTGGCTTCACTGCTCGACGGGTGGGCGGATGCCGTCTACAAGGTCGGGGCCGCCTTCGGAACAGTGGCAGCCAAGCGGGGCGAGCACACCGTGGAAGTGACCACATTCCGCGATGAGGTGTACCACGACAAGTCCCGCAAGCCGCGGGTGACGTTCTCGGACAACATCGAGACTGACCTATCCCGCCGCGACTTCACCGTCAACTCCATCGCTCTCTCGCTTGACGACATGGGACCGGTGGATCCGTATGGGGGACTTGCCGACCTCGCCGCCGGTGTGTTGAAGACGCCCTTGGACCCCGAGGTGTCGTTTTCAGATGACCCGCTCCGGATGCTGCGTCTCTTTCGATTCCACGCAACCCTTGGATTCAGACTGGACGAAGCGGCCGTGGAGGCAGTTCGGGCAATGGGCGACCGGCTCGAGATTGTCTCAGGAGAGCGAATTCGCGACGAACTGTCCAAGCTGCTCCTGGCGCCTGCTCCCGGCGCTGCGCTCGATGCCCTGGTCCAGTCGACTCTGACCGAGCACTTCCTGGCGGAGTTGCCGGCGCTTGCCATGGAGATCGACCCCCATCATCGCCACAAGGACGTGCTCGCCCACACCATGGCCGTCGTCGACAAGTCCTCTCCGGATCTGGTGCTGCGGTTGGCGGCCCTCCTCCACGACATTGGCAAGCCCGATACCCGTGAGTTCGGTCCTGGCGGGGTCTCTTTCCATCATCATGAAGTTGTTGGGGCCCGTCTTGCCCGTCGAAGACTTCGCGCGCTCCGCTACCCGAAAGAGATTGTTGACGACGTCTCTCGCCTCGTTTTCCTCCACCTGCGCCCGCACACCCTCGACATGGGATGGACCGACTCTGCAGTGCGGCGTTACGTTCGGGATGCAGGTCCATTGCTCGATCGTCTCAACGAGTTGGTCCGATGCGACGTCACGACGGCGAATCCCAGGCGGGAGCAGGCGATCCAGACTCGAATCGATGAGCTTGAAACCCGGATCGCGGTCCTCGCCGAGCACGAGGAACTGGCAAGTCTGAGGGCTCCAATCGACGGCACCGATGTGATGGCCTACCTTGGGATCGAGCCCGGCCCCAAGGTCGGTGAAATCATGGAGATTCTTCTCGAAAAGCGAATTGATGATGGACCGTACAGCCGACTCGATGCGTTTGAAATCGCCAGGGGTTGGGGCATGGAACAGGGGTTGAGCGATCCCGGGCCCCCACCCGACCAGGAGGAAGAATGAAGGTTGTCCTGGCCTACTCGGGTGGGCTCGACACCAGCGTCATCCTTGCCTGGCTGCGCGAGGAGTACGACGCCGAAGTGATCGCCTACACCGCCGACGTCGGTCAGGGTGAAGAGGTTGCCGAGGCGGAGGCCAAGGCTATGGATACCGGAGCCGCGGCAGCGGTTGTAGAGGATTTGCGTCATCGTTTCGTGACCGGAGCTGTCTTCCCGGCGATCCGCTCCGCCGCGCTCTACGAAGGTCACTACCTCCTCGGTACCTCGTTGGCCCGGCCCATCATCAGCGAAGGCCTGGTGCGCGCTGCTCATGAGCATGGCGCCGACGCGATATCCCATGGCGCAACCGGCAAAGGCAACGATCAGGTCCGTTTCGAGTTGTCAGTCGCGGCCCTCGACCCCGATCTGAAGACAATTGCCCCGTGGCGGGAATGGAAGCTCAAGGGCCGGGCCGATCTCGTGGCCTACGCCGAGGAGCGGCAGATCCCGGTTCCGGTGACTCCCAAGTCGCCGTACTCCATGGACGCAAACCTGTTTCACATCTCATACGAGGGTGGTGTCCTCGAGGACCCGTGGCAGGCGCCTCCCGACGACATGTTTCGCCTGACCACCAACCCGGTCGATGCTCCCGACAAGCCCGAGGAGATTCTGATCGGATTCGAGTCGGGCAACCCGGTCTCGATCAACGGACAGCGTCTGGACCCGGTCGCTCTTCTCGCCCAAGCCAACGACGTGGCCGGTCGCCACGGTGTTGGCCGTGTCGACATGGTCGAGAACCGGTTCGTGGGCATCAAGAGCCGGGGCGTCTACGAAACACCGGGCGGGACGGTCCTCCATCTCGCACACCGCGCCGTCGAGTCGATCACCCTGGATCGAGAAGTGCTCCACCTCCGCGACGAGATGGTTCCCCGCTATGCCGAAGTCGTCTACAACGGGTTCTGGTTCAGCCCGGAACGAGTCGCGATGCAGAAGTTCATGGACGACATACAGAGCCCGGTAACCGGTGAGGCCCGCCTGACTCTCTACAAGGGCTCGGCAACCGTCACCGGCAGACGCTCACCCAACAGCCTCTACGACGAGGAGTCGGCCACGTTCGAGGCCGATGATGTCTATGACCAGGCCGATGCCGCCGGCTTCATCAATCTCAACGCGCTCCGGGTTCGTGGCTTCGGGGGAGATGATGGGTCGTGACCATGTGGGGCGGTAGGTTCGAGGACGATCCCTCCAGAATCCTCTGGGAGTACACGACGGACACGTCCGACAGGAGACTTCTTGCTGACGACGTCGCCGGCTCGATGGCCCATGTGACGATGTTGGGGGAAACCGGGGTGGTTGACGCCGAGGAGGTCGCCGAAATGCTGAGCGGCTTGGAGACCATCGGCGAGGAGGCCGGATCCGGGACCTTCGTGTTCCATGACGACGACGAAGATGTGCACAGCGCCGTCGAACGACGGCTCGGCGAGTTGGTCGGGTCTGTGGCCGGGAAGCTTCACACCGGGCGATCGCGAAACGATCAGGTCAACCTGGATCTGCGGCTCTATTTGAGACGCTCTGGCCAATCTCGAGCGAGCGACCTGATCGGGCTCGCAGCAACCCTTGCCGATGTCGCCGAGAAGCACGCTACGACGGTCGTTCCGTCATACACCCACCTCCAGCAGGCGCAGCCCACGTCACTCGGCCACCATCTTCTGGCGTACGCCTGGATGGCCGTCAGAGATGCCGACCGGTTCGCCGATGCCCGGAGGCGGATCGATGTCTCCCCGCTGGGCGCGGGAGCCTCCTCCGGGTCGGCCCTGCCGGTAGACCCGAGCCGCAGCGCCGAAGTACTGGAGATGGCACAGGTGTTTCGCAACTCGATGGATGCCGTCGGGTCGAGAGACTTCGTTGCC
>Ga0255053_10000790_pt1 | contig 17305 bp, 15 predicted proteins | sample JV7_2_22_MG_FD_188635 | JGI IMG/M metagenome (GOLD analysis project Ga0255053, IMG submission 188635) | Seawater microbial communities from Jervis Inlet, British Columbia, Canada - JV7_2_22 | ecosystem: Environmental > Aquatic > Marine > Inlet | place: Canada: British Columbia | collected...
AGGGCCTCCTTGGAGCTTCGCTCCGCCTGAGGAGTGTCCCGACCGAGCATCTCGCCCTTGCAATAGCAGCATTTCGCCTGATCACGTTCTGGGTATGGATTCCGATCGGATGGCTGGCACTTGCGGTGGTCAATCGCCGCTTGTCCCGACCGGTGACGCCCGAGTCCGCCGCTCACCTGGCAGAGACTGAAGGACTCTGATGACAACGCGTTATCCGTTTGCGCTGATCAAGGAAAAGCTCGCCGCGCGGCGGGGCGAGGCGCTGGATTTTGCAATTGGCCGGCACCGCATCGGACTGCCGGAGGCCATCGACAGCTGGATTCGGGCCAATGCGGTGCTTGCGATGAAGCCGGCAGGTCAGGCCGAAATAGAAGAGTTCACGGAGGCCGCCACGGATCTGCTCAGGCGCGAATATGGCGCCGATATTGCCGCCGATCGTATCCTGCCCACGCCTGGCGGTCGCGCTGCGATGAGCGCCTTCGTCGCGAGTGTTCTGGAACCTGGCGATGGAGTACTGGTAACCGAACCGGGCTACCCATCGTTCGCCCGACTGGCAACCCATCGGCACGCAAATGTTCATGAGGTCGTACTGGATCCTGAGCATGGGTTTGCGCCTGATCTCGGATCGGCCTTTGACCGTGACGCAGCGCCGCTGCGTGTGATCGCCCTGAATTACCCGAACAACCCGACAGGAGCAACACTCTTGCCGGAGACGATTAAATTGCTCCGTCGAGTGACCAGTATCGGGACAATCGTATTCAATGACGCAACCTACGGCCCTCTGGTCTACGATCATCAGCCGACATCCCTGCTAAGCGAAAACATGAGCGGGGATTCGCAGATCGAGTTGGTCGAGTTGCACTCGTTCTCGAAGCTGTTTCCCATCGGCCCAATGGCGGTTTCTTTTCTTGCCGGCTCCGAGGCGACGATACGCAGCGTTTCAAATTACAGCGAGTTCGCCTGGTCGCCGCTTAGCTCCTTGCAATTGCAGGCGACCACTTTGTGTCTGCGCGATTCAGCAAGACTGCAAGAGTTACGCGAGCTTTTCCCGATCCAGTTGCAACAGCTACGGCAGACGCTCATTGATATCGGCTTCGAGCCTTATCCTTCGCCTGCCGGTATCTACTCGATCTGCCCGGCTCCTGCCCATATCGGTGGGAAGGTGGTGACCAACGCCGCCCAGGCGGCCGGACATTTGATGGATGATTTCGATCTCGCGGTAGTACCTTGGGACACACCACGACACAGCTACCTGAGATTTTCCTCTCTGTATCAACCCGAGGATCTGGAACGGCTGGCGGGTTTGCGCGAGCGATTACAGATCGCCTGACCATAGCCCGAGCAGCGTGCAACTCACGCGGCACGATTGAGCGTGCCGTAACCTGGCGACTCAGGCCACCTCGGCCGCCGACTCCGCTCCCAAAGGCTTTTGCTGCTCGGTTTTCTGGCGTTGCTCGTAGACACGACAGACAGTCGCGAACACCTCATCCACCGAAATCTTTTGCATGCAAAGATTGTTGGTACAAGTCGTAACGCGTTGGTTGAACGCGTTGACGCATGGACTGCATGGTAGCCCTGCCCAGAGGATGTGGCTGCGTGGCGATTTGGAACCGAATATGGCGGGTGTTTCCGGGCCGAACAATGTGACGACATCGATCGGTGTCATAACCGCGTAGTGAGCCGGCCCGCTGTCGTTCGTGACCAGAATCTCGGAAAGGCCATATAGGATAAAGAGTTGATGCAGTGTAGTTTGGCCACCGATGCTCACGCAACAGTCCGAATCGACCAGCGCCGCCACGCGTTCGGCTTCCTCCTGCTCATCGGGAGACCCTGTGAGTGCGATCATCACTTCCGGGTATTGTCGGAGAAGTCGCTGCGCTAATTCGACGTAACGCTCCAACGGCCAGCGCCTGAGCGGCAATAGATCGCCGGAGTTCGCATTCAGAAGAATTAACGGTGGGATTGTTTCGCGGCCAAGTATGTGCTGGAGCAAGGCTTCAACTTCCCGCACCTGGTCTGCGTCTGCGCGAAACACAGGCGGAGCCTGATCCTTTGCCAGCTGGAAGTCCATGGTCGGCAATTGCTCGGGCGGCAAAGTCAGGGTCTCCACGAGGGCCTGGTAGGTCTGGCTTGCGTGAAGAGTCAGGTTATAACCGACGCGGTGCGTCATCAGGTCTCCGCGGTATCCCGCCTCACCGGCAAACGAGTGAAGCCCGACGCGGCGCTTTGCGCCACTCAAATAAGCAAGAGCGCCGGAATAGCGTGAGAAGAACTCGAAATCGATCGCGGCATCGATCCGTTCCCGACGCATCCGCCAGATCGCGCGAATAGTATCTATAAAAACAACGACCAGTCCGTCGCTTCTGATAGTGATTACATTTTCACGCGGAATCATATCGAGAACGTCGAGGATGAAGCGGTTCTGTTTGAAGACAGCGACGAAGACGTTTTCGCGGCCGACCATTTCGACTGCGCGCCGAAGGGCGGGCTCGGCGATTACTGTCGCCCCCTGTTCAACAAGCTTGATGAACAGAATACGCTTTGGCGGGCCGGCGGGCTCGACTCGAAATATATCTACCAGTTTCCGCAACACTGTAAGCACTGCCGAAATCAGTGATCCGACCCAGCGATCCAATAGGCGCATACTTTGAACTTTCATTGGTTGGCCTTGGGTTGTGTTACACCGGCAAAAAGACCTGTGATTGGACCGACCCGGGTTTTCCGGGGAATTCTGAAAACCCTGGATTGTAGATGGTAAATCGTATTCTTATCGTTTACTCCGCTGGCTCATGACGGAACTCACTGATCAACTCCTGGTGCATCTGCGGCGTTACCGGCGCGTAGTGGCTGAAGTCCATCGTGAAACTGCCTTCGCCCGCTGACAGCGACTTGAGTCTTGAGTGATAAGACTGTAACTCCTTGAGCGGGGCCTGACCGGAGATTTCCATGCAGTTGTTTGGAAGGTTGTTGGTGCCACTCACCATCCCGCGCATTCCGGCAAGATCGCCTGTAACACCACCCATGCAACCGCTCGGTACGGTAAAAGTAACGTCGACGATGGGCTCCATGACAATCGGTTTGGCTTCACTAACTGCCTCGAGGAAGGCTTTCTTGCCCGCTTGTACAAAAGCGATTTCCTTGGAATCTACCGCGTGATGCTTACCATCGTAGACGGTGACTTTCACGTCTTGCATCTCATGCCCAGAGATCGCGCCCTTGTCCATAACCTGACGAACACCAGTTTCTACAGCGGGAATGTACTGTGACGGAATCGATCCGCCGACGACCTTGTTGGCGAACTCGAACCCAGTGCCGGGTGGCAATGGCTCCACCCGCAGGTATACCTCACCGAACTGACCGGCGCCGCCGGTCTGCTTTTTGTGCCTGTGGTGGCCTTCTGCCGGTGTGGTGATGGTCTCCCGGTATGCAATGGATGGCAGCGCCGTATTCACCTGCAAGCCATAACGATCCGAAATCCCGTCAAGTACTGTGCGCAAGTGCATTTCACCCAGGCCACGAAGAACGACTTCGTTCAACGATGCAACATGTTCCAGCTTGAGGGACGGGTCTTCCGCTTCCGCTGAGTGAAGCGCATCTGACGTTTTTTGTGCATCAGCATCGTTGGCCGGTCTGACTGCCAAGCCGTACATCGGGCGCGGCAGGCCATTGTGCTTCAGATGGAAGTGATCCTCGTCATGCGAGTCATGGAGCACTGCATCGTAGTGCGCCTCATCGACCCGCGGTATCGCACAAATGTCTCCCGGTACGCCGACATTTACCTTGACGTGATTGCCACCATTAAGCTTCAGGAGTTGCGTGACTTTGATGGGTTTGCGGGCATCGCCGACAAAAAGCTGATTGCCTGTTCGAATCGATCCCTGATGGATGCGTAAAACAGCAAGCTTGCCTTTGAATGGATCGATATTGATCATGACCACGTGGGCGACGACATGCTGGCCCGGATCCGGCGTGACGGGTACTTCCTCGGCGTTGTTACCCTCACCTTTATAGAAGAGCGGCGGGTTACCCTCGGCAGGGTTGGGCATCAGGCGCTCGAATACATCGAGCAACTCTTTTACGCCAACATCCGTTGTAGCCGATACAAAACAGATCGGGACGAGATGTCCTTCCCGCAGCGCCTTCTCGAAGGGTGCGTGCAACTGTTCGGGCGATAATTCATCGCCTTGCTCCAGGTAAAGTTCCATCAATTCGTCATCGACTTCCACTACCTGGTCAATAATTTGTGTGTGCGCGGTATCAATGTCGCTGAAAGCAGTATCAGCACCATTTGGCTGAAAAAAGCAGTCAACGACAGCACTGCCACTGGTGGTAGGCAAGTTGATGGGCAGGCACTCCGGGCCGAAGATCGCCCGAATCTCATCGACAAGCGCGGCCAGGTCCACGCCCTCGGCATCGATCTTGTTGACGATGATTATGCGGCAAAGACGCTGCTCTTTTGCGGCGTCCATCATCCTGCTCGTGACTGTTTGTATGCCGTTCTCGGCATCGATAACAATTGCCGCCGTCTCAACGGCGGGCAGGACCGCGACCGCGCGGCCAAAAAAATCCCGGTATCCCGGGGTGTCGATCAGGTTCACATGTATACCCGCATGGTCGAGATGGCAGACCGAAGGATATAGAGAGTGTCCGAGCTCCTTTTCCTTAGGACTGTAATCGGAGACCGTGTCGCCTTTCTCGACAGAACCTGCGTGGGAAATAGCGCCGCCGGCGGCCAGCAGTGCCTCGGCGAGCTGAGTTTTCCCGGCTTGACCGGGCCCAACAAGGCACACGTTACGAATGTCAGCGGTGGTGTAGGCCATTAATTCCTACCTCCTCTTAGCGAAAGGTTTGTACCAGCTTACCGCACAGCGAGCGATTGGTCACATCCTGTTACAGGCCTTTAAAATCAGTCAGATATCCCAGCCACTATGAACAGCACGCAGAACGTTGCGGTATCTCCGCCCGATTCTCAAGCGAGCTTTGCTAATATCGCCACCACACAAATCTGACGCTACTCCTGGTCAACGCCCTGATTGAGGTCATGTCGTGAATGGATTATCCCTTGTTCTGCGCAAGCACTTGGCACGCTGTGTACTACTTATCTTGATGTTGGTTCTGACTATGCTAACGCCAGTTTCGGCTGAGACCATCGCCATTATTGGGACAGGTCAGGTGGCGAGTGCACTGGGTCCCCGTTTTGCCGAGCTCGACCACGAAATTGTCTATGGTTCGAGGAACCCGTCGCGAGATGAAGTCAGGCAACTCCTTGCACGCACCGGTCATGGGGCGTCCGCAACGACTCCACCGGAAGCTGCGGCTGTGGCGGATATTGTCGTGCTTGCAGTACCAGGGACGGCTATCGAACCGGTCACGAAAAGCATTGGTGATCTCTCCGGCAAGATAATTATCGATCCGACCAATGCGCTACGGCGCGGGGACGATGGATTTTTTGAACTTGGCGTCGAAACGTCGAATGCGGAGCTCATTCAGGGATGGGCACCGAATGCCTATGTCGTGAAAGCCTTTAATACACTGAACTGGACAACCATGCTTGACCCTGAGTCCGCCGGCGGCCCGGTATCGATACCATTAGTCGGCGATAGCGCCGAGGCCAAGGCCGTTGTCGCAACTCTGGTCGAGGGCATCGGACTGGAGCCGATCGATCTCGGGCCGCTTCGTTACGCCCACTTTGTCGAAGGTATGTTGATTCTCTGGATAAATAACCGGTACGTTCGTCATAAACCATTTGAATTTCATCTTCGGAAGGTACAGACGAAATAGTTGCAAAAGTAGCGCGCCTGTTTGATAGTATCAATCATGACCAGTCGCTTGGGCAATATATTCCGGCGTCAAACGGCGATGCAGACCGAACGCTCAACGGCGGTGCAGACCGGACGCCAGAACCCGGTGTTGCTATCTACCGTCGATAAGTCCTCAATAATTTACGATCAGATCCCATTGAAAAATTTTGTCGGGGATGACACGAGAGCCGCGCTGGCCAGGAATCTGTACCTCGAGATTAATGAGATTTGCAATTCGCTCGATCCTGTAGTGACCTGCCGGGAAAAACTTGCGGCCAAAATGATCAAGTTTGCGTCGTATCAGGTCCTCGTAATCCCGCCGCCACCGGAGAATGATCCCAGCGGTCTCCGCTCACAGCCCGGAATAACCGGCGGCCTTAAGGAACATCTTGGTCGGATCGCCGAGACCAACGTTGACCTTCGTTCGGAGATCTATGGAAAAACGGATTCTCCGACCTTAGACGTCATTTGGGACCTTGTGCAGCAATCTTATTGGCAGAACTACTGGTTTCTGGAGACCTTTAATTCTGCACGCATCGAACTCGGTGATCACAGCAAAGACCGTGACTGGTACATGCCGTTCAAGCATGCGGTGTGCGCGAATTATGAGCACGTCTATCGAAGGGAAATAGGCCTGGCGCCCGCATTCGATGAAGACGATGCATCGCTTGCATCGACTGCATATTCGATATTCACGGACATCGTATTATCGGGCGCGAAGGATCCCGACCTGGAATGGCGTGATTATTACAAAAACAGCAATATTCCAATTCCGAATTTCGACGACCAGGGTTGCCGGCCACCCAAAGCAAAAAACTGTTGAAACGGTCTGTTTTTTTGGAGTTTTTCACGTAGTTTTCCATCACGGCCGATCTGGTGCTTGTACGGTTCACATCGACGGTGAAGCCGGATTATTGGTTTTTCTTCCATACAGCCGTGTCATTCTCAGTCACGCCTTCGATGATGATATCTCCGCGCCGGCATGGCGTGATCAGATTCTCGTCATCACAGACGGGCAGGTCCTGTAAACGCTTGTCGTGTCGATCCTGCAAGAAGTCCTGCGGCGCCGGTTCGTCGGGCAAGACCTCCCATCCCTCGGTTCCCGCAAAGAACTGATCCGCTTCGGACCGGGAATCAAATACCTGCGCATTTTTCGCAGCCGGCAGGCAAGCAGAGTTTTCTTTGTTGACGATAACGTTGTCGAATACGTCCCGATATTCAATCAGCTGCTCCAGCACCTTTTGGCATTCGACTTCGTCAATGAAATTATATTGAACCTCCTGCTCCTGGCAGACGGTTTTGCCTTCCGGCGCGACACACTCGGCCAAGGTCAGGACAATTACTTTGATCCAGGCTGCGTCCATGTTATGTCTCCTGCCAGGCTGTTTCGGTAGCGGCGAATGTCTTTATTATGATGTATCAACGGCCAAAGCGCCTGCAGGAGCATTGCTGATACCGGCCTAGCCGAACGTAGCCCTGTCCTCGAACACGATGCCGTGAGCGAGCGTCTTGTGTACGGGGCAGCGTTCTGCGATCTGAGCCAGCCGCTTCTTTTGCGCTGCGTCGAAATCTCCGGTGATATGGACGTCGCTGGTGATCTTCTCGATAAACCCTCTGTCAGGAATGTCGCAGTCTTTGCAATCGTCGGCATGGATGCGGCCAAAGTCATACGTCGCGCTGACGGACTGAAGCGGCAGCGATTTGTACTGGCAATACCATGAGATCGTGATGCAGGTACAGGCGGCCAGCGATCCCAGCAACAATTCGTAAGGGTTCGGGCCGGTATCCGTACCACCTGCATCTACCGGTTCATCCGCTGTCCATTCATGCCGGCCATTTGATAGTCGAACGACCATGCCTGAGGTGAGCGTTGCAGTTATACGTGTCATCTCCGATTCTCCACAATTCCGGGCCGAATTCATGTCTTCAGTGATAGCGAGACAATTTTTTCTCCAGAAAGAGCCCGACAAGGCCAAACATTGTCATGAGTACACCCACAAAGACGACAAGCTTGCTCTGCCACGGATCGATTTCTGTGTCATCCTGGAGGTAGTAGGTCCGGGAACCGCCGCCGACCTCCAGGTTATAGACGTTACCGCGGAAGTCACTGGTCAGTAAATACTCCTCATCGACTCTGACCCTGATTGCGTCCATGAATTTAGCTCGTTCGTCGCGCTCGGCTGCCTCGGAAATGGACAAGTGGGGGCGTCTAAAAATCTCTTTTGACTCCGCTTCGAGGATAACGCCGTACGACTTGTACTGATAAACAACATCAGAGAAAAACAGGTGGACGTTACCTGCGTAGATAAATGCTGATCCCAAAGCCACGAGAACGGCTGAACCCAATAACCAGCGTTGCCGGTTTCCGATGATCAGTTGCTTTTGGCGGTGATAGTAGTCTGCGACCTCAGGCAGCTGCCGCAGTTGATTCTTGTTGCTCTGATCCAGGTCATCTACAAGGTCGGCAATATCCAGCCCAAAAACCTCGAGGATCCGGATAAAGATGTCATTGGATGGCAATGACTTGTCATTCTCGAGCTTGGACCAATACGACTGCTCGATGCCGATCGCCTCAGCCATCTCGGGCTGGGTCCATTCTTTTTCATTTCTGAGCTCTTTGAGCTTTTCGCCGAATCTCACGAAGTTCTCCCATGGCTGCCAGATACAGGCATTCTTGGGTATTCATTGATGCATAGGAAGGTGAATATGCAAGAATATTAGAGAATAATGAGGCATGAAGACCTAGAAGACGCCGATAAAGGCAATTTTCTCTGCTTGAGTGTCTTATTCCCGCCAAGACGCAGGGCCTGGATTAGATTCTTCGGCCACAGCCGCCTGGCTGATTGAGCGAGGAACACGGAACCGGCAACATCCGCGATGAGCCCATTAACCTTATCTGGTTTACCTTGAAGCCGGGCTGTGTGGGGTAGGTTAAACTGCTGTGGTCGATTGAAGTCGTCCACGGCCCGTTGCAATCGCTGGTGGAGGGAGATCAGTGCACAGAGAAGCAACCCAGTTCTACATTCCCATACTGCTTGCGATCATGCTCGCCGCCGCGCTGACTTATTACTGGCTGGAAATAAACCGGCCAAAGCCTGTGCCAGAGACTGCCACCGCGCCAGCGCTTGTCGAGCCGCTGTTGGATGAACCGAGAAACCCGCTTCACCCGTTTCCGAGGATCGAATCTCCCGAAGAGCCGGGAGGGCAGCTCGTGCCGCTGCCTGCGCTTGACCAGAGCGACGAGTATCTCAAACTGGCGCTGGCCGACGTGCTCGGCTCGCAATCGTTGGTGGAAATGCTGGCGGAAACCGACCTGATCACGCGGATGGTCGCCACCATCGACAACCTGCCAAGGGATCATGTTGCCGAACGGATCAGGCCGATCGCCGGTCTTGCCGGGCCATTTGACGTCGAGGCGAGCAGAGACAATATCGAGTTCACGATAAGCCCCGACAGCTATCGTCGCTACGACCTGCTCGTAGATATGGTGACTAACGCCGACCTGAACGAACTGACCGAGGTCTACGGCCGCTTTTATCCCTTATTTCAAAAGGCCTACGTCGAGCTGGGCTATCCAAATGCCTATTTCAACGATCGCCTGGTCGCGGTAATCGATCATTTGCTGACCACCCCGGTAGTGCGGGACCCGATCAGCGTGGTCAGGCCTCATGTCTTGTATGAATTTGCCGATATGGACCTTGAGAGCTTATCGAGCGGGCGGAAGCTGCTGATTCGAATGGGCAACGAGCACGCCACCCGAATCAAGGCAACATTGAGGGAATTGCGGCTCTTGATCGCGGAGGAGGGTTCGGGAGCCTGATTGTTGTCGAAAAGTGCTGCCACGTTCGTGTAGGGTGGCAATTCTTTGTGCTCAATTGAACGAACAAAAACAATGTTCAAATACAAAACAGTGTGTTCGATCCTTATCCTTTGGTGCATGCCGGCAATTGCTGATGAGGCGCCGCAGTTCACGCCGGCACGATTTGCCGACAGCGAGGAGCCGCTTCAGAGCCTTATTGAGTTTTCGCACTCCGGAAAAGACATTGACGTCAAGATAAAATGCGACACGGTCATAACGGATGAAGGCAAGATAAGTCGCGTGGTCTGTTACGGTCCCGACCGCCGGAAAGTGTCTTACAAGAAAGCGATCTACGACGTTATCAAAAACGTCGAGTTTGTCCCTGCGACCGTAAACGGGGAGGCAAAAACCGTTATCTTGCAGTGCACCGTGCAGTTTGTCAGGCAGGAGGGTGTTGCAAATATCTCCGTGTACCCGAACCATGGATATAATGTCAAAAAGTACGGCGATAATTACAGTGGTGTGCAACGGTATGACTGGGACATCTGGTCATCGCGTGGATGCCGGCGCCATAATCGCCGGTTCTTTGTCAGCACCGAGGCGATTGTCGGGTCTGACGGCAAACTGCTGGACTATAAACTTGACAAGGGCGAGCAGCGTCTCGGCCCGTGCGAGGAAGATCTCAACAAACACGTATCATCCGGCTCATACATCCCGGCAATGATGGACGACATTCCCGTTCAGGCGAAATTCGTAGAGTCTCATCTGAATTACCTGGATCCGAAAGCCACTTACTAGCAGGTTCAGCAATCTGCCAGGCAAATTGGCGCCGAAATCAATTTCGGTAGTCAAGAGGCGGGCTGCGGTCGCCCAACAACGCTTCGTAGACAAAGTCCTCGCCGCGCCGATCATTGAACTCGGCTCTGGCGGCGGCGCGCAATTCCGGGTTTTCAAATAGTTCGATGGCGGCGAGCGCGAGGGTTTTTGCCGCGACCTGTGTGCCTTTAAAGCCAATGCTCATGCCACTGGTGGCAACTGCCTGCCAACTGTGCGCCGAAGTGCCCGGCACCCAGGTTGCTACACTGAGTCCCGTGGTCGGTACAGTCATCGAGACATCGCCAACATCGGTGGATCCGTATTCGAGTCTGACTTCGTAGGGCTGTATTTCCGTCTGCGATCCCAACGCGAACTCCGGTTTCACTAAAGTCCGATACAGTTCTTTGGCAAACGCTTCTTCCCGTTCGTTGTACTCGATGCCACCGACTTGCCGGAGCTTCTCATTCATCATCTTCGCAAGCGTCTCATTAATAAGGACTGGCTGATTGCCGTGGATGATTTCCCAGTCGACCTCGACACCGGTTCCCCGGGCCGCGCCTAGCGCCGCCTGCTCAAGACGAACCCACAGTTCCTTTACGGTTTGAGCTTCCGGATGACGCAGATAGTAAAAGACCTCCGCAAAGTCCGGCACGACGTTCGGCGCATTGCCGCCACTCGTGATGACGTAGTGGATACGGGTCTCCTGCGGCACGTGTTCGCGCATCAGATTGACCATGTAATTGAAAGCCTCGACGCCGTCGAGAGCAGAACGCGCTTTCTCAGGAGCGCCCGCCGCATGGGCTGACACGCCGCGGAAGCGGAACTTCGCGGAACGATTCGCGAGGCTTGTTTGCGCCCCGGCCCAGTTTCGATCATCCGCATGCCAGTGAAGTGCGATGTCTACATCGTCGAAAGCACCATCCCTGACCAAATAGACCTTGCCGCTGCCACCTTCCTCAGCCGGCGTTCCATACAGGCGAATGACACCAGGCGTGCCGGTCTCTTCGAGCCAGTGCTTGACCGCAATCGCTGCGCCGACGGAACCGGCGCCAAACAGGTTATGTCCGCAGGCCTGGCCAGCGGTCTTGCCCTCGATCGGGCTGCGAATCGGTACGTCATCCTGGTTGATTCCAGGCAGGGCATCGTATTCGGCGAGAATGCCGATGACCGGACCCTCGGTGCCAAAAGTTGCTACGAACGCGGTAGGAATTCCGGCTAGTCCGGAATCGATTTCAAATCCCTCGGCGGCCAGCGCTTCTTTGATCAAGGCACTGCTTTTCACTTCCTGGTAGCCGACCTCGGCAAATTCCCACAAGTCTCTGGCGAGAGCCGTTGTTTGCTCGTATCGGGAATCCACGAAGTTGATAATGTCGCCGGCCTCGGCGGCGGCGGCGTGGATGGGAAAAGCAAACGGGATGAGCGCACATAGTAATGTCGTCTTTCGGTACATCGGCGGTTCCTTCGATTATTTTTGTTTATAGTACAGACGCGACAGGTAGGCCGGCAAATAGGAATTCAGGAGAGACTCAGAGTGGCTTCAGTTTTTTATCGTGATCTTGGGCATGACTATCCCGTTGCTGTTCACGGGGAGGGCATGTACCTGTATAGCGACTCCGGCGATCAGTACCTGGATATGAGTGGCGGTGCGGCGGTTTCCTGTCTCGGTCACGGCCACGAGGCGGTCGTTGCTGCCGTCCAGAAGCAGCTCGGCGATCTGGCATTCGCTCATACGGCCTTTTTCAGCAACGAGCCACAGGAAGAGTTAGCAGACAGGTTGGCGTCACGATTCGCGGAATCGGGCGCCCGAATCTATTTCACTTCCGGTGGCTCCGAAGCCAACGAAACGGCGCTGAAACTCGCCTGGCAGTACTGGCAGGCAGCGGATCGCCCGGACAAGACGATCGTCATTAGCCGGCAATTCAGCTATCACGGCAATACCATGGGTGCATTGTCGGTCACAGGCAATTCGTCCCGCCGGGTGCATTATGAGGGCGTTATTCATGACTGGCCGCGCATTGCACCTTGCTATGCGTATCGCCACAAGAACACCGGCGAGGCCGATGCTGACTATGGACGTCGTGCTGCCGGTGATCTTCGGCGAGCGATCGAAGAGATTGGTGCCGAAAAAGTAGCGGCGTTTATCGCCGAGCCGGTTGTTGGCGCAACGCTCGGAGCGGTTCCACCGGTGGATGGCTATTTTCGCGAGATTCGACGAATCTGCGATGAGCATGATGTCCTGTTTGTTGCTGACGAGGTGATGTGTGGCTCGGGGCGCACGGGGAGTTTCTTCGCTCATGAGCAGGACGATGTGCTGCCCGACATCGTAACGATGGCCAAGGGCCTGGGCGGTGGGTACCAACCGATCGCCGCGACTCTCGTAAGACAACATGTTGTCGATGCAATTGCGTCTTTGTCGGGCGGTTTCAAGCACGGGCACACTTACATCGGGCATGCGACGGCCTGTGCCGCCGGCGTTGCGGTACAAAGATGCCTCGACGAACAGAAGCTGTTGACGAAGGTTGCTGCAATGGGCCGGGAACTTTTTGACTTGTTGCACAAGTCCATCGGCGATCATCCAAATGTGGGCGATATTCGCGGCCGAGGCTTATTCGCCGGTATTGAAATCGTTGCTGACAAGGAAACAAAAGAGCCATTCCCGGCCAAGGAAGAACTGGCGTCGAAGATCAAAGCAGCTGCTATGGGTGCAAGATTAATCTGCTATCCGGGCGCGGGGTCAGTCGATGGAAAACGCGGCGCCCACATACTGTTTGCACCACCATTCATTGTCGAAAGCAAACACCTTGATGAACTGGCGGGCAGGCTCGACACGATATTCAAAACGGTTTTCGGTGCATGACAGGCAGGTCTGACGCCAGGGAAGATGTTCCATTCATCGTCATGTCGGCGCCCAATGGCGCACGCCGTGGCAAGGCAGATCACTCAGGGATTCCTTTGTCACCGCGGGAACTTGCGGAAAACGCACAGGCAATTCTTGACAGTGGAGCATCGATACTTCACCTCCATGTGCGGGGTGCGTCGGAGCAACACACACTGGATCCGCAACGTTATCGCGCGGCCATCAGTGCCGTGCGCGAGCAGGTCGGAAATCGCCTGGTCATACAGATTACGACCGAAGCCTGCGGAATCTATTCAGCAGAGCAGCAGATGGCGGTTGTGAAAGAGTTGAAGCCCGAGGCAGTGTCCATCGCCCTGCGCGAGCTCATACCTGACCCGGACATCGTGGGTGACGCCAGCGGGTTCTTTGAGTGGCTGCAATCGAACAAGGTGGTGCCGCAATACATTCTGTATTCGGCGCAGGAAGTCGAGTGGTTCGAAAGTTTGCGGCAGCGTGGAATATTTGACGAGGATCTGCCATTCGTTCTCTTTGTGCTTGGTCGATACGGCACTAGCGATTATGGCGACCCCAGGGACATCGACGCGTACCGGCGAGCGCTGGGCGATGAGCGTATTCCATGGGCAGTCTGTTGTTTCGGCCCTCGGGAAGACGAGGCAGCACAGTACGCTGCAAGCGCCGGCGGCCATGCACGGGTTGGATTCGAGAATAATTTGCTGATGCCTGATGGATCCGAGGCGCCCGATAATGCAGTGCTGGTGCAGCTAGCTGCCGGGCATGCGCGCTCTGCCGACCGGCGGGTTGCTACGGCGGATGACGTCAGGCAATTATTCAGATGAAGCTAATCGCTTGCGTCTCCGGCGACGAGCCATGGCCGCAGTACCGGCGGCAGTGAAAACGCGCAAGTACCTGTTCGACAGGGCGCTGCTTAGTTCCCGATAAACAACAAATAAGCCGCTTCCGATTATGACAAGCGCGCCTGTGACGACCCATCGGTCGGGGACTTCATGCCAGATGTAGTAGCCGGCAATCGCACCGCCGATCAGGGCCGTATATTCGAACGGCGCAAGCATCGCCGGAGAGGCACGCCGGTAACCGCCGATAATTCCAACCCAGGCGGCAGAAGAGCAGACACCGGCAAGCAAGAACAGCATCCATCCCGAAGTAGTTGGTGCAGACCAGTTGCCCGGGAGCAACAGGCCCGAAAACAGCAAGGGGCCGGTGATGACATACACGGACAGCGAGAAGCTTGTCTCCGTAATAGACAGTTTCCGAGCGGTTATCGCCAGACAGGCGTAGCAGAAGGCAGCCGCGATAATTGCAAGAGCAGCCGGTGTCATCAAACCGGCACCGGGACGCAGGATAATAAGCACGCCAATAAAGCCGAACACGACGGCTGTCCAGCGCCGCCAGCCAACATGCTCACCGAGAAACGGGACAGAGAGGGCGGTTACCATCAGCGGCGCCGTGAATCCCAGGGTCAACGCATTGATGAGTGGCATGCGCGCCAGGCCGAAAAAGAAGCCGAACATTGCGCCAGACGCCAGCAGCGTGCGAAGCAAGTGCCATGGCCATACTCTGGTTTTCAGGCTATTGAAGCCGCCGAACCGGCGCAGCATTGCAAGGAAAAGCAACAGGCCGAAAATGCTCCGCAGGAAAACAAACTGCGCCAGCCCATAGTCGGCGAGTAGTGCCTTCGCACAAAGGTCAAGACCCAATCCGCCCGCTACTCCAAAAAGCAGGAACGCGATAGCCTTACCAGTCGAATCGCTTGGTGAATGCTGTGACATAGGAAGTGGATGAGCCGGTGCCGGGCGATATGTTGGCACACATATCCGAGCAAAGAAAAGTAATTTATAGGGCGTTTTCTCTTGCTCGTGGCCCGCCGCTGTAGCGGTAATCGGCCGGCTTCCAGGCTGCCAGCAACTTTGCGTCTTTGACTTAAAACCTGAACCAAGGATGAACGACTATCTGTCAACAGTTCAGTCGTGATTCAGTGGTTACCGAGCCTAATAGTGACAAGGATGTTGGTCACGGATAACGGGTGAACGAGATGATTGCTGCAAAAGGAAAAAACAGCCTGCACCGAAGAACCTACTTCGGAATTGTTTCAGCTATGCTTTTTCTCAGTGCTGCGAGCACCGGGCTGTCGGCGGCGGAAGCTACGGCAACGGCAGGCGATACGGATGAAATCAGAATTTCGAGGAGCCTGCGCAATCCGGAGCGCGAGCGCGAAAAGTATTCGAAACTCGAAAAATCAGACGATAGTTATAAGGCACTCTCATTGAGCGGGACACGATCTTCGCCCAGCGGGCAGCAGAGCGCCGGAAACGATTTCTGGTTTTACACTGCCGATGTCGTGCTCTTCAATGATGACGACTTCGACGGATTTTACTGGGGCATCGATCTCCTTTTCGATGCTGACACCTACTATGACGTCGCAGATGTCTACGCGGTTGTTTACCTGAGTTACGAAGGTGGTCCCTGGAACGAGTACGCGCTCACCGACTCGTTTCAACTATATGGTGCGAGCGCCGACGATGAATACGTACTGGTTACGGAGCTCATGTCCGGGTACCCGACCGGATACTACGATGTTCTAATCGAGCTTTTCGATTCCTTCGATGGCGAGTTCCTGGCCAGCTATGGGCCCGAGGACACATCAGAGCTGAGTTTCCTGCCACTCGAAGATTCGAACAGAGACGATCCGCACTTTGATGATCAAGTAGTAATTAGTCACGGCGGTGGTGGCGCGACCAGTTGGTGGATGATCTCCCTGATGCTACTGTTGCTACTTGGAACTTCATTACGAAACGATCGCAAGCGTCAGCAGAAAGCTCAGATCCGGCGAAGCAAGTTCAACTGAAATAACACAGTTGATGCTCGATCGGATCGAGCGGCATAACGATACGCTGAACGCCTTCATTACGGTCACGGGAGATCTCGCGCTCGAACAGGCACGGAAAGCGGACGACGAACGCAGCCAGGGAAAGGACTGCGGACCACTTCACGGCATTCCAATTGCGATAAAAGACCTGTTCGCCACCAAAGGGATTCGCACAACCAGTGGATCGAAGTTATTCGAGAACTGGATTCCGGATTATGACGCTGCGGCGGTGACGCGCATGCTCGACGCAGGAGCAGTGTTGCTTGGCAAAACGGGACTGCATGAGCTGGCTTACGGCAATACCAGCATTAATCCTTTCTTCGGGGCGGTCCGTAACCCCTGGGCGACCGACCACGACCCCGGTGGTTCCAGCGGTGGCTCCGCGTCCGCCGTATCGGCGGGGCTGGCGTATGCGGCATTGGGTACCGAAACAGGATGTTCGATTCGCCAACCTGCTCACTGCTGCGGCATCGTCGGCCACAAGCCAAGCTATGGTTTGGTCAGCACGGCGGGAGTACAGCCGCTGGTCTGGACAATGGATCATGTCGGGCCGCTGACGCGCAGCGTCGAAGATGCGGGATTGATGCTTGCCACCCTGGCCGGCCACAATCCGGATGATCCTTACTCGGCGACAAACGCGAGCGTGGACAACTTTGATTGCTCGGGCGCCAGGCTTGACGGAACGGAAATCGGCGTTGTTCGAAGCTTCTTCTTCGATGGCTACACCGACGTAATCGACGTCGTTGATGCCGCACTCGAAACGCTTCGCGAACTGGGTGCCAATCTCATCGATCTTGAGCTTCCCAATGTCGAACAGGCTTCCAGGGAGGCTCGCGTGACTTTCGCCGAGGCACTGGCTGTGCACGCTGACAATCTTGAGCAGAATCCGGAAGGATTCAGCGAAGAACTTCGCGGACGCCTGGCCGAGTCGGAAAGCATACTGGCAAGCCGGTACGCACAAGCGCAGCACTTTCGCCGCCAATTCACAAGAGTATGTGAAACGCTGATGTCGAAGTGCGAAGTTTTGCTTGCGCCGACCGCGACCATTGCCGCTGCACCGATCAACGACAGGCCGGAGGATTACCGGCGGAACGCCTGGAAGAACACCGGAATCAGTGATTTCACGGGTCAGCCATCCGTCTCAATTC
>Ga0255053_10000791_pt1 | contig 17293 bp, 25 predicted proteins | sample JV7_2_22_MG_FD_188635 | JGI IMG/M metagenome (GOLD analysis project Ga0255053, IMG submission 188635) | Seawater microbial communities from Jervis Inlet, British Columbia, Canada - JV7_2_22 | ecosystem: Environmental > Aquatic > Marine > Inlet | place: Canada: British Columbia | collected...
ATATTGACATTGGGTGGCAGTGACCATGCCAAGGGTATGCGGTCTAACGACGAGCAGTGTATCGACGCTATGTGCCATGCCAGTACATGGCGGAGGCGGTGAAGCGTAGACGCGGCGCGCCTTGCCGGGCGCGGCAACGCAACGAAGAGTCGGGGGCGGTCGTCTAACGGATTGTCCGCTCGTCTAACGGACGTTGGCGTCTAAGCGCTACGCTGGCATGGCGGAGGCATGGCGGCTCCCGACGCCGCGCTCCCGCCGTCTAACGTCGTTCGCGGCGCCGCGTTAGACGACGACGGGGGTGCGGCCCCCGGCGGGGCGGCTTGAGTACGCGTGCCCCCGCTCAAGCCCAATTATAGGCTTTTCGCCTGCCGTTTACGCCCGCTGTAGACCGTCTAACAGCCCGCAGTTTGCAGGCTGCCAGCAGGAGCCTCTAAAAGTCATTATCAATGACTTACGAGCGTTATCTCTGCGCATTCTAGCATATTTTAGGGAAAATATGACCAAGTGCCTCCTCTGGAGGCCGCATGAATGCTCATGTTGTAAAAATACAACTTGACAGATGTGGCAAAATATGCCACAATGAAGGTAAGAGCTGAGGAAATAAACTATTTCCGAAGCGTTAGACGACTTACGAACGCCGAGCTAATTGCTCGGAAGACATCTAGGGATGTCTGAACGAGTGTAAGTAGCGAGGCGTTAGACAAACTGTCTTTCGCCGTACGAAGAACCATTTTGGAGGGAAGTATGTCTACAGTACCGGAAAGTAAATCTCAAGAGAAGCGCTTGGCTGCACAGCAGCCTGAGCGTTACGAGCTACCCAAGCGAATCGAAGCTGTTGAGAAGCGTTTAGACGAGATTGAAGCGCTCCTGACGGAGGCTTTCACCTTCGTTGCCGACGAGATGCGCCCCTTATACGGGAATCAGCGCTCCGCGGCCATCTTTCAAGCTGTTGCAGACAGATTGAGCGGTAAAAAGTGACCGTTACCACACGGGACGTCGCAAAAGCCATAGACAGGCTCGCCGACGCAGCTTTTCAGCAGGCTAAGGCCCAACAGAAGAATAATAAGCTCTTTGAGCGCTCTGTAATCGTCCAAGAGGCGCTTCTGGAGATCAATCGGTTTAACTCGGCTGTTACCAAGCATCTAGAGGCTGAGCTTGCGGCTAAAGTCGCTCGAGAGCGCCCGTCTAACGTGAATTAGACCGTGGACGTCAAAGAAACGCTGTCTAACGAGTTAGACGCTGCTCAGAGTGAGCTAGCCCAAGCAGAAATACTGCTGCTTGAGGCGAAAGCCGATGCCGAGAGTCTTCGTGAGAAGACTGCGAGGCTGAAAGCTGCCGTGGCAGCCCTAAACGGCGAGTCGCCGCCTACGGCGGCTCCTTCCGACCGGGTGAAAGAACAGCCCGTCAGTGAGACGGCCACGGGCACTCCTGACGGGACTCCTCACGATCCCCGCGATGATATGACTCCTGAAGAGTTCGATGCCGACCGAAAGCGTCGCCAGCGGGCCAAGGAGAAAGCACAGAAAGAGAATAATCCTCTAGCGCATTTGAAATGCACTGGGTGTGGACAGGGAGGGCATATGGTAGAGGCCTTCCTCGCATCGCCGAGCGGAGTACCCGTTCGCATGCTTGTTTGCGGTAAATGCGGCAATCAAGTACTCTGATACAGAGAGAGGCACAGTATCCCGGCCAGTCCGGGCTAGGGCAGTCATCTGACTGCGTTCCTCCCTCCGCGCAACGGGTGACTGCCTGATTTTATGAAAATCTCCTTACAATTCTCTCAAAACTTCTTGCGTATGAACGTGGAGGCGTCTCTAGCCGTTTACGAGCACGATCCGGCCCCAGAGTGGGGCTTTTCTGCTGTTACGCAGGAATTGATCGACTTCGAGGGTAAATGCCTTCTGCACGGCGCTAACTGGCGCAGAGACGGGCACGAAGACCTCGTTAACGCTGTTTCCTTCAATATCATCGGCTTACCGTCGGTTTCTAAGCTATTGAGGCAATTACCGACTCCAATCCGCAGAAAGGTAACGAAAATCGTGATTACGCCATGAGTGACGAAATTCGCCTCCCCGGAATGACTATCAGGCCGCCGGCGCGGCATAAAGTCGTAATTCGCGATAATGAGCCAACATTGATCACAAACGACCCGCAAGGCGAGTTTGATCGCCATTTGGCCGCCTCAGTCGATAAAATCGAAGAATTACCGCGGGCAACCGAAAAAGCGGAAATAGTGGCGCTACCGCCCGCAAAACACCGCGCTTCTGAATCTATAGGCGCATGGCGCCGTAGACAGCTTAGTGACCCGGATGTACCAGCATGGCGCAAGAAAATGATGCGTTCCATGAGTCGTGAAGACATTTAACCACCAACCAAGGATCTAACCATGAAAATCGTCGTACGCGTATCAGCAAACGGGCGCACTGGCGTATGTCGCAAGGGCTTCGATGACACCCCTACCAAAGGTGAAGTCGATGCTTGCATGGCAAACGCCCTCGCGCAAGCGCAAGTTGTCCCTGCAAGGACAGCTCGCAAGACCAAGAAAGTAAGCATAAAACCATAACTACAGCAGGTAAAAGACCATGGCAACAGACATTGAAGCAATCACCGATACCCTGAACACTTCCGGGCATCAAGGGGGCAGGCAGTTCCAAGGCTTGTTCAAAGCAATTCCTTTCAAAGCAACACTCACGGACACCACAATGACCGCCTCTAAGGCCGCTACGTGTGACCTTGACGTCACAGGTGCAGCGCTAGGCGACTTCGTAATGATCGCGTCAGGCGCAGACCTGACTGACGGTATTCTGACAGCTAATGTTTCTGCTGCGAATGTCGTTACTGTGACGATTTACAACCCAGAAGATACAGACGCCATCACGCCTTTCGCAGGCGGAGTCGTATGTAAAGGGCTTGTACTCAAGCCTAACGAAAACGTCTGGGGTAGCCTCGACTAGTGGATGATCAGGCACTTACCGTAACGCGTGACGAAAAGGGCAGGTTCGTACAGGGCCAGTCTGGTAATCCCGCAGGTAAGGCGCAGGGCGTAAAGAACATGATGACGCTGGAGAGGCTCTCTTTCGAGAGAGCGCTCCGGCAGTATGTTCAAGAGCCAGAAAGAGCTGAAAAGCTGCTTCTGGGCATTGATAGGGTACTGGGCATCGCAACATCGGCAGAGAAGGACTCTGACGCTATCGGTGCGATGAAACTCATGCTAGACCGAGTTATGCCCTCTCTGCCGCCCAAGGTCTCGGAAGAGGCCGAAAGAACTGATACCAAGCTACAGATCGTCATTCAGACGAACTCGCACGCAAAAACTCCCGTGGAGGCTGTTACCATAAACGGGAAAGCAACCAAAGTAACAGAGGAAACGTAATGAACAAAGAGAACCAGACCACAGATAGCAAGCAAGGTGGGGAAGGTACTAACTCCCTGCACAACAAGGGCTGGGACCCGATGACTAAGAACATCGGTACGCCTCCGGGCAACACCCAAGCTCCTGAGCCTGTTGACGAGACAGGAACGAAGTAATGCCGGACTTCAACGCACAGAACACAGACAGCGAGAATTCGAAGTCTGCGCCCTCCTCTAGTGTCCGCGACAACGACCTCAAGGTAAATGGCGTTGGCGGTATACAAGATATCGCCAGAGACCGTGCAAACCAGAACACCGTAACTGGTTCTGGTGGAGATCCTGTAGACGCGAGCATCAAGTAATGGCTGCCAACCCCTTTGAAAGGGGGACGGCACGCTGGCGCAGATGGAATCGTGAGAACAAGAACCCTCGCCGGGTAGAGAAGCGCTTGCCCTCTGACACGTCTAGGCGGCGCAAGTCGTTAGACGCGGCTATTGATGACGTACAGGCCGAGAACGTGAACAAGCTGCGCGATGCGCAGAGCACGGATTCAAGTCAGTGATTGACAAGCTAGTGGCATGGCTGCATAAGACCCTCGCCCCGGTTACTAAGCTGGGCGGCGGTATGAAGTGGGTCACGAGAGGGGGTACGGTTTTCTACCTGTGGCCCTTCGTCTTTGTAGCAGGGGTTGTAGCCCTCTTTTGGCTAGGGACAAAGCTATGAGCGAGCGCGCGGCCCGAGCCAAGGTTCGCGTCGGGCACGGTAAGATAGACGTCTCCCGTACAGAGAATCGAGGCGCCATTGGCCTGACCAACAAAGATAAGCTGAGGCTGGCTAAGTCTGGGGTAAAGGACCTTCTTGAAGGTACGAAAAGCTTGAATAGACTCAGATTAAATCAAGGTACTGACAAAAGCAACTAGCTACGCAGGTGAGGGAGCATGGCGCAACTAAACTTTTACCTGCATCCCGCGCAGGCTGAGATTCATGCGAATATCGCACGCTTCAAGATCGTGGCCGCAGGACGCCGATTCGGTAAGACCGTCTTCAGCGTCATCCGATGCTTTGAAGAGGCACTGGCGCAGGTCAACGCGCGAGGGGTCGAACTTAACAGTAGCTCCGAAGTCATCTACATCGGCATCGACCGAGAGCAGGCCCGAAGAAACGCGTGGCCGTACTTCAAACAATTTGCGTTAGAAATCGAAAAGGCAACCGGCCTTGAGGTCAAAACTCTAGAAAAGACCTCCGTCGTTGAGCTACCCTCCGAACTAGGTGGTTGTCGAATCCGACTTCTCGGCATGGATAATCCTGACGCAGCTCGCGGTATGAAGCTTAGATACGCGGTACTCGACGAGTACGCTGATATGCCTCCCCGAGTCTGGCACGAGATTATCCGTCCCGCCCTAGCTGACGTCAGAGGGGGCGCGCTCTTCATCGGCACGCCGAAAGGTCGTAACCACTTCTACGACCTAGTACAGAAGTCCATACATGAAGACGACTGGGCAGTCTTCAACTACTCGATGGACGACAATCCTCTTATTGAAGAGGAGGAACGCAAGTCCCTCGCCCAAGAATACACCAACGGCTCTGAAGACCTGTATGAACAGGAAGTCAAAGCCAAGTTTATTGCCTCCGAAGGCGTGCTCTTCAAGAACACGGACTTCGTCGTCGTAGACGAGATACCAGAAGGCATGATGGATACCTTCATCGCTGTTGACCTCGCAGGCTTCGGCGTTGATCCTGACAGGCGCGGCTCCGTGCGTAGGCTCGATAGCACAGCCATAGCGATTGTCTCAATAGATTTGAAAGGCAGATGGTGGGTACGCAAAATTGAGCACGGCCAGTGGGATGTAAGAGAGACGGCATTCCGCATCGTGCGCGCAGCTCACGACTACCAAGTCCCGATAATCGGCATCGAAAAGGGCGCACTTATGAACGCCGCCGAACCGTACATGAGGGAGTACATGGCGAGGTACAATCGCTGGTTCGAGATCAAGCCCCTGACCCATGGCAACAAGAAGAAGTACGACCGAGTGCAGTGGGCACTACAGGGGAGAGTACGGAAGGGGGACATATACCTTCTGAAGGGCGCATGGAACGAGGTACTGATAGACCAAGCGGTGTCGTTCCCCTCTAAGTACGTACATGACGACCTTGTAGACGCGCTGGCCTACATAGACCAGCTAGTGAACGAAACCATCCGAACGGACTGGGGCGACCTTGAAAAGCTGGCCTTTGAACCGTTAGACGAAATCGCAGGATACTAATGGCAAACCGACATATCGTTCAAGAGCGTGAAGCTCCGGGCACTAAGCCCGAGAGCGAAGTACAGGGCGGCGCCAGAGGCGCAGTTGTACAGGAAGTGCTGAAAGACATCCTGCCATGGCGCAGACGCCGTGACGGCGACTTCGAAGCTCTCTGGGACGAATTCTATGCCAAGTGGCGCGGCTTCTGGATGCCTCAACACAAGAATTTCAAGACAGAGCGCAGCAAGCTCATTTCTCCTCTTACGGCTATGGCTATCGACCTGTCTGTCGCTGAGATCGTGGAGGCTGTATTCGGGCGCGAGTACTTCATCGACCTGCCAGACGACGTTGGCGACAACGACACTACAGATATGGAAGGCGTACGAGTTCTGCTCGTTCAAGACCTGAAAAACGAAGACTTCATCGGAGAGTTTGCTGCTGCTGCTTTGAATGGTACTCTGTACGGCACAGGCATTATGAAGATTCAGGTTACGACGCGTGTAAGAAAGATTCCGCATCGTACCAAAGATGGCGAGTTGATTGCAGCCGAGAAGGAAGAGGTTAAGATCAAGCCTATCGCCATCGAGCCGGGATCATTTGTAGGCGATCCCAGCGTTGCGGACATAGATGATATGAAAGGCTGTGCGCACGAATACCAGCTACCACTACATATTATCAAAGAGAGACAGCTACGCGACTTCTACTACAGTGACATCACAGTCGGGAAGTGGGGCAAACCAATCCTGAGCCCTAATCGTGGCGATACTAAAGAGGGTAACAGAAGAGAAGCCGGCGACGTAGCCTTCGTTACCGAGTACTACGGCTTAATCCCGACAAGGATGTTCGTCAAGGCGACAGCCGAAGGCGAGGGCACTCTCCTAGACGACAAAATCCTCGAGGGCATAGACGCAGATCATATGACGGAAGTCATCGCTACCGTCGCTAACGAAACGCACTTGCTCCGCGTCATAGAGACGCCCCTGATAACAGGCGAGCGCCTCGTAATGTCTTATCAGCATGAGACAGTACCCGGACGCTTTAACGGGCGAGGAGTAGCAGAGAAAGCATCGAACGTACAACGCGCAATGGATGCTGAGATGCGAGCGCGCATCGACGCCCTTGCATGGTCGAACAATCCTATGTTCGCTGGCGACTTAACTCGCCTACCTCCCGGCTCCTCTAAGAACGCATGGCCCGGTAAGTTCTGGGGCGTGCGTGGTAACCCAGCAGAAGTACTACAAGAATTCAAGCTTACTGGCCCAGACGCCAACTCGTATCAGCATATGAACGACTTGGAGCGCATGGGGCAGCAAGCCACAGGCGCGTTAGACACAGGCTCTATGCGCCAAGGCATGAGAGACGAGACTGCCACAGGCAGCGCTCTTGCCGCCTCCGGTTTCATCAAGCGCTCTAAGCGTACGATGTACAACATAGAAGGCTTCCTGAACAAGCTCGTTCGCCGAGTTAGCGTGCTGAAGATGCAGCTAGAGCCCCGGCGCTATCCACAAGACTATGAGTTCCAAGTGCGCGGCACTATGGGAATCATGGCACGCGAACTAGAGCAGCAGTTCCTCGTCAATCTGGCGGGTACGCTAGGCCCAGAACACGAGGCGAGTATGCCTATCATACGTGCGATCTTCGAGCACTCCGGTACGCCTGTCAAGGCAGAGGTACTGAAGGCACTGGACGCTTCCGCAGAGAAGAACAAAGATCCTGAGATGGAGAAACTCCAGAAGCAAGCGCAGCTAGCGCAGCTTATGCTGCCCATCAAGCAGCTTGAGAAGCTCTCTGCCGAGACTGAGAAGCTGACGGCAGAAGCTGAGCTTAAGCTGGCACAGGCTGACAAGACTGAGGAAGAGACAGAGCAGCTCGAGGATAACACTATTGACGAGCTGCGTGTACTCAACGACATCAAAGAGACGGCGAACCAAGATCGCCAGATGGATATCCTCGAAGAGAAGAATCGTATCTCTGAGAAGGCTATCGACAAGCAGTCTCTTAATAAGGGTAATAAAGACTAGAATAGGGGTAATTTGGAGGGAACAATGCCTTTAACAGATGAACAGAAGGCTTTAGTAGCGGATCTCGAAGTCACGTACAAGACTGCGGGATGGGAAAGACTGATGCAAGGTTGGCGCGAGGAGTACACTTCGCTGCCGGAAACGTCCTTCCTCAACGCGAAAACCATGGAAGACCTGAACGCCGACCGTGTTAGGTACAGGTTTCTACATGAGCTGCTCTCGCTTCCTCAAGACCTAGAGGACGCTCAAGGGCAGGCAGAAGAGAGCGAAGAAGAGTCTCATAACCCGTATGAGTAAACTCATTTTCTTTGACTTCCGCTGCACGCGCTGCGAACACAAGTTCGACAAGCTGGTTAAGAGCGACGTCTACGTCCTCCCCTGCCCGAAGTGTTCAAAGCCAAGTAAACGTCTCATTTCAGCGCCAACGATAGATCCTCGTATGGGATTAGACATAGAGGGTAATCCGACGATGGCTGCTAAATGGGAGAGAACACGGAAACAACGTGCGAAAATCGAGAAGAAGCACTACGAAGAGCATGGAACTGATATGACGCCGGGGGCTGACACCGCCGGCTAGTATCCTTCTCGACCGCACATAATCGCTAACCCCTGACGGGGCCGAAAAGAGGAACCAAGAATGACAATCGCATATCAGCACAGACCGCTGTCTAAGATTCTCGCACCTACCGCAGAGTCGACGGACGATCAGACGCCAACTCCGACTCAACCCCGCAACGATAAGGGGCAATTCGAAGCCGTCGAACAAGAGCTACCAGAGAAGTATCGAGGAAAAACGACTGAACAAGTCGCCGAGATGCACATGAACTCCGAGAGGCGCTTAGGCCAAATTCAGAACGAAGTCGGCCAGCTTCGAGGGCTCGTGACAGACCTCTCTACGCTCCAACGTTCCGAGACCCCTGTAACGGAAGTTACGCCAGAACCGTTAGACTTGACGGGCGACCAGATTATAGCCGATCCAATCGGAAGTATTCGGAAGGTCGTACAGCACGACGCAGCAGCCGCTAAACCCGTAGAAACGCAAGCACCGGCAGTAGACCCTCTCATACAGATGGAGACTACGGCTCTGGTAAATGACTTCCCCGATATGGAGACAGTTACCCAGACCGAAGACTTTCAGCAGTTCATACTGCGAACTCCGTCGAGAACGGCAGACGCTAGGCTAGCAGCTCAAGGGGAAGGCGTACACGCTGTTCGCGCTGCACGACGGGTACTAGAGGACTACCAAGACTTTCAGTCCTTACAGGCCCCGTCGCCATCTGCCCAAGCTCCAACTCCGTTGGAGCAGGCACGCGCCGTTAGTAATGCCGGCGCAGTAGCTTCCGCTCGTACATCGAGCGACGACGTTATGTACGAGGCAGATGTAATCAAGCTATGTCAGGATAATCCTGAAAAGTACCGCTCGCCCACGTTCCAGAAGCAGCTTCTTGCTTCTATCCGCGAGGGCAGGTACGTCAAGCAATAGTAACTTTCTTTCAATCCACTTACACATTAGGGGTATATTCTAATGGCTAGTAATTTCGACATCAGTTCGTCTATCGACGTAACTGACGTTGCTGACTTCATTCCTGAAGTGTGGGCGCTGGAAACTGTGGCGGCTTACAAGAAGAATCTTGTTCTGGCTGCATTGGTATCCTTGATCCCTCACACTGGTAAGAAGGGCGACGTAATCCACATCCCCGCACCAACTCGTGCGGCTGCGTCCGCGAAGGTAGCTAATACCGTCGTTTCGCTCAGCACGTACACCGACACTGTTGAAAAGAGTGTCACCATCGACCAGCACTACCACTACGCACGTCTGTTGGAAGATCGCGCAGAATTGCAGGGCTTGCCCTCAATCCGCCGGTTCTTCACTGACGACGCAGGGTACTCTCTTGCCAAGCAGACTGATACGTCTATCGGCGGACTAGCTGCGACATGGGGCGCTGGCACGGCATACAGCGACGCTGTAATCGGTAGCGATGGCTCGACCAACTGGTCGCAGGCTAGCTCTGGTAACGGCGCTGCAATCGCCGATGCTGGTATCCGCCGGATCGTCCAAACGTTTGACGACGAGGACGTACCGGGGCGTGATCGGTTCTTGGTCATTCCGCCCGTCGAGAAGCGCAAGCTGCTCGGTAACTCTCGCTACACTGAACAGGCGTTCATTGGTGAGCAGGGCATGGCTAACTCCATCCGTAACGGTCTCGTAGGAGACATCTACGGCATGGAAATCTACGTATCGACTAACGTCGCCACGATAGAAGCCAATGACTCGACGAACTACCGGACTGCGCTTGCCTTCCAGAGAGATTCTCTGGTACTGGCAGAGCAGCTCACGCCGCGAGTTCAGGAGCAGTACAAGCTCGAAGCCCTTGGCAACCTGCTGGTTGCTGACGCCCTCTTCGGTGTTGCCACTATTCGTGGTGACGTAGCCGCTGAGAGCGGACGAGGCTGCAAAGCTATCATCGTTCCTAACGCGTAAGCGAGTTTAGGTAGCCCCCTTCGGGGGGCTATCTTTCTACTATGACCCAACGGCACGAGAGGCGTAGAGGCAAGGGCTTGCAGGCAACTGCAACGTATAACCCTGCGTCTATAGCGGCTGGTGCTAATGTATCTACTACGATTACCGTATTAGACGCTGTGCTAGGCGACTTCGTACTCGCATCTTTCAGTCTCGATCTAGCGGGTCTAACGCTTACAGCCTATGTGTCATCTGCAAATACCGTTACGGTGGTATTCGCAAATAGCACTGCCGGCGCAGTTGATTTAGCGTCTGGTACCATTACGGTACTTGTAATGAAATAACCTCGGAGGAGAGATGACCCCACTAGGAATTAACGAGGCGCTTGTAGCCATCGAAATGATAGGACGAGCGCCGATGAAGGGCAACGAAGCAAAAGCCGTTGCCGTGACGTTGACAAAGCTCGAACGTATCGTAGAGGAAGCACAGAGTGACAACACTCCAACTACTGAATAAAATGCTACGAGGCTTGCGTCAGTTTGACCTGATCCTAGCCGACAGCGAGACGAGCATAACGGACGACTACCTCCAGATGATGCTTCAGTTCTTGAACGAAGCGAAGGAAGAGATCGAAGAGTCTGGCTGGCCTTGGTACGCCCTTCGTAAGAACGTGACTGTCACAGTCGTCGCCGCACAAATTGAATACACACTTTCCATAGCCTCGGATGCTGACGTTGATACCAACGACAGGACGAGGCTTCTTTATGATAACGTTTCGTACGAGGGTCCGACAGAAGGCTTCTATATGTCGAACTCGTCAGAGCCACAGGTCTTCGAGACGTCTACCTCGAGTGAGTACCGTCTTAGAGAAGTCTCCGTCGAGCAGATGGAACGCTGGCATCTGACAGATAATGACGAAGTAGGAAAGCCTGTTTACTTCTCCCTCTATAATAATGGCACGTATCAGCAAATGAAGCTCCATCCCACGCCGGATGCAGCGTACACGCTGAAGGTCAGAGCCTACGTTCCGCAGGATGAACTGCTGGCCACAGACATCACAACTGCACTATCTATTCCTGACAGACCTACGTGGACAAAGGCGCTGTTCAAGGCCAACGAAGAGCGCGGCGCAGAGCTAGGCAAGCCCGGCTCCTCCTTGTGGACTACGTACCTCGACGCACATGGCGCAGCTACCGCTGCTGAGATGTCGCTCGCAGACCAGACAGTCTTCTTGGACCGCTAATGGGACAGCTCCAACCCTTCGATCTTGTGTCACCCGGCGCGTTCGGGTTGAACACAGAGCGCAAGAACCAACTGCTTACGCCCGTATGGGCTACGCAGGCGCTCAACGCCGTCATCAACAAGGCTGGCCGCGTAGCTGCCCGCAAGGGCTGGGCCGATCAGACGGTCAACGCTATCAGTGGTACGCATCAGATAGACGTGATACATGAGTACTTGCAGAAGGATCGCGCCTCTGTAATAATTTCGGTAGCGAACGACGAGATATATAAAGACATCGACGACTATACAGATGCAGGAAATCTGATAACGTCGACAACCGCCCCCACCGCCGATCATTGGCAGTTCATCAACTTCAATGACCGGGTGCTAGGCTTCCAGCGGGGGCACACACCTATCGTCTATACAGGCGCATCTGTCTTCACTGATGGCTCCTACACCGGCACAGGGCCAGATGGTAACGCCGCAGTTGGAGCCTTCGGGCGCGTCTGGGCTGCCGACGCGGACTTACAGACCATTAGAGTCTCTGCTCTGTTAGACGACACAGATTACTCCACTGCTAGCGGCGGCGGAACGATAGACATGGCGTCTATCTGGACGCAAGGTACTGACGAAATAGTCGCACTCGCTGCTGTAGGAGCTAACCTCGTTGTCTTCGGCAAGAACCACATTGTTATGTGGGGCGACGGCTCCGGCTCTGAGATTGGTATGACGCTGGCTAACGCTCACATTATAGATACGATTGAGGGAACGGGCTGCATAGCTAGAGATTCCATAGCAGTAACAGGCGAAGGCGACATCATATTCCTCTCACGCCATGGCTTACAATCATTAGGACGTGTCATTCAGTTCAAGTCTAATCCTGTCATCTCCCTGACAAAGCATGTTCGCACAGATATCCTCGGCTCGATAGCTGCGCAACGTGCCAGCGACGCCCAGTTCGACCAAGTGCGCGCTACGCACTCCTCGGAAGAGGGGTTGTATATCATCAGCTTTCCGGCGCAAGACAAGCAGTACGTGTTAGACACGGGACACCCGTTTTTAGACGAGGACGAAGACGAACTCTTCCCGGTAACTACGTGGCAGCTTGGCGGAACTATTGTAGGACTTGCTACCACTCGTGACGGAAACGTTTACTTGGGCTCTGCCGGAGTTGTGGGCAAGTATTCAGGACAGGACGACAACTCGTCCGCGTACGACTTTATTCTCCAGACGGGCTGGCTAGATATGGGGGAGGCTAACCACTTCCTGAAGATGCTCAAAGAGATTAACACCATGGTAGCAGTCGGTATCGGTACGATACAATACACTTGGGCATGGGACTTTGACGAGACTACCTCTACGCGCAGTGTATCCTACTTCTCCGCTAATCCCGCGGAGTTCAATAAAGCGGAGTTCAGCGACGGCGGTGCGAACAAAGGCTACGTCGATCCTGCTATAGGCGCGGCGTCAGGTGAGTCCGAGTTTTCAGGCGAGTCCGGGCTACAACGCAAGACCGTACCAGCGTACGGAGAGGGGCAATTTCTCAAACTAGGAGTGACAGCTAGCGTCGACGGCTTCGTGGTCGTTGTCCAACAGATGTCGATATCTCCCCAGATTGGACGGATGATTACTTAATGTCTAACTACACCAAGACTACCAACTTCACAACCAAAGACGGTCTGACGTCAGGTAACCCTCTGAAGGTCATCAAGGGCTCGTACTTCGATACGGAGTTCGATAATATAGCAACTGCTATTACGTCTAAGTATGACACAGGTAACCTAGCCTCCGAAGCGCAGGCTCAAGCCGGCACGAATAACACTACGCTTATGACACCGCTGCGTACAGAGAATTGGTCTGCTACGTGGGCAGCAGAGAACGGCGGCATCGTAGCCAATCTGCAAGCGCTCGCCGATCCCGGCGCTGACTCGTTCCTAGTGTGGGATAATAGCGCGACTGACGCAGTTGCCATGGCGCTGCTCGCAGAGAGTGCCTTAGCGATAGACGCGACGCCTGCACTGGCTGTAAATATAAGTGCGCTAACCAACGAGTTCACAGTCGCCTCTGCCATAGCAGGAGCAGACCTGCTGCTGTTTGACAACGGTGCAGGAGGCGTAAACACCAAGATCGCCTACCAAGACTTTGGTATCCCGGTTGTAGACGACACCACGCAGACGCCTCTCAGCGGTGTCGACCTCACGTTCGCTAATCGCTGGTATTCTTGCAGCAACGCGGCGGCTATCACTGCCGTCATACCCGCAAATGCGTCAGTCGCTTTCCCTATCGGTACTGTTCTCTACTTCTACCAAGTAGCGGCAGGGCAGATCACAGTCAGCGTGACTAGTGATACGCTACGCGCTCCTAACGGGGCCAAGACTTCACAACAGTACTCCGTTGTCTGCGCAACCAAGGTTGCCGCTACGACGTGGGTAATCTCCGGGGACGCTTCAGCATAATGATGCCAGCAATGATGCAGCTCGCGGCTCCGATGGCATTCAACGGGATGCCATGGCTCACAGGTACGACCGGCTCGCCGAACGTCTCTACTGACAGCGACTTCTCTAGCGGTACGGCTACTTCTGGCTGGAACTTTAACTCTGACGGTACGTTAGACAGATACCAGTCTGGGAGCCCGGTACAGTGGGACACAGATCCCGAACAATGGATACAGAACAACCTAGACCCTGCCAGAGACCTCTGGATCAGATTCACTACTAACGCTGGAGACTTACCTACTACGTCGACCGGCACGCTAGGCGTGACATGGAATCCCGTCTCTTCTCTAGCTCAGATATTGTGGGTACAGAGCGGAGTCGGAGATTCCGGAGGCTCGTGCAAAGTAGAGATTGCGACGGATTCCGGGGGAGCGAACATTATCATGACAGGCTATTACGGCGGTAACTCGCACGTAGAATCAGGAGCATAATATGGGCTTTGCAACACTGGGGGCATTAAAAGGTTCGAGCAGCTTCAACCCCGGAAAGAAGGACCGCAAGCTAGCGAGAAAAGCCTTAAAGGGCATGAACTTCAGCGGCGGAAATATGTTCGGCGCGGGGGGACTTGGCGGCGGCTTCTCGTTTGATTCTGCTGGAAACTTCAGTTCTAACCAGAGCTTAGGAGCCTTCCAGCCTCTATTTGAGGCTATGATGCAGTCGTCGGGGCAGGGCTTCGAAGGCATGAGCCAGATTCTCAGCCAGATGCAAGGGCAGACCGGCGGGCTAGAGGAAATCTTCGGCTCTGCGTCTAAGATAGCGGCGCAAGATCCGATGCAACGGGGCGAAGACTTCGCCAGTAACCTCCGCGCACGTCGCGCAGGCAGTGCCCGCTCAGAAATCAACAACACGTTCGACAGGCTCTTCGCTTCAGGCGGACTGTCTAACCAGACTACACGAGAGCAGACGTTAGACGCGGAGAGCCGCAGGCTAGCTGACGAAGACCTCGGCTTCGATATGGCTGGCGCGCAGTTCGGCGAGGCCAGCGTGCAGAACGCATTTGCTAGAGCTATGGGTTCTAACAGCCAGTTAGGCAGCATGGCGCAGCTCTTCGGTAACGTCGGTAATACTGGTGCTGCTAACGCAACCGCTATGTCGCAGCTTCCGATGCAGTTCATGAAGATGATCGCTGACCTACAGGGCGGGCGTAACCAAGGAATAGCCATGCAGGCGGGCGGCTTCACGAACAACGCGAGCGGCGCTATCGGAGACATGCAGGCGCTACAAGGCTTACACTCCCAAGATGTCGTAGACTTCAACAACTTCACGTCAGGGATGAGTAACATATTCGGCGGAATGGGCGGCGGGATAGGAGGATAAGATGCCGCAAGACTTTCAGTTCGTAGGCCCGCCTGATCCTCCAGCAGAACAGCAGGGACCACCTGCGCCTCCCGAACTTACTGCCTTCCAAAAACTTGCAAGAGCGGGCAGTATGTCGGAAGGTATACAACCTTCGCACGTCTTTAGACCGTTCGTTGGGATGATCCCTAACCGGCAGGCGGCAGCGCGTAAGAAGCAGGCGCTCATGCCTGTAGCTGACGCCCAGATGACGCTGTTAGACCAGCTAATCTCCGACGGTATGTCTATAGACAGGGCTAGAGCAGTCTCAGGACTACAGACAGCTAGACGTCTAAAGCAGTTAGGCTTTACTGCCGAAGCGCAGGCTATGTACAAGACGTCGTTAGACGCGTTCAACACTGATACAGATACAACGCTGGCTCGCGATAAAATGACCGTAGACATAGAAAATACTCTGTCTACTATAGACCAGCGTGGTGACACTACTCTCATCGACGTGCAAGAAGAGCGCTCTCTGCTAGAAGCCGAGTTCGAGACAGGCACGGCAGACGGCTCTATGAGTGATGTCGAAGGCAGAGATGTGCAGCGCAAACTGGGAGAGCTTGACTCGTGGATAGACAAGCACCTTACAACTACGGGGCGCACCGAGGCTGACTTGCTGAGTGATCCCTCGTTTACCCGTAAGCAGATGGGAGAGCACTTCGAGGACAACCTCTTGCTTGCGCGCCTAGACGTTGCTACACAGATGCTAGGCGCTGTAACATCAGAGGACGTAGCACTGCTAGCTAGAGGTGAGGCAGCGTTCGTAGGCTTCATGCAAGGAACGTTCGGGTTTGATCCTACGGAGTCCCAGCAGCAGAACATAGACAACATCGTCAACCAACGTGGCTCTGTATCTTTGGTCGCGGCTAAGATTAGGCATGCCCTCACTGGCGCGCAGATGTCGCAGTTCGAGATACAATACCTAGAGCCCTTCCTGCCTGCACCGGGGGACAGCTTGGGACGGCAGCAAGCTAAACTTCGTCTAATTCGTCGTTTCATAATGTCTGACATCAACACACGAATGAACTTGATGTTCGACCCTAACTTCAGCAAGGCAGCGATGGACATAGACCGAGAGACGGAGATTCTGTCTACGGACTCTGTTGTCGATGCCGCCCGAAAAGCGCTAGAGTAGCCTTAATGTCACAAGCAGCAACAATCTCCCGAGAGACAGCGCAAAACTTCATCGACGTCTTTAATGACCCAGAGCGCGCAGCGAACTTCACGCCGGAGCAGATGGGGCAGATGCGAGAGTCTCTTACGAACTTCGTAGAGGCGAACGAGAGGCGTTCGTCTAGCCTGCAATCACAAGGGCTAACGGAAGGGCAGACGCAGGAAGTTATGCAGAAGGAAGCTGACGCTTCCGACAAAGACTCGCTAGGTACGTTTGGCAGAGGTCAGAGTCCTACTGGAACTAGCATGCACCAACGCGCAGCAGCGCGTGTAGGTAGCGCTACGCTGGAAGGTTCGATCCAACTTATCGAAGGTCTCGTAGACCTTGGGTTAGAGGCTGGCGCGTGGATGGGCAGTGATCGTTCGAGAGAGATGGCTGACGACTTCAAGGACTGGGCAGGGCAACGCCGCTTCCAAGAGAAGCTATCCGACATCGAGAAGTACGGCGAGACTAATCCGTTCTTCGGTGAGACAGCGGCAGCAGCCGCAGTAACCGCGCCCGCTACTGCCGTTAAGGCTGTGACTATACCACGATATCTGCTATATAATAGCATGATTGGCGTAGGCTATAGCGCAGCTATACTGTCTGAGAAGACGTTAGACGAGCGCTTAGGCGACATGGCGCTAGGTGGCGGACTAGGCTTAGGACTGTCTGTGCTCGGCGCTCCGAGCGCCACGAAGTATTACGCCGCGCGTACGTACCAACGCCAGTTTAACCTAGCTATGGCGGAGCAGAATCTAGAACTTGAACAGATGATGCGTACGCTAACAGGCAACGAGAACTTTGGCTTCTCCGTATCGCAGCTCACTGGCTCACGCTTCGTCAACAGGTTAGAGCAGCAGGCTCATAACCGTATCGCTAAGAAGCAGCAGAACGAGAACATCAATACAGTCTGGAAGCACCTGCTTACTCGTGCACGGGACTTACGCGCTCGCGCAACTCCGGGCACACGTCCCGGCATAGCGCGTCCAGCGATGGATGCTGGGCAA
>Ga0255053_10000792_pt1 | contig 17286 bp, 7 predicted proteins | sample JV7_2_22_MG_FD_188635 | JGI IMG/M metagenome (GOLD analysis project Ga0255053, IMG submission 188635) | Seawater microbial communities from Jervis Inlet, British Columbia, Canada - JV7_2_22 | ecosystem: Environmental > Aquatic > Marine > Inlet | place: Canada: British Columbia | collected...
GTTCGATCAGGACGACTTGCGGGAGGACATCTTCCTGGTGGGCCCGCAGGTGAACCTCGACACGGGGGAGCCGGTCAACGAACGGGGGGGGGCTCCGCTGGTCTATCGCGACATCGACGATATCTTACAGGCGAACGAGAGCGAGGGGATCCGCATCTATAAGTGGCCGGCGGACGCGGACAGGGTTCAGCAAGATAATAGCAACGACGTGGCCTTGTACCGCCTCGCCGAGATGTACCTGATCCAGGCCGAGGCCCTGAACGAACTCGGGAATACGGCCGCGGCGGTCGATCTGGTCAACATCATACGAGAGCGTGTGTTCGATCCGGACAAACCGCTCGACGCGGGTGACTTCACGCAGGCGACGTTCCGGGATCGGATTCTCCTCGAACGGCTCTTCGAACTTTTTGCCGAGTCGAAACGACGAGCGGACCTGATCCGGCACGACAAGTTCGGCGAGCCCCGGAAGTTCAAGCCCCAGAGCGAGCCGTACAAGATCCTCTTCCCGATCCCCCAGCTGCAGATGGACGCGAACCCGGAGCTTGTGCAGAATCCGGGCTATTGACCCGGTCCGCGATTCTCGCAGCCCGCGACATCATGACGCCATAGCCTGCTCCCCGCGGGGGGCAGGCTATGGCGCCTTGGAATGAGGGGGGCACGCGGCCGCCTCCGGCTTGCGGTCGCGGCGTTTTGCCTCGGCGCCGCCCCCTCCTGCGCGGACCGGTCTCCCGAGCCGAGTGAGCCGCCCGCGGCAGGCGACGAGCTCTTCAGCAGGCTTCCCTCCAGCTATACCGGCGTTCGATTCGAAAACCGGGTCGTCGATACGCCCGACCAAAACGTCTTCAAGTACCGCAACTTCTACAACGGCGGCGGCGTGGCGCTGGGGGACCTCACGGGCGACGGACTGCCCGAGCTGCTGCTCACCTCGAACCTGGAGGAGAACCGACTCTACCTGAACGAGGGCGGGTTCCGCTTCACGGACGTAACGGAACGGGCAGGGGTCGCCGGCGAGGGCTCCTGGGCGACGGGCGTCACCTTCATCGACATCGACGGGGACGGATGGCTCGACATCCATGTCGCGTACGCGGGGAACGTAGAGGGCGAGCGCCGGGCCAACGAGCTCTACATCCACCAGGGCCTGAACGCGAAGGGCGTTCCCGTGTTCGCGGAGTCGGCCGCCGCCTACGGCATCGCGGATCAGGGCTATACGACCCACGCCGCCTTCTTCGACTGCGACCGGGACGGTGATCTGGACCTTTATCTGGTCAACAACTCCTTCCGGCCGGCCAACAGCTTCGGGCTTCAGAACACTCGCGCGGTGCGCGACCCGTCTGGCGGCGACAAGCTCTATCGCAACGATGGCGGGCGCTTCGTGGACGTGAGCGAAGCCGCCGGGATCTTCGGGAGCGAGATCGGCTTCGGGCTGGGTGTCGCCATCAGCGACCTCAATCGCGACGACTGGCCGGACATCTACGTCTCGAACGACTTCTTCGAGCAGGACTACCTCTACATCAACGACGGAGACGGCACGTTCACCGAGTCGGTCACGCGGCAGATGCCGTACGTGAGCCTATCCTCGATGGGCCTCGACATCGCCGACATCGACAACGATGGGTGGACGGATGTATACGTCGCGGACATGCTGCCGGACGACGAATACCGGTACAAGACGATCGCTGGGTTCGAGAGCTGGGACAGCTACCAGGCCCGGCTGAGGAACGACTACCATCACCAGTTCACCCGCAACATGCTGCACCTGAACCGGCGGACGGGATCGTTCAGCGAGATCGGCCTGCTGGCCGGCGTGGCTCGAACCGACTGGAGCTGGAGCGCCCTGATCGCGGACTTCGACCTGGACGGTCACAAGGACATTCACGTCACGAACGGCCTGCAGCGAGACGTGACCTCACAGGACTACATGTCGTTCCTCGGGAACCCCCGGACCCTGCGGGAGTCCCGCAAGGGCGAGCGGGTGGACTTCCTGGGGCTCGTGGGGGCGATGAGCTCCACCCCGCTGCCCAACTACGCGTTCCGCAACCGGGGCGACCTGACGTTCTCAAACGAGAGCGCGGCCTGGGGACTCGACACGCCGGGCTTCTCCAACGGTGCGGCGTACGGCGACCTGGACGGCGACGGGGCGCTGGACCTGGTCGTGAGCAACGTCAACCAGGAGGCCTTCGTCTACCGGAACAACGCCCGGGCGCTGCTGGACAACCGCTACCTCCAGATCCGGCTGGAAGGCGAGGGCGCGAACCGCTTCGGCATCGGAGCGAAGGTGACGCTTCGGAGCGGCGAGCGGATCTTCTTTCAGGAGCTCATGCCTTCCCGTGGGTTCCAGTCGAGCGTCGACTACACGCTGACCTTCGGCGTCGGCCAGCTTGATACGATCCAGTCGGTGACGGTCGAGTGGCCGGACGGGCGGGTGAGCGTCGAGCGCGATGTCCCGGCTAATCAGTCTCTGGCCGTCCGGCAGTCGGCCGCTCTGTCAGGAGCGCCGTCGGAGCCGCCGACCCGGCCGCCGATCTTCACCGATATCACGACCCGGATCGGGCTCGACTTCGTCCACCGGGAGAACGATTTCGTGGACTTCCATCGCGAACGCCTGATGCCGAAGCTGCTCTCGACCGAGGGGCCGTTCATGGCCGTGGGCGACGTGAACGGCGATGGACTCGACGACGCGTTCATCGGCGGGGCGAAGGAGCAGGCCGGTCGACTGCTTGTCCAGCGGTCCGATGGCACGTTCTTGGGGAGCAGCGAGGCACCCTTCGAACGGGATCGGATCTCCGAGGATCTCGGTGCGGCCTTCTTCGACGCGGATGGTGACGGTGACCTCGATCTCTACGTGGTCAGCGGGGGCAGCGAGTTCTCAGACCGGGTGCCCGCGCTCCGGGATCGGCTGTATCTGAACGATGGCCGCGGTCGATTCCGGAAAGCGGAAGGCAGCCTGCCGTCGATGAACGTGAGCGGCTCGCGAGTGGCGGCGCACGATTTCGATGCGGATGGCGACATCGATCTCTTCGTCGGCGGGCGGGTCGTTCCGTGGCGCTACGGGATCGATCCCGCCAGCGTCCTCCTCGCGAACGACGGTCGGGGCCGGTTCACCGATGTCACGCAGCAGGCAGCGCCCGATCTGGCAACCCTCGGCATGGTCACCGACGCCATCTGGGAGGATGTCGACGGAGATGATCGGACGGATCTCGTTGTCGTCGGCGAATGGATGCCGATCACGGTCTTTCGCAACACGGGGGACGGCAGGTTCGAGCGGGCAGACGCGCCCGGTCTGGAAAAGAGTCACGGGTGGTGGAACCGCATCGTGGCCGGGGATTTCACCGGTGATGGTCGCACCGATTTCGTGGTCGGAAACCTGGGTCTGAACACGCGGCTGCGCGCGACCGAGCGTGAACCGCTCACCATGTACGTGAAGGATTTCGACCGGAACGGGACGGTCGACCAAATCCTCTTGCAGTACAACGACGGCGTCAGCTATCCGCTCGCCCTGCGCGACGATCTGATCGGCGCCCTTCCATTCCTCAGGACCCGCTACCCCAACTTCGAGGACTACGCCCTCGAGACCGTCACGGACATCTTCTCACCGGCCGAGCTGGCCGATGCGGTGGTGAAGCAGGCGTATACCTTGGCCACGGCGCTGGCGAGGAACGACGGCGACGGCTCCTTCACGCTCCTGCCCCTGCCGCTGGAAGCGCAGATCGCCCCCACCTACGGGATCCTTCCAGCGGACATCGACGAGGACGGTCATCTCGACCTGCTGCTGGCGGGGAATTTCGACGGCGTCAAGCCGGAGCTCGGCCGCATGAGCGCCGGCCATGGCCTGGTCCTGCGGGGCGATGGAACGGGTGGCTTCCAGCCGGTTCACGTAGCGGAGAGCGGCTTCCTCGTCCCCGGCCAGGCACGGGACATTCAGCGAATTCGAACGGCCCGAGACGACCTCTACTTCGTGACCCGTAACAACGATCGGCCTCTCGTCTTCGGCCTGGTCGGAATACCGAGGTTCTAAGGTCGCTTCGTCGTGATGACGATCACCCCGTTGGCGCCTCGCACGCCGTATATCGCCGTGTCGGCGGGATCCTTGAGCACCTTGATGGACTCGATGTCGTACGGATTTATCCCGACCAGGGCTCCACCCGGTCCCGGCTGGATCGGAATGCCATCGATCACATACAGCGGCTCGCTATCGCCCCGGAGCGATGTTTGGCCGCGAATGCGAACCGCGATGCCGTCGGGGGTCCGCCTGACGTCGACGCCGGCGATCCGGCCCGCAAGTATCTCTTCGATCGGCTCGCCGGGATGGCGCTGGATGTCCTCGGCGGTCACGGTGTTGGGGTCTCGCGGAGCCCGCTCCGAAGCATCCGCGGCATCCGCGGCTTCATTCCCGTTCGTTCCGCCATGGGCGCACCCGTGCAGGAGTCCGAGGAGCACGCCCAGCGCCAGGGTAGCGCGGGCCAATCGTGCGGGCGAGGACATTGGGTACCTCGGGGATCGAAGGTCGCGAGGGCTCGTAGCCGAGCGCAAACTAGCGAGGATAGGATACCCTCCGGGGGAGGGAATCGGTCCGCCGGCGCGGGGAGTGAGCCCGGGAGCGAGACGGCGGGACCGGGGGACCACTGGCGGGACAACCGGTCGGCGGTCGAGATTCCCAGCCGACTCGTCGAGCCCGTTCACGTTTGCGGCACCTCGCCCCCGGAGGTGGACAGGCGATCCGGATCCGGCCGCTGAACTAGGAGGACTCGCAGCTGACCCCCATGCGTAGGATCACGACGGCGTGCGCTCTGGTCGTCATCGCCGGCGTCCCAGCGGTGACGGGCTGTGGCGGCGGGGATTCCCGAGCGCTCTTCGAGCTGCTGCGGCCCGAGGCGACCGGCGTCACGTTCGTCAACGAGCTGCCGGAAGACCCCGAGTTCAACGTCATCGATTATCTCAACTACTACAACGGTGGCGGGGTCGCCGTCGGCGACGTCGACAACAACGGCCTGCCGGATCTCTACTTCACCTCCAACCTGGGTCCGAACCGGCTCTATCTCAATAAAGGGAATTACCGATTCGAGGAGATCACCGAGCGGGCGGGCGTGGCCGGAAGCGGTGGCTGGACGACCGGCGCCACGATGGCGGATGTGAACGGGGACGGCCACATCGACATGTACGTGTCGGCCGTCAGTCACCTCACCATGCGCGGAAGCAACATTCTCTACATCAACAACGGCGACGTCAGCTTCACCGATATGACCGAGGCCTACGGGCTCGGTCATACCGGTTACTCGACCCAGGCCGCCTTCTTCGACTACGACCTCGACGGCGACCTCGATATGTACCTCCTGAATCACTCGACCCACGCCGAGCGCGGCAGCGTCTTCCGCCCCCAGCGCGGGGAACACCATCCGAGGGCAGGTGACCGCCTCTTCCGGAACGACGGCGAGCGCTTCGTGGATGTGACCGCCGGGGCGGGCATCTACGGTACGGTCGAGGGGTACGGCCTCGGCGTCGTCGTGAGCGATCTGGACCTCGACGGCTGTCCCGACCTGTTCGTGGCCAACGACTTCCAGGAGAACGACTTTCTCTATTACAACAACTGCGACGGCACCTTCACCGAGTCGATTGCCACATCCCTGGGGCACACGACCCGTTCCTCGATGGGTGTCGATGCCGCCGACTTCAACAACGACGGCAGGCCGGACGTCATGGTCCTCGACATGCTTCCGGAGCGAGAGGAGATCCTGAAGACCTCGGCCAACGCCGAGAGCTTCGCGATCGAGGACCGGAAGCTCGAAGCCGGCTATCACCCTCAATACGCACGAAACACGCTCCAACTCAACCGCGGCCAGCGCCGGTTCAGCGAGATCGGCTACCTGGCCGGCGTCCACGCGACCGATTGGAGCTGGGCCCCCCTCTTCGCAGACCTCGACAACGACGGCGACAAGGACCTGTTCGTTACGAACGGCATCTACCGTCGGCTGAACGACCTCGACTACTTCGACTATGTGCGCGGCGCGGCCGTCCAGGCCTCGCTCATGGATGGAATCACGGAGGAGGACCTCGCGCTGCTGGGCAAGATGCCCCAGGTCCCCATCGGCAACTACGCGTTTCGCAACAACGGTGACCTCACGTTCACGAACTCGGCCGATGCCTGGGGCCTGGCGCAGCCCGGCTTCTCCACTGGCGCGGCCTACGCCGACCTGAACAACAGCGGCGCGCTCGACCTGATCGTGAACGACATCAACGCGCCCACATCGATATACCGTAACCGGGCTCGCGAGATCAGCGAACATCATTACCTCGCGGTGGTCCTGCGGGGCGCCGGAGCCAACACGGCAGGAATCGGCGCGAAGGTGATGATCAGGCACGGCGACGTGCGGCAGCTCCTGGAGCAGATGCCGACCCGCGGCTTCCAGTCGTCCGTCGATCCCCGCCTGCATTTTGGGTTGGGTCCCGCCGAGAGGGTCGACTCCCTGGTCGTCATCTGGCCGGATCGGCGCTATCAGGTGCTGACCGATCTCGCGGCCGACCAGCAGATCACGCTCTCACAGGGCGACGCCGACGGGCGGTATGCGTATCCGGAGGAGCAGGCAGAGATGACGGCAGGCGGATCGGCGCCCGTGGCAGCCGACGCGCGGCTCTTCGTCGATGTGACCGCCGAGACCGGCATCGAGTTCACGCACGAGGAGAACAGGTTCTTCGACTACAACCGCGAGCCGCTCATGCCGCACCTGCTCTCGACCGAAGGACCCGCCCTCGCCACGGGTGACGTGAACGGCGACGGCCTGGACGACCTCTTTGTCGGCGGCGCCAAGCACCAGTCGGGGCGGCTGTTCCTGCAGCAGGCCAATGGCGGGTTCCGCGCGAGCGACGACCGGGTTTTCCAGGCGGACAGCCTCCACGAAGACATCGCGGCCGCCTTCTTCGATGCCAACGGCGACGGAGACCCGGACCTGTACGTCGTCAGCGGAGGAAACGAGTTCTGGGGTGACCACGAAGCGCTCCGGGATCGGCTCTACCTGGGCGACGGTGAGGGCAACTTCCACCGTTCCCTGGACCGCCTGCCCGACTTGTTCGAGAACGGCTCCTGCGTCGTTCCGGGGGACTTCGACAGAGACGGCGATCTCGACCTCTTCGTCGGCAGCAGGGTGGTTTCCCGCGAGTATGGCCGTACGCCCCGGAGCTACCTGCTGGAGAACGACGGCACGGGACGGTTCGTGGATGTCACCTCCGAGAGGACGGAAGGGCTCGCGGAAGCGGGGATGGTCACGTCGGCCGCGTGGCTCGATCATGACGACGACGGACAGCTGGACCTGGTCGTGGTGGGAGAGTGGATGCCGGTCCGCGTCTTTCATCAGGAGGACGGCCGTTTCAGGGAGCGTACCGCCGAGGTCGGCCTTTCCGGAACGAACGGCTGGTGGAACCGCGTCACGGCGGCCGACCTGACGGGGGACGGGCGCGAGGATCTCGTGCTGGGCAACCTGGGCCTCAACTCCTACCTGCGGGCGTCACCACAGGAGCCTGCCCGGCTGTACGTCCACGATTTCGCGCGGGATGGCACGCTGGAACAGATCCTGACCTACTACAAGAACGGGGCCAGCTATCCGCTCGTCGGTCGAGACGAGCTGGTCAGCGTGCTGCCACACCTGCGAAGCCGGTACCTCACGTACGCCGACTTCGGGGCCAGCCGCATCGAGGACGTTTTCGCCGAGTCGGAGTTGCAGCCGGCGGAGGTCCTCGAGGCGAGGGTCTTCGCCAGCTCCCTCGCGGTGAACAACGGAGACGGCACGTTCACTCTGCAGCCGCTACCGATCGAAGCCCAGTTCGCTCCCATCTACGCGGTGCTCGTGGACGACTTCGACGGCGACGGGCACAGGGACCTCCTGGCCGCTGGCAACTTTCACGGCGTGCCGCCGGTGCTCGGGCGATACGATGCCGGCTACGGGCTGTTGCTGCTTGGAGACGGCGAAGGTCGGTTCCAGTCGGTCGACATGGGGGCGAGCGGACTGGTGATCCAGGGCCAGGTGCGCGACATGAGGTTCCTGCAGCGTGCAGACGGCGACCGGCTGATCGTCGTCGCGCGCAACGATGAGAGTCTCCAAATCCTGCTTCACAGACCCTAGCAGATGTGGATGCGGTCCGTCGGCAACGTGCCCGAGCCGATAGCGGAGGCCGGAGTCCTACAGCGAAAGCGACGATCTGACTCATGAAATCGAACTGGAAAGTTCGCGTCTCTCTCGCGCTGAACTTCTTCGTCTTCGCCATCCTGCTCAACACGGTGGGGATCGTGATCGCGCGGGTGATCGAGGACTATGGCGTGGCGGGCACCACGGCCGCCTCCCTGGAGGCCTTCAAGGACCTCTCGATCGCCGCTGCGTCGTTTCTGCTCGCTTCGTACGTGCCCCGCTTCGGATACAGGCGGACGATGCTCGTCGGGCTGATGGCGGTGATGCTGGCGAGCATCCTCGTGGCGGCCGTCACCGGTTTCTGGGTGACGCCGGTGCTCTACGCCACCATCGGCATCAGCTTCGCCCTCATGAAGACGGCCGTGTACTCCACCATCGGCCTGATCACGGAGACGCAGGCCGAGCACACCGGGCTCATGAACAACCTCGAGGGCGTCTTCCAGGTCGGTGCGATGTCCGGTCCGCTCGTCTTCGCCTTCATGATCGGCTTCAGCACGTGGACCGACACGTATTGGGTTCTCGCCACGCTCATCCTCATCGCGCTCGTGCTCATGTGGTTCACCCGGCTCGACGAGCACGAGATCGAGGAGCATGCGGAGGAGGCAGGCTTCCTGGAGATGCTCAAGCTCCTCAAGCGGCCGATCGTGTGGACGTTCGTCATCTGCGCCTTGCTGTACGTGATGATCGAGCAGAGCTTCGGGACGTGGCTGCCGCGCTTCCACGAGGAAATCTTCGGGCTCTCCGCGGCCGTCGCCTCGGGCTTCATGAGCTTCTATTTCGGTTCGATCGCGCTCAGCCGCTTCGTGGCGGGCTATCTGTCGAAGCGGGTGCCGTGGATCGTGCTCAGCCTGACCTACCTCGCAGCCGCCTTCGCCGTCACGCTCACCGTGGTGCTCCTGACCTCCGAGGGGGACCCGGCGACGGTCACGTCGTGGCTCGAAGCTCCCCGGCTGGCGTTCCTCTTCTCCGTCGTCGGCTTCTTCCTCGGGCCCATCTATCCGACGATCTCATCGATCGTGCTCACGAAGATGCCGAAGGCGCAGCAGGCGGCGATGACGGGGCTCATCATCATCTTCTCCGCCCTCGGCGGCACCACCGGCTCGCTCATCACGGGCCGTCTCACCGATGTACTCAACACCCACGACGCCTTCTTCTTCCCCCTCATCCCGATCGCGCTCCTCGCGCTCATGCTTCTCCCGTACAAGCGCTTCGCCGATCGCACCACCGACGCAAACGAGTAGCATGAGAATCCCGATCGAAGAGACGTTCCGCCGCTTGCTCGATCAGGAAGACACCGACGGCGACAACCAGATCACCGTCAAGGACGACGGACCGAAGCGGTTCGTTGTGACGGGCGAAGATGGCGCGACCCATACGGTGGAGGGGACGTACCCGCTCTCGAACCTGCTCCAGGAGCTCGCGCTCGCCCGGGGTGAGGGAGCCGAGACGCTCGATCTGGATCCCGAGCAAATCCACGCGAACCCGGTCCGCCGCATATCCCGCATGATCCGGACGGTGTTCTGGGACGGCCTCACCCGAACCATCGATGCCGAGGGTCTCGTCCGCGTGGTCATCGACGAGAAGGGAGAGGGGACCGACCTCGACCGCCGCCCCCGGATCTACGTCCCCCACGGCGACACGAAATCGCTCGCCTACTTCGAGCGCGTTGCGCGCGCGCGGCCCGAGTTGGGCCTCGAGGTGCGGCGGCTGCCGGAGACGATCACGCCCGAATACGTCCTCGACCTCAACGAGCGGCCCGGCATCCTGAGCCTCGAGCTCGTCGAAGACGAAGACGGGCTCGTGCGCGGGCTGCCTTTCGTGGTGCCGGGCGGGCGGTTCAACGAGCTCTACGGGTGGGACAGCTACTTCATCGTCCTCGGGCTCCTCCACGATGGCTACGTGGAGCGGGCGAAGGGGATGGTGACGCATTTTCTCTACGAGATCGAGCACTACGGCCAGATCCTCAACGCCAACCGGAGCTATTTCCTGACCCGCTCGCAGCCGCCGTTCCTCACCTCGATGGGATGGGCCGTTTACGAGCATCTCGAGGGCGCGGACCGCGACGCATGGTTCGCCGAGGTCGTCCGCACCGCCATACGCGAGTACGAGACGGTTTGGACGAGCCCGCCGAAGCTCACCGAGACGGGCCTGAGCCGGTACTACGCCTCCGGCATCGGCATGCCGCCCGAGACCGAGGCCGAGCACTTCGACGGGCACCTCAAGCCCTACGCCGAGGCCGCTGGGATGGATGTGGCGCGCTATCGGAAGGCCGTCCGGTGGCGCGACATCGTCGATCCGGAGCTCGATGAGTATTTCGTGCACGACCGCACGCTGCGCGAGTCGGGCCACGACAACAGCTACCGGCTCGAGGGCCGCGCCGCCCACCTCTGTACCGTTGATCTCAATTCGCTCCTCTACCGCTATGAGACCGATATCGCGCGCGCCCTGAAGGAGATGTTCGGCGACGCGCTCGAGACGCTAGACGGCACCGTCCATACGAGCGCCGCCTGGGAGGAGCGCGCCGAACGCCGCCGGGAACGCATGAGCCGCCTCTGCTGGAACGAGGAGCGTGGCATGTTCTTCGACTACGACTTCGTCCAGGGGGAGCAGACAGGCTTCGAGAGCGTGACCACGCTGTATCCGATGTGGGCGGGCCTCGCCACGGACGAGCAGGCGGCGGTGCTCGTCGAGCGCGCCGTGCTGGCCTTCGAAGAGGCCGGCGGGCTGGTCTCCACCACCGAAGCCTCACGCGGGCCCATCTCCGAGGACCACCCCCAGCGGCAGTGGGACTACCCCTTCGGCTGGCCCCCCCACCAGATGCTCGTCTGGCAGGGCCTCATCGACTATGGCTACGAGTCGGTCGCGCAGCGCCTGGCGTATCGATGGCTGCACATGATCACCCGGAACGCGGCCGACTACAACGGCACGATCCCCGAGAAGTACGATGTCGTGAACCGCACCCACGATGTATTCGTGGAGTACGGCAACGTGGGGACCGAGTTCGACTATATCACGCGGGAGGGGTTCGGCTGGATGAACGCGTCGTACCAGATCGGCCTCTCACTCCTGTCCGACGATCTTCGCGCCGCCCTCGAAGCGGGTACGCCGCCGGAAGAGCTCTATTGAGCGGCGCGGCGATGGAGCTGCCGAGCATCGGCCTCCGCACATTTCTCATCGTCGTGCTCTTCCTCCTGCAGGCGTGTCAGGCGCCACGACCTTCGGACCGGACGGAGCAGGCGCCGGTCCTCGAGTTCCCCGAGGCGGGGCTGGATGACCCGGAGGCATACGAGGGCTACGCGACCCGCTTCTTCCGGGATTCCCACGGCAACACGTTCCAGATCTACCTCGACAACCGAGAAGGTCGCGTCGTCCACGTATGGGCGGATGCCGCGAACGAGAGCGCAGCGTTCACCGTTCGCGATGCGGAGGGTCGCCCGGCTCCCGTGGTGTGGCGCGGGGCAGGTGTGGAGGCGGGCTCGGACGGTCGACGACGCCTCGTGCGGCACCGCCTCGGCGCGGATGTCGAGTCGCTCGAGATCGGCTGGTTTCTGCTCGGGACCATGCGCCAGGAGCGCGACTTCCAGTACATGCAGTGGCACCGGAGACCCTTCGGCGATCCCCCGTTCGTCCTTCCGGAGCTGACGGATCTCATCGGCAGCCTGGAACGCCTGCCGGCCGAAGTGCGCGAGCGACACCTCTCGCTCCTGGGCGCGGTCGACGTCGAGGAGCTGCGGTCACGCTTGCACCCGCGCGTCGAGCTCACCCAGGACGACGACGCCTGGGCAGTTCTCGTCGAGCATACGAGCATGGACGGCCGGAACCACCTGTCGGTCGAGCTGAGCGGAGACCCTGACGCCTCGAACGCGACCCTCCTCGACGACCGGATTTCGGTGGAGGCCAGGTCCGGTGGGCCGATCGAGCTCGGCGTGACCGTGACGACGGAGTCGGAAGCCCTGACGCCGCTCGGCCGCGACCGCCTCTTCAACGACGCTTTCGAAGAGTACTACGAGCGGCAGAGGAGAACGGCCGACAGCCTGAGCCGCACCCTGACTGCGGACGAGGCCGCCGGGGACGCCCGGCTCACCGCGTTCCGGCGCCTGGAGCGACAGGTGCGCGGCCTCGAGCTCCTCAGCTCCGAGGAAAAGCTCATGGCGTCCATGCCGAACTACGCGACGTACTTCGGCCGCGACCAGATGATGTCGGCGCTCATGCTGGAGCCGATCTCGTCCGTGGATCTGCAGGAACTGGTGATCGGCAGCGTGCTCGGGAAGGTCGAGGCGTCGGGCAACGTGAGTCACGAGGAGGCGCTGGGCGGTCAAGCCATCCGGGAGGCTGCCGCGGAGTACAGCGCGTTGATAGCGGCTTGGGAGGAGGCCCGCGGGAGTGATCCGGCCGCAGCCGCCGAACACCTCGCCCGCGCCACGGACCTGCTCGGGAATCTACAGGCGGTCCGCGAGAACTACCGCATGGTGGACGATGACCTCCAGCTCTCCGTCCTCGTCGATCGATACCTCGCACGCCCGGATGTGCCGGCGGAGAGAAAACGCCGTTTCCTGACCGAACCTGCGGGACCACACGCGTCGCGGCTGGATGCGCTCGTCGGCAACCTCGCCTTTGCGGCCGACCTGGCGCGTCCATACGCGGAAGAGCCGACGACCGCCAACCTGGTGAGCTTCTTCCACCGCGACGATGAGGGGTGGCTCCCCGGCAGCTGGCGCGACAGTCGGGCGGGCTACGGTAACGGCCGCTTCGCCATGGACGTGAACGTCGTGTGGGTCCCCAAGGCGCTGGAGGGCCTTCAACGGATCCTCGAGGCGGTGGACGGACTCGGCCTTTCGGTGGAGGAGGCCGCGTCGCGCCTCGACGTGGATCTGTCTGCGTTGGGAGCCTATCTGGCAGATCCTTCAGCCCTGGACGCAGCGACCACCACATGGCGGGGAGCCCGTCGGCACTTCGAGGTTCGCTTGGACCCCGAGGCGATCCGCCGGCGAGTGGACGAAGCCCTCGCGGCGCTGCCGGAGGCGGAAGCCGCCTACTGGCGACGACGCCTTGCGCAGGAGGGGGCCGCCGAGCGGCCGCTCTCGTTCCTCGCGCTCTCTCTCGATGGTGAAGGCCGGCCGATCGCCGCCCCCAACACCGACCCGGCGACCGATCTGTTCCTCGCGGGCCACACCGAGGAGATCCTGGCCGGGACGGCGGATCGGGCGACGGTGCTCGAGATGGTCGACACCCTCGTGCGGCCGTATCCGATCGGACTCTTCATCGACGGGATGGGGCCGGTGGTCGTGAATGCCGCGTTCGCGAGCCCTGCGGTGCAGCAGCGGTTTCGCGACGACCTCTATCACTCGCCGCGTGTGGCCTGGGGTCGCGAGGTGAACCTGCTCCTCCTCGGTCTTGCCCGGCAGATCGAGACCGCCTACGACGCCTCCGGCCGTCCGCGGGACGAGAGCGACGCGTTCCGCTCGTACGTCGAGGCGCTCCGCGAGGCCCTCGAGATCACGCAGGAGGCGGTCGAGGCCTCTGGCCTCAGCCACAACGAGCTGTGGAGCTACCGCATCGAGGGCGGCACACTCCGTCCCGTCCGCTACGGCACGAGCTCCGACATCCAGCTCTGGAACGTGACCGACCTCGCCGTCGGCTTCCTGTTGGACAGACTGCCCCCGCCGTGAGAAACGGCGGAGACTCCTCGCGGAAGCGGCGCGCCGCCGTCCTGAGAACACCGGTCGCCGCCGCGGCGTTGATGATGCTCGGTTGCGGGCGAGCCCCGCCGCCGGTCGACATTCCGTCCGGCGCAAAGGCCGTCGAGCTTCGCCTGGACCACCTGCGTCACCTCGGTTTCGACGTGACCGTGGCCGGACGCCCCGCGCGCGCGGTCGCACTCTACGCGGAAGCGCCCGACTACCTCCCGGTCGGCTCTCCGGCTCGCGACGGATTCGAGGGACTCGCCGCCGTGGACGATGCGGCGCGCGCTGCCGTCGTCTACCTGCGGCACTTCGAGCGGACCGCCGACCCGAGTTCCAGACAGGAAGCCATGGGTCTCCTGACGTTCGTGACCGCGATGGAGGGTGGGGACGGCGAGTTCCTCAACTTCATCCACGCAGACGGGTCGCCGAACCGCTCGGCCCCCACGAGCCGGAAGTCCTTCTCCTACTGGGCGGCGCGCGCGCTGTGGGCCATGGGGGAGGCCGTCCGGGTCTTGGGTCCGGACGACCCGGATGTCGACACCCTGATACCCACGCTGGACCGTGTGCTTTCCAGGCTCGTGCTGGATGTCGAGCGGGGACGCCTGGTCGGTGGATCGGCGACCGCCACGGCCGAGGCGCTGCTCGGGCTGCTGTCCTTACAACAGATCGAACCGACACCGGAGCGCGCCGCTCTCGCCGGCCGCACCGCCGATCTGCTCGTGCCACTGGCGCAGGGGGATGCCGACACCCCTCCCTGGGGAGCGCTCATCGATCCCGCCGAGGGCGTTTGGCACGCCTGGGGAGCGCGCTCGGTGCAGGCGCTGGCGCTGGCAGGACGTGTTCTCGCCCGGCCCGACCTTGTCGTCGCCGCGCAGCGCGAGGCCGACGGGCTCTGGCTCCGGTTCCTGCTCGCGGGCGAGATCCCGGCGGCGGTCTCCGCAGACGGACGCACGGAGCCCTTCCCGCAGATCGCTTACGGCGTTTCCCCCGTGGTCGAGGGCTACCTCGCCCTCGCCGAGGCCATCGGAGAGCCTCGCTACGCCGTCCTGGCCGGCTTGACGGCCGGTTGGCTCCTGGGCGCCAACCGGCCCGGGATCGCCATGTACGACAGCGCCACGGGCCGGACCTTCGATGGCCTGCGAGGCCCTTCGGTCGAACAGGTGAACCGTAACTCGGGCGCGGAGTCGACCATCGAAGCGCTCCTCGCGCTCGCCGCGGTCGCGACTCATCCGGAGGCCGCCGTGTACGTCGGCTACCGTCCTGTCGGCCCGATCGCCCCATCTCCGGCGGACGCACCAGCGGATCGGGAGTTCCTCGGCCCGGAAGGCGGGCGCGTGACCGTGTCGCGGCAGGGAGCGACGTTCACGGTCGATGAGCGAGCCGCCGAGGGCCCGATCGAGTTGATGTACTGGCCGGCCGCCAACCCCTTCGAGGTCGATCTCGCGCGGCGCCTGGCCTCCGAGTGGAACGCCCGCCACCCGGACGTGCACGTTCGCGTCCAGCCCATCCCCGCGGGCCGCTCTTCCGAGGAGGTCCTGCTGGCGGCCGTCGTCGGACACGCGACCCCGGACATCTGCTCCAATGTGTCCTCGGGACTCCTGGCGCGCCTCGTGAGGGCGGGCGCGGTCGTTCGCCTCGACGAACTGGCCGCCACGGGCGCTCGCCTCGGCGAGCGAGCCAACGAGCCGATGCTCGCGCCGCTCAGGCTTCCCGACGGCGGGATCTACGCCGTCCCGTGGAAGACCAACCCGATGATGCTCATGTACAACGTCGATTGGCTGGCCGAGGCAGGGGTGGCGCCTCCCCGCACGTACAGCGAGCTGATCGAGGCGCTCCGCCGGCTGGCGCGCGACACCGACGGTAACGGACGCCTGGACCGCTGGGGATTCTGGGCACGGCTCAAGACCACGTGGTTCGAGCGCTTTTACGACTTCTACCCGCTCTACCTCGCCGCATCGGGAGGGCGTACGCTCGTGTCGCGGGGCGAGGTGGCGTTCGAGAACGAGGCGGCGGTCGCGGCCATCGCGGTGCTGCGGCAGGCCTTCGCCGAGGAACTGCTGCCGCGCTCCAATTTCGAGGGACGCGACCCGTTCATGGACGGGACCGTGGCCATGAAGGTGGTGGGTCCGTGGTTCGTGAAGGAGCTCGAGGAACTGAAGGTCCCGGGGCTTCGGTACGACGTGACTCCCATCCCCGTGCCGGATGGCGATGATCCGGAAGCGGCCTACGCCTTCGCGGATCTCAAGAGCATTGCGGTCTTCTCGACGACGCGGCACCCCGTGGCGGCCGCCCGGTTCGTGGCCTACCTCACGTCGCCGGAAGCGGACCGGCTGCTGATCGAGGAGGCCGCCCAGCTCCCGTATCGCCGCGCGCTGGCGTCAGACGGGCGCTTCGCCTTAGCGCTCACTCGGTGGCCCACCCTCGAGGCCTACGCTGCGCACGCGGACCGGAGCCGTGACATCGACATCGATCCCGACATCGTCGAAGTCTTCGACATCCTATCTGAAGCCTATGAGGCCGCGGCCATCTACGGTACCATGTCTCCGGAACAAGCGGTGCGCGAAGCCGCGGCGGAGGTCCGGGAGGTGCTGCGTGCGCGCTGAGGCCCGCTCCGGCCTGCTCCTGTCGGCGCCGTACGCGGCGTTCCTGCTGATCTTCGCGCTCTTCCCCATCGGTTTCTCCGTCGTCCTGGTGCTGCTGGAGTGGGATCTCGTCACCGTTCCGAGCTTCGTGGGCCTCGACAACGTCCAGCACCTGATCGCCGATGCTCGCTTCTGGCAAGCCATCGTCAACACTTTCGTGTTCCTGGCGATCCATCTGCCACTCCAGATCACCGTCGCGCTGACCCTGGCCTGGGTCCTCAACCGGCCGCTGTTCTTCCGCTCGTTCTGGCGCGCCGCCTTCTTTCTCCCCGTGATCATTTCCGGGGCGGCGGTGACCATCCTGTGGAGCGCGCTCTACGCCACCGACGTGGGGCTCATCAACGGACTGCTCGCTCGGCTCGATCTCGGCCCGGTCCCCTGGCTGACGCATCCCGCCATCGCCATGCCGGCGATCGCCGTCATGGCCACCTGGAAGAACGTGGGGTTCTACGTCGTCATCTACCTCGCGGGCCTGCAGAGCGTCCCGCGGAGCTGCCATGAGGCGATCGAGCTGGAGGGCGCGACGGCCTGGCAGAGCTTCCTGCACGTCACGCTCCCGTTGCTCAAGCCCCAGACCTTGCTGGTCGTGACGCTGTCGACGATCGGCGGCTTCCAGCTCTTCATCGAGCCGTACATCTTGACCGGGGGAGGGCCGCTGCGGCGGACGCTGTCGGTCGTTCTCTACATGTACAGGAACGCCTTCTCGTACCAGAAGATGGGCTACGCGGCCACGCTCGGCGTGGCGCTGGCGCTGATCATCGCGGCGGTTCTCGTGGTCCAACGCCG
>Ga0255053_10000795_pt1 | contig 17262 bp, 9 predicted proteins | sample JV7_2_22_MG_FD_188635 | JGI IMG/M metagenome (GOLD analysis project Ga0255053, IMG submission 188635) | Seawater microbial communities from Jervis Inlet, British Columbia, Canada - JV7_2_22 | ecosystem: Environmental > Aquatic > Marine > Inlet | place: Canada: British Columbia | collected...
GAAAATGCCAGCCCGGAGGAGATTGAAGAACTCGTTACCCGGCCAATTGAAGAGGCCATGAGTGCGGTCCCCGGCGTGGAAGAGGTGACCACGGTTTCCGGGGAAGGCATCAGCCGGGCCCGCGTTTCCTTTTCCTGGGGTACGGACTTGGACGAAGCTGTAAACGAAATCCGGGAAAGGCTGGATCGCGTCATCCCAAGGCTTCCGGATGATGTGGAACGACCGGCGATCCGCAAGTATGATCTGGCCAGCTTTCCGATACTGATTCTGGGGGCGGCCAGCAATCTGGATCCGATTCAGATGCGGCAAATTATCGACAATCAGGTGAAATATCGGATTGAACGAATCCCCGGAGTGGCTGCCCTGGATATCCGCGGAGGGCTCCATCGAGAAATTATAGTCGGTCTTCACCCGGATAGAATCAAAGCCCTGGGCATCCCTTTGGATCAGATCCTATCCCGGATCAAATCGGAAAACGTAAACATACCTGCAGGAACATTGGAACGGGGAAAACTGGAGGTGATGATTCGCGTCCCAGGTGTCTATGCCAACCTGGATGAGTTGCGGCATACAGTGGTTGCCATTCAAGACGGGGTTCCTATCCAGGTTAAAGATATCGCCACCATCGAGGACTCCTATGAGAAGGTCAATCGCATCGTCAGAATAAACGGAAAACCCGGGTTTCGGCTGGCTGTCAACAAACAGTCCGGCACCAACACGGTTGAAGTGGCCCGAAAAGTACTCCGGGAAATCGAGCGGGTGAATCAGGATATCCCCCAAATTCATATCACGACGATCATCGACACCTCGGATTATATCGAACGATCGATCACCAATGTCGGCGCGGTGATGCTTTATGGCGGTATTTTGGCAATATCGCTGCTCATGATTTTTTTAAGAAGCATCCGGAGCACGGCTGTCATCGCTACCGCCATACCGATTTCCATTATTGCAACGTTTGTTCTCATGTATTTCGGCGGATTTACCCTGAACATCATGACTCTGGGCGGACTTGCCCTCGGTATCGGTATGCTGGTGGACAGCGCGATCGTCGTCTTGGAAAATATTTTCCGCCACAGGGAGTGCGGGGTCGAATCCAAACTAGCCGCCATTGCCGGAAGCGAAGAGGTCACCGCCGCCATCATCGCCAGCACATTGACCACGCTGGTCGTCTTTTTGCCCCTGGTTTTTGTCCGCGGCATGTCCGGTGTGATGTTCAAACAACTCGCGATTGTGGTCAGTTTCGCTTTGGCGTGTTCTTTAGTGGTGGCACTCTCGTTGATCCCGATGCTGTCGGCCCGGATCCTCGGCCCAGTGGTACAAACCGGGTATTCAAAAAGCGGGAACCCGAGTCGCGCGTCCAGGTTTTTTAAGGGGTTGGAAGATAATTACTGTCAACTGCTGCGATTCGCCCTGAACCACCGATTGCTGGTGATTTTTTGCACGGTCCTGGCACTGGCCGGCAGTCTTTGGCTGATTCCCCTGATCGGTGTTGAGTTGATGCCCGATACCGATCAAAATGAAGTGAGAATTTATGGCGAGATGGGCGTCGGCACCCGTGTGGAAGTCGTGGATGAAGTGTTCAAAAAAATTGAAGCGATTGTTAAACAGGAGGTCCCGGAAACGAAAAGCACCGTCGCCTATCTCGGCGGCACCAGTTGGCGGACCGCCGGCTCCCATACAGGTCAGTTGCGAATCGCCCTTAAGCCGAAGAATGAACGAACCCGATCCAGCGAACAGATTGCTGCTGTGTTGCGTCGGAAACTCCTCGGGATACCCGGCGTGAAAATCCGGACCCGGCCCGGCCGGGGTCTGTTTCTGTTGCGCATGGGCACCCATGGAAGCGAAAGGGTTCAGGTGGAAATCAGGGGATACGACCTTGAAACAGCAGAAATATTGGCCCGACGGGTACAGTCGGTGGTGGACCCGGTCAATGGGGTGACCGATTCCAAAATCAGTATCGATTCCGGACGGCCCGAGGAGATCATCCTGATCGATCGACAAAAGGCGGCTGATATGAAGCTTTCGGTTTCCCAGATATCCGATATGCTCAAAACCATCATTTCCGGCACCCGGGCGAGCAATTTTCGTGAAGCCGGCGATGAAATCGCCATCATGGTCAAATTGAAAGATGCGGAGCAGATGGATCTTCGGGATATCCTCGATCTGACCATCAACAACCGGGACGGAAACCCGGTTGTTCTGCGCAATCTGGTTCGAATCGAACAACAGACCGGTCCCGTCACCATCGAGCGAAAAAATCAGGAACGGTACGTGGTCGTCACTGCCAATACCAGCGGTCGGGATATGGGGTCTGTTTTATCGGATATCCGTGAGGGGCTTCGTTCGATCCCTGTGCCCAAAGACTTTAGTATTGTTTTTGGCGGCGATTACGAGGAACAACAAAAGGCATTTCGAGAGCTGCTGTTGAGTTTTATTTTGGCACTGATCCTGGTCTATATGGTGATGGCCTCCCTTTATGAATCGCTGCGGGATCCCTTTGTTGTGATGTTTTCGGTTCCCCTGGCCGCTATCGGGGTCATTGTCATGTTATTTCTGAGCGGAACCACCTTTAATATCCAATCTTATATCGGATGCATTGTTCTGGGAGGCATCGTGGTCAACAACGCCATATTGCTGGTCGATCACATCAACCTGCTTCGACGCCGGGACAATATACCGTTGCAACAGGCGATTGAAGAAGGGGGTCGCAGAAGACTTCGGCCGATTCTAATGACCGCATTGACCACCATGCTGGCGCTCGTTCCCCTGGCAACGGGAATGGGGGAAGGGGGGGAAGCCCAGGCGCCCATGGCCCGGGCGGTGATCGGTGGTTTGATGAGCTCAACACTTATCACGCTGATTGTCATTCCCACCATTTATTCTGTTTTTGCTCGAAAATCAGAGAAAGTAGAACAAACAAGGACGAAAGTTCATACAGTCGAGAGAATTGCCACTTGATTTTACATCGGATGTTTCACAAACAAATTGTTGTGCTGCCGCTGGTTGGACTGGGGCTGTTGATCGGTTCATGTGCGGTTTTTGAAAAAGATGAGGTCCATATTGAAACGGTTGGTAAAGAGATCGGGAAAAAGAGCAATGTAACGCCGGTTGAGCCCGAATCGGACGCCACCGACCCCTCCAAATCGGGTCCCCCCTATAAAGGCCCGATCCGCATAATTATCCAAGAAGCTGTGTTGACGGCCTTGGAGAATAACCGATCGTTGATTGTGGAACGATTAAATCCTTCCATCCAACAAACCGCTGAGGAACAGGAACAGGCGGTGTTCGACCCGGTATTTGATGCAGAGGTATCCGCAGGGCGGATCGATGCCCAAAGACTGGCCAGGTCCGGTGATGCAACCGAAAGTGTTGTCACCGATACCTATGAAGGGGATCTGTCGCTCAAACAGTTTTTTTCTACCGGAACCACGGTTGAAGTGGCAGGTACGACCCAAACAACCGAATCCTCCCTGTACGTTGATCCTTTTTCATCCACCCGCCTCGGGTTAACAATCACCCAGGCGCTTTTGAGGGGGCAGGGCGCAGATGTGAATCTGGCCAGACTCCGACAAGCCCGTTTGGAAACGCGCATATCAAACTATGAATTACGTGGCTTTACCGAAAGCCTGGTGGCAGAGGTGGAGACCACCTACTGGGACTATGCTCTTGCCCAGCGCCGAATAGGGATTTTCAAAGAATCGTTGAAGCTGGCTGAGCAGCAACTCAGCGAAACCGAAGAGATAATCGCTGTGGGGAAGTTAGCGGAAGCAGAAATGGCCGCGGTTCAGGCCGAAGTTGCCCTCCAGCGGCAAGGACTGATCAATGCCCGGAGCAGCATGGAATCCATCCGTCTTCGATTGCTTCGCCTGCTGAACCCGCCGGGAAACAATGTGTGGAACCGGGAGATCATCCTACTCCATGAACCGACACTACCTGAAATAAAACTGGATGATGTGGAAACACATGTCTCCCTGGCCCTGCGCATGCGCCCGGATTTGAACCAGGCGCGATTGGGTATTCAACAGGGAGATCTTGAGGTTACGCGGACCAGAAACGGGCTTCTTCCGGTTATGGACCTGTTTGTCCGGCTGGGAAGAACCGGTTATGCCGACTCCTTTTCAGATTCGCTCACCGATATAACCGGTGACAGTTATGATGCATCGGGGGGTATTCGTTTTCAGTACCCGTTTCGAAACCGGGCTTCAAAGGCACGACAGGAGCGAGCGCTGCTTCGACAGGACCAGGCCGAAAAAGCGCTGGACAACCTCGAACAGCTTGCGGAAGTCGATGTTCGGGGTGCATACATCGAGGTCAACCGCGCCGAAGAGCAGATTGATGCATCGGCCGCTACGCGAAAGTTCCAAGAAGAAAAGCTTCGAATAGAAACTGAAAAATTCCGGGTGGGACGGTCGACCAGCTTCCTGGTAGCCCAGGCCCAGCGGGATCTCCTGGTCAGCAAAATCAACGAGGTTCAGGCCGTGGCCAATTACTTAAAAGCGCTGATCGGCCTGTACCGACAGGAAGGGTCCTTGTTGGAACGCCGTGGGATTTCCGCCCCCGGCAGCAGACCGGTGGTGCTTTCCAAAAAAAACAACCCGTAGAATAGATCCGGTCCGGAGCATCGCCTTCGGCGCTTAGACTTGCGCCAACATGGTGGAAAATTTCCGTCTGCTTATCTCTAGATAATCCCGATCCCTTGAAAAAATCTCAAAGGTTACCGTGTCTTTGTATCCGATTTTTTTCAACGCCTTAACCACCTTCGAAAAATCGATCGTCCCTACCCCGATTGGAAGATGTTGGTCTTCTTTTCCGAAGTTATCGCTGGCATGGATATGGCCGATACGGTTGTGAAATTTCTCAATAAACCGGAAAACCCTGTCGCCTCTTTTGCTCCCAATATGCGCATGTCCAATATCCAGCACCAGTTTGAAGGATGGAAACCGCTCAAAAATCTCAACAAAATCTTCCGGATACACAAAAGAAGGGTATTTGGGAAACATGTTCTCAAGGCATATGTCCATGCCGAGTCGTTCCGCCTTTTCCGCAACGGCGTCGAGACTCTCCATCGCATATTTTTTTGCCTGTTCCTTTACAAAAAATCCCATTCCGCCAATATGACCAGGATGAAGGACCACCTTGAGGGAATCAAGCTCTGCAGCCACCTCCAGCGACATCAATATTTCCTTTAAAGAGGCTGCTCTGATGCCGTCGGTGAGATCGGCTGTTGAAACAAAGGTAGGTAGATGGCAAATGAGATCCATTTTATGACCATTTAGCGCACGGATTATCTCCTTTTTCTGTTGCCGAACATCTTTATGGTGCGCCTTCGGGGGATCCATAGTCAACTCCAAATAGTCAAACTCCCGTGCTGCAATCTCCTCCAGCTCGTTCAGTACAGGTTTGACCGGAAAATTCATGGCACCGTATTGCATGGGAATGCTGCCTCCTTTTGGTTCACCCCATCCATATCACATCCTACAGCTGAAACAAAGCGGACCTTTCTCAGAAACCACCACATCAAATATGAGTCCCCTGCCCTTCACAGCCGGTGAAAATATATATACTTCACATTTATATTTACATTTACATTGACATTTATATTTTTGTGTGTTATTTTGAAATACAACAGCGGCCAAGTAAAGAATTCCGGCCCAGAGGACCAGGTTTTAGTTTGCCCCTGAAAGGGGCTTATTTTCTGCAAATTGGAAAAGTTCGAAGTGCCTCAAGTGAGCTAAAGTGATTAAAGTTATGGTGTTGCGTGGTTTTCTGAGCTGAAATAAATATAAAGTGTTAAATGAATAAAAGTGATTTAACTCATTGTATTTTATCTTTTTTGTAAAATAGTCTATCGAATGGATGTATCAAAAAACCAGGATGGAAACAAATCCAATGCAGCCTGATTTAACACCAAAACAGGAGCGGCTTTTAAGCTATTTGAAACGCGAGATCACACAAATCGGAAAGGTACCCAGCCTGCGCCGGGCAGCCGCTGATATGGGTGTGAGTCACGCGGCGATATCACAACTGATAAAAACACTTGAGCAAAAAGGACTTATCAAACGCGAGGGGCGTTACAGTCGCACCATCCATCTGCTCAACCGCATCCGGGAAACCGCGGGTATCATGCGCTGGCTGCAAGTGCCGATCGTTGGAAGTATCGCCGCCGGTTTGCCCTTATATGCCCAGCAGGAGTGGGACGGTAGTGTGATAGTGGATGCAGCCAGATACCACGGTTCGAATCTGTTCGCCCTCAAAGTAAAGGGTGACTCGATGCGGGATGCGGCAATCGTGGATGGGGACCTGGTCATTTGTGAACCCCGACAATACGCGGAAAACGGCGAGATCGTCGTTGCGTTGATCCGGCAGGAAGAAGCCACGGTCAAGCGGTTTTTCCGCCGGGAAAAACTGATTGAGCTTCGCCCTGAAAACCCGGCCTACAGATCGGCGACATATGCGTTTAACGAAGTCCTGATCCAAGGGAAGGTGATCGGTCTTTGCAGGGGACCGGAAGTGATGGATAGGTTTTAGAATGGTTGATGCAACACAGCAAGCAGCAAGAGGACCCGACGTCTGCCGTCTGTTTGTCGGCACAAGCGGCTATTCCTATACCGAGTGGGTTGATGCCGGTTTTTATCCGCCCGATACAAAGTCCGGCCGGATGTTGCCGCTGTATGCTCGGCATTTTCCGATTACCGAACTCAACTACACCTGGTACCAGATGCCCCGGGCCGATGCAATTGAGCGCCAGCGCCAACTGGTCCCGCCGGAATTTTTGTTTGCCGCCAAGTTGACTCGAAACCTCACCCATGAAATCGATCCGGAGCAGTGGCCCGGCCATGCGGATCGTTACCGAAATGGTGTGACACCACTGTTGCAGGCCGATCAACTGGTGGCCGTGTTGATCCAGCTTCCCCCTTCGTTTTCCCGTACACCGAACAATCGAAAGTATCTGGCCGCCCTGATCGACAAACTCCACAACCTTCCCCTGGCAATAGAGTTTCGCCACCGATCCTGGGCGAACGACCACGTGTTCGCCGAACTGGAACGCCGCCGGGTGACGCTGGTCGCCGTAGACGAACCCAACCTGCCGGGTCTCTTTCCTGCCCTGGATGTGGTGACCAACCCGAACCTTTTTTATGCCCGTTTTCACGGTCGCAATGCCAAAGGCTGGCGTTCGGGAAAAATGCAGCACCAGTTTGACTACAACTACTCCGATGCTGAATTGAGCAGCTGGGTCGAAGAAAAAATTGTACACATGGGCAAACGGGCCCGCCGGGGGGTTCTCTTTTTCAACAATCATGTACGTGCCCAGGCACCGGAAAACGCCCGGAGAATGACCGGCCTGCTCAAAGAACAGGGTCTGACGGTGGTTGAACTCCAATGATGCAAAAATCGAGGTCGAAAATCCGCCCTGGTGGGATGTCCCAGCTCCGCGGTGTTGGGAGAAAATATGCGTGAACGATCCATCATCCATTTAAATGTGGCTGATTTCGCGGTAGCGGTTGAACGGGTTGTGGACAGCCGGCTGCGAAAGCGGCCGGTCATTATCGCCCCTGAAGGCGCAACACGGGCAGCGGTGTATGATATGAGCGATGAAGCATACCAAAACGGTGTGCGAAAAGGCATGGCTTTGCGACGGGCCCTGCGCTATTGCCGGGATGCTGCTGTGTTGTCACCCCACCCCGACCGTTATGAACGGTCGATGACAGCGCTTCTAAAACACGCCCTCCCCTTTTCACCGTTTATCGAGATGACCGACCACAACGGGCATCTGTTTGTCGATGCCACCGGAACCGGGAAATTATTCGGCCCACCGCCGGACGTGGCCTGGCGTATCCGAAAAATCATACGAGCCGAGATGGGGTTAGACCCGATCTGGTCTGTTGCGCCCAATAAGCTGGTAGCCAAGGTTGCCACCCGCGTCGTCAAACCGACCGGTGAATATATTGTTCGTGCAGGTGATGAAGAGGCTTTCCTGGGCCCCTTGCCGATTCACCTCATCCCTGGAATAGAACAAAATGACCTGAAGTGTTTTTATGAATTCAATCTGGCCCGGGCCTGCCAGGTGGCGCACCTTTCGATGGCGCAACTCGATGTTGTGTTCGGGAGACGGAGCCAGGACCTGTATGCCGCCGTCCGTGGCATTGATCCGTCTCCGGTCCTTTCCGTCGGGCAAAAGCGGCCGCTGGTAAGAGCTGATCATGAATTTGGAAATGATACCAATGATGTGACTGTGGTAAAAGGCGCATTATACCGATTGATCGAACAGACTGGAGCAGATCTGCGCAAACGGCGCACAGCGGCGAGGCGGGTTGGGATCATCCTCGACTATTCCGACGGCAGCCGGATAATCCGTCAGGCAACTGCCAACCCGGCAACCGCCAATGATTTTTTTCTGTTTGCCGTGGCAAAGCTGGCCCTTAAGCGTGCCTGGACACGCCGTGTCCGCATTCGGCATCTACGGCTTGTTTGCGATCGTCTAACCTATCCACCTGCCCAGCTAACGCTCTTTTCCGAATACGAAAAAGAAAAAAAAATCAGGGACAACCTGGTCAGCACCCTTGACTTGATCCGCCGCCGGTTTGGTTCAAGCGCCATCCGTGTGGGACAAACCCTGGCGGCATAAGAAAGCCTTTATCCGGGCACACGATGTGTCATGATTCCTTTAACCGTCCGCTCATACTACTCCCTCATGTGGGGCACAAGTTCACCGGAAATGATTTGCCGGGCCGCAAAACAGCGGGGATACAACCGGCTGGCCCTTACGGACACGGACAACCTTTACGGCCTGTGGCCCTTTTTGAAAAGCTGCGAACGCGAGGGGATCACACCGATCATCGGTGCGGAGTTGACAGACCCCCTCTCGGGCTACCAGGCCGTCTGCCTGGTTGAAAACGACGAGGGCTATCGCAATCTCTGCCGGCTGATCACCCACCGCCATTCAGATGACCGGTTTGATTTGAAGACCGCCATCCCAGCCCACGCCAAAGGACTTATTGTCATGGCCCTCTCCCCTGAATTTTTATTGGATTGGCATGGGGCCGGCGTGACAGTGGTGGCGGCTGTTCCTCGCAAACCAGGCGGAACCGCCCTTCGACTGCGCCGGGTATCTCAATACCTCGGCATACCCATGGTTGCCACGCCATCCAGTTTTTTCCTCAACCCGGATGATTTTGGAATCCACCGGATCCTGCGGGCGATCAGCCTGAACACATCCCTTTCCCGATTGACCCAAAAAGATGTCGCACCTTCCGATGCATACCTTGCGCCGGCATCAGTCTATGCCCATCGCTTTGATATCTGGCCGGACGTGCTTCGATCCACCGAAGCCGTTGCCGAACGCCTGGTCTTTACCGGTCCACAACATGATCTGGTTCTTCCGCCCTGGACCAACGGATCGGGTCAATCTGTCGAGCATCTTTTGCGTCGCGCCGCCTATGCAGGGGCATGCCGGCGCTACGGAAATGACCTGCCGGAAACCGTTGTCGACCGGATGGAGTATGAGCTGCGTATCATCGAGAAAATGAATTTTTCTTCGTACTTTCTCGTGGTTCAGGACATCGTATCCCGAAGCCCTCGAATTTGCGGTCGCGGAAGCGGCGCCGCATCACTGGTGGCTTACAGCTTAGGTATCACCAATGTCTGCCCGATCAAACACAATCTCTATTTTGACCGGTTTCTGAATCCGGGACGAACGGACCCGCCTGATATCGACGTCGATTTTGCATGGGATGAACGGGATGATGTGCTCAATTCTGTATTAAAACAGTTTAAAGGACACGCTGCCCTGGTCAGCAACCATGTGGCCTTTCAACCCCGCATGGCCATACGGGAAACCGCCAAGGTCTTCGGGCTCACCGATAGAGAGATCGGCCAGGTATCCAAACGTATTCCCTGGCTCTGGCGGTCGGCCGAGGCCGATGATGACCTGCTTACCCGGCTTCGCCGGCTACCGGAGCTTGGCGAGCTCGATTTCCCCGAACCCTGGCCGCAGATCATCCGCATTGCTCAGCGGCTTATCGGGATTCCGCGCTATCTTTCGGTTCACCCCGGAGGGATAGTGATCACGCCAAATCCCATTGATGAATACGTCCCAATCGAACCGGCCCCCAAGGGGGTACCGATTATCCAGTGGGAAAAGGACGGCACGGAAGACGCCGGGTTGGTCAAGATTGATCTCCTGGGCAACCGCTCCCTAGGCGTTATTCGTGATGCGATCTCAAATCTTTACAACAACGGCATCGTCTTTGATGAAAACAACTGGGAACCGGAAGAGGATCTTGACACCCAAATAAATGTAGCCAAGGGCAATACCATGGGATGCTTCTATATCGAAAGCCCTGCCACACGGCTTTTGCAGAAAAAAGCAAAGGTCGGCGATTTTGAGCATCTGGTGATCCACAGCAGCATTATCCGCCCGGCGGCCAATGAATTTATCCGTGAATATGTCCGACGGCTCCATGGTGGCCATTGGGAACCGATTCATCCTCTGCTCGAAGATGTACTCGATGAAACATACGGAATCATGGTCTATCAAGAGGATGTCTCCAAAACCGCTGTTGCGTTGGCGGGGTTTTCACATGCAGATGCGGACGGTCTGCGCAAGATCATGTCCAAGAAAGACAAGGCCAGAAAGCTGCGGGACTTCAAAGAACGTTTTACTGCAGGCGCACAGTCGCAGGGGGTCTGCGATGAGCAGATTAAAGCGATCTGGAACATGATGATGAGTTTTGAAGGGTATTCCTTCTGCAAACCCCACAGTGCCAGTTATGCCCGTGTCTCTTTTCAGGCGGCCTATCTGAAGACCCATTATCCGGCAGAATTTATGGCAGCGGTGATCAGCAACCAGGGGGGATTTTACAGTACCTTTGCATACGTATCGGAAGCCCGGCGCATGGGGGTAAAAATCCTGCCGCCTGATGTCAACAAAAGCGGTATCCGCTGGAAGGGAAATTCCGGTGTTATTCGGGTGGGGCTGTTGTCCATCAAACATGCGGGTACCGAAACGCAACAGCACATCGTCAAACACCGGGAACCCGAGCCCTATTCCAGCATGACCGATTTTCTTAAACAGGTTCAACCGGCCGATACTGAAACCCGCTCGTTGATTTATGCCGGTGCATTTGACGCGCTCCATCCAAAAGAAAACCGTGCTGAACTGCTGTGGGAGCTGGCCTGTTGGCAAAAGACTAGATCAGTTCGGTCCAAGAAAACAGATTTGTTCGACATTGGGCCGGATACGGATAAACCGACACTTCCGCCTGAGAGCGAACTTAAACGTCTGAGACAGGAATTTGCAGTACTCGGTTTTTTGTGCGACCGGCATCCCATGACCCTCTATGCCGATCAATTGAAAGGAAAGGGGATCGTCAATGCCAGAGACTTGTCCCGCTTGGTGGGCAGACATGTCAAGGTGGCTGGTCTGTTGATCACCGGCAAAGTGGTGCGCACCAAACACGGCGATCCGATGGAGTTTTTGACCTTTGAGGATGAGACCGGTCTGATTGAAGCTACTTTTTTTCCAAAGACCTATCACCGCTTTTGCAGCATGCTGGACAAGAGCCGTCCCTTTATTCTCCATGGAAAGGTAGAAGCGGATTTCGGGGCAATCACGCTGACAGTAAAACGGGTAAGCGCAATTTTAAAAAATGGTATTTGAAAGTGCTCTCTTTCTGTCCAGGCCTGGTTATTCTTCTAACAAATCCTTTAATTTTTCGCGGATATTTTCTGTTGTCGTCATGGATCCGCTTTGACGCCATTCACCTAACGTGAATCGCTGAAAAAGAGATGGTATCCATAATTCGTTTCGAACATGTTTCTTTGTATGCGGATGGGTGAGATATTTTCTATTTTTCCCAACCTCCTGAATAACAACTTCTGCGAGCGTATTGTCAGTTACCGGGACTCCATCTGAAAATTTGATTACACTACCCGCCAGTTCGTCACAAAGAAGTAGCATTTCCAGAGACCCTGTTTTACCGGATGAAAGATAGCCAAGGTTATGAATAAAGGAGGTGCCTGATAACGCGGCAGCCAGCATGTTTATTCCGGCTTCGGCAACTGCCTGCGCATCAAAGATGTGGGCATCCGAACATCCTGCACCAATCCATGTAGGCACCTTGATATCGTCAAAATAATCGACCAACGCCAAACAAGCCAGTGCGTATTCTGGTGATCCATAAGACAGATTGACCGTACGCATGTCCATGGGAACAATGGCCGAACCGGTGATCACCGGAGCACCCGGATTTTCCATCTGGTGAATAACAATACCGGCAAGAATTTCAGCAGATGACTGGGCAATGGCGCCGGCCATCGTCATGGGCCCTGTAATGCCGGGAAAAAGGCATGGATAGCATACCACCGGTAGACTTCTCGCAGCAGCAAAGCGAAGCCTTCTGCAAGACTCTTTTTTAAATAAGAACGGCGAGGTCGGTCCGGTCAGATCGAGGCCAAAGGGTTTTGAAGAAAGAGATTCCCAGCCGCCTGCAACGTCAGCGAGGTACTGCCAGATCTGCCCGGCTTCTACCTCGTCATGGGCAGTAAAAGCAACCGGCTTGCAGGTATTTTTAATCAAAACCTCTACCGAAGCCATAGCCTGTTCATCAAATGGCACATCGTTGGGATTGCCAAGGTTGGCAGCCAGGCCAATATGGGGTAGCAGATCACAGAGGCGAGCGGTTTTGGAAATATCCTCCAAAAGACAGGGCCTTATCTTACCGGTTTTATAATCCAAAACATCGTTACAGTTCAGACCCGGGGAGAAACGGGGCGCCAATTCTCCGGTATCCACCGCTTTTTTGCCGTTTTGGTTGTATACTACCATTCGGGACGGAACCGTGGAAAGCGCCTGGCTTACCGTATCCTCGTCAAACATCAGATAACCATCTGAACCTTCCCGGCACCCTATTTCTTTTAAGTGTTTTCGGGTGCCATCATCCTGAATATCCATGCCGGTTTTATTTAATAATTTTAAAGCCACACGATGAATTTGGCGGGAGTCATCTTGACTGAGAACCCGAAGTCTTAGTTTTTTATTTTGCCCCATTTTTTCCCCATATCGATTCGTTCACTATTGAATTCCCCAAATCATTAAACTCTATTTTTCTTTCAAGGTCGACCCTTCCATCTCGTAGGTCATTTTATTCTTTTTTTTCCTTGACCGCAATCGTCTATTTCTATTATTTGGGTGCAGAAAAATGACCAGACGACTTATGCAGTATAACTAGGGTAAGGAGGAAAAATGATCACATTCTGGGATGTGATTGGACGGAGTGAAAGCGGACCGCTGATGAAGGAAAAGGAATATGATTTTCAGCTGGGGCGCATCGCACGCCGTTTGGTTGAAAAATATGATATCCGGTACGATCCTTCAGAGGTTATCCCGGACGACGATCGGCTGGCAGACCGGGTATACCAAGCCGGTCTTGACTTGTTTCTGAAATTGGGTATGTATTGTCGCGACACCGGTCGATTGATGAAGTTTAGGCGTGATGAGCTTGAATGGGCGCTGAAACATGCGCCCACCACGGTCACTTACGGGCAGGGTCGCGATGTTGGAGTAATGACCCACCGCTCTGTTGAGAGCCCAAACCCACCTTTCTGCATGATGACCCCTGTCGGTACGCCGGTGGCAGAGGAGCGTTTTGTCCCTATGGTGCAAAGCTATGTCCAGGAACCCCTGGCCGATACTTTCTCCAGCGCTTTCAGCCAGACAATCCACGGCCGTCCCATCAAATCCGGAACTCCGCAGGAGGTGGAAGCAGCTATCTGGAACATAATCAAGCTGCGCGAAGCAGCCCGGGCAGCCGGGCGGCCTCAGATCGGAATCCACAATCTGGTTTCCAATGCAGAACGGACTGATGCCACGCTGGCAGCGGTACAGGCTGACTTCGGGGTCCAGCCGAACGATGGGCTTTGCATTGCCGCCATCGCTGAGTTGAAAATTGACTATGAGCGGGTAAAGAAGGTTGTTTTTTTGCGACACAGCGGTCACAACAAATACGGGTTATATGGGCCGCTGGTCGGCGGCTATTCCGGCGGGCTGGAAGCAACAGCCCTTGTTCATGTGGCACATCATTTCCTTGGGTTACTCGCTCTAGAGGCACAGTGGCACTGTGGTTTTCCACTGCACATCCATTACGGCTGCAACACCACACGGGAGTTGCTGTGGTTGATCAGCATCACAGCGCAGGCATTGAGTCGAAATACCCACCTCTTATTCGCTGTCAGCCCCTTTGCTGCCGCCGGACCCTGTACCGAGATGGTGATCTATGAGATTGTGGCCAATGTCATTGCATCCACGGTTGCAGGTGCCCATTTGAACTTGGCTGCGGTGGCCCGTAACCGGCACCCTGAACGGGCCAGTGGAATGGAAGCGCGCATCGGGGCCGAAGCGGGACACCTGGTTGCCCGCCAGGGAATAACAAGAAAGCAAGCCAACGAGATAGTAAAATTGATTTTAGCTCAATATGAAACCCAAATAACCGAAGCGCCCCTTGGTAAACGGTTCAATGAGTGCTATGACTTGGATATCCTACAACCAACCAGGGAATATGTGGATTTATATGAGCGCGTCAAGGAGAAGATCAGCAGTTTCGGCATGGACTATTCACTGCTGTAGAGGAATCTGTCGCGGAGTCGGTTGGTCGCTTTACCCATAATCTGGTTCAAGGTCTCGGCGACCTCCCCCGGCAAAGATTCGGGCTTGTGGGTTTTCAGAATGTCAATTGCTTTTTGTGTGACGACATCTTCATAGCGAAGATTTCCTCTTTTTTTCCAGTTTTCAAGATCTTGTCTGTCGATGAACTTTGGTATCCAGTGTTCTTCCCTGAAAAGTTCAAGCGTCTGTTTCGTTGAAAGGAAATGCCCGCCCGGTCCCACCTGCCGAATAGTATCGATATCGATTCGGACCTTGCTCATATCAAATCCACTCATAATCCGTTTAACATAGCTGATGATTTCACCGCACATAACAATCGAAGCGGCTGAACCGATCAGCCCCTGGCCAAGGTACCCGATATTGTGTACAAGGTTGGTTCCATCCATGGCTGCCATGAGAATCGAAATGGCCGATTCGATGGCTGCCTGCGCATCAAAGCTCTTGGAATCCGAGCACCCGGCTTCACCCCATACCGGTAGACCGTAATGATGATAGAGTTCCGTACAAGCTGTATGGGTTAGCCTCTCATCCGGACTCCCATAAACGGTTGTTCCGTATCGCATATCCAGGGGGGTTACACTGAATCCTGAGATCATCGGTGACCCTTTTGCCTTTAGCTGTTGAATCACCAGACCTGACAGGGCTTCTGCGTTGGCCACTGCAATGGCACCGGCGAGAGTGACAGGTCCGGTTCCTCCTGAAAGCAGCGCCGGAACATAGTTGAGGGGTATACCCTTTTCCGCACACATAAAAAGTTTTTGGATTGCGCTGTAAGAGTGTACCAGCGGACTTGTGGGCTCGGCGTAATGTATCAAGAAAGGTTTTTCCTTCAGTTTTTTCCCTCCGCCAGCCACCGCTTCGGCCATTTCCAGAATGAAAACCAAATCCTCACCAGTGGCTGCAGTGAAGTAGATCGGTTTAACAGAATTTCCCACAAGGGCTTTAAATATCGAAATATAGGCAAGGTTGGTTGGAACCTCGCTGGGGAAGCCATTTGAAGCAATAAAGTCGATATCTTCACAATAGTCGGCAATAACGGCTGAATCGACCACATCCTGTAGGTTCGATTTTCTGAGTTCGCCTGTTTGGAGATCGTAAGTATTGAGCAGATCCGTACCGAGCCCGAAATATACATTTCTCCCTTCCAGGTAAAGGACTTCTTCTCCATTGCGGTTATATATCGTAACGCGGGATGGCGCGTTTTGAATGGCTTCCGTTACCAGCCGATTGGGAATCTGAACGATACCTTCCTCATCTACGTTGCAGCCGGCATCCTTGAGAAGCCCAAGGGCCTCATCATGCATAACTTTGACCCCCACGGTCTCCAGGATCTCAAGGGTTGACAGGTGCAACTCTTTGACTTGGCTCGGCGTTAGCAGGCTATACCGTGGAACACCGCGTGATCTGAAACCGCCAACCCCTTCATTTTTCATATGCCTGGCTCTGGTTCACTTTCCGTCTTTTCAATCCGTACCATTACGGCTTTCAGGTTCGGAAGTCCGCTGATTGGGTCAACCTCGGTGTCGTCGGTAAGCAGGTTGATATTGGCATCGTCCCACCCATGCGTAACTTGAAGAAACCCAGGTAGGATGCCACCGGGCTTCACGATTTTTGTACGGATCTCTATTGAACCGAGTGCGGAGATGACCCGGATGCGTTCTTTGTTGTCGATTAGCAGTTTTTGGGCATCAAGTGGATGAATCTCGATTTCTGCCTCCGGGATTGCTTTTTGAAAGCGTTTTATATTTCGATATCTTGAATGATAATAAAACGATTTTCTGGCTCCCGTGATGAGTACAAAAGGAAATTTTGATCGGTCCTGTGTCATGAAAGCAGGAGGATTATATTCGGGAATTTCGGAATATCCCCTTTCTTTCAAATATTGAGAGGTGAATTCGAATTTTCCGGTTGGCGTTGGAAACGGGAAATGTTGATATTTTTTAAATTCAAAGGAACCGTAAGAAACTCCTTCCGGATGCTTTTGCAGCGTTTCAAGGGTTATTTCTGTGGGTTCGAGGAGCCAGCGGTTTACTTCCGTTTCGTTTTTCCAGGGAAAGTATTTTTCTCCAAAACCCAGTTGATTCGCCAGATCATGCCAAAAGGTATATTCATCGGTTATGTCCGGCACATCGATTACTTTGGAGGTGAGGGCAACCCGGTGAAGATGTGCATATACATAAAGCTCCGATCGTTCAAGAAAAGAGGCGGCAGGAATGACATAATCGGCAAGTCGGGCACTTTTTGTCATAAATAAATCCTTTGAAACCAGAAGGTCCAGACTTGAAAAGGCTTCTTTAACCTTTTTTGAGTTTGGGTTTGTCAGTAGTGGATTCGCGCCGGTAAAAATCAACCCTCGTAAAGGATACTCACCTTTTCCGAGCATATAATCCATTGCAGTCATGGAATGGCATTCTTTTCGAAGCTGATAAAGAACCGGAAATTTGTCTGCCCCAATGGGATTCAGATCGAGAAGAGGGAATTGGTCATAAATGGGCAATCTATTCATCACAAATTCCCTGGGCCAAACTTCTCCCCCTTTGATATCGATGGATCCGGTCAACCCCGACAGGCAGGCCAAAGCCCTTAAATTATTCACG
>Ga0255053_10000798_pt1 | contig 17240 bp, 20 predicted proteins | sample JV7_2_22_MG_FD_188635 | JGI IMG/M metagenome (GOLD analysis project Ga0255053, IMG submission 188635) | Seawater microbial communities from Jervis Inlet, British Columbia, Canada - JV7_2_22 | ecosystem: Environmental > Aquatic > Marine > Inlet | place: Canada: British Columbia | collected...
CCCTTTGTCTGAAAAAGAAAAGAAAAAAACAGATGATGCATTTGAAAAAACGAGTGGAGATAAGCATGCTGGGGGAGTGGAAACAATAGAGGCTGAAGGCGCAAAGTTAGTGCCAGCTGAGGGTAATTATGAATTTGATTACACGAAAGACGATACCAGGGATCAGCTATTTTTAAAAATGGGATTTCCAAGGAGTTTAGTAGGAATTAAAAACGATACTTCATTTTCTGTTGAGCAGGTAGAAAGCGATTATGACCAATATTTACCAAAAGTAGAAGCACAACAATCATTTTTGATGTCTAAATTTAATCGGATATTTAAAGAACATACGGCCTTTAATACATCAGATGTTAATGTTATTAATAGTCCACCTTCTGTAATATTACAAAACTATATGCCATATATGACAGAAGACCAGCAAAGTAGAGTTATTGAAAAGATTTTAAAACGTTACGGGATAGAATAATGCCACAAAATATAACTAAAATAGAAGACTATAAGGGACTTACCCAGTTGCCAATTTCTGATGTGGAAACTCATTTTAACGAGTTCGCATTTGATATTGAAAAAGATATATTAAGGGGCAACAATGTTGACGACTTTGGATTATTAGGGGACGAAATTTATATTAATTTATTGGCCGATTTAGATGGTAATAATTTACCACAAACAGAACCTTATATTAGTTTGATTAATGGTAAAAATTATGTATCAAGCAATGGCCTAAAAACGGTTTATTTGGGAGTGCGTAAATTGTTAACGTATTTTGTTTTTGCTGAATACGTAAAGCAGTATAGGGTAACATTTTTTCAAGGAACAGCGGTTAATATGACTTACGAAAATACGGACAATGCATCAATAAAAAATACCAATTACGAAGCTCATAGAAGATGGAATAAAGGGGTTGAATTTTTTAATGGTGAAACATATGATTATATATTATTTAATCAAAGCTCATTCCCTAATTGGGACTTTACAAGACAATCAAGATTTATAACACACGGAATAAGATAATGGAAAATTACCCGAAAAATACAAATATACGTACAGTTTCAAGACCTAGCTCTGTGTTACCAGCTACTGCACAAGTGCCTTATTTTACTGTAACTGGGAAGGTTCTAATAACTCAAATAGTTGGTGAAGTTACTATAGTATTTGATGGTACGGCAAATAGCCTTAAGTTGGTTTCTAACCCAACGGTCGGGGCAGATGTGGATTTATGCACCGCAGTGGTAGCAACTACAGACGCCAAAGGAACTATTTATAATATCACTGGAACTTTGAGCGATGCAATGGTGGCCACAACGAGCGGAGCAGTGATCGGTCAAGCAAATTCAATTTTAGTGACATCCGGGACTATTGATTTAGACGCAACAGCAACAGATACAACCGGTTCGACAAAATGGACAGTACAATATATCCCTTTAGATGAGGGTTCGAAAATAGTAATAGCATAAAACAAAAAAGATGAAAACACAAATAATATTAGAACCGAATTACGATGTTTCAGGCGGTGATACATTTTTTGAAGGTCAAGTTTTTTCAGGTACGAAATTCTTAGAAGTACAATTATTTTATTCAAGCCTTAGTCAGGCCGATAGTAAATTGAGGTTACAGGAATGTCTGGATGGTGTTAATTATATTGATTCCGTAGACTCTAGTAACAGTCCTATTGAAATCACAATTGACAATACATTGACGACTGATATTGTAAAAGTGAATGAGTATAATACTGCTAAATTTAGATTTAGATTTGTCGAAGGTACTGCGGGAACTGGTACTATAGACAAATTAATGATATTAATGGAATAATAATGGAAGTATTTACAAAGACAGCTAATATAACTAATAACGGGCAAGATGTAAACATTCAAGATCAGCACACGCCATCTGTTATCGCAAAATTTAACCAGGTTTTAAACAGCACAGAAACTGTAGGCGCTGTAGCTATTGATGATAAAACTGTGACATTAGATGATGTTACGAGTGTCGCCGTTGGAAGTTATTTAATATTTTTCAATCCTACATATGTTAGGTTTATGGTGGCTACTGTTATCGGAATAGGGAGTTCCCCTGTATTCGAGATTGATACACCTTTCGATTTTGCATACCCATCAGGCACATTTGTAGATGTATCTCGTACCAACATGAACATAAATGGTAGTGTGACACCGCAAATATTTGGATTACGTGGACTCGGTTCACCCCCAGGTGTAAATTTATCCGTAGATGTTACTAGGATAATACTATCTACGACATGCACAAGTGCAGTAGATTTGAACAAGTTTGTAAATTTTACTAAATTAATAAATGGTATTGTATTGCGAAAAAGAGATGGGGCTTATGAGAATATATTCAATGTCAAGTCAAATAGAGAAATGGCAGGTATTATGTACGATTGGCAACCGTTCTCTGCAACCAATCCAGTGCAAGGAGTTGACGGATTTGTTGCAAGGTTAACATTTGGAGGTCAAAGCAAGGTTGGAGTTGTTAAGAGACTTGCTCTTGGTGAAGATTTAGAGGTAATAATTCAGGATGATTTGGCAACTGCACAGTCAACAGAATTAATAACAGAATTAGAGATTATAGCAGAAGGACATATTGTTGAATAATGAAAAAAGATATTCAAATATCAGAAGAATTAGAAACTGTATTCAATAGTTTAAAGACAGCTATTAATATAATTTCTATAACTCCAAGCGGAGGCATCTCTACAATTGTAGTTGACACTATCAGGGTATTTGACAACTTATGTGAGGTTTATGATTTAAAAGATGGGATGTTTGTTACAATTGGAACAAAAAATTATCAAGTTTCAAATGTAACTCATACAACACTTGTGGATAGTTTTACAGTTGAAGCTATTAATGTTTCCGGATCAACTTATAATATTGCTGCTAATTTTCAATCAGGCAGCAGGTCAGAAATAAATCAAATATTATTACAGCAACAGACTGATGATAATAAGTTTAAGCGATGGCCATTAGTTTGGTATATATATAATGATGACAGAGATGAAGATAATCAAGTAATTGATTTTGAGTCAACGGTTAATTTGGTTTTTGCACACAAAATAGATGATAAATTAAATTCAAACAAATTAAATACTGATAGGGCTATTGAGGATAGTATAGCCCCTATAATTCAGCCTTTATTGACATTATTTAAAATGTGGATACAAAGTTCAGATTTTAATTACATGTTTGAATTTCACGGGTACGAAAAAGCTTTAAATGCAAGTTCAAAGAATTTCCCATTTTATGGGACAACTGAAGATTTAAAAAACGTGCTTGAATCTCCAACTAACGCAATTGAATACGAGATAACATTACAATTTAAAAAACAATAGGAATATTAATTAAAAATAGATAGAAATGAGTTTATTAAAATCAAGCGGCGGAAGTGCAACCGGTTTACTGGGGAAACAATCCGCACCAAAAGACTTGGGATATGATGCTAAACTTATTCTTGTACCTGAAGATGCAGAAATAGCAACAAAGACATTGGCATTAACAGAAAGCACATGGCTTGATGCAATTAACTCTGCTGTCGGGACAAGATACATTGTATTACCAATAAATTATGATATTGAATCATCTCCAGAGGATGATGTATACGCAACCAGTTCATTGGGCTCGGTTGAATTTGTTAGAGAAGGAAAAGACACTGTTAAATATAGTGTTATTGTTTCACCTTTTGTAATGAAGCAGGCAAGGACATTGAATGGTGTTGACTGGAAAGTATATATAACTACTTCGGGGGGATTCTTAAAAGGTACATCAACAGATGATACTAAGTTTTTGCCTTTCACCCTTGATAATTTTAGGGTAGAAAAAGAAGTAAAAGCAACTGGTGATACACCGGCTACTTTGCCGATTTCAATAACTTATGCTAATCCGGATGAATGGACTTCAAGCCCAGCTTTTGCTGAACCATTAAAAGAAGGTGTTGGCGATAATTGGAATCCAAGAGACTTAAAAGACCCTAAAGCAATTTCAATCAAAGAAGTTACCTCGCCAGCAATTACTGGTTTTACAGTTGCAATTGAGGGTTACGATGAAGTACCTCATGAAGGCGCTGTTACAGCAGACTTTGGTATTTGGGATACCGCAGGCGCATTAGTATCAATTTCAAGTGTAACCGAACAAGTTGCAGTACCTGGTACTTATGATGTTCTTGCAACACTGGTAACATCTACTACTTATACTACTGGATTGTTACCAGTTGGCAGCCCGGCAACGCTTGGCTACGCTACCTTAGTTGCTGATAGAGCTGATGTTGTCGTACCTTAATTTTTGAATTATGAAGAAAATAGGTAAACGATGGTACAATGTTAACAAACTAACTAAAGAAGATAAGATAAAGTTAGGGTTGGTTAAGCCTGAAAAGGTTGAAAAGCCGAAAAAGGTTGAGAAGAAAGAAGAAAAGCCCAAAATTAAAGAGGCTAAAGAGTAAATAAATAGGGGGTGGGTGGTTAAATTCACCCCTTTTTTAATAGCAAATGGAAAGCTTTAAAGAGGTTGTTGATTTATTTAAAAAGTTTAATATTGAACGGATGTTTGATAAGATAATGAGGCAATTATCGGATGAAATAATCCAATTAAATCAAATTGAACAATTATCAGAAGGGATTGACGCAAATGATACCAGGATAATAACAAAAACAGCTGAGTTCCAAAGAACTGGAAAGCCTTATTCATTTCAAGCGATAAATGAGCGCAGGGCAAGAGGGCTACAAGTTGATAATGTTGATTTAAATTTTACTGGTAAGTTTTGGAAAACATTTAGGGTTAAAAAGGTTAAGGATGGGTGGTCTGTTGAAGCTAAATTTAATTTATATGGTGAAGATATAAGGGCTAATTTTGATAGCAGTTATGATTTTACAGGTCTTACGCAAAACAACACAGAGGTTTTAGTTTACAATTCAGTAATGCCAATGTTAGAGAAAGAGATAAAATTATATTTTGGAATATGATAAAAGCTGTATTTAACGCATATTTGGAAATGAGGCTTATCAATAAAACTGAAAAGCAAAAAAAATATTATAAAAGTATAGAAGATTTACCCATATATAATTTTTTTAAATTAAAAAAAGGTGAATACCAGTATTTATGGAAAAGCGAAAAGGATTACAATAAAAAATATCCAAAAACTTTATTTAGTCAGGTGTTTTTTGAGATGTATTTTCAATTCCCAAAGCTTGATAATACTTATCTGAGAGATATGTCAACACTGGAAGATTACAGAAGCAAGTATGTACGGACGGGATTATCCAGGTGGAAAAATGAATTTAACACTTTAGAGGCAAAGATAAAAAAAACAGAATATAAAGAAACCACTTTAGATGAATTTACAAATCATATAGAAAGGACATTCAACAATCCCGTGGGTAGCTTGGATGTATATCGTGTTAGCACATCAAAAGCATTTAGTAATTACTATTTAGCTAATGAGCAATTAAAGAAATCACATGTCAATAATTAAGAAAAAAGACATATACGAAGGTGGAAATCCTGTAAAGGAATTGACCAAAAATCTTGAAGATTTATTAGTTGTTGAGAAGAAATTAATAAAGCAAAATAAAGATTTGTCTGCTTCTTTGCAACAAGTTAAAAAATCAAATGATGGTACAGAGGCAAAAAAATTAATAAGTGCAACTGACAGACTATCAAAAAGTACTGTCAAGTTAAAAGAGGTAAAAACGGCATCTGTTCGGGTTAACGAGCAGATATTAAAAGCAAATGTAAAGCTTGCACAAAGTAGAACCAAGGAAGCCAAGCAGCTTGCATTGGTAAGGCAGAAAACACTCCAGACAAATAAGGCACTAAGGGAACAAGCCAAGGCCACACTAGGTGTGACAAAAAGATTCGGTGCATTATCAAGACAGCTAGTTGGTGCATTAGGCATAACCGCAGGGTTTAGCGCATTAGCTGGAATAGTGAAAAATGCAGGCAAAATATTTGTAACATTTGAGAAAAGTTCCTCAAAATTAGCTGCGATATTAGGCAAGACAAAAGACCAAATTAAAGGGCTTACTGATCAAGCCAAACAATTAGGGGCAACTACTGCCTTTACAGCTTCAGAAATTATTGGATTACAAACAGAACTTGCTAAACGGGGGTTCACACAGCAGCAAATTGAGGCGTCTACACAGGGTATATTAAATTTAGCCGCTGCAACTGGCCAAGATTTAGCACAAAGTGCAGAACTAGCGGGCTCAACATTAAGGATATTTAATCTTGATGCTTCTGAAATGAGTAGAGTTTCAGATGTTTTAGCAAAAAGTACAACTATTTCTAGTTTGTCGATGGAAAAATTGGCAACTATTTTGCCGACCGTTGGTAAAACTGCACAAATAGCAGGTGTTTCATTAGAAAAAACCGCAGCATTAGCCGGTACATTAACGGATAGAGGGCTTGATGCTTCAAGCGCAGCTACTTCATTAAGGAATATTTTCTTAGAATTATCTAAAAAAGGGCTTACCTGGAATGAGGCCATGGCTAAAATAAATGCATCCACTGATAAAAATAAGACATCACTGGATTTATTCGGCAAAAGAGCTGCCGCCGCCGGTGTTATTTTGTCAGAAACAGCTGGTAGTACCGATGAACTAACAACAGCCCTGGAAAATTCAAATGGGGCAGCCCAGGAAATGGCAGACACTATGCTTGATAATCTTGCAGGCGACATGACTATTGCGCAAAGTGCCTGGGAGGGATTTATACTAAGTTTAGAAGATGGTGAGGGTGTGATAAGTAGAGTATTAAGAGGGGCTACCCAGCTTTTTACTTCATTACTTGAAGGCTTAACTAATTTTAATAATGGAGTTGTAAGACTTTCTGCACTTGAGCAAGAAAGGTTAGGGATAACGGATGAAATAACTGCTGCCGTAAAAAGGCAACGAGAGCAATTAGAAGCAATAACAGATAAAGAGGAGCAAAGGACAAGGGCTTCTGCACAATATCAAAAATTAAGGTTAAGATTATCAGAGTTAGAAAAAGAAGCGCTAAGAGCATCAATTGACGGGGAAACAAAAGCCGCCGCCGCTGCACAAATAAAGATTGATTATACACTTGCACTTATTGAAGGCACTAAAGCCTACATTCCTGAATTAAGAGCAAAGAATGTTGAAACTGAAAAAGATATAGTATTAACAACTAGTTCAACGAAAGCAACTAATGATAATACTGCGGCATTAACAGAACAAAAAAAATCATTAAGAAGCCAATTAAATTTACTAGCTGCCAGAGATAAGTTAATAGCACAAGATAAAGATACTCCAGGTGACTTAGACTTAGGAAATATAGAGGAAGGATTAGATTTACAGGCTCAATTAAATGACAATTACAGGGCAATAGAATTAGAAAAAATTCAAGAGCAAGAAGATGCAAAAAAAGCAATTCGAGACGTAGCAATTCAAGAAACCGCTCAATTTGCATCTGATATTTTCAACCAAGGTCAAGACTCGAAACTTGCCAGGATTAATTCAGATATTGAGGCAGAAAAGAAAATAGCTCAAGACCAGTTAGATAAAGGACTTATAAATGAGATACAATTTAATGCAAAAATTGCTGAACTAAACAAAAAATCAAGGAACGCAGAGGCTAAGGCAGAAAAAAAGAAAGCACTTTTTAGTATTGCAATAAATACAGCAATAGGAGTCGTTAAAGCATTGCCTAATTATATACTGGCCGCTGTGGTTGCTGCAACAGGTGTAATACAAGCGGCGTTTGTAGCTGCAAGGCCATTGCCTTCTTTTGAAAAAGGAGGTCTTATAGGAGGCAAAAGGCACAAAGATGGCGGAACAGTAATCGAAGCTGAAAAAGGTGAATTTATGTTAAATAGGCAAGGCTATCAGAATGCGCCTGAAACAGCTGAAATGATCAATAAAGGATTATTCAGGGATGCAGACGTAAATAGACAAGTGACAAAAAATCCCTTAAGCTCAAAATTAGATAGATTAAATAAAACAAATGCATTAATGTTGACCGCCTTATTGAATGGAGTTGGAGAATATACCAGCGGAGATAAGACATATACACAATTTGCAAATGGAGACGTAAAGACAAGATATAATGGCTAAATTTTACTACTACATAGATTACGGGTCGGGATATGTTTTATTAGATCCGCAAAATAACCAGGCTAAATTAGCTTTGGTACGTGAAATAAACCCATTTATCCAACGTAAAAATCTAAGTGGCTCGTTCATGTTAATTGGCACAGAAGCACAAGCAGCATTTACTTATTTTATCACAGGCGGAAACTATGAAGCACCAATCAGGATTTATGAAAACGGTATTTTAGGTGTTGGTGTTTTACAATATGAAGGATGGACGAAAGTAAAATCTAAGTATGATTTTAGGCGTGACCAAGTAACATTTGAATCTTTTAGGACAAATGATGCTTATACAGCTTTATTGGCTACTTACACGACTGAGTTTATTGCTGAAACTTATGGAGCAACTAATAGTACTACTCGTTTCAATATTCAAGGTCAATCAGCTAATTGTAATCAGATTCAAGCCTATTCGTGGAGCGGTACAGCATGGACAACAACGGGTAACGCCTTAAGTATTCCAAACCAAGGTCGGTTAAGTGTTGAGCCAAACGGGTCAGCTATAGCGGTCTATGATAGTGTTTCGAAGGAGTTAAGAAGATACGTTTATTCTGCCCCCAATTGGTCTCTAAGTGTAAATGGGACATCTTACTTTTTTCCATACTTGACAGGTAACGGGGCATTAGCCTCTTATTCTGCTAATCAGATAGCTTTCATTGATGATTACTTTAATGAGTTTTATTTTCTTCAGTATACTACAGGGACTTGGACGGTGGCATTGCAAAGGATAGTCGAAAACATAAGCTTTCCATCATTGGCATATATGAGTAATTCTACTAATCTAGCCTTGGTTGATAATGGGACGAAGGTGTTAAGGACTTATTCTACATCTGGGGTGCAGGTTGGTGAAACTTTAAGTCTTGGGGACATCCATAAACCTCAAATATGTGCCCTAGATGGAGCTAATGACAGGATTGCCTTGGTAGACTCAAAAACATTCACACTAAGATGCTACGAGTGGAACGCACCTATATGGAGTGAGATCGGCTCAAATATAAAGTTGCCAATTGGCTACGAAATAAACATAACCCAAACAGCAACAAATGAGGTTAATGTGGTAGATGCTGAGGGAGGCTTCTTAGAAAAGTATACTTTTTCAGGTACAACAACATGGGCAAAAACTGGAAATACAACTGCGATAAACAATGGATACATGGCAGCCGTAGGCTCAGACAGTACAGTCCTGGCCGTGATACAATCTGATACATACTCGTTTGCAAGTAGCCCAACGGCAGAATACAGGGGGACAGTAAATAAAATAATAGATATAGGGCTTGGATTATATCCATTAGAAATACCTTCATCAGGCCATGGTTCGACTATCGATATAGATAAATTATACATGGGTGATTTGTCGGATATTTCTGAACTTTCATTATATGATGATCCTATAAATTTCTATAAATACAGTGCAGCCGATTTGTTAAAAATGCTCGAAATATTTCAGCAGTATTGGTATATCGACGGGACAGATATAAAATTCACACAACCAGTTTCATTCTCAGGAACAGGAACAGATATCACAGTACCTTCTAATATTTCAATTCAATTAAATCAAAGAGATTACAATGATGATTACGAAATAACTAAAGAAAAAGTAACATTTGCAAATGAGCGTGGTGCTGAATTTGACGGGGAGCCAATTGATTATGGAAGAAATACGCTAATTGAAAAAGCAACAGCATACAATATTACCACTGACTTTAATTATGTTATTGATAATTTCATGGGACTTGATAGTAATTTAAAGAAGAGTGGGTTATTTTTGATTTTTGGGGGCAATGATGTTAATGGACAATTTATTTGTGAAAGCGGAACAGGTATAATAACGAGTGTAGATATTAAAAATAATTATTTATCAAAATCAAAAATTCAGGATACATTTTGGAAAGATTACAGGTATGCAGATACTGGAACTATTGATATTAATGGCAGTTCATCTGCTGTTCAAAATACTGTACGGCCAATGATATTTTATGCGAACTTCCCGTTTGGCGAATATGATGTAAGCTTAACTCAATTTCCAGCAAGTATAGGCTCGCTAGATTGGGGCAGTAGCGATCTATCATACATTACACGCTTAGAACTTGAGCTGGATACATTAATATATACAGCCATAAGTGTGAAGCTTGATTTATAACTATTAGAAATATATAGATTTTATCTATATTATTATTAACTTTGTAAGAATGTTGGAATTTGTAGACATAACGATTGAAAAGCCTTTCCAGGATAGAGATGGTATTCCTTTTTTTACGTTTGGGCTACAAAAGGCATTTGAGTATAAGCCTTTGGATTTTAGCTACTTGTCTTCTGAAGCAGTAAGTACATTCACCGCGAATAAGCTTAATTCATTGGGAGACATTGTCGAGACTATAGATTTAAGCACATCCTTAATTGTAGGGAATGGAGTTTCGCATACATGTACGGGTCTTGTCGATTATGCAAGTGATTTAGATAGTGGTATTTACTATTTCTTAGTCAATGACAGGTATCAAAGTGATTCTTTTTGTGTGGCTGATGAATTAACAGAGGGGGTGTTAAATCAAGACCCAATCGCTATATCTGGGCTGGCTTTTTACAATACAGATTACACAATTTCTTGGAGGGAGAAAGCCGGAGCACCTTATATATGTTTTGGTTCACAATTAGCAGAAAATAGTTATCCATTGCCTTTTCGATATAAGGCCACTGATGCAGTTAGCACGTTTAAGTTAATAGAGATAAATACTTACGGTGTGATTATTAACGAAACAAGTTTAAGTACTTCGTTAATTACATCAGATGGGGCATATCATACTTGTACTGGTTTAGTTGAATTTTCAACAGCATATATTGAGACAGGTTTATATTATTTCGAGGTTAATGGTCAATATGAAAGTGAACTATTTCAAATGATGGAATTAGAAAATGTTGGTGGAATTGGATTTGATATAATTGGAGACACATTAATTGTTTATTAAATGAATGTAGTAAAAATACAATATAAAGATGATCGTGACTGGAAAACATGGGTAGATAGTACTGTCACAAATTGGGACAATTACTCTACTAAATTAAAAGAGGAGCGTGTCCAGCCTGCATGGGTAGCCCCAGAGGTTACATCTGATACATGGGATGGTAAAGACTCAGACGTACAGCATATAAGATGGGACTCGTATTATTTTCAGATTTTCATAAAAGAGTCAGAATTACATGATATTAATAAAATAAAGTCATGTAAGGATATTGTAATTACATACTACACAAAAAATAGTGCGGGCACTATAATTAACAATACCTACACGCTAGATTTAACGAAGTCTGATTTCCTTGAGATTGAAGATCCTGAACGTGCCGACACAACAACAGGATGGACAGTTAATATTACATTTAGGACTAATAGGACAGTCATAAACAAGGCATTACCAGTTTTAAATACTAATAAAATAACATTTGAACAAACACCAGGCTGGTCATTGTTTGAAGCCGCCGAGCTAAACTCGTCATTTGGAAAGGTGGCGGCATTAAGTGATAGTAGCGTAGCTTTTTTTGACGGGAGTGACTTGTATAAATATAATATTGTTAATGGCGAATATGTACAAGAGGGGGCAGCTTTACCTATATCGTTTGCAAGCATATATGATATAACGTCGCTTGATGCCGATTCAATTGCAATATTGCATGATGGATTAGGACTTTTATCAAAATATGAATTTTCAAATGGAGTGTGGGCTTTAGTAGGGAATTTATTAAACTTAGCTGGCAGCTTTTTGAATCCTGTTCTATGTTCATTAACAAACAGTAGAGTTGTAGTGTATGATGAACTAATTAGCCAGTTACGGGCTTATGACTTTGATGGGACAGATTGGTCTCAGGTGGGTAGTTCGTTTACGCTATCTTCTTCATCTACTACTTATGATATTTGTAAAATGACCTCGAGTAGTATTGCAATTGTAATTCAATCAGGTAATTATCTTAGAAGCTATGATTTTAATGGATCTGTTTTTAGTCTTGACCAGAGTTTTACTATTAATTCGATGGTTAATCCTTCGATTAGTAGATTGTCTGACAGCAGGGTGGTATTAATAGATGGTGGAAATGATGCGCTAAGGAGTTATTCTTTGTCAGGAACATGGAGTTTAGAATCTGGATCGTTATCATTAGCTGGAACATTCCCAATTTGCGAGGCGTTGGATGAAGATAATGTAATAGTACACAATGCTGTTATTGACGGTTTCTACACTTATGGGACGGTAAATTATTATACAGACTATGATGTGCTCGATTACAATAGGCAAACCGAGTCATTATTTATAGATTGGCCAGATGGTACTAGGAAATTAGCAAGAACAATTGATAAGGCAGGATATGAATCAGTGATGTATATTGAATCTGACAAGTATGATAATTTCATCTCATGGTTAAAATCATCACAAACAATATATATAAACGACGTCGAAGTGGATGAAGTTGAATTTGAACCTAGCATTATAGCTGAGGGACTTTGGAAAATAGTTGTTTCTGGTATTACTGAAACAATACAGGACGACAAAGATTTAAGCCCAAATAATACCTATAATATTTCAATGAGTGGAGGTGGCTTAGTTTTTTATTCTGATTATCCTATATTACAAAATATAAGGGATGTGCAGAAAGTCGATGTTGAATGGGACGATGGAAATACAGTTACTTTGCAAACAGTTACTAAGCCGACAAATATATTTACGTATTTTACTAGCGATCCAGCTACAATTATAGAACAAGTAAACATTTACAATGATGTAGTGCTGGGTGGTAATACTATAACTGAAATTGAAACAAGCCAGGAAGAAGTACTATTAAATTTATTTAAAGTTACGATCAACGGCGTTCATGATGTTGCGAATGATTTACTTTATGTTTTCCCGACATCAGGAAATCATTTAGAGATCATTGACGAAAATCCGACAACTTATGATTTTTACACTGATTACGATGTAATGCTGGTTTCTGAAGACCCAATAATTAACGCAACTGAAAACCAAACGGGAATAAACACCCCGACTAAAGGAATAACAAAAGAAGTCAAGCAAGCTAAATTTTTCTTAAGTGAAGCGAACGCTTTTAGTTTGAAATCAAAATTTGAACTATACAAACCGGGATGGTCGCTAAAATTAAACACGGTAGCAGTGAAAGAAGCACGACCAGTATCACCTAATAGAATAGGTGTTGATTTATACGAAGTAGATGTAATATGTCTTATGGACACAACAGATAATTAATATGGCACTATTAACAAGAGCACAATTAGAAGCATTATGGATAACAAACTATAAACCACCGGAGACTAGTTACGACGATGTATGGGAATCTCATTTTAATATTAGTGAAGACGAGTTAATATTAGGTGTTGCTTTATCCCAACTGGATACTGACTTAGAGGCCAATACAGGCATTGCAAAATTTCCTTGTCCTGAAGATATGACAATTAAAAGTGTTTTTGTTCAGGTAACAACAGCACCAACAGGTAGTACTGCGCAATGGGATATAAATGTTGAAGGGGCAACTATTTTAAGTCCAAAAATAACAATTGATGCAGGGGAATTTAGCAGCTTAACAGCTGCAACGCCGCCAGTTATTTCTAGTGCTGATGTTGATAAGGGAGAAGATTTTACTATTGACAGGGATCAGGTAGGTGCTACAATTCCAGGGCAAAATGACATATTAATGATTAGATATATCAAACGATGAAATATATAATTGACATAGAAGGAAAATTAACGTATTTAAACAAATATCCACGGGTAAATTTATCTGAAGAGATAAACGGCTTTAATGGTAAAATATATGTCTTAATTGATAATAAGCCTTCATATACAGATTTTGATATTTTAACAAAATCAGAAATTAGATTTACTGATGAATTACATGAAGGTTATGAACATATATTGATTGCTTATCAAGATTACTTAAGCGTACAAAGGCCAGTAGAGGAAATAGCTGAAATAATTTCAAATGATTTAGCTGAATATTTGGACTCAGAATACCCAGTATGGGAGAGGGATAAGCACACAAGGGAGATATTACTAGAAAAAGCTAATACTGACAAAGATAAATATATACGTGATTTGGATAAATGGCTTGATGATTGTCGAGCCGAAAGGGATAAAAAAGAAGATGATTATAATGATAAAGGAACAATTCCTATTTTGGGGAATTATCCAACAAAACCAATTAATAATTTAAAAACATAACAAAATGGCTATAATCGACTGTGTTTTATATAGTATTTCGCAAGATGCTATAATTGATTTTAATTTTGAAGTAAATTCAGATGCATTGCCTTTAACTGGTTATGACCCTGATTTGAAAGTATATGCAAAAGAAACGCCTTATCCTGAGCCTGAGTATGATTCACGAGGTTACACTCTTATAACAACAGGTACAAGATATGAGACCCCACATCCTGATTGGCCTGATTTATTAGAGTATAGATACACGTTTTCAACATTAAGAAAAACAGATAATGAGTTATATTTAGCCGTTGACGCAATGGAGGCTTGGGCGAATAATGAGCTTGCGCCGGATACTCAATATGGAAGCAAGAGGCAAAGAAATAATAAGCTTTTGCATAAAAAAATAAACGGGATAACCTTAACAACTGAAGAAGATGACTACATGAATGCAATGGATGTTATTGCTGATGCGATGGATGACAATGCAGATAATGCAGATAATATGAAGGATTTTATTGAAGCAAATCCAACATTAATACCTGATTTTGATGCAGGATGGACAACAGAAATAGTTTAAAATGCCAGATATATGTACAAACCCACTGTTAAAAGGAAGGAATAAGAGAGTGTATATTATAGATCAACATCTAGGGCTACCTATTCCCAGTAGCGGACTCATTCATGAAGTCTTAATGAATGGGAATGCATTAGACACTAGTGGTAATGGGAATGACGGAGTTGTTACATTAGCAACATTGGAAACGGGAAAAGACGGGGCACCTAATACGGCCTATGAATTTACGGGTGGTACGCTTTCTAGGATTGTTTATGGTGACCCTGTTGAACTGAGAGATATACCTGGAAATGATTTTACATTTAGCATTTGGGTAAATGACTATCTTACAAATTCAACAGATTATAGGACTGTTTGGTCATCTTGGACAAGTGGAAATGCGGGCATGTTGGTTAGAACATATGGTTCAGCGGCAGAAACAGATAGGAGGGCTGCTTTTTATGTATATTATACGACCTCTTTTTGCATAGTTGAGTCTTCTAATTTTCCAATAATAAATGGACAATTTAATCACTATTTGGTAACGTTCAATGCCACGACTAAGAATGCGCAAATATATATCAATGGAACAGAAATATCGTATACCAGCCAAACAGCAGGAGTCGGCACTTTGAAAAGTGATTCAGGCGTAAGTAAACGGCACGGTGCATTGACTGAATCTATATCATCACAGACACTAGATGGTAAGCTCTCGTTGCACCGTATATATGATAGAATTTTAACGAGTGAAGAAATAGCAATTTTAGCAAATGAGTAAAAAAATATTAAAAATAATAGCAATAGCGATTATATGTGCCATAATATTATTAATGATTGGCGAAAAAGTACAGGCACAAATCAAACAAGACGCCCAGGCACATTTTGCATTTGGTGCATTTTCAGGCATTGCAATAAGTGGTATGATTTGGCAAGAAACAGGCAATAGATGGATAGCCGCTGGGTCTGGATTAGTGTCCAGCGTATTAGTTGGATATGCAAAAGAAAAGTACGACCAAAATCATGAAGGCCAATTTAGTGAAAGAGATTTCAAAAATACAATATTGGGCGGAGTCGCTGGATGCATGACTTTTCAGTTAATATTAGGCCGTAGGGCTGTGCATAAGAAAAATATTCCAATTTATGATAGATGGAAAATTGAGGAGCAATTAGTTGAATTATAATATAAATACCTCTAAGGGGGGTAACATTTTTAATACAAACCTAATATATAGTTATATGCCAGATCCAGTAAAAGCACCTCCACAAACGTTGGTGCATGAATTTAGAACTAAAGTTACTTTAGAAGTAAGTGAAATATGCAAAAATGAGCCTATGAAGAAAGTTAGGCGTAAAGCCCAGCTTAACGAGGTATGTAATCAACTAGCTTATATTAGAGCATTTTTAAAATATAATAAAATTGAAATTAAATAAGCTAATTATACCATTGTTAATAATAACGCTGGCAATCTGTTCAGAATATATACCAGAGCTATTTAAGCATATCCCATTTAAATTCAAAGTGCCGGATAATGCCGGCTATGAATTTAATACAAGCTATAGGGATGCAGTTTGGTATTTTATTTATGGATTGTTTATTTTAGTATGTATGGTAGTAATATTCTACCAGATACCTAAAGATAATATTGCAGGCAAAGTAATGATGATTGCGCCTATTTCTTGGTTTACTATAGAGTTTTACGAAAAAGTTTGTTGGCTGGCTAAAATTAATGATAATAGGTTATATGTTAATGATGGTTCAAAATGGCAGATTTTTATAGTATTATTTATAGTATTGGTGAGTATTTATGGTTTGCGAAAATTCAAATCGTAGGGAGTGTATTTTTTTCATTGACTGTTTATTCTTATTTTTATAGGCAGAAAAAAATAAGACTAGAAATAATAGAATTAAAGAAAGAATCAATAATATTTGAAATAATTAAAAACAACTTAATAGCATTAATAATGAGTGAAAATGAAAGATTTACGATAAAGGAAATGATAGGCGATATGTCAAATGATTTTAAGGAATTTAAGGCAGAAATGAGGCGTGACGTTAAATATTTGACTAAGCAATTTATGGATTATAAAGTGTCAAATAATGATAGGATTTCGCTATTAGAAGGAAAACAAAGAGTTACTACATCGAAGATAATTACTTACGTTGGATTTTTTGGAATGTTTGTAATGTTGGCAATAAGTACTTATATGACATTTACCCAGGGATAATGCCTATAACTCCACCGCAATTAGCTTTCTGCCTCTTTATTATAACTCTAGGGTTAATAGTAATAATAGGGCTATTAAGGAAAAAGAAATAGATTATCTTTCATTGTGTTTTTTTAGCCGGTTATTCGTGATCGGCTTTTTTATT
>Ga0255053_10000801_pt1 | contig 17221 bp, 23 predicted proteins | sample JV7_2_22_MG_FD_188635 | JGI IMG/M metagenome (GOLD analysis project Ga0255053, IMG submission 188635) | Seawater microbial communities from Jervis Inlet, British Columbia, Canada - JV7_2_22 | ecosystem: Environmental > Aquatic > Marine > Inlet | place: Canada: British Columbia | collected...
ACCGGTCGCGATACCCCCGGTCGCGATACCCCCGGTCGCGATACCCCCGGTCGCGATACCCCCGGTCGCGATACCCCCGGTCGCGATGCCCCCGGTCGCGGCATCTACGGAGGAGAAAACTGCGACCGATCAGATCGCCGATGCGGCGCCCGCGTTGGCAGCACTAGCTCTCGCCGCCCTCCTGCTCTGATCATGCCAGGTATTTGGATCCACGCGGACCCAAGCCTGGCAGAGGCAGCTGCCAGAGCGAGAGTTCGTTCCCTTACCGAAGAGTGGTCGAGTGGATCGACCGCCTCGCGTGCAGATGAGTTCCGCGCTCTGCTCGCGGATACTTGCTGGTCAATAGGCGTACTGACGGGGGAAGTACGCCTCCTATCGACCGACGGCGAGTCGCGCCTCGAAATCGATCTGAGAACGCGTCCGGGAGTCGCGCCCGAACGATTGGCAGCCAGCCGAGCTTTGTATCGCACTACCAAGCTCCTCCGCTCCGGAGATGGCGGCGGGCTGCGAGTCGCAGACGTCACCACGGTGGCAGCTACCGATACGGGAGCGCTCCCGGCTGTCGCCGTGGTGGCCATCGTGGCCATCGGCGCCGTAGCGGTCGGCTACTGCGCGCATCAGGCGGCGACGATCGTCGACCGCCAGCTGTCGAGAGTGGAAGCCACACGCAGGCTACTGCAGGCGCATGCCAAGATGTTGGAGCTCGTCGATGCTCACCAGCAAAGAGAGGTTGCTGCCGGCGGGAGCCTCCCGCTAGACGCCGCGAGCAAGCAGGCTCTGTCCGTGCTGGGCACTACCCAGACCGAGCTCGCTCGCACTCGAGAGACTCCCTTGGACCCATTCATCCCCGTGCCACTCGCTCAGGGAGTCGGAACAGGACTGGGGTGGGCCGTCGGTCTTCTTCCGGTTGCCGCTGTGGGATTGGTATTGTATTTTTGGAGGTAACATCATCATCATGGCTGCAAAGAAGCGGGCGAAATCTGGGAGTAGTAAACGACGACGCAGTGGAGCCACTGCCGTCACGATCCGAGGATCAGCACTGGACCTGGCAACAGGCGCCGTTGGCTACCTCGGGCATTACGCTGTGGCGAGTAGGATCCCTGCGATCGCAACTAACTGGTGGGCTGCTCCCCTCGCAATGGGGGTCGTGGGCCACATGCTGAAGCGCCGTCGAGGCCGGATCGGAAACGTCGGAATCGCAACGATCGGAGCCGCGGGCTATGCGTTCGCGCTCGGCCTGCAGACGTCTCGGGCTGCCGCTCGCGCCACGCCTCCCCCGTCCGACGCGGGAGCGCTCGTCAATGCGGACACCGGAGCGCTAGTCGATGACTACGCATCTGGGGTAGCTGGGTACCTCGATGATGCGCAGAACCCGACAAGTTCATTTTTCGCCGGCGAACCTGGCGAAGCAGACGACGCGGCCGTTGAATCGGCGATGAACCTCTGAGACTCAACTCACGACAGAAAAGAAGAGAGAGACTCGACATGGATCGACCGCTATTCCAGACTCAACGCGAAAAGCTGCTGAAGCTCTACCAAGCGGCAAAACAGCCGTTCGTCGCTTCGACGCAGCCGTACCATTCCGTCAGATCGATCAAATTCGATATCGTCGACGTCGACATCACCAACGGACTCGCGTGGGCTGTGGCGCGTAGGGGGCAGCGCCTCACATTTTTCGGCTATGGCGTTGGGGACAACATGACTCTCCATGGGACCAACTTGGTCGCCACGGATGCCGAGACAAACTTGGCCGCTGGCAAGTCGACCAATGGTGCCGCCGACATGGTGATCGAAGGAATCGGGATGTCGTGCAGGGCGATGTACACCGATTACGAGATCGACACCTCCGGGTTGTTGGACAATATCGTGACGGACCCTGATGTGATTGCGGCTCTGGACGGCGAGGTTGCCCTCTGGGACCCGGCCGCGGTCGTGGTGCCACCGCAGGTACAGAGCCCGGCGAACCTGGAGCAAGGCCTGTTTCAGGGACTACTCCCCTTGATGTCGGTGGAATTCGAATGGGATAGGAAGCGAACGGTTAAGCTCGGAGTCTGCGACCTGCTCCCGCAAGGAGGAGCGGCCTCATACCTCAGAGCCAATGGCGTACCGTCATCCGACAACCGGTACGAAATCCCAGAGGGCTACGTCTGGCGTCGAGACGGTGAGCCAGACGGGGAGTTCTTGGCTCACGTCATCGTTGAGCGGCCGTTTGTCGTCCCCATCAGTCTGCGGTCGTCGATTGACGCGCCCGGGACCTACCATACTCCAGCCAATCTCTATCTGGATGTGACGATGCGCCTCTACGGCTTGGAGTGCCAACTCCCGTCTGCTAACTGATTCTGCTGAAGACGGAGAAACAAGAACATGGACGATGCGGATTCTGGACAATCGAGAGCAACTCTCACGGCTCCCGTCAGCCCTTTCACGTGGGAGGTCCAGGCAGAGCTTCCGCGGACCGTCCTGGAGACCGGCCGACTTCCGCTGAAGTGGAATCGGCCGGTCGAGATCGTCGGCATGCAGCCGTCGGTAGTCGCGCTCAACGCAACGGGGACTCCGTTGCTCGTCCCGACGGCGGACGACATCCAGGTCCTGCTGGATTCGAATCAGCAGGACCGCTACACGAATCGGCTGGAGGACACCGCGGCAACAGCGATGGATGAGAGCTACGTGACACTCTCTTCCATGAGTACGTTCTTGCCCCGGCTGATGCGAATCCAACTGCGGAATGCGTCGCCACAAATTGGGATCGGATTCCGCTGGAAGCGCCACAACCCGATTGCGGCGCCACGATTTTTCGATGCGTTGATCGGAATTGCATTCTTCTGCCGATACATCGACTGACATCGACTGAGGGACCATGAGCAATTACCCACCGGAGTACTTCGTCAGTGCGGGCGGATTCAGCGGCGGAGCCTCGTATGCTGCACTACCGCCGGAGTACGAGCCCTATCCAAGCGATGCGCGTCAGCAGAGTACGCGGTCGCGGTCGCTCGGAGTAATCGCGGCATCGGCACAGGCCAACTACTCTGACGGAGATCTGCTGTTCATTTTCGCGGACACCTGGGGCCGCGTCGGACCGGTGTCATCAAGCCCGGGCACCGGGCTACAAAACGTGGTGTCGAAAATCGTCACCTATGAGTTCGACGTGACCGGCGGGAACGTTCCCACACCCGGAAATATCGAGATCGACATCTCCGGCGAAACAACGGCCGATGAGGTCGGCGCGGAGATACTCGCAACGATCGGGGGCACGTTCGACGGGCTACTGTACGTCTGGTCGCCTGTCCCGAGCGAGGTGCACCTACGAGCGATCCATGCTGGAATCGACGCTATCCCCCGTCTCGGGTCGGGGACGCCGGGAGGAGCCGTAGAAAACAACGGCATCGCCCGGCGAATGTATCCCGTTGCGGGATTGCCATTGGGCATCCTGGGCGCGTCCATGAGGCAACAGGCCACGCCGAATCAGGTGCGGCTCGGCGAAGTCTACTCGGGAGGGCTCTGGCCGTACTGAGATGAGAGTCTTTGCCGGCCAGACAGCGCGAGTCAGTCTCCACGCATACGAGTCGGGGCGTATCGAATGCCCCGCCGTGTCCGTGGCCATCTCCCAGTCCGCAGCGTCGGCTGCGGTCTGGTCCCTCCGCATCGAACCACGATTCGACGCCCAGGCAGTGGTGCGCGTCCTGGGACGTGTCGAGACAGTCCCACCGACCATGGGAGCGCACCCGTCATCGGTAGCGGCGATCGCCTGCGCTCCGGGCGCGGTGGGATGGTTCGTCGAAGTCGAGCGGGTTCGGGTCGAGCGGTCCGGAGCACCAGCCACAGCCGAGGACGGCTTTCTGGACGTCGACCTGTCGGCGAATCCGGATCTGCTGTCGCCAGGCGTGACGGCGCTGGCCGGAGCGGCCATCGGCGCCGCGGAAATCTACAGCTACCAAGCTGGGGTAGTCCCGATCGGGGCGAGCTCGGTGAATGTCCCGGTCGGAGGTCGGGTACTAGCAGTCTCTGTGTGGCAGTCTGGGGCTGGTGGCACTGTCGCGGTCGGCGGGGGCCCGGCGGTACCGCTGCCGCCCAACGGCGCCGTCCAGCTGGCTCCGGCGGGAGGTATCATCGGGCCGTTGGCCGTCGACTTCGCCGCGTTCGGCGCAGCCGGCGGGTACCTCATCGAGAGGGTCTCCTGATGCGTGGCATTGGAGACGGGTTCGACGCGGGAGGCCGCGACGGAGCTACCGGAGCCACCGGAGCCACAGGAGCCACAGGAGCCACAGGAGCCACAGGACCAACAGGGGGAACCGGAGCCACCGGAGCCACAGGAGCCACAGGAGCCACAGGAGCCACAGGAGCCACAGGAGCCACAGGAGCCACAGGACCAACAGGGGGAACCGGTGGCGGGTACGCGGCCCAACAAATCGTCTACGTCGGCAAGCACGGAGCTGACGTCAACGACGGACTGAGCATGGCCACGGCCAAGCTCACGTTCACGGCTGCGATCGCCACAGCGACAGCCGGTCTGCCAACCAACACTAACCGATACTCGGTATATGCCGAGGATGCAGGGAGGTATATCGAGGACCTGGTACTACCACAATATGTCTGTATCTGTGCGCCTAGGGCGCAGCTCGCAGGATTGAGTAGTGTCGTCCCTACGCTATCGCTGAACGACGATTGTACGGCCAGATTTGGGGCGCTCTTCGGCTTGAACAACCAGACGGCCGTTGCGAAGGTTGCGGGAGGGACGGGGACGAGTCGGATCGATGCCAACATCCTGACCACTGGCCAGAACGCCTCGGGGATTCTGAATCTGGCCGCAGGTGGAGCACTGATCGCCAAGGTCGATACTCTGACGGTGGCGAATGCCGGGGTCGCCGTAGGGGACGCCTCGGCCGGCGGAGTCGGACATATGCACCTGGACGCAGGTGAAATCTATCTGGCCGGCAATGGGGCCGTCGGCATCTCCCGGTCCGCCGCTGGATTGATTATCGCGGATGTGGACCACATCCTCGAAGTGGGGCCCGGGGTAGGCAACGGAACTGCCATCGCGTGCCCCACTGGCATGGTCGCAGCGAACATCCGGGAGGTGAACGTAACCACCGCCTGGACGGTGGGGGCAACGGGGACGCTAGACGTCGTCGTCAACAACCTGACCGGGACCGAGACGGTGACCGCCGGCGGCGTGGCGCGGGTCACTGTCGCGGGCATCCTGCAGCGGGTACAGAACGCGGCCGGGGCCCGGATGCCGCGGGAGCCCGACCTGCAGCTCGTCGGTACCGCCGTCACCAGTGTGACGGATGACCCTGCCAACCAGAGGACGGTGGTCCAGGTCGACCAGTCGTCGGATGTCGCTGTCGAAGTGACGGCTGCCGACACAACCCCCGGCGGCCTCGATGCCAAAATCGTGGTAGTCGGTGGGCTGGCAAAGGCGACTCTGAATCCGGGAGCGAACGAGCAGCTCGAACTGGATGCCTCCGGAGTACTCGGGGGGCCCGCGGCCGCGGCGCCGCTGGCGACCTATTCCGGGGTCGCGCAGACGACTGGGACGCAGAATTTTGCGGGGAACCCAGGGAGTACATATGACTGTTGGGTGGGTCTGATAGTGCTGGCTAGGAGCATTACAGTGACCCACATCGCTACCTACTGTAAGCAGCTGGGTAATTCCCCCCACCTGGCTCGCATGGGGATCTACTCCGCAGCGCCGTTCGCGACCTCTCCGCCATTGTTGGGATCATGCGCCCAGTTCACAATCATAGCTGGACCGAATCGGTGCGCACTCACTGCGCCGGTAGTGCTGGCCGCAAACACGAGGTACTACCTCGCCCTCTCCGCCAATCAGAGCCTACAAGTGATGGTGCACAACTCGCTGGGGACGAGCCCAGCCGACAGTATAGAGATGTGCGGCAATAACCAAAACATCGCCGGTGCAACACCATCCCTTCCAGTCACGTTGATAGGGTTTTCACGCGGCACATCTGTTGTGCCTTACCTGGCCTTGGACTGATGATGCCGATAATGAATGTACGAGGAATCGAGAGTACGACGGTCGGGTTCCGGCGCGCACTCCAAGCGCTCGCGAACAGGCTGCAGGTCAACGTGAACCATCTGGCTGCCGTTATCGCGTTCGAGACGGCTGGGACGTTCGCGCCCGACGTCACCAGTGGCGGCGGGCGGTACCGCGGTCCAGAAGACGATGCCAAGGCCGTCGGGCTGATCCAGTTCACCAACGTGGCGTTGCGGGCGTTGCGAGGTCGCGGTCACCGCATCACGAAAGCGGAACTCGCTGTCATGACAGCCGAGGCCCAACTCGGTTGGGTCGAGCGATACTTCGTCATGGTCGGCGCCGTCGGGAAGATGAACGACGTCGCCGACTGCTACATGGCGGTGTTTGCGCCGGCATTCATTGGGGCGGCCCGTGACGCCGTACTCTACCGGGCCCCTACGCGGCACTACGAGGCCAATCGTGGGCTCGACAGGGATGGCAACGGCACCATCACCAAACACGAGGCGGCATCGGGCCCGGAATACCTGTTCCAACGAGCGACCGAAGCCGGGTACCTCGAACCGGTGCCAGTGATTGGACCTCCGACGATGCCTGCCCCGGCGGAGGACGGGGCGGAGGTTCGTAACTTTTGCCCTGGCGATGATGGGGCTGAGGTTCTTCCTGTCATGATCTGCAGCAATCGCTCCCTCGAATGCAGGTACGACTCGGAGGGCGCATGCACGGAACCGCAGCTCGCATGCAAGTTCATGACTGAACGACCCGCTGAACCGGAACCTTCGGTCGAACGCCGTCTCGAAGAACTGGAGCGGCGAGTCGGGGAACTGGAACGCTAGTGGAGGAAGTGGCGCAATGGCTACAGCTCGTGATGGGTCCGTTGGGGGCGCTGGCGGTCTCCCTGGCGGTCGGCTCGCTCGCACTGCGCGAGCTGCACCGCCGTCATCAGGTCGAAGTCGCGCGCTTCGAGGCGCAGGTCGAGTACCAGCGCGACCAGCTGGCGGAGATGACGGCATCCCTAAAGGACGCCAACTCACAACGAATCGCGGACGCAGCAGCAACGACACAGACGTTGATGCTGTTGAACGATCGGATCCACGAGACAGTCGATCACCTGTCGGAGATGAAGGATCGGAGCCAGGTTCCGCCGTAGCTGCTCTCCGGAAGGTCCAGGGCGAGCTCCACGAACGGGCTGCGGAATGCGCTCGAATCACGTCGAGGAACCGAGGCGGATGACCCTGCCGGACTTCACCGCCAAGCTGCGTTCCGAGCTCCTCCACAGGGGACTCCGCTTCGTCACAGCCGCCATCGGCCGACTCCACGGCGCAGCCGTCTGGGTCGTGACGTGCCACGACCCAGACGGGCGTCTGGTCTGCGTGCACGTTCCGGTGGACGCTCCGAACGGTCCCGGGAAGGTCAGCAGATGCGACCACGGTGAGGCGGGCGCCTCGTGAGCGCTTGGGACGCACTGACGAGAGGAGCGCCCGTCTCATGGCGGGCTGTGGTCCTTTCGCACCACCGCCATCGGATCGGTACCGAAGACGAGCTCGCAGCCGTCTACAGGCGCCACAGGACCCCTAACGCGGCCGCGGCAGCGATGACGCCAGTCGCCATCCGCGTGTACGGACAGGAGACCCCCGTGGTGTGGGACGGCGTGCACCGGTGGCGGATGGCTCGTCGCCGCGGTGTCTCCCGGATCCCCGCTATCGTGTCGCGCTACGATTCAGACGGTAGGTTCGTGGAGGCGGCGGATGTGGTCCTGCGCATGAAGCCAGGGACCGGATAATGGCTGCGCGTCGAAAGTCGCTGCGCTCGGAACAGGAGGACCTCCGACGAAGAATCGACCGCGCCGAGCTGGCGAAGCTCCGAGACAACATCTCAAGAGCCAAGGCTCTGCGCTCGCGCCGGATGAAAACCGTCCGAGCTGCGACCAAATCTGCTCGAGCGGATTTGGCGAGAAAGACGGCGAAATTCCGCACGAAATGGCGGGAATGGGTCACGCGAGAAGTCGTGAGGATGCGCGTGGACCACGCCAAACGGTACCGAAAAGCCGCGGCGCAGGCGCGGCGCATCAGCACTGCGAACGTGTCGAAAGCGGAGGCGGAGCTCGATGCCCGCCGCGCCCTCACACGGGCGTTGAAGCGGACAGCAGACTGGAGACGAGACCAGCTGAAGTCAGGGCATCCAACGACATTCCGCAAGGCGGAATCGGACGATGAGGTGCGGCGGAACCTCCCGCCCGAGCTGCAGCTGGCGTGGAAGCAGCTGCGGAGCAAGGTCCGGACGCGATTCCCGGGGAAGTCGCGCACCGAAGCGTTCGTCGAATGGGTGGAGGCCAATCCGGAAGAGCTGGCCGACGTCCTGGCGACACGGCAAGAACAGCGCGGACGGGCCGACTTCGACGAACTCCAGCGGCGGGAACAAGCGGCCCATGAACAAGAGCTTCTAGAGGCGGTGCCGTTCTGAGCGTCCCGACCACCGCGGACTGGCTCGTCGGGCTGCACACCGGAAGGGTGGCTTGGGGCGGGACGTGGGTGAGCCTCTCCGGAGGGATCTCGGTACCGCCAAGCCCGGCGCGTCTCGACGGGGTGTGGTGGGGGGTCTCGGCCCAGACGACGCAGGCTGTTGCGTCCGCACTCGGATGCCAGCTACTGACGCCACTGCTGGCCGACCTGATCCGAGATCAGGCAACCATCCGTCTAGACTTCCATGCGGACCGATCGAGTGGGACGGGGGCGATGATGGGGGCCCCATCGATGTTGAGATTTTCCGCCGATCTGGTGCGCCGTGTGGCGGCCGCCGGCGGGGACCTGCGTGGCGACGTTATCCCGCTCTCATGTCTGGGTACGAAGGACTGGGCTCTCACCGCCGGACTGCAAAGAGGGGTTAACCCGTACTCGGGGAAGGCCTTGCCGAGTCGATGGGCGTGCAACTACGGCGCGTACCACCCGAGCGGTTCACCGTCGGTATCAGGCAGGTGGGACGTGATCCAGACTCCCGGCTACGCCCACGATCAGTCCCACCTGGACTACTCGCAGTTGCTGCGGGTCTGTCGGGTGCCTCCATCCGTGACGGCGCCGAGCCACGACGGGTGCACAGCACGCGTCCTCCCCGGCTATCCGGCACCACTCCTAGCCAGTGACGATGTTGCGGGAGGCCTGCTATTGGCTCTCGGGATCGGCCTGCTCTGACCGACGTGCGAGGAACCCTCTCGCTCGAGCAACCGCCCGAACGAGTGAGCGTGATGAGAGTCGCGTCGGGTTCATCCATGGTCTAGTCCACCTGAAATAGCGAAAGGCCCAGCACCGTGCCGGGCCCTCCGTGGTCGACTCCGATTCTGACCGGAGTCGTTCCACAAAGCAACGGCCCGCGTCCAGGGGGGGACGCGGGCCGTGTACCAGGGATGGGTGCGAACTCGCCAGCTCGCCTTGCCCCAGTACTCTAGAGAGGCCCGGTCACGAGCGCAAGAGATGAACTAGCGGTGGCCAGAGCCGTTGCCCGGGCCCTCCGTGGTCGCCGCGACATCGGGGCCGTGCTGACTCCCGTCCGCGGGAGGTGGCCCGGCCCCGTCTCCGGACGCATCGCGAATCGTCGCAGACAAGTGCTCGCGTACGTGGGGAGCTTCTTCACCTAGCAGCTCTATCGCCCGCCGAATGCTGCAAACTAGCTCCGCAGAAAGCGACGTTACGCGCAAATGAGTGGAGGGTTTTCGCACTTCCTCTGGCACAGAAGACAGCAACTCATAGGCTCTGGCTCGAATGGCTCTTATGTCTGCTGGCCACTGATACGCGCCTACGTATGCGTGGACTATTCCGCCGAACTTATATAGTCCAAAACTGCAGTAGTGGTCTGAAACTGTCGCAACCAGCTGTGGGGTAGCGTTCTTCCTCGATCTTGATACGTAATCAATCACTGGTCCAGATATGGTGATATGTCCGCTAGTGGTGATATCTACGCTGTAGTACTTCATGGGGCGGTAGTATGAGGCATCAAGGTGGATTCATTCCTATGCAATGTTGCGCATAGTTCTATGCAATCTTTTGCTACGAAAAAAGTGCATACTGACCGAAATCGTTGCGTGGTGACGTACGGGCCGACCCACACGACACTGCTGGCATGAGCAGACTGCGGGACTGGGTCACGAACCACGCAGACGCCGACACGCTGACCGTTGGCGAATGGTCTGAGAACGACGATGGCTCGATGGTCGTCCGGGTGCGGGGAACGACCGACACGCGGTACGTGTTCGGCGCAAATCTTCCACCCTGGATCATTGTGGAATCGTCGAGGTTGGTGGCCTACCTGATAACGACGCCGAAGCTGAACGGGCGAGTGCTGACGCTACGGGATGCGGGATGAGCCGCATCGCGGATTGGGTCGCCACGCAACGGGACGTCTACGGGACGGTAGACGAGCTGGAACACGGGCGAGTCGTCATCGCCAAACCGATGGCCATACCGTCGGCCGCGGCGGCGAGCTTTCCACCATGGATACGAGTCGTGTCGGTGCTCGAACTAAGAGAGGTTGAACCAGGATACTGATGGTTCGGCCGGCTGGACAGAGCGGCGGTCCGGGTGGTTGAGGCCGCTTGTCGACACAAGGATAAGTCGCCGCCGACAACGGAGGTGGCGGCTTCCCGCAGCCGTTACCTGCCCCGTCCGAAGAACCAATGGCCGGTCCCGCAGCACGTGAAGCAGTGCTGGAACAATCGTGAACGGCATCGGCTCGGCGTAGAAAACCAGAATTGGTGGGTCTGGTCATGGCCGGTCGGGTTGCCCTCCCAGAAGACGCGGCGGCCCTACACCTGCGGGTCGTGGAGATGTGCGGGGAAGTGCGCGACCCACGCAGCTCACGTGTTGTTCGCTCGGTTGCACGAGGCGGTGTCGAGGCCGCAATACTCGCCAGACGGATGGGTCTTCGCGGTGCTGACGCTCGACCGGCTGGGCACGCGCGGGGGGCAGGAGTGGCCAGACGCTCGGGAGGCCTACCGGGCGCTGGGGAGCATGGGCGAAAAGTTGTTGAAGCGCTGGCGCCGTCTCTGCGAGGCGCACGGATGGGAGTCCTTCGGATCGCGCTGGGCCGTCGTCGTCGAGAGTCACCGATCGGGATGGCCCCACGCGAACGTGATGCTGTACGCCCCGGAGCTCGCGAGGGAGCTCGAAGCCGAATCGCAGAGCCGAGCGGAGGCCGGATTCGCGGGCCGCGAACTGTCGGTCCTGGCTCACCAGGACGAAGTACTGGGAGCAGGGGTACGGGGAGAGCTCGGCGCGCATGCCGTGGCGTGCGGTTGGGGGATAGAGAGCACGGTTGAGCGGTGCCGGTCCACGGAAGCGCTGGCTGGCTACATGGTGAAGTTGGCGCGGGTTCCCGACGGCACGATGGGCGAATTGGCCAAACTGACCCAGTTGCCGCACTCGGCGCCCTTCAGATTCCGCCGGCTCCGGTCGGGAAAGGGCTTCTTGCCGCCGGTCAAGGCCGCAAATCCAGCCTACACGGGGGCCCTCGTTAAGCGGATCCGGGGGCGAGACGATGGCCTCGTGTGGCCGGAAGTACCGAAACCCAAGGGAGGGTGGACCCCAGAGCGCCAGTCGGTCGTGGACGCGGTACTTGAGCTAGAGACGCGCTGCCTCCAATGGGAAGAGATGTCCGCCTGGACCAGAATCAGGGGGCGTCCCCGGAGAGACTCCCCGGTCGGGCCGGTCTCCCTGTGGCTCGGCAAGGTGCTGCAGCGTGCGACGGCCCCGCCGCCGGTGACGACATGGGATGAATGCGCTGCCCAGGTGCACCGATTGCACCTGCAGAAACTCGCTGATTCAGCTTGCTGCGCCTAGCTGCGACCGATAATCGTCCGGAAGAAAGCAAGACCTCGCAAAGAGGACGCAAAGAAAACGCAAAGAAAAGGCAAAGAGAGGGGGAGACATTTCTGTTCGCGGTGGTAGTCTTGGCGAGTGGCTGATGAAGGCGCCCGCGTGCAAATCTCCATCGACCGAGAGGCGAGCCGTATCGTCGTGGCCGTCAGGCAAGGCGCAGTGGGCGCAACTCTCAATCTGCCGCTCAACAGTGCAGCCTATCTGGCGCGCTCTCTGTACTCGGCCTGCGAGGGCGAGGCGGCAGAGGCAGAGTTCAACGTGAAAGGCACCTTGACATGAACGAAAACACCCAAGCGGCGCACCCACTGTTTCCAGCGTCGGGTCCTGAGGAGGACCCTCCGGACGTGGTGACTATCCACGTGATGAGAATCCCGGACGGTACCCACATCCGGCCGTTCGACGCTGCCGAATTGACCAGTCTCGAACAGGTGTACGAGATGTGGGGAGGCGGCAACTACACGCTGATCGCGCGAGACCAGAGCTACATCACGGGGAAGGTCACCGTGCGTCTGCCCGGTGAGTCGCTCCCCCTGAATCCAGTGCGACAGCCGGACGCTCGCTCGGCGGAGCAGCACGACCTGGACGCTCGCCCGGGTGCGCCTGCCACGAGTGACTCCATGATGGTCACCATGATGCTCGCCGTGATGAAGATGATGAGCGACCAGTCCGCGCAACAGACACAGCTGGTAGTGTCAATGCTCGGACAGGGCCAGCAGGGCGCAAATAGCCATGTGGCAACGATGCAGACGCTACACGACAGGCACAGCCAAGCGCAGACACAGCTGATGCAGGCGATGCTTGCCTCCCAGTCAAACAAGGGGAGTGGCGACGTGGACGCCCTCCTGCGGGGGTTGGAGCTGGGAAAGGAGATGGTGGTAGGTGAAAGAGATGACGCTGACGAACTTGGCCAGCTATTGGAGACTGTGGCTCCTCTGGCGGAGGGGTTTATTGCGGCACAGAACCCTGCGGTGGTAGAGAGTGAGTGACCGTGCGTACTGGCCGAATGGAACGGACGCTTCGGGAGTCGAGACCATAGCAACCTCCCTGATGTGCGGATTGCTGGGAGCTGCGAGCGTCTACCTCGGATGCCAAAAGACACGCGAGATAGTGCGCAGAGTGGCAGCCGATGACAGTTTTTGGGAACAGGTGGACGCACAGTCGACCGTCATGCAGGGGCACCTGCGTGAGGTCGATGCGGCGATGAAAACGGACGAGGAGGGATTGGGAAACTGATGACCAACAGGGATGAACGCGCGAAGTGGGCATTTTTGCTTGCCGCGCCCAGGAACGACGCTCGAGACCCACGGATACGGCGACTCGCCGGGTACCTGTGGCAGTGCTGTGCCGGGCGTGAAGAGACGTTCTGCCATTTGGCGCACGCGATGTGCCGAGACGGCATAAAATACGAGACGGACACAGCGAGAACGGGCGGAGAAGACGTTGCCGGTCTGACGAACACCAGACTGCTCCTTGACTCATTTTCTCGAGGCGTGGACGACTGCGACGCGAGCGCGAGACTCTTCGTTGCGTTGTGCTTGGCGCGGAACATGTCCGCGCGGATGGTAGCGATGTGGCGCGGGGATCCGGAGGTCCTCGCGCATGTGTATGGCGAGGTGCTCCTGGCTGGGAAATGGCTCCCCGTCGAGTGCACACTACGTAGGGCTCGCGTTGGAGACCCTCCACTCGAAGTCCCGCGCGAAAGAGACGGCACATGGCTGAGGTGACGGCACGCGAGGAAACGCACCGAATTCTGTGGCATATCGAGCACTGGTCAAGCGAGTGCGCCAGAGCGAGACTACGGAGCGACAGGTGGAGGTTCGTTGCGTTGGCAGGGTTCGTGGCGCATCTCGCGTCGTTAATCGGATGGGGGTGTCTGTGGTATTTGTGAGCGTGTGGGAATGGCTCGTTCTCGGCGGCATCGCGATCCTCGTCGCAGTGAGTGGTGTGGGAAGGAAGCCTGCGCAGGTGACAGTAGTGCTGCTGTTAGGTGACAGCTTGGCGGTCGGTCTGGACGTCCCGCTCTCCGCCAATCTCGCCGATGGCGGCATCGTCCTAGAGACGCGGGCGGAGACGGGTAGCACCGCCATGAGATGGCGCGGCGTAGTAACTGGTCTGCTGGTCGACGTCCGGCCGGACCTGCTGCTCGTGTCGCTCGGAACTAACGACTGCGTCCGGAATGACATCGATGTGTGCAGACGGTTCGGCGGGAACATGCGCCAGATACAGCGACACGCCGAAGCAGTGGGTGTGCGGGTCGTCGTGCTCGTACCGTCTTGGGTCGAGTGGGCCCCAAGGATACGCGGTCACCTCATTGGGATGACACTACTGGAAGCTCCGGCAGTGGAGCTGCAAGGCGACGGTGTACACCCGACAGCCGCTGGCTATCGGGAATGGGCTCGTTCAATCGGTGCGGCGTTAAAGGGGAAAGGGTGATGATGATGAGGGTGAACCTGACAGCAAAAGAACGCGAGCAGCTCGCCAGTCTATTGGGCGCGCACGACGAGGCTCGGTCCGTCGTCGTGGGTCTGGCGAAGCGAGCTGCAGCATCCGATGACTTCGATGACGAAGACGAATACCCGGGAATGACGAAGGCCATCGAAAAGGCGAGGGACGCCAACGAGCGCCTCATGGCATGGAACGATCGGGTGACGGCGAAACTCACATTGTGGGGTGAGAACGGCGATCTGATTGCCGGCGAGAAGATCCTGTGTGTGGACGAAGAGGCGCTGTCGCTGGATCCTATCTTCCTACAGGAAGAAGAATTTGTGCCTGGCGCTAATACGCTGGACGCGACCTCCGCAGATATCACAGACGGTTTCGGCCCGGACTACCAACAGTATGAGATCGTACTTAGGGGCATGGCGAAAACGGGCTGGCCGAAATTGACGGCCAGTCAGCGGAGAGCGGTGGGTCGCCTAAAGGACGCGTGCCAGTCGTCGGCGAAGCAGCTTGCGAAGTTGCTCGACTCCGGAGTTGGTAGATGAGTGGTGAGATGCAGCTGCTTAGCGTGGCCGACTCGGCACGGGTTGCGGCCGCGCGTTACAGTACCCAGTTAGCGAAAGGGTAGTGGATCCGCCTGGCGACAGGCGGGACTTCAGTATCTCCACATCGACGTCGGGAGGAGTTCCCCGACGGAGCTGCAGCTCGTAGTCCGCCCAATGGGCGATCGAGGAGTCGCCGCGGTGGTCACCGGACTTGGTCTCGTGAGCCAAGGCGAACACCAGAGCCCCATTCGCGCGGCCCCACTCCGAAGCCGCGCGAACCTCGCGGACCGGATCGGACGACGCTGCAATCGAGTCGAGTACTACGCGACTAGCACCGATGCGCTCCGCTTCTTCCTTCCAGTTTGCGAGGTGAGGAAGCAAAAAGGCGTTTGCGAGCTGCCCTCCTGTCCCGGAGATGATGCTGCGAGCCACGACGAGTTCGAGCTCCGGACACGCGATGAGGGCCGTTTCTCGCGTTGCCCACCGGTAGGCGAGACGCGACTTGCCTGTCCCTCGCGCTCCGTGGAGCAGGACGGCGCCTGACGACATTCCCCCACCGAGCAGTTCATCGAGTCGGTGCTCACCGGTGGTGAGGAGGACGATCGGCGCAGCAAGCAACGAATCAGCACGTATTGCTCGGATGATCGGAGCATCCTCCGACGGAACGGGAGCTCGGTCGGCGTGCCACGAGTCTTCGACGCCACAGCCACAGGACCACGGTCGGTGTCGTGCCTCTAGCACTCGCAGACCGCATGCGAGACACGTCCAGTCGTGTCTGTCAAGAGCGTCGGTGTTGGTGGAACCCATGGCACGTGGCAGAATAGCAGCATGGGCCGGTGGAAACGGATGAAGCGGCGCTGGAAGAGGCGCCTAAAGAAGGCGTCGAGGGTGGCCGCTGCTCCGGTGCGGATCATCAAGAAAGTGCATCCGGTGGCGCTCGCGTACCGCGCGGCGCCGAAAAAGGTGCGCAAGTTCGTGCGGCGCGCAGCGCCAACCGTCCTGAAGTACGCCGGCAGTGCGGCCGCGAACGTCCCTGGTGTCGGCACCGCGGCGGGGGCTGCTCTGAGGGGGGCGTCCGCTGTCGCGGCGGGCAAGAAGTGGGATGAGGTAGCCAAGCAAGCTGCGATCGGAGCTATCCCCGGTGGTCCACTCGCCCAAGAAGCCGCGGCGGCGGGGCTAGCCGCGATGCAACGAGTCGCCCGGGGCGAACGGGTCGACCGCGCCCTAGGACGAGCAGCCAAGGGAGGGGTAGTGAGCGCAGCCGAGCGCCTCGGTGGTCGGGCAGCAGGAGCGGCAGCCCGCGGGGGACTTGGGTTTGCCGAGGGAATCGCGCGCGGGGAAAGAGCAGACCGAGCGCTTGGACGAGCAGCCAAGCAGGAAGCAATCACTCAAATGGGCCGAACGATGCGAGGGACGCGAGCGACACAGGCACTTCGGAGCCTGGATCCGGTGTCGATGGCAACGCGAGCTCGGGGGATGTCTGACCCGTTCGGGACAGTCTCGTCGCGGCTCGCGCGCCAGACTATCCAGCGACAGCCCGCGCTGGCGGCACTCCCCGCCGCCACCTTGGCGCGGAAACTAGGACTTCCAATCCACGCCATTCGCAAAGCGAAGCAGCAACGTCCCGGACTCCGGTGGAGGCCACTGTCGCGCGCCGCTGGGGCGCTCGTCCGACGCTACGTCCCTGCGGCTCGGTACCTGACCCGCTATGACACCGGCGGGCTATCGGTCGATGGGAGGTCCTACACGATTGAGAAGGACGACACACCGGGGGCGGTCGCCAAATCTCTGACGGGCACTGCGGGTAGATACACGGAGCTATTTAGTTCGAACCCCGAGCGCTCCACGGTCAAAACCAGCTACGGGAGGAACTTCAAGTTCTTCCCGACGGGACAGGTTATAAAACTGCCGCAGAGCTGGTGGCCTGAAGTGATCGTCGCGACTCCGGACGAAGACGACGACGTGACCAGAGCCGAACTGGTCAAGTCCAAAGCCACGCTGATCGCCTGGGCAAAGACGTCGGGGGCTAGTGCGGTGTCGCTCACCGACTACGGGACCAGACCGGAGGACTTAGCGCCGTCCTGGAGCGGCCGCGACCGCGTGGTCCTGATGGCGTTTGTGGGCCAACGAGGACGAGGTAGCTCCGATGGTGAGTTGCGGCAGCTGGATGTAGATGAGCTCGCGGATTGGGCCGAAGCGGCAGCCGCGGGAGCTGGCATCCCGCTTCCACCCGTAGCGCTTCCCCCGGTGGCTAAGCCCCCGGTAGCGATGCCCCCGGTAGCGATGCCCCCGGTAGCGATGCCCCCGGTCGCGATGCCCCCGGTCGCGATGCCACCGGTCGCGATACCCCCGGTCGCGATACCCCCGGTCGCGATACCCCC
>Ga0255053_10000802_pt1 | contig 17218 bp, 14 predicted proteins | sample JV7_2_22_MG_FD_188635 | JGI IMG/M metagenome (GOLD analysis project Ga0255053, IMG submission 188635) | Seawater microbial communities from Jervis Inlet, British Columbia, Canada - JV7_2_22 | ecosystem: Environmental > Aquatic > Marine > Inlet | place: Canada: British Columbia | collected...
AACCTCTACTCGATGGACGAGACGGCGGCGCTGCCGGACGCGGCCGTCCTGGCCTCGCTGGGCTGCGGCAACCCCACGGCGCTGGCCGAGCTCCTGCCCGGACAGACGGTCCTGGATCTGGGCTCGGGGGGCGGCATAGACGTGCTGCTCTCGGCCCGGCGCGTCGGTTCCGAGGGGAAGGCCTACGGGCTCGACATGACGGACGAGATGCTGGAGTTGGCCCGCGAGAATCAGCGGAAGGCCGGCGTCGAGAACGTCGAGTTCCTGAAGGGCGAGATCGAGGAGATCCCCCTGCCGGACGATTCCGTGGACGTGATCATCTCCAACTGCGTGATCAACCTCTCGGCCGACAAGCCGCGAGTGCTCGCCGAGGCGTTTCGGGTGCTTCGGCCGGGCGGGCTCTTCGCCGTGTCGGACATCGTCGTGCGGGGCGACATGCCGGAGGCGATCCGCCGGAGCGTCGAGCTCTGGGTCGGGTGCGTGGCCGGCGCGCTGGAAGAGGAGGAGTACCTCGGCCTGCTGCGGGACGCTGGTTTTTCCGATGTCGAGATAGAGCCCACACGGATCTATCGGGTGGCTGACGCCGCGGATTTCCTCGAGGAAGCCGGTCTCGATCCGGCGGTCATCGCGCCCATGGTCGACGAGAAGTTCATGGCGGCGTTCGTCCGCGCACGGAAGCCGGCGGTCTGAGCGCGCCTTGAGCGGTTCGGGCCGCTTTCTGCTCTACGGCTCCTACGGCTATACCGGGCGCCTCATAGCCCGGCTGGCCGTGGAGCGCGGCTTCGAGCCGATTCTGGCGGGCCGCAGGGAGGAGGCCCTCGGAGAGCAGGCCGAGCGGGAGGGCCTGCGGCACGTCGTCGCGGATTTGGACGACCCGGAGGCCCTGGATCATGCGCTCGAGGGTCTTCCGCTCGTTCTACACTGCGCGGGCCCGTTCTCCCGCACCTTCCAGCCGATGGTGGAGGCATGCCTGCGCCAGGGTCGCCACTACCTGGACATCACCGGCGAGATCGCGGTCTTCGAGGCAGCCGCCGAGTTGGATGATCGCGCCCGGGAGGCCAGGGTCATGCTGATGCCGGGTGTCGGTTTCGATGTGGTGCCCACCGACTGCTTGGCCGTGCACCTGCAGTCCCGGCTCCCCTCCGCCACTCGACTCACACTGGCCGTTCTCTCCGGCAGCGGCGTCTCGCGGGGCACGGCCCTCACGATGGCCGAGCAGCTGGGCAAGGGGGGAGTGGTGAGGCGTGCCGGCCGGCTGACCCCCGTACCGGCGGGTTGGAAGTCACGGACCTTCGACTTCGGCACGGGTCCCCACGCCGCCGTGACTCTGCCCTTCGGCGACGTGGCGACGGCGTACTACAGCACCGGAATCGGGGAGATCGAGACCTATGCCGCCGCGCCTCCCGGCGTGCAGCGCCTGATTCGTGGCACGGGCCGCCTCGGCTGGCTGCTGCAAAGCGGGCCGGTGCGAAGCCTGATCGAGCGAGGCATCCGACGTCGGGTGGCCGGCCCGAGCGCCGGTCAGCGTGCTCGCGGAGAGACCCGCATCTACGGGGAAGTGGCGGACGATGACGGCCGTTCCGTCTCCGCCGTTCTGGTGGGTCCGGAGGCGTACGCCTTCACGGCCTTCACGGCGCTCGCGGTTCTCGAGAGGGCACTGGCCGGGGAGTCGCCGCCCGGATTTCAGACGCCCGCCAGGGCCTACGGCCCCGACCTCGCGTTGGGGATCGAGGGCGTCGATCTCCTCTCTGGAGACTTTACAACATAAAGTACTTGGCTTACCTTTCCTCGAGGCTGGTGCCGCAGATGATGGCGGCGCCAGGAGAAGAGAACCGAAGAAGGGGCAAGGAAGGACGTCGAGATGGGTTTGAGCGCCAGGGAAAAGATGATGATCGTCCGGGGTGGAGCCGTCTATCTCGCCGTTCTGCTGCTCGTCGTCGCTGCCGCGAGGCTGGGCCTCGTTCCGGGCGCCGGGGAAGTGGGCGGCGCCGATGGAACCTTTGCGCACCCGTATCGCGTCGTCATGGCGCTCGCCGGCTTCACTCTGGCTGCCGCGCTGGGCACGTGGTCCGCCGTGGCCGGCGTCGCGACACGCCGGATCTGGCTAGGCCTGATGCTGCTGGCGGCGGGCGGAGCGCTCGCCCTGCTGGCCTCCGAGCTCGCGCCGGCGATCATCTATCCGGACGATCGCTACCCGGTCGCCTTCGGCTGGACGGTGGGAGGCATTCCGGTGGCGGTGGTGACGTGGCTGGCCGCCACGGCCGGTGGCCGGGCCGCCGGGAGAGCGGGCACGGCCTCGCCGGCCTGAGGAGGCTCGGGCCTGCCTGACCCTAGGGCGGGCCCAGGGCTGTCTCCTCCGCTTCCGGTGCGTCGATCCGGCGAGCCGGCACGCCTACGTAGGTGGCGTTCGCCTCCAGGCGTCGGTGCTTCGGAACGACGCTCAGCGCCCCGACCTGCGCGTTGTCGCCGATCTCGACGCCTATCCCGATCACGCTGCCGGTGCCCACGGTGACTCCGTTTCCGAGGCGCACAGCGGCCGTCTTCACGATCCCGGCCTCAACGGTGTGCCCCGAGAGGTGCACATCGGAGCCGATCACCACGTGATCTCCGAACTCCAACAGGTTATGGTCCGACATATTGAGGCTGTTCACGAACACACCGCGTCCCAACCGCGCACCGTTCAGCTTCAGATAGAAGGACCACACCGGGGTGGAGCGGTAGAAGACGCCGGCGAACAGCCGTACGATGTGCTGGGAGATCATGTAGCGGGCCCAGCGCAGCAGCGGCCACTCCACGTCGCTGATCCGCATCTCCATGTCCGGGGGGCTTCGCCACCCGAGGATGCTGGTGATCAGGGCCGAAAGCAGCATGAGTCCGAAGGCGAACAGCAGGTACGCCGGCACGAAGGAGAGGGCCAGGGCGAAGATCCGCACGCCATCCGAGGGGTACGGCCAATGAAAGTGCCACTCCCAGAAGAGGGCGGCGGGCAACACGGATGCCGCGAAGATGAAGCTCTCGACGAAGAAGCCGGTGAGCACCGTCCACGCGACGCGTGCGATCTTCCATGCTCGATCTTCGGTTGGCGACATAACGGAATGTAAGGATGCCATCCCCCCACGTGTCTAGAAGGCCGGGCTACGGGCTCGGTGCGGCAGCCGGGACGGAGACCGTCCCATACGACCCACGCATCGCCATCGAGGGAGAGGGCCCTCCCTTCGTGTACGTCCCGGGAATGGACGGAACGGGCCTCCTCTTCTATCGCCAGATACCGGAGCTCTCGCGCGAGTACCGGGTCGCGACCTACACGCTTCGGGGCTCGGCTACGCACATGCAGGCGCTCGTGGAAGATCTGGCGGGCGTCGTGGCGCAGGCGTCGCCATCCGGGCGAAAGGTGGTGGTGTTCGGCGAGTCGTTCGGCGGCGCCCTGTCGATGTCGTTCGCCCTCGCGCGACCGGAGCTGGTGGAGCGGCTCATCGTCCTCAACACCTTCCCGTATTTCCGCCCGCAACTGCGCCTGAAGCTTGCCATCGCCTGGATCCGTACGTTCCCGTGGAAGACGATGGCCCTGGTCAGGCGGTTGACCGCCACTCGGATGCACTCCCGCTTCACGCACCGGGACGAGATCCACCGGTTCCTGGAGCTGACGGGCGGCACGACGAAGGAGGGCTACCTGAACAGACTGAGGATTCTGCAGGAATACGATATTCGCGAGCGCCTCGGCGAGATCGGGGTCCCGATGCTGCTTCTGGCCGCGGATCGCGATCACCTGGTCCCTTCGGTTGAGCAGGCCTCCTTCATGGCCGAGAGGATCCCCGAGGCCACGCTACGGGTCCTCAAAGGACACGGGCACGGGTGCCTGCTGGCGCCCAACATCCACTTTGCTCGCATCCTGACGGAGTGGCTCGGCTCCGCGAGCCACCCGAACCAGGGGGATTGAGAATGCTCCGTTCGACACGTGCCTGCCTTCTCCTCGGGACTCTGTCAGCTTTCGCGACGGGGCCTGCTGCCGCGCCTGCCAGCGCTCAGCCGGCGGAGGGGCACTCCGGCGTGCCGCGCCGGCCGGTCTCCACCTATTCGATCGTGGCTCGGGACTCGGCCACAGGAGAGCTTGGCGTCGCCGTTCAGTCGCACTGGTTCTCGGTCGGCTCCGTTGTGCCCTGGGCAGCGAGCGGTGTCGGCGCCGTGGCCACGCAGTCCTTCACCGACCCCGCCTACGGGGCCCTCGGGCTCGAGATGATGAGGAGCGGAAAGAGCGCGCCCGAGACCCTGGCCGGCCTCGTCGCCTCGGATGCCAACGAGGCGGTCCGGCAGGTCGGGATGGTGGATGCGCAGGGGCGGACGGCCGTCCACACGGGCGTCTCGGCGATCGCCGAAGCGTGCGACCGAACCGGCTTGGGGTTCACGGTCCAGGCCAACCTGATGCTGAAGGCGGGCGTCTGCAGCGCGATGGTCCGCGCGTACACGACTTCGTCCGGCGACCTGGCCGAGCGGCTGATGGCGACGCTCGAGGCGGCGCAGGAGGCGGGTGGAGATCTCCGCGGAAAGCAGAGCGCTGCGTTGCTCGTTGTCGCGCCCCACCCGAGTGGGCGTTCCTGGGAGGATCGGCTCTACGATCTGCGGGTGGAGGATCACCCGGATCCGCTCGTCGAGCTGCGCCGCGTGCTCACCGTCGCACGGGCATACCGGCACATGAACGAAGGAGATGAGCACGTTACCGCGGGGGAGATCGACCGCGCCCTGGAGGAGTACAGCCGGGCCGAGGAGCTTCTGCCCGGCCGCTCCGAGCCGATCTTCTGGCATGCCGTGACGCTCGCGTCGGAGGGGAAAGTCGAGGAGGCGCTGCCGCTGTTCGCCAGAGCCTACGAGCTCCATCCAGCGTGGCGCGAGCTCGTGCCGCGCATCGTCGCCGTCGGCCTGTTGCCTGATGATCCCGAGTCGATCGACCGAATCCTCGGCGCCGGCCGCTAGCCGGCTCTCGCGTTGCTGGCTGCTGGCGGAGCCTCTTTAACGATCACACAACCTGGAGGTTGAGCGTCCGATGGGAGAGTTGATACCGATCGTCGCGATCGTCATGGGGATGATGACGGTCCTGATCCCGATCACCGGTTTTACCGCGCGCTTCGCCCTGAAGCCGATTGCCGAGGCCGTGGCGAGGATGAAGGAAGCTCAGGGCTCCGGGCAGCACGTGGCCCTGCTCGAGCAGCGAGTCGCGCTCCTCGAGCAGCAGCAATCGAACACGGAGGCTGACCTGGAGAAGGTGCTGGAAGTCCAGCAGTTTCAGGAGAAGCTGCTCTCGTCCTCCGGGAAGGAGACGTAGCGGCTCGAGGTCAGGAGGGGCCCGATGCGAGCAGGGACGGCCCCGAAGGAGCCGCCCCGCTAAAGTCAACGGACGATCTGTCTGTCATTGGGTCTTGAACGTAATCGCCTGAGCAAACCAGACGGCAGTCTTCTCGTCCTGATACTGGGCGGGCGAGAACTCCATCTGATTGGCCACGCCCATGCCCGCCTCGTCCATCGCTTCGTAACCGCTCGACTTCTGGACCACCGTCTTCTGCACGATGCCCTGTTCGTCGATATAGAGCCATAGCACCACAGTACCGCTCGGGCCTTCTTCCTTACCGCACGACGGACGGTTGCACTGAGCCCTCAACTCAAATGGATAGGCCCCCTCCATCAGCCGCGCGATGTCCTTCGAGTTCTTGAGTTTCGGCAGCACGTCGGAAGGCGTGAACGACGGACGGTCCGAAGGGTCTTCTTTCTGCTCTGCGGCTGGTTCCTGCGCCCGGATCGGTGCGGCGAGCACCAGTAGTAGTCCGATGGCCGGAAGTGTGAAGCGTCTCACGGGGGCCTCCTGTGGCTGGCGGGGTAGTCCATCCCGCGTCCTCCTTCCTATTTAATCAGAGGAGTAGCCGGGATCTACCCTTCGGCGGCGACGGGCTGGCGGCTCTACGAGGACGAGATCAGGAGCGTGGAGGGTCCGTTACGCGCGTTACAGGTCCGTGGATGTGGGCGAGGCGGCCCCCGTTGAGACCGCCCCATCGATTGGCGCCTAGCCGCCCGTGGCGACCTCCTGGCCGGTGAGCTTGTGGCAGTAGGCGCAGGTGGAGAGCAGCTCTCCGTACAGGTTCGCCCTCTCCGTCGGATCCGTCGCTATCCCCGCCTTGGACCCGATGCTGTGGCACCGCTTCTCGAGCAGCTCCACTTCCTTCAGTGTGGCGATATCGTCGCTGCTCGTTCCGGCAACGTCCTCGGGCTTGAAAGGTGCTTCCTCCAGCACCTGCGACCCCTTGATCCACCTGGCATCCGAGGGCATGACGAGGCCTTCCCACATACGATCCGCCGCCCACGCGTGCCTGCTCATGTGGGTGGCTACATCCTCTCCCGCTTCAAGGGCCGCCGTCTTTGCGGTCACGGGCTCCGCGATGTTCTCCTGGTGGCAGGCTCCGCAGGTCTTCGCGATGCCGCCCATGGCGTGCGCGGCGTCCCCGAGGGTCGTGGCCCGCTCGGCCTGTCGAGCGAAACCCTGCAGCTCGGCGAGGTAGCTCTCCGAGCCCTCGGGTAGGCTCGGGATATCGTGCTCCGCCAGCCAGGTTGCCGGCTCCTTCACCGCCCTCAGATTCCCGTCAACGACAGCCGCGTGAATGTCATCTGCCGCACCGAAGTGGGAGTACATCGTCGGCTCGCCCTGGGGGTCGTAGCGGGAGGAACAGGCAGCGAGAGCGAGAGCCACCATCGAGATGGTGAGGTACCGCCTCATTGGGGCACCCCTCCTGCCGATGAGACTATGTAAGGTCAAAGGTCCGATGACGCGCCATCGGCCAGCGCGTCACGTGCTTTGTGTTCCTGCGTTCAGCCTCTAGGAGCGCGCCACAGTCGGCGCTGTAAACGCACCTAAAACCAAGCTAGCCGAATAGCTTACAGGCTCGCCATAAGGCAGATCTGGATTCTGATTGTCGGGGATTCCCCGGTTTGACGTCCGCTGGATGCGAGAAGAGGCGGCTCCGAAGAACCGCCCCTCTCAGCTCATGGTTGCCGGTCTCATCGGTCGGTGGCCGGTGTCCGGCAACCGACCCTCGCGCCGGTTGAGTCCGTTACTCGTAGCGGAGCGCCACGGCCGGATCGACCCGGGTCGCTCGCAGCGCCGGGATGTACGAGGCCAGCATGCCCACCGCGGCCAGGACGACGGCGATCAGCGCGAACACGAACGGATCCCACGGCTCGACCTGGAAGAGGACGAGCGCCAGGCCGCGTGAGAGCAGCGCCGCCAGCGCCAGGCCGAGCGCCATCCCGATGCCCACCTGCACCGCGCCCTGCTTCATCACCAGCCGGAGCACGTCGCGGCCCTGGGCACCGACCGCCATGCGGATGCCCATCTCCGCGGTGCGGTTGCTCACGGAGGCGGACATCACGCCGTAGAGCCCGACGGCCGCCAGGAACAGGGCCACGAAGCCGAAGACCATGAACAGGTTTCCGAAGATCCGGAAGAACCAGGTCTGCTCGTCGATCGCTGCCTGGTGCGTCTGCACCCAGTAGAGCGGGATGTCCTGGTCGACCGCCATGACGTCATCCCGGGCGCCGGCCGCGAGGGTCATCGGGTCCTCACCCGCCGAGCGGAGCGCCACGTAGGCGAAACGGATGTCGTACTGATCGAGTGGGAAGTACACGCCCCAGGGGCCCTCCTCCGTGTTGGAGAGTCCCTGCATGTACATGTCGGGCACGACGCCCACGATGGTGCGCCAGGGCTCCTCGGTCTCGGAGTCGCCCTGACGGACGCGCTTCCCGATCGCCGAGCCCTCCGGGTAGAACTTCTCGGCGAAGCTCTGGTTCACGATCGCGACGGGCATCGCATCGTTCGTGTCCTCGGGCCCGAACGTGCGGCCCTCGAGCACCTTCACCCCATAGACGTCGAGGAAGTCGGGGGAGACCGTCGCGAACCGCGCCGTCGGGTAATCCTGGTCGCGGTCGTAGGTCTCACCCTCGATTCCGAACTGGCTGCCGTAGGACCAGGCTCCCGGCAGGGCGGTCACGATCGCCGCCGCCTCCACGCCCGGGCGCTGCTCCACGCGGCGCAGCACCTCGCGATAGAACTCTCTCCGGCTGGTCGTGTCGGGATAGTCGGCCTCGAACAGCCCCATGCGTGCCGTGAAGGTCGTCTCGGTGTCGAAGCCGTAGTCGATCGTGTTGAGGTTCGTGACGCTCTTGGTCATCAGCCCGGCGGCGACGAGCACGCCCATTGAGAGCGCGATCTCGCCGATTACGAGGCCCTTGCTCAGCTTGCCCACGCGGAAGCCGGAAGACCCCCACGACTCGTCCTTCAACACCTCGTTGACGGCGCTTCCGGATGCCTGGATAGCCGGGAGGATGCCGGACAGCACGCCCGCGAGCACGGTGACGCCGATGACGAAGACCAGCACGACCGTGTTGAGGCCGATGTCGATCCAGAACGGCGGGTCCGTCGGCGCGATGGCCCGGTTGAACATCCCGATCCCCAGCATCGAGATCCCGATCCCCAAAACCGCCCCGGCGCTCGCGAGCACGATTCCCTCGCCGACGAGCTGCATGATGACGCGGAGGCGGCTGGCGCCGACCGCACTGCGAATGGCGAGCTCCTTCGACCGGGTCGCGGCGCGGGAGAGGAGAAGGTTGGCGACGTTGGCGCACGCTACCAGCAGGACCAGGAAGACGGCCGCCAGCATCGTGTAGAGCATGGCCCGCGGCTCTGCGCCGATGTACTCGTCGACGTACGGCTGCAGGACAGCTCCGACGCCCTCGTTCGTGTCGGGGTATTCGTCGGCCAGGCGAGCGGCGATCGCCTGCATCTCGGCCGACGCCTGGTCCATGTTCACGCCGTCCTTCAATCGCCCGTAGACCTCCAGGGTCATCCCCTCTCCCCGCTCGATCTCGAGCGGGTCCATCCGCAGAGGCAGCCATACGTCCTCGGCGATCGGGAAGCGGAAGCCCTCGGGCATGACCCCGATGATCGTCGTCTGCTCGCCGTTCACGCGCGCGACCTGGCCCACGACCTCGGGATCGCCCCCGAAGCGGTCCTGCCACACGTGGTAGCCCAGAAGCATGACGGGATCGGCGGCCGGCGTGTCCTCCCCCTCCTGGAAGTTCCGTCCCAGGATGGGCTGCACCCGGATCAGCTCGAACGCGTTGGCCGACATGAAGGCGCCGTCGTAGCGCTCCGGACGCTCGGTGCCCGCCAGGTTGACGGTCCCCGAGTAGAAGCCGGCGAGGGCTTCGAAAGAGGTCTGAGCTTCCCGCCAGTCCATGAGGTCGTGGATCGGGACCTCCATGCTCTCGATGTCTTCTGCGAGGTTGTTGCGCTCGAGGTGAACGAGCCTTTCGGCTCCCTCGAAGGGCAGGCCCTTCCAGACGGCCCCGTAGACGATGCTGAACATGATCGTCGCCAAGCCGATCCCCAGGCCCAGCGCGAGCACGGCGATCAGGCTCGTGCCCGGGTTCTTGCGGAGCATTCGCACCGCGTAACGCAACTCCCTCAGCAGCCCGCTCACTGGCCCACGACCTCGTAGCCGTGTTCCCGCAGCTCCCGAACGGCGCCGTTCGACTCGTCGCTCACGATCCGTCCGTCGAAGAGGTGGATCGTGCGTCCGGCGTAGTCGGCGTACCGGGGGTCGTGCGTCACCATGCAGATGGTCGCTCCCTCCCCGTGCAGCTCGGCGAGAAGGTTCATGACCGCTTCGCCGTTGGAGGAATCGAGGTTACCGGTCGGCTCGTCCGCCAGCAGGATGAGGGGATCACCCGCGACGGCGCGTGCCACGGCGACGCGTTGCTGCTGGCCGCCGGAGAGCTGGGAGGGGTAGTGCTTCAGCCGATGCGGCATGTCGACCCGCTCGAGCGCCCTCATCACCCTCTCCTTCCGCTCGGGTCCGGCGAGTCCGCGGTAGGTGAGGGGGAGCTCGACGTTCTCGTAGACGGTGAGGTCGCCGATCAGGTTGAAGGCCTGGAAGATGAAGCCGATGTGCCGGTTCCGGATCGTCGCACGCTGCGAGGAGCTCAGGTCCGCCACCGGATTCCCATCCAGGAGGTACTCCCCGGAACTGGGCGAGTCGAGCAGGCCCAGCAGCGAGAGCAGCGTGGACTTTCCGCAGCCCGACGGCCCCGCGATCGAGAGGAAATCACCCTCATCGATTCGGAGTTGCACTTCGGACAGCGCGTGCGTCTCGATCTCGTCGGTCAGGAAGACCTTGCTCACGTCCGTCATCTCGATCATGGCGGCCGCGTCGCCCGCCCCGTTCGCTCCGTTCGTCACGCTCATCGTCATCGTTCCTCTTCTCCGCCGTAATGCGCTTCGGCTACTTCAACCGAACGCTCTCGGTGTCATCCCACCTGGACATATCGGAGAGGATGACCTCGTCCCCTTCCTCCAGCCCTTCGATGATCTCGATCTCGTTGACCGAGCTCGCTCCCAAGCGCACCGGCACCCGGACGGCCGCATCGCCGCCCTCCGTCAGCTTGAACAGACCGACGGTGCTGTGGCTCTGGCCGTAGGCCGGCCGCCCGACATGGAGTACGTCCGTGAGACGCTCGATCTCGATCGTCCCGTCCACGCTCAAGTCGGGTCGGGCGCCTCGGGGCAGCTCTCCCGTCAACGCCACCTCCACCAGCACCGCACCGTTCTGCACGTTCGGATCGACCCGCTTCACCCGACCCTGGATCAGGTCGCTTCGCGTATCTATGGTCGCCAGCTGACCGGGCTGTACCTCCCGGGCCTGCGTCTGGGGGATTCTGAGCTCGGCCTTGAGGCGACCGGGCTGGGCGACGCGCGCCAGCGTCGTACCCGACTGCACCCACTGCCCCGGCTCGAGAGAGAGGTCCTGCAGGACGCCGTCGGCACCCGCCGTCACCTTCATCGATTCCACTCGGCGGCGCTGATACTCGTAGATCGAGCGGAGCCGGTCGACCTGCTCCTGCTGGACCTCGAGCTGCTCGCCGACGGTCTGCTGCAGGAGCCCGTAACGCTTCTCTTCCGTGCTGAGCTGGATCCTCGCCGCCTCTGCCTGCTCCCTGGACTGAAGCGCCTCGTTACGGCTGATCAGCTCCCGGAGGTAAAAGGCCGAATCCGACTCCGCCGTCCGGTTGGCCTTCAGCCAGTCGGCGCGTGCCTGGGCCAGCGAGGCCTCCCGGGCGAGCGTTTGCGTTCCGAGCGAGCGTCTCAGATCTACCAGGCCGGCCTTCGCGGCCGTCCATTGCTGCTGGGCCTGAAGCGCCTCGAGCTCGACGTCCGGGTTGCTGAGCTGCAGAAGGATCGTCCCCGCCTCCACCGTCTCTCCCGGCTCCACGTGAACCTGCTCCACCCGTCCAGCCGTGAGGGCGGAGACGTATCGCATCTGTTCGGGCACGAGAGTGCCGGGCCCCCGGACCGCCCGGACCATGGGTCCGCGCTCAACGGCGCCGATCAGCACGGCGTTGCGCTGAACGCTGGGAGCGGCGGGCTCCATGAGGGCCAGGAGAAGGGTGATGACTGCGGCGACAGCGATTCCGGCGCCGATCAGGATCGGCTTCCGCTTGCTCCTGGTCGCCTCCCGCGTGATGTCCATGCGGGTGCCGCGACCCGAGGAGCCGCGATCCTCGTCCCACTCGCCGGCTTTGGGCTTCGACTTGGACTTTGAGATCTTGGGCTTCGACTTGGACTTGGCGATGCTGTCCGCCACGCGGGCTCGCCTGTGCCCCTCTTCGCTATCGGGCACGATACGGGGTCGGCTCTCCTCGCTGCGGAGCGGTGTCTCCACCTTGGGTTCTTCCTTGTCTTCGCGATGGCTTCATGCTTCGGGTCTCTCTGGCCGACCCTACGGAGCGGGCCTCCTACAGGTTTCAGGGGTCTCCCAAGGGGACCGGAAGGCCTCCGAGCCGCGGCCTCTTCGGCCTTCTCGAGCCATGAGGCCCGGAGCTGTCGCCGGCTCGGCAGGATGAGAGCCGGCTCGGGGTGCGATCGATTGGGCTTGTCGCCCCCCACCGTTGCTGTTAGGTATCGCGAACGGCCACTCTGCCCGTTCTTTGGATGATGGATGCGCCCGACAAGAGAAAGGTTGCATAGCCCCTCGACTGAGCCCTCGAGCCTCTCGACCGAGCCCGGGAGCCTGTGGACTGAGCCCTCGAGCCTCTCGAGCGAGTCCCGGAGCCGATCGCCGTGAACCGGCGTGCGGCTAAAGGCACGGTATCCGGTCGGCCGCTGGCCGTCGTGACGGGCGCGACGGTGGGAATCGGCTACGAGCTGAGCCGGCTACTGGCGCGGGACGGGCACGATCTGGCGATCGTGGCCAGGAACGAGGAGAAGCTCCAGCGGGTGGCCGAGCAGTTGAGCGGCGCGCACGGCGTGGACGTGACCTGGGTCGCCCTCGACCTCTCCGATCCCGGCGCAGCGTCGGGGCTCCACGCCAGGCTCTCGGGCCGGCCCGTGGACGTTCTCGTCAACAACGCGGGCTTCGGGACCTTCGGCCCCTTCGCAGAGACCGACGTGGACGCCAGCCTCCGCATGATTCGCCTGAACATCGAGGCGCTCACCCATCTCACCCGGCTCACGCTCCCGAACATGCTGGAGCGCGACAGCGGGCGGATCCTGAACGTCGCCTCCACCGCGGCGTTTCAGCCGGGCCCGCTGATGGCGGTCTACTACGCGACGAAGGCGTACGTCCTCCACTTCAGCGAGGCGCTCGTCGAGGAGCTCAGGGAAACGGGGATCACGGTGACGGTCCTGGCTCCCGGGCCCACCGCGACCGAGTTCCAGCAGCGGGCCAAGATGGAGGACTCCGGCCTGATGCGCCGCCTCGGCGTGATGGATGCCGGGACGGTCGCGGAGGCCGGCTACCGCGGCATGCTTCGAGGCAGGCGCATCGTCATCCCGGGGATCATGAACAAGCTGGGGCCCCTCGGCCTTCGCCTGGCGCCGCGCAGTATCGTCCCATCCATGGTACGCCGCCTCCAGGAGGAGTGAGCCCGCCCGAGTGAAGGTGACGGGTGGGGTGGTCGCGGTCGGTACGGCCGTCGCGATGGGCGCGGTTGTGGCGCTCGGTGCGGTCGTGGCGCTGGGTGGGGTCGGAGCGCTCGGTGGGGTTGCCGCGCTCGGGGCTGGCCGCGCAGCCGATTCGGCGGACGCCCTCTGCGCCGGGCTTCCCCAACCTGGCCCCGGCCGCCTGACGCCCAGCCTGGATCTCTACTGCCTGCACCTCGTTCCGGTCGCGGGGCCGGCCGGCGTCGAGGGGGCTCTGTCGCTGCTGCCCGTGCGATCCACGTTCGGGACGTCGGTCGCGCCCGACGGGCGTCATCGCTTCGACGGCGTGCTCACCCTCCGTGGTCTGCCAGAGCCCGGAGAGCTCGGGCCGTACTCCGCCTACATCGCATGGATCACGACTCCGGTCTTCACCCCGCTGATCAAGCTCGGGCCGGTCGAGAACGGGACGAACGCCGTGGGGATCGTGGATCTCGAGAAGTTCGTGGTCCTGGTCAGCGCCGAGGAATCGGCGGAGGTGGACGAGCGGACCGGCCCGCTCGTTCTGCGAGGCCGGTCCCCGAGCACGAGGATGCGATCCCCCGACTTCTTCGAGTTCGCGATGGGCGGGCGCGCGGTCGGCGGCGAGCACGAGCCTGCGGGTGAATGGGACCCGCCGCCGATGCCGGCCGGCCTCTCCATGCTTCCCGCCCTGATGGACCTTCGGCCCGGCGTGGGGCCCTTCCTCCCTGCCGCGGATCTGTCGCAGCCGATCCCCATGGCCCGGCCGCGCGAGGTGCTTCAGCTCGCGGACGGCGATTCTCTGGAGCTCGTCGCCGGCTTCGTCCGTCGCCGATTGCGCGGGCGGGAGTTGCTCATGTACGGCTTCAACGGGCAGTATCCGGGACCGCTGCTCTGGGTGCCGGAGGCCGCTCGGGTCACCGTGGGTTTCCGCAACGAGATCGACCTGCCGACCACCGTCCACTGGCACGGCGTTCGTCTCGACAACCGTTACGACGGCGTGCCGGGAGTCACGCAGGAGCTCGTGCCGCCGGGCGGTTCCTTCCGCTACGAGATCTTCTTCCGGGATCCGGGGATCTACTGGTATCACCCCCATCACCGCGAGGACATCACGCAGGATCTGGGTCTGTACGGGAACATGCTCGTGCGGTCGACGCGGCCGGACTACTACGGGCCCGCGCACCGGGAGGAGGTCGTCGTGCTGGACGACCTGCTGCTGGGCGAGGCCGGCCTCGTCCCGTTCGGCGATGAGGCGGCGACGCACGCGCTCATGGGCCGCTTCGGCAACCTGATGCTTGTGAACGGCGAGCCCGACTACGCCCTTGAGGTCCGCGCCGGCGAGGTCGTCCGCTTCTTCCTCACGAACGTCTCCAACACCCGCACCTTCAACCTGTCGCTCCCCGGCGCCCGGCTGAAGGTCGTCGGCTCCGATGTCGGCAACTTCGAGCGCGAGGAGTGGGTGGAGAGCGTCGTGATCGCGCCGGCCGAGCGGTACATCGTGCACGCCCGCTTCGACCGGCCCGGCGACGTCCCGCTCCTCAATCGAGTGCGGGGGATCGATCACCTGTACGGCCGCTTCATCCCCGAGGAGGACACGCTGGGCGTCGTCACGGTCTCTGCCAAAGAGGCTTCGCCGGATCTGGAGGCGGAGTTCGCGCGGCTACGAGAGCATCGGCACGTGGTGGAGGAGATCGCGCGCTACCGGATGCACTTCGACCGGCCGGTGGACCGGGAGCTGGTCCTGTCGATGGAGACGCATGAGCTGCCCTTCCTGGTCGACCGGCTGATGCAGCTGGACTCCGCCTACTTCAACCCGGTGGAGTGGAGCGGAACGATGCCCCTGATGAACTGGGCCTCGACGACGCGCCAGGTCGAGTGGAAGCTGCTGGATCCGGCCACCGGGGCGGTCAACGAGGAGATCGACTGGCGTTTTCGCGTGGGCGATGTCGTGAAGATCCGGCTGTCGAACGAGCGGCGGGTGCTCCACGCCATGCAGCACCCGATCCACCTTCACGGCCAACGGTTTCTCGTACTGGAGGTGAACGGGTCGCCGACCGATAACCTCGTTTGGAAGGACACCGTGTTGCTGCCCGTGGGCGCCACGGTGGATATTCTGCTCGAGCTCTCGAATCCCGGGGACTGGATGCTCCACTGCCACATCGCGGAGCACCTGGAATCCGGGATGAAGATGGTGTTCAGGGTGGATGAGGCGGCGGAGTCCGGTCGTTAGGAGCGTGTCCGAGCAAAGGTCAGGCTCCTTTGTCACCTCGCTCGTACCTCGAAGGTCAGCCAGGAGAAGAGATATGAAGTCCAGCCGTATCGGGTTCTCGCTCATCCTCGTCGCGCCCCTCGTCGCGCCCCTCTTCTTCGGCGCCGGCACGGGCCGGCTCCTGGCGCAGACGTCCGCCGATCTGGCCGAGGATGTTCGCGAGTTCGTCGCCGTCGATGCCGAGATCATCGCCCTGAAGGATGCGACGGTCATCGATGGCACGGGCGCGCCGGCTCGCCCGGGTCAGACGATCCTGATCGAGGGAGGTCGGATCACGTCGATTGGCCCGAGCGGCGATGTCGATATACCGGAAGGCGCCGAGGTGATCGAGGCGGCGGACCACACGGTGATTCCGGGTATGGTAGGGCTCCACAACCACATCTTCTACACGGCGGCCGGCGGGCGGCAGGCGCAGCTCAACTTCAGTGGACCGCGGCTGTACCTCGCTTCCGGCGTCACGACCGTGCGTACCACGGGAAGCCAGGCGCCGTACGCGGATATCAACCTGAAGCGCTCGATCGACGACGGAAGGACGCCTGGGCCGCGCATGCACATCACGGCGCCCTACATCACGGGATCCGGCGGCGGCTCCCCGAACTCGATGGCGGCCGTGGATTCGCCCGAGCAGGCGAGGCGCTTCGTCGAGTACTGGGCCGAAGAGGGCGCCACCTGGATCAAGGCGTACACGGACATCACGCGCGAGAACCTCGGGGCTGCGATCGAGGCGGCGCACGAGCACGGCCTCAAGGTCACGGGCCACCTGTGCTCGGTCAGCTTCCAAGAGGCCGTGGACCTGGGGATCGACAACCTGGAGCACGGCTTCCTCACCAACACCGATTTCGATCCCAACAAGACGCCGGACCAGTGCCCGCCCAACAGCATGATCACGGTGGGTCAGGAAGGCGATCCGGCAGGTGAGATCGCTCAGGCCACGATCCAGAAGATGATCGACAACGACGTCTCGATGACGTCCACGATGGCCGTGATCGAACCGTTCATCCCCAACCGTCCGGTGGAGGATGAACGGACCCTGGAGGCGATGGCCCCCGAGATCCGCGAGGCCTATCTGGACACCCGCGGGCGGATCAACGAGGCGGGTCCCAACTTCCCCTTCAACGAGGAGATGCTGAAGAAGGAGATGACCTTCGAGGCTGAGTTCGCGAAGGCCGGTGGCCTGCTGGCGGCGGGTGTGGATCCGACGGGTATCGGTGGCGCGATCCACGGCTTCGGCGATCAGCGCAACCTGGAGCTGTTGGTGGAGGCCGGCTTCTCGGCCGAGGAGGCCGTGCAGATCTGCTCGGCCAACGGGGCGAAGATCCTGGGCGTGTCCGACGAGCTGGGCACAATCGCGGAGGGGAAGCTGGCGGACCTGGTCGTGCTCGAGGGTGATCTCGCGGGTGACGTCTCCTCGATCCGGAACGTCACGCTCGTCTTCAAGGACGGCATCGGCTACGACTCCCCCAAGCTGATCGAGTCGGTGAAGGGCCTGGTCGGCGTCCGGTAGCAGGAGGCGACGCCTGCGCATCTGCGGCCTGACTCCCGCTGTGGCGTCCGATAGCAGGAGGCGGCGCGTTTGCATGTCACGCGGCCGCGGCCTGGCGCCCGCTGCTGCCGCGGTGCCGCTGGCGGAGATATGGTGATGCATTAACTGATAGGACGTAATGCATTGAGGGAAAATATGATAAGTGTCTCTGCCATTGGCCGCCCGACGCTCGGTCTCGTCCTGTTCGGGATCCTGCTGGTGACGCCCGCTGCGGGGCAGACGCGGGAGGAAGGGCCGTGGTGGCCGCACCCGATTTGGGGTCCCGATGACCAGGTGGGAGCCACCAACTGGATCACGTCCGAGAAGATCCTGGAGGCGCTCAGCCTGGCCAAGACGGGGGAGGTCTACGAGCTCGGGCATCCCTACGAGCGCGGGATGCCGCTGTTCGGTGCGCGCAGCTACACCCTCTACATCCCCGGCTCTCCCACCTACA
>Ga0255053_10000803_pt1 | contig 17215 bp, 16 predicted proteins | sample JV7_2_22_MG_FD_188635 | JGI IMG/M metagenome (GOLD analysis project Ga0255053, IMG submission 188635) | Seawater microbial communities from Jervis Inlet, British Columbia, Canada - JV7_2_22 | ecosystem: Environmental > Aquatic > Marine > Inlet | place: Canada: British Columbia | collected...
CATCAGCATTCCAGACAGAACGGGGCGTACCGCCGGCCGCCGACCAGCGTTGCGCCAGCCGGCCAAGGGCCGAAAGCCGATTGTCAATATCCTGCCGAATCAGCAAATGGTTGATACGGGCGGCATAGTAGGTCGCTGAATCAATCTGTCCACGCGCCCGGTCGTTTATCACGTACCACACCGCAATGACGCCAATTGCTATCGAGGCGCCAGCAAGTGCAGCAATCCAGATCACTCCTCTGGTGCGCCCAACTGGCGATGTGGGTGTAAGCCCTTGAACCACTGGCCGAATATCCTTACCCGCGTACAAGCACCGGCATGATGACTACTTTACCGAATTTTGCGCCCGGCAATAGCCCTGGCCTGCTGAGCGCCCTCACCCCACCAATAATAGAGCGGGCATAAAGAAAAGTGTCAGCACTGTTGCACCGATCACACCACGGGAATCAGTCAGCGTCTGCCGAGCGAGTCATGAACCTCTTGCCCCTGGCGTGTGGCATAGACACTCGTGTTGCCTGCTCTATCGTAGGACATTACTTTGTATTCGGATGCGTTTGGGCCCTCCATTCCGGGCGAGCCGACTGGCATGCCTGGTACTGCAATGCCTCGAATGTCATCGGGTCGTTCAGCAATCAGTCGCTGAACAAGGTCTGCTGGTACATGCCCCTCGACCCAGTGATCGCCGGCCACAGCCGTATGGCAGGACGTGAGCTTTCGCGGCACGCCGAGACGTATGCGTACCGGTTCGGTGCTATTCACGTTCACGACGTCAACTTCAAGACCATTTCTGCGCAGGTGCTCGACCCATTGACTGCAGCAGCCACAGCTTGGTGATTTGTATACAACCACGCTGGCCTCTGCCTCAGACGTGGCCAGATTTACCGACCAGCCGGCAAACACCGCAATCGCGGAAATTACCGCCAGAAATAGCCAATATTTCTTGCCGTTCTCCAGGCTAATCTGTTGCCAACTCATGTTCGTTTTCATCAGCTTAGTATCCGTTGCTAACGGTGTATCTCCCAATTATAGAACTGATCCATGGTGGTGTGTGAGTCCGCATGAACTCAAGCTTTACGATTTCCTTCTGTTCGGCAATCATCGCGCGAACAGTATTGATCCCTCGGTGCTACCTGCGCACCTTCTTGATTCTCAGCCGGATACTGTATCAGACCTTCAGAAAATTTCTGATGTTTACATTTCTCCCTCATGCTCAGATGACTCCTGCGTCTGTCAAAGTGTCCGGTAAATCAGTCCGCGCTGCCTTCTCTTGCCATTGCAGGACGAAGGTGTAGATTACGGGCAGGATCAGCAGACACAACATGGTCGTCGTCAACATTCCTCCAACCATAGGTGCCGCGATCCGCCGCATGACATCCGAACCGGTTCCCGTAAGCAACATGATCGGCAGCAGGCCAACCATTGTTGACGTGGCTGTCATCACAACAGGCCTCACGCGCCGCGAAGTCCCTTCATGGATAGCATTGATGATGTCGTCGTCGCTCAGTCGTGGTGTTGAGCTCTCGCCACGCTGGTGGGCGTGTTGCTTCTCCCGTCGTCGCTCGGTGATTGCCTCTTCGATGAAAGTCAGTACTAGCACGCCGGTTTCGACGGCAACCCCGGCTAGCGCTATGAAACCAACGGCAACCGCAACCGACATGTTGAAGCCGTACAAGTACACCAGCCAGAAGCCACCAACCAGAGCAAAAGGAACCGACATCATCACTACGGCAGGCGCCGAAACGTTGCCGAAGTTCAGGTATAGCAACAGAAAGATCAGGAATAAGGTCAACGGTATTACGACCCGCAGCCTTGCCGCTGCCCGCTCCATGTACTCATATTGTCCGGACCAGCTAACGGCGTAGCCCGATGGGATTTTCAATTGCTCGCTGAGCACCTGTTTTGCGTTTGCCACGAATCCGCCAACGTCTGTTGTCCGGATATCGATATAGACCCAGGCATTCGGTCGCGCGTCCTCACTTTTGATCACAGGCGCGCCACGTCGTAACTCTATGCTCGCAATCAGACCCAGTGGGATCTGTGCTCCGTAGGGAGTGGGAATCAATACCCGGCTTAGCTGTTCCGGATTATCACGCAAGTCCCGTGGGTAACGGATGTTGACAGGGTAACGCTCCAGACCTTCAATCGTTTCCGTGACCTGCATGCCACCTATCGCCGACATGATTACGTCCTGAACGTCACCGATCGTCAGCCCATACCGCGCCGCCTTATCTCGATCGATATCGAAGTCGAGGAAATAGCCGCCGACCGCCCGATCACCAAATGCAGACAATGTGTCCGGAATGGTCTTCATGATCTGTTCGATATTCTGCGAGATGTCCTGCAGAACCTGTAGATCCGGTCCACTGATTTTTATGCCAACAGGTGTCTTGATGCCGGTCGAAAGCATGTCGATTCTTGTCTTGATCGGCATCGTCCAGGCGTTGGCCAGCCCTGGAAACTTGATCGCCGCATCCATTTCCTTCATCAGTTGCTGCGTGGTCTTTTCAGGATCTGGCCACTGGTCCCGTTCCTTCAGTCGAACGACCGTCTCAATCATTGACAGGGGCGCCGGGTCGGTGGCAGTTTCTGCCCTCCCCACTTTGCCGAATACGGACTCCGTCTCCGGAAATGTACGAAGGATCTTGTCTGTCTGTTGAAGAAGCTCCCTGGCCTTGGTAATCGAGATGCCGGGAAACGTGATCGGCATATATAGTATGTCGCCCTCGTCAAGCGGTGGCATAAACTCGGTACCAAGCCTGGACATCGGAAAGACAGTAAGTATCAGCAGACCGATCACAGCAACTACAGTGATCTTTCGCCATTGAAGAAATACGCTTAGTAAGGGTGCATGGATGCGGTGAAGAATCCGGCTGATGGGATTTCTTGCCTCATCGAGAATTCGGCCCCGGATGAGGTAGCCCGTAAGAATCGGGACCAGTGAAACCGCCAGGACCGCCGCAGCCGCCATCGAATAGCTGCTTGTGAACGCAAGCGGCTTGAACAAACGACCTTCCTGCGCCTCGAGCGAAAATATGGCGAAGTAGGACACAACCACCACGAGCAACGAGAAAAACAGCGCGGGCCCCACTTCCCGCGCCGCCGCCCCGATCGCTCGCCAACGTTGGTCCTTGCTTAGCGAATCTCCAGATTCGGACCGCGCAAGAGCAAGATGCTTGTGCGCATTTTCGATCAGCACTATGGGCCCGTCCACCATTGCGCCGATCGCAATCGCAATACCGCCGAGAGACATGATGTTTGCGTTGATTCCCTGATATCTCATGGCTATGAATGCCATAAGAATGCCGACAGGTAATGCGACAATCGCGACCAAAGCAGAACGAAGGTGCAGCAGAAAAATGGCGCAGATTGCAGTAACCAGAACGAACTGGAGAACAAGAGTCCATGACAGCTTGTCGACGGCCCGCCCGATCAGCGCCCCACGATCGTAAACCGGAACGATTTCGATACCGGCTGGCAGTCCTGACTTCAGCTGCTCCAGTTTTTCGCGAACCCCTTCGATCGTTGACAGCGCATTCTCGCCATAGCGCATGATGACCACGCCGCCGGCAACCTCTCCTTCACCGTTTAGCTCAGCGACACCGCGCCTCATTTCCGGACCGATCTGAACCTGTGCGATGTCCTTGATTCGGATCGGCGTTCCGCGTTCGTCCACGCCGACGGGGATGCTTTCAATGTCGCCGATGGACTGGATATATCCCTTGCCGCGCACCATGTATTCCGTTTCGGACATCTCGACAAGGCGGCCGCCGACGTCCCGGTTGGAGCGCATGATCGCGTTGCGCACCTTCGAAAGCGTAATGTTGTATGTCACGAGCGCGTTTGGATCGACCTGAACCTGATATTGCTTGACGTAACCGCCTATTGATGCGACTTCGGCGACGCCGGGAACGGTCTGCAAGGGATAGCGAAGATACCAGTCCTGAATCGAACGCAGGTCTGCAAGATCGTGCCGGCCGGATCTGTCAACCAGCGCATACTCGTATATCCATCCAACGCCTGTCGCATCTGGCCCAAGGGTCGGTGACACGCCCTGCGGCAACCGGCTGCTAACGTAATTCAGATACTCGAGAACACGCGAACGGGCCCAGTAAAGATCCGTGCGATCTTCGAAGATGATGTAGACGAAAGACAACCCGAAGAAGGAATACCCGCGTACTACCTCGGCGCCGGGAACAGCCAGCATCGCAGTGGTCAGCGGATAGGTCACCTGATCTTCGACAACCTGCGGCGCCTGACCCGGGTATTCGGTGAATACAATGACCTGCACATCCGAAAGATCGGGGATTGCGTCCAGCGGCGTTTGTCTGACGGACCAGATTCCGACAGCAATCAGCAAGACCGTCCCCATGATGACGAGAAACCCGTTATGCAGACATGCGTCGATGATTCGATTGATCATTGACCAGGCTCCTGCATCTTCGCAGCCGCTTCACGCAGCTTCGACTCCGAGTCGATCAGAAACTGGGCGGACACAACGATTTTCTCTCCTGCAGCAAGCCCGCTGCGGATTTCCGTTGAACCGCCGCTGCTCAGGCCGATCTCGACAGGTCTCGGTTCGAATTTACCCGCATCGCGAACAACGAAGACCTGTTCTTTGAGGCCAGAGCGAATGATCGCCTCGCTCGGCACAGTGACCACATTGGCCCTGGGGTCCGCATATATCGTGACATCGGCAAACATGTCCGGCTTGAGCAACTGGTCCGGGTTAGCGAACTCCAGGCGTGCTTTGATTGTTCGTGTCTTGCGTTCGGCGTATGGGTATATATAAGTGAGCTTGCCTTTGAAGATCGTTCCCGGCACCGCAGTCACTCGCATTTCCGCTTCATCGCCGGCGTGCACCCAGGGCAGCTCTTCTTCGAAAATATCAACGAATGCCCACACCGCTGACAGATCGGCGATCATATAAAGTTCGGTTTGCGGAGTGACAAACTGTCCGTCCCGGGCGCCAACATTGACGACAACGCCCTCTACGGGGGAATGGATATGCATAAGCTTCATCACCTCCCGCTCCTCTATAAGCATTTTTATTTGATGCTCGGGTACATCCAACAGGCGAAGCCGCTCCAGGGAAGTGTCGACAAGATCGGCAGCCCCTCGACGAACGTCCTCAAAGGGACTCGCACTGAGGGTCTCGAGGTTTTTCAGAGCGAGCAGGTATTCCTGTTGTGATGAAACGAGTTGAGGCGAGTAGATGCTGAGCAGAATCGCATCGTGTTCCACGGGCTCGCCCGTCGTCCCAATACGAAGATCTTCGATCCATCCCTGTGTTTTCGGATGAAGCCGGGCAATACGCTGCTCGTCGTAGTCCACTCGACCGACAGTGTGAATCTCCCGGGCGAACGTGGTTAACTTCGCCATTGCAGTACGAACACCTATGTTCTGCACCGTAACCGGATCGATACTGACCGTGCCGGCCGGACCGGATCCCTGTTCATCAGCGTAGACGGGAATATAGTCCATACCCATCTGATCCTTGGCGGGTACTGGAGAGGTAATGTCCGGATTCATCGGATGTCTGTAGAAAAGTGGCTTTGGCTGATCATCGGCGGCCTGCGCTACCGGCTCGGGAATGTTCCGATCGGCAAACCAGTAGCCGCCGAAGAAACCGACCACAAGACCGATTGCCACAATGATCGCCACAAGCGTCATTTTGCTATTCATAAAGCGCCTCCATCCCAACTGCTGAAGCCAGTTTTGCAAGCGCCTGTTTGGCGTTGCCAAGTGACTCCCAGTAACTGATTTGGGCGTTGTAAAGCGTGATTTGTGTGTTTACGACGTTCAGAAAATCGACTTCATTGACTTGATAGCCGGCAAGCATCGACGAGACTGTTTGTTGGGCCTGAGGAATGATCGCGGTTTCGAGTAACGCGACCTGGTCACGGGCAGCCTCATAGTCTGCAATGTTTCTGGAAACTTCGGCCTCCACGTTTCTCAATGTGTCGTTTAGCCTGAACTTCTGCCGCGATACTTCGTGTGACCGCTGTTCAACCTCCTTGCTCTGTTTTGAACCGGAAAAAATAGGAATGTCGATGCTTAACATGACCGTGAGCAGATCGGATCTGTCGGTGCCTCGCAGCGGATCGAAACCCTGACGAAAACCGTAGCCGACGCCCAGCTTGAGGTCCGGGTAACGATCTTTCTCCGCCAGATTCAGATTTGATCGGGCAGCCTCGACCAGATCTCGCTGCACATCGATCAGGGGCCGACGGCTTCCCGCTTGCTGCAACAGTTGCTCCTCGGGCGGAAGCTCGGGGAGAGCCGTGTTCGGTGGCGCCACCGGCAAAGTAATCGCCCAGTTCGCCGGACGCCCCATGAGTGCATTTAGATCAGCCTGCGCGCCACGACGCATACCATTCAAACGCAACTCACGATCGAGTAATCGGGAAAGCTCGAGCTGCGCAAGAAGTACATCCTGTTGCAAGCCGTTACCGACCTTGTACTTGGTCTGGGCGATATCGACAAAATCCCGCATGAGATCTTTGTTCTGCTCGACAATCTGAATCGCACGATCAAAATTCATCAGCCGCCACCAGGTTGCTCTTACCTGGCCGACGATCGCGATCTGCCTTTCGTCAAGCATCGAATCACTGGCTCCTACCCGGTGTTCGACTGCCTCGCGCCGCAGCTTGCGCTTGCCCGGGAACGGAAAACTCTGACTGAGTGCCACCTGCATCTGTGTCATCGGCTCCTGATCGAGATCGAATGAATTTGTCGGCATGTTCATCGCATTGAGCGACAGAATCGGATCGGGGAGTGCATTCGCCTGCGACGGGACTGTTCGCATTGCATCGATCTCGGCCTGCAAGCCTGCGAGTGCGGGACTGTTTTCGAGCGCCGTTGCCACCGCCTGGTCGAGCTCAAGCACGACCGGGTGGTCAGCGGATTTCGAAACCAGCTGAGCGATTGATGTCTGTGGCACCAGCAGCCACAGACATAACTGCAGCGCTAACATTCGGATTCCGAATGGCGCCTGCCGGGTGACGGGTTTAACACTATGAGTTTTTAGATTGGGCTCTGGCCCACGGGTAATCGACATGAACGATCTCCTCGCATAACAAACCGGATCAAATGACGGTGTGTGCGTGGGATCGCTATTTCAGAAAAACACAGAATCGTAGGTTGAGAGGTGGCTCGCCTGGATAATTGAACGCCGCGTATTCGGGGGGCGGCGGCGATGAATTTGAATCAATGAAGTCTGCTGGAATCGCAATATCGGCGACTGCTAAATAAAACGGTGTGTTTTTGAGTTCGGCCTGCCCGTTACGACCATCGTAGTTGTAGTCAACGATCGAGCCGCAGTCGGAAGTTACAGCCGACGCGCACGCGTTCGCACGATCAGTAAGTGCCGGTGGGCAGTGATCGCAATCATGATCGGGCGCATGACTCGCATGATCAGCGTGCATCGACTGCGCTGACGCAACTACGGGCTCGGGCGTCGATTCCATGGCCATTACGCAAGGCTGTACCGCCAGGTTCAACCAGGCAACCACGAACATGCCGAGGAGGAATCGTCTCCGGCTCGCGTCTTGCGCTCGTTTAAAGGCCAGGCTTCTCAAAGCTATGATCTTCCCGTTCAGAATCGCAATTTGACATTAACCATACTAAAGGTAGCTGGCAACTGTGTTTGTTACCTATTTCACAGACCGATGAATTGCGCTGATCGCGTTGTTTGTCTCGGTGTTCGAAATACACCCCTCTATCTTATTGTTTTATAAAGCATTAGATCGGGTGTGACCAAACGCTCGCTCTGCGGTATTCTGATACAGACCTTTCGCCAAGAGGAGGTAACAATCTATGGCTTATTCTACTGCTGACATCCGCAACGTGTGCCTCGTTGGACCCGGCCATGCCGGCAAAACTCAGCTCGCCGAGGCGCTCCTTGCTGCCGGCGGTGTCATATCCCAACCGGGTACCGTCGAGAAAGGAGACACGGTCTCTGATTTCAGTCCAAACGAAAAGGAGTTCGGGCATTCCCTCTATCCTTCGGTCTGCCATCTCGCCCACGCAGGCATACATGTGAACCTTGTCGACACCCCGGGATACCGGGATTTTTTTGGCCGCGCGGTTGCCGTACTGCCTGCCGTCGAGACGGCGGCAATCGTTATTGATGCGGAAAACGGCATCCAGACGGTGACGAGCAGGATGATGGACGCTGCGAAGGAGCAGCGACTCTGTCGAATGATAATTGTCAACAAGATCGATGTCGAAGGCGTCGATCTTGGTGGGCTCGTCGACGACATTCGGGCGACCTATGGCTCGGAGTGTTTGCCAATCAATCTGCCTTCTGCCGACGGCAGCGCGGTCGTTGATTGTTTTTTTGATCCGAACGGTGCCGAGACCGCCTTCAGCGACGTCGAAACAACACATACTCAGATCGTTGACCAGGTGGTGGAGGTCGACGACGAATTGATGGAGCTTTATCTCGAACAAGGCGATGAGCTATCGCCCGAGCACTTACACGCGCCGTTTGATAAAGCACTCAGGGAAGGTCATCTCGTGCCGATCTGTTTCGTGTCGGCGACTACAGGGGTCGGAGTCAAACAGCTGCTAAACATCTTCGAACGCCTGATGCCGAATCCGACCGAGGGAAACCCGCCAGTGTTCTATAAAGGCGAAGGTGACGACGCCAAGGAAGTGGCAGTCACGGCGGATCCGGACGATCATGTCGTCGCTCACGTGGTGTTGGTCAACATCGATCCTTTCAAAGGCAAACTAGCGGTCTTTCGCATTCATCAGGGCTCGATTCGAACTGGCAACCAGCTGTTCGTCGGCGACGCGCGAAAACCCATCAAGGTTACTCAGCTTCTAAAGATCAACGGTGGCGATCACAGCAAAGTGGACGTCGGCGTGCCCGGCGACATTTGTGCGATTCCGCGGGTCGACGAAGCCCATTATGATGCAGTCCTCCATGATTCGCATGACCAAGATAACTTTCATCTGAAGCACAAACGTTTGCCGCGACCCATGTACGGCCTCGCAATCAGGGCGGCGAATGACGCCGATGCGCAGAAAACCTCGGACGCGCTTCACTCGGCGGAGGCGGAGGATCCATCCCTCAAACTGGATCATGTTGCCTCATTGAACGAAGTCGTGCTTCGCGGCCTGGGTGAGATGCATCTGCGCACAGTTCTTGACGCGATCACGGAACGGTACGGCTTGCAGGTAAATACCTCCCTGCCCTCCATTGCCTACCGCGAGACGATCACGGCACCGGCAGAGGGCCATCACAGACACAAGAAACAAACCGGCGGTGCAGGTCAGTTTGGTGAGGTGTATTTGCGAGTAGAACCGCTGCCACCGGGCACAGGGTTCGAGTTCGCCAACAAGGTGGTCGGCGGCTCGATTCCGTCTCAGTACATTCCTGCGGTCGAAACCGGTGTTCGTCAGGTGATGAGCAATGGTGCGATCTCCGGACATGAAATGCAGGATGTCAAAGTGACTGTGTACGACGGCAAGTATCATGCAGTAGATTCCAAGGAAATCGCCTTCGTACAGGCCGGAAAGAAGGCCTTCCTCGATGCAGTTAACGAGGCCAAGCCGATTGTCATGGAGCCGATCGTCGACGTAACTTTCACCGTGCCGAGCGATTGCATGGGCGGCGTCACAGGCGATCTTGCCGGAATGCGAGGCATGGTCCGCGGCACCAACAATCTGCCTAACAATTGCATGGAAATAGCAGGCCAGGCGCCGCTCAAGGAACTGCAGTCATATCATTCGAGACTGAAATCTCTTTCCGCCGGCGAAGGCAGCTTCACGATGGATTTCAGCCACTATGCGCCGGTGACACCACAGGTGCACCAGGAGCTGGTTAGTGAGTTCCGACATGATGGAGCGGATTAGGGAATCGCAATACGCCCTGCTGGTATTGGCATTTGATCGGTAGCTCGATACGTCTGCGCGAGACGTAATAAAAGATGGCCGGTGCCGGTCATGTGTCATGTATGAAACATGTACGTATAACGCACAAGGATTCCGGCACGCTGCTGGCTGACGGCCCTATCGGATGGGGAATTACGCCATTCGAGGGCAATTTATACATCGGTCGAAAGTATCTGAAAACGGATGGCTTTCGCGTCAACTACCTGCCAGGCCTGTGCATCTACAAGTTTCTCTATGTCTGGATGGACCTGGTCATCGATCAGGACAAGCGGATACGCAATCTCGGTTGGATATACTGGCTTCCAAACCCTCTATTTCCATTCATTTGGTTTCGCGTGGCAGTGCCGAGAGTGCATCCGGAGATCGAAGTTGAAGAGTATTGATCGATGCATTGTTACCGGCATAACGGCCAACACGCTGTTGCCGTTTGCAGAAACTGTGGTAAGGCCGTATGCCGTCATCGCAGTGAAGATACGGGGCAGGGAATTGCGTGTTGTTCTGCTTACGCGGAGGAAGTGCAGGAAAATTACCAGCTGAAGAATCGGCTCAAGCAAAGCCTCGGAATCGGGTCGACGGTGCCAATTCCTGCGTCAGCATTCATGTACTCATTTTTCGGTTTGATATTTTTAGCCGCTGGGCTATTCCTTTCGTACAGTCGGCCGGGAGTCGCTTATCTTACGCTCGCGATGTCTGCAGTGTTTTTTGCTATGGCGGCGGTAAGCTATAAGCGGTTTCGCGACACTGGCCTAAATGCCAGGTCGGTGTGATTGATGCTTTGCGCGGGACTGGCTGACAACAATCGACGCGTTTTCTGGCCTTGCAAGCCGTATCTAAGCGGGCCCGACCACTCATTATGAATTGGTTCAAGCGAAAAACGACGGACTTGCTGGTGCGATACCTGACGGGAAAAGTGCGGAATTACGAACCCTTCGCCGTAAGCACTCCCGAATCTCTGGAATCGGTGCTACGTCTGGCGGACGTCATTCTGGTTGAGGGTAATCAACGATTTAGTACGGCCGTAAAGTATTTAACTCAATCAACCTGGTCCCATGCTGCGATATACGTCGGGCCTGCCGAAAGCCTGAATAATCTAACCCCGGGGACGCCGACCCTCATCGAGGCGGATCTCGAAAACGGCGTCGTCGCCGTCCCGCTGTCCAAATACGCAGAATTCAATACTCGAATTTGCCGGCCAAGTGGGCTGGACGTCGACAGTCGAGAAAAAATTGCTCAATTCATGATTCAAAGCATTGGAATGAGCTACGACTTGAAGAACATCCTTGACCTGGCGCGATATCTGATTCCGACGCCTCCCGTCCCGAACCGGTGGCGCCGTAGTATGTTGGCATTAGGCAGCGGTGATCCAACGCGTGTCATTTGTTCGACACGAATAGCACAAGCATTTCAATCTGCCGGTTTTCCGATACTGCCACGAGTGGAACTACTCAAAGAGCGGGAGTGTGAGACATGCCGGGAAACGGTACGGGAGATCTTGCATATTCGCCATCACAGCCTGTTTACGCCGCGTGATTTTGATGTGTCGCCCTATTTCGAAATTGTCAAACCGACTATCGAACGCGGCTTTGATCATAGACAACTCAACTGGAGCGACAGAGCCGCAAATTCAGCGCTGTAGGTTGCCCGCTGAAGCTGACGCGGATCGTACGAGACTCAATTCGCTGTATATATATCGGTATCGGGGTGAAACGCATACCACGCGAACCAGAAAACGAGCAAACTTGCCAGTTCATCACCATTAGCATCCACGATCCGGGCCGTTTGATTCTTGTGATCATAGATGACTTCGAAACTGCGGCCCTGAAACTCATCGACAAAATTCTCGGGGCCTTTCTCGAGCTCATCGAACGGATATGCCTTGAATTCGCCGTCTATCTCCAGCCCCAGCACCGTTGCCTTGCGTCGGTACCGTGAGTTTTCCTCTGCCACCGGAAAGTACAGCCCGCCGTCCCGATTATAGTTGCCGTAGGGGCTTACCTTGTAATTGCGTCGAAACCCGGTGTCCGTCGACAACACCTGCGTCGTCGGATGACGTGCCTGCCAGTCACGCCATGTCGTATGAGAGAGCGGGATTGCATCGAGTTCCGTGCCCTTCATTCGCCCCGTGACAGCCGTCTTCTTAATTTGTGACCACAGCGACATGGATTGCCGGTCGTAGAGCAGCACATCGCTGTTATATAAGAGGCCGGAGACACCGAATTCGAGTTGCCTGCCGTTGACCGTTGAGGAAAAAGCCATCCCACTACCGCATAATGGGCAATAGGTAATGACGATCCCCACGCCACCGATCGAATCATTTACGATCTCATGATAGTTGAGAATGCGGACGGGATAGGCGCGTGCGATACCGTTGATGTGTATACCTAAAACACGGTCTTTTGCGCTCAGAAACCTTGTTTTGCCGGCATTCACGAACTCAGGATTGTCCAGCGAGGGAATTCCGTCCCGTCCGGGTCCACCGCTCAGTATCTCATCAGGCGGCACCAGGGCACCGGTTAGCACAAAACCGTTCCTGGACTCGGCCGCGACGGTCTGGGCCGCAAAGAGCAGACCCGACGCGGCTATTATGCCCAGGTACCTGACAGGGAAAAGAATTCTGAATTGGGTCATACCGTTACAATCAGTCAGTGACAAAAACTTCCGTATTGGCTACGTTCTGCTTACACATGGTTCACCGACGAGCGCCAGGAAAGCATAGGCTTTCGTGTACAGAAAGTAACTGGCGCCCGCCAGCGAGTTCGCTCACATCCGGTTGTCATTTGCTGTTCAGACTGGCAACCAGTCCAATGTCTGTTTTCTACCTCCTTAGTTGCATATCGCACGAAAAAGGTTACAAGTTCGGGTCCAACCGATACGTAAATCACCCTGGCGACACTTGCAGCAGTTTATCAACGCCGTTTACGTCAATCACATCAAGCAAATTTCTTGCGGCGTTTGTGTAAGCCAGCTTCTTGCCGCGTGCATCAGACCATATCGACCACTCGATTAACAATGCCAGGCCCGCGGTGCTGGCACAATCAGCTTCGCCGAGGTCAACGGTGATATTTTCATAGTTTTCGAATTCCTTCTGACCCGCGAATAGAATTTCGCCAATGCTCGGCAAGTCCAGTCGGCCACGTAGAACGAATGTTCCTTGTCCCAGATCAATTAAACTGGCACTCATCGCCGCAAGAACCTGTCTTGCGGAAGTTTGTGACGCGCATTGATTTGCATATATCTGTGCATGTTTCGCCGGTCGGCAGTTACAAGACAACTCTGCGCAGTAACATCCTGGGTCATTCGGCAGTTCCATTCAACATGTACTTGCCGATTAGATTCTCAAGCAGTACTGCCGATTGAGTAAGTTCGATCTCATCCCGATCCTGCAATACTTCCTCGTCACCACCAGGGCTTAGCTCAATGTACTTTCCTCCGAGAAGCCCTTTGCTGGCGATGCTGGCGTAAGTGTCAATGGGTAAATTACCAAAGTTCGAGTCGATTCGAAGCTCGACAACAGCGCGAAATTCAACCGGGTCCGCTGTAATCTTCGAAACGCGTCCAATAGTCACTCCCGCAAGTGACACAGGCGCCCGAAGTTTCAGGTCACCGATATGATCGAAGCGGGCCTGCAAGGTGTATGCGCCACCGGGATTGACCTGGCCCAGACCCAGAGTCTGCATCACCAGAAAGAGTACAGAACCAAGGCCGAGCAGAATGAAAAAGCCGACACTAATATCGATTGCACGAGCTGAATTCATATTCGTCTATACCTTTGGCAGAGTGAGTCCCGTCAGTATGAAATCAAGAAGCAGGATCCATACGGACGTGATAACGACGGTACGTGTCGCCGCCCTGCTCACACCAGCGGCATTTGGCGGGGCGTTATAACCTTCAAAAACACCCATGAGACTGGCTGAAATGCCGAAAATAAAACTCTTGAACAAGCCGATGCCAACATCGGCATGCATATCGACACGCTCGTTAATCTGTGACCAGAACGCGCCGACGTCCACGCCGAGCACATGAACACCGACAAGATAGGCACCAAGCACACCCATGGCGCTGAATATGGCTGCGAGCAAAGGCACAGAAATTACGCCGGCGACAAATCGCGGCACGACAACTCTTTGGATCGGATCCACCGCCATCAGCTCCAGCGCCGAGATTTGGTCCGTTGCGCGCATGAGGCCGACTTCTGAAGCGACGGCGCTTCCAGCTCGCCCAGCAAAGAGCAATGCCGCCACGACCGGACCGAGCTCGCGTACCAGCGCCTCCGACGTGAAAGCACCCAGGGACTCGGTCGATCCGAACTCCGCCAGCGTGTTATACGATTGCAACGCCAACACCATGCCGACGAACAAACCGCCGAACATGATAAGAACGAGTGATAGTGCGCCAAGCGAGTATATCTGCTCGGATATCAGTCGCGGTCGGAGTATGGCCTTCGGCAGATAGGGTAGCAGTCGAAAAGAAAACATCTGGAAACCGCCAAACGTAGCAGCAAACTGGCTGAAACTTAGCCAAAAATCACGCAGCGCCGCGTTCATGCGCCAGCCATGGCCCGCAATTGAGCCGAATAATCCGCCCCGGGATAGTGAAACGGTACCGGACCATCCGCCAGTCCCCGCACAAATTGCTGCACAATCTCAGACTTGTCTTTGTGCAAATCCTGCGGCGTGCCATGGGCAACGACTTTTCCCCCTGATAACAGATAGCTCAGATCAGCGAGTATTTCTGTTTCCGCGACATCGTGGGTTACTACTATGCTCGTAATACCCAGAGCATCGTTCGTCTGTCGTATTAAACGTACGATTACACCCTTTGAAATCGGATCCAGACCGACAAAAGGTTCATCGTATATAATCAGCGTCGGGTCCATAACCAGCGCACGTGCCAACGCGACGCGACGCACCATCCCACCCGATAGTTGGGCCGGCATATGCTGCCACGCGGCGCGCAACCCAACGGAGTGAAGTTTCATCAGGACGATTTGTCGAATCAGTTGCTCCGGAAGCTTGGTATGTTCACGAAGTGGAAACGCCACGTTTTCGAATACGTTCAAGTTAGTGAGCAACGCACCGTGCTGGAATAACACACCCATCTGCCGTCTTGTTTGATACAGGCGGCGTCGCGAACAAGGGCAGACTACCCGGCCATCGAACAGAACGACCCCTTCATCCGGCAGCAGCTGCCCCGTGATCAGATTGAGCAGCGTTGTCTTGCCGGTGCCGCTGGGACCCATTACCGCAGTGACCTTGCCGCGAGGGACGTCCAGACTCAGGCCGTTGAATACCGCCCGTTCGTTGCGACTGTAATGGACATCCTGTACCTCAACCAGGTTTGCGGCCGAATTGTCAGCTAGCATCTTCACGTCCACTTGTGCACAGGCTGCGGACTTATGCGGATCCACCACTCTGTGTTTGTGCGAGAACGCCACCGGAGTCCAGTCTGCCGAATGCGAAGCCGAGTACTGCACCGTATATCGCGTGCAACATCAGCGTCATAAGCGGTGCCATCATACCCATATTGAGCGCGAACACTCCGGCTCCGGCCATCGGCATGACGATCAGCATCATCATGATCCAGGCGGCGATACCAAAGCTGATGCCTTTCGCGATATTGGAACTACCCGGCAGGAAATTCAGGGTTGCTCCAAATGCCAGGCCCCAGACGATTGTTCCGATTGCCAAATGGATCACCCACCCAACCACGGGTGCGGCACCAGCCATCGAGCTGAGCATTGCAATAACATTCAGCCCCGGCATCAGGCCCATCATGCCTTTTGCGACCATAATCATCGACAACACCACTGTTGCCGCCAGTCCTGCAATGATTCCCTTGCTTATGTTGGTCATTTTCTGTTCTCCATTAGATATCTATTGATCTGCGACCGGGCCACTCAGGCACGGGGACACCGCCGTTAATTGGCCGGTACCTATGTAGTTGCGACAAGGAACAGAAAGGTTACAGATAGCCTGGCGAGCCTACCGTGGACCCTGTACATCTACAGATGCATAGCTCGTGTACGCGCGTTGAAAATGAACTTTCAGTGAGTCAGGGCAGTCACAGTTGTTCCGGAGGTATGTGAATGGTAACGGCGCCCAGTGCTGTCAACGACGCTTGTGGATCTGAACTCGCTGGAACCGCGGATTCGCAGCGCGCAATCAACAATGAGGCCGAATTGCTGGAGTGTCTCCGAGCGGGCGACGAAAGCTGCTATGAAGTGCTTGTGCGTCGCCTAGGGCCAAAAGTCCTTGCAACCGCGAAACGTTACCTGCGATCCGAGGCTGATGCGGCTGACTGTTTTCAGGACACGTTTCTGGCGGTATTCGAGAGCATCAATAAATTCGAACAGCGTTCTTCACTCAGCACGTGGATACGGGGCATAACCATAAACCAATGCCTGATGAGAATCAGAAAGCAGGCACGTCGGCAAGAGCAGTCAATCGAACACATGCTGCCCATATTTGATGAGCATGGCGATCGAATTGAAGCAGCCAGCCCCCGGCAAACTTCTGAAATAAGCAGATCGCTCGATACTCAACAAATGAGAGGCATCGTGCGAGAAATGATCGGCAGGCTACCCGATGACTACAGGCTCGTACTGCTGCTCCGAGATATCGACGGCTATACGACCAAGGAGACGGCGGCTATACTCGGCATCAATATCAATGCTGTCAAAACTCGACTACACCGGGCGCGTTCGGCGCTCAAATACCTATTGGAGCCGGCACTGGAGCATGCAATCTAACATGTTGACCTGCAAAGAATTCGACGCGTTCATGATTGACTACCTGGACGGCGACCTGCCCGTCTGGCAGAAGTTCATGTGCTGGTTACACGTTAAAGCGTGTAGGGAGTGCGCTTACTTCATTCAACAATATCGCCGCACCATCGCGCTCGGACAAGATGCGTTCGACTCTCCGGATGACGCGGTGCCAGTCTCGGTACCGGAAGACCTTATAGAAGCCGCGATAGCTCATCGCAAAGCAAAAAACTAATAGCAACCAGCTGGCTGGCGCAGACCGGCCCAAGCCTCATTGGCCCTTCAATCCTGCGGTAAGAATTGCTCACCAGCACGACCCCGTGTCTTTCATTGCTTTGACTGATTAACGACCGCCGGCGACGCGCAGCCCGATCGGTAACCTTCTTGCAACGTTCGGCAACTATGTGAGAGCGGAGCACAAGTGCGCGTGGCGTCCAGCGTCACTAAATCGTTCAATTTTCCAACAATGACAATGTTTCGCCTGATACGGAACGAAGGGACCAAATATGCCCACGAATAAGTTTGTCTTGAGAGGCGCTCTCATTTTACCGC
>Ga0255053_10000804_pt1 | contig 17212 bp, 18 predicted proteins | sample JV7_2_22_MG_FD_188635 | JGI IMG/M metagenome (GOLD analysis project Ga0255053, IMG submission 188635) | Seawater microbial communities from Jervis Inlet, British Columbia, Canada - JV7_2_22 | ecosystem: Environmental > Aquatic > Marine > Inlet | place: Canada: British Columbia | collected...
CGAGGTCGGTGACCATTGCCCACGAGATCGGAATCAAGTCTCCTTCGACTCGCAGCAGAGGAGTCTGATAACGATCCGACGTCGGGCTGTCCGGGTTGTAGAGCTTCTTGGCGATGGAACCACCGCGCACGCTGTGGGTACCACCGATGTTCACCGCGCCGGTATCGGCGTCGGGGATCACGATCACGTTGTGCGGTTCGCCGTTCCGGAGGATCACGTTGTGCATGTTCTCCGATGGCCATCTGCCCGACAGCAACGGAGTCGGGAAGTCCTCGCCGAGTGCGTTCTCGCTTGCCGCGGGCCCACCGTCGCGACCAACCGGCCACGTATACGCCTTGTACGCGCAGGCAACGGGGCAGTATTCGCAGGCGGTAATGCTGACTTCTGCGTCAGGCGGGGGGAGCGGGACACTTGCCGGCGGTGTGAATGTCATCAGTTGATCTCCACTAGCTGACCGCCTTGAAGGGTGTCTGCGTAGCCATAGACGAGACGAAGCACCCCGGTCGCATAGATGTCTTCTCCCTCGACTGTGAGCACCACCTGAGGCAGGTTCTGCGTCGCCTGGCCCAGTGTGACCATGCCGTTGTTGGCGAGGTCGAATGTCGAGAAGTGACACGGACAGGGTCCCAGGGCGTTGTACTCGGGTTGGTACTCGCTGACGATGCAACCCATGTGGGTGCATCGGGACGAGTAGGCCACGATGTCTTCGTCCGGTCCTACCCCGCCGGCTACCGGCTGGTCGAGCTTGACCATCACGTTCGACTGACCCACCAGGGGGTAGTCGAAGCTGAAGGGGGCCGTCGTGCTCAAATCCGACAGTGTGGCGACCCTGACCTTCGGGAAGAGGGTGACAACTGCAGCGGAAGCGGGAGCGGGAGCGGGAGTGGTAGGCGGGCTTGTACCCGGCGCTGTGGTTCCATCCGGAGCCTGTACGGCGGTATCGGTCCCGATCCTCGAGAGCGGGATGATCACGCCGACGGCGACCACCGCGCCGGCTGCGGTCCCTACCAGTAGGAACTCGCGACGGGTTAGCTCAGCCACAAAACAATCCTCTCGTCGTCTGGCATCAATCCTGTTTAGCCGGGCTTAGAGTAGATAGGGACCTTCGACCTACCTGGCAGGGCCAACAGCCTGTGCCCTGACCGTCGACTTGGGGTTTACTGACACGATGACGGCCGACAACCAAACAGAAACCGCAGGCACCGGTCGGGAGTTCGGTCGTGGCTACTACGCCTTCTTCGGGATCCTCGCCGGTTTCTTCGTAACGGCCGTGGTGGCCCTAACGGTCGTCGTCGGATACTCCACGTTTCAGAGTGACTCAGCCGACGCCTCGCCGGCTGCAACGCCAGACACGACGGTCGCAAACGGAGGGGCCGTCACCGGCGACCCCGCCGTCGGTGAGACGATATTCAGCTCGACCTGCACCGCCTGCCACGGCGCCGGTGCCGTGGGGGTCGACAATCTGGGCCCTCCACTGATCGACAACGTCTTCATCCAAAGTCTCAGTGACGACGAGATGCTCGTATTCCTCAACGAGGGGCGCCCTCCCGATCATCCGGACAACACCACCGGGATCGCCATGCCACCAAAAGGTGGAAACGCCTCGCTTAACGACGAGGATCTCAACGACATCATCGCCTACTTGAGAAGCTTGCAGTGAATCGACCTGGCCGATAGGTCAGACCAGGCGATAGCCCTTGATCGGCTCGCGACCGGCCGGTCGGGGACTAGCGACCGCCCGTCTTCGCGATCACGACATCACATGAAGCGTGTTCGAGGGCGCGCAGACTGGTCGAGCCCAAGAACGTGGAAGCCAGCCGACCCCGGCCTCGCGTGCCCAACACCAGTAGATCGGCATCCACCTTCCCGCAGTACTCGACAAGGGCATCGGCCGGATAGCCCTCGAGATCGACCCGTCTGATTGGGCCGTCGTAATCCAACAGCGGGGCCGCCGTCTCCCACACTTCCTGGTGTCGAGCCTCAGCCAGGTCAGCGGTGTTTACGGTCACTTCACCTGGAAGGAGGAGCACAGCGGGCGTGATGTCCACGACATGGACCACGTGCACTTCTGCCTCCCGCAACAAAGCCTCCTGGATTGCGCGTCGCAGGGCGAGGTCACTCTGCTCGCTTCCGTCGTAGCCCACCACGACCACATAGTTGCCTTCTTGACTCAAGGACAATCACCTCTTCGCAGCCGGCTGACGCTCCAGGTCGGTACGCGCCGCTGCTCAGTTTCGCATAGTGCCAAGCCGTCTCTGCAAGAAGCGTCTCTCGACGTCGTTGTCAACAATTGACAGGGCGGTCTCGAGGGCAGCAATAGCTCCACTCCGATCGCCGGTCCTCTCCAACATCTCGGCGCGGGCCGTGTGGTAGGAGTGATAGGAGGACAGCTCATCAGAGAGCTCACCCAGTGCATCGATTCCGGCCTCGGGGCCGTCGGCGAACCCGACTGCAACCGCACGGTTGAGCCGGACAACAGGAGAAGGGTGAATGAGGGCAAGTTCATCGAACAATCGCCTGATCTCGTTCCAATCTGTCGCATCAGGGCGTGGGGCCGAGGCGTGCTGGGCGGCAATCGCCGCCTGGTACTGATAGGGCCCGGGGCGACCCATCATCAGGACACTGCCAACCCCGGCCAACCCGGCATCGATCATGGTCTGATCCCACAGCCCACGATCCTGGTCGGCGAGAAGCACGAGCTCGGCCTCGCTGTCCACCCGGGCCTCCCGACGACTGTGCTGCAACAGCATCAGCGAATAGAGGCCCAGCGCCTCCGGCTCGTCTGGCATGAGGTCGACGAGCAGCCGTCCCAACTCGATGGCAGATTCGGCCAGGTCGTTTCGAAGCAGCCGATCGCCCGAGGAAGAGAAGTAGCCCTCGTTGAAGATGAGATAGACAACGGCCAATACGGCCGAGACCCTGTCTACCAGTTCATAGTCGGGTGGGACACGAAACGGGATCCCGGCGTCGCGAATCTTCGCCTTGGCCCTCACCAGGCGTTGAGCCATTGTCGGCTCGGAGACCAGAAAGGCATCGGCTATCTCCTTGGTGGTGAGCCCGCCCAAAGTCCGCAACGTGAGAGCCACCTGCCGCTCAATCGACAGCGATGGATGACAACAGGCAAAAACCATCTGCAAGCGGTCGTCGGAGATGGGACTGTCGATCATTTCCGGGTAGGGACGCTCGGCCTCGACCCGCTGGAGACCGGCGAGGATTTCCTGCTTCCGGACGAGATTCCTCTGTCTCCGGATCCGATCGATTGCTCTCCGCCTTGCGACGGTCGTGATCCATCCTGGAGGGTTGTCGGGAACACCGCGCTCGGGCCAGACCCGAAGCGCCTCGATGAAGGCGTCCTGAATCGCCTCCTCGGCCAGGTCGATATCACGCACCTGTTTCGAGACCGAGGCCAGGACAAGCGAGTAGGACTCGCGGAAAGCGAGGTCGACAACATCCCTGTAGTCAGTCGTTTCGGGCATCAGAGCGTGATTTGACCTGCAATGTCTACCTCCTCTATCCGTCCTTGACCTGTCGAACGAAGGTGGCTGCAGTCGACATCCCAGATTCCTTGCGCCCGGCGGTGCACCGGTGGCTAGATTCTCCGTAGAAGACCGAGTGGAGGTTTATGGGTTGTTTGCTGCTGATTCTGATCGGGGTAAGTCCCCGAATTGGCATTGTGGTGATTTGGCTTTTCGGTGACCTCGTCGAACGAGCATTCAACGATGGCGTGATCATCCCGATTCTGGGAATCATCTTCCTGCCGTGGACCACAGCCTTTTACGTGCTCGGCTACGCAATTGGCGATGGTGCGGCACCGTGGGGGATCCTGGGGATCTTCATCGGTCTGTTCATGGACATTGCGCTCCATGCCGGCACCGCCGTCAAGGCCCGACGATAACGGCCCAACAATTCGTGGTTGTTGCGGAAGCAGAACGACCAGATCTACGTTGACGTCGGCGTGGAGTCAGATCAACTTTCCCTCATATACGTAGGCGACCCGATGTGCTCGTGGTGTTGGGGATTCGCGCCTGAGATCGAGTCGCTCAGCAACGAGCACCCTGTCGAGGTTGTCGTCGGGGGTCTTCGCCCTGGCCCTGCAGCGCAAGAGTTGGAGGATCGGCTGGCCTCGTTCCTGAGCAGCCATTGGGTTGAGATCGCGGAGAAGACCGGCCAGCCCTTCGATACGGCCTTCCTCGACCGTCGTGACGGCTGGGTCTACGACACCGAGCCGGCTGCTATTGCCGTCACCGTCATGCGTGAGCTCAGCGAGTCCGACACTCTCGGCTACTTCACGACTGTCCAGCGTGGGTTCTACGCCGAAGGAAAAAACGTCACCGACTTCGAGGTCCTTGCCGACCTGTCCGAGTCGTTCGACGTCGACCGGGACGACTTTCGGGATCGATTGGAGAGCCAAGAGGCCAAGAAGGCAGCCTGGGACGACTTCTCCCGATCTCGGAGTTGGGGTATCGGTGGGTTCCCGGCACTGATCGCCGCGCTGCCTGATGATCAACTTGCCTTACTCGCCAGGGGATGGACCCCCGCAGACCTCATTCGCACCCGTATCGGCTCGCTTCAGTGAAAAGTCCCTATATCCCGGAGCCGGTGATCCATCCCGATGCTGTCATCGCACCGGGCGCTCAAATCCATGGCCAGGTCGAAATCGGAGCCGAGGCCTTCGTGCTGTTCGGTGTTGTGATCCGGGCGGAAACCGCGGGCGTCGTGATCGGGGCAGAGACCAACATCCAGGACAACTCTGTTCTCCACGACGACGAAGGTGCCCCGTGTCGGGTGGGAGATCGTGTGACGATCGGCCACGCTGCAGTGGTTCACGGCTGCACTGTCGGCAACGGCTGCCTCATAGGCATCGGCGCCAAGGCGCTTTCGAACTCAGTTGTTGGACACGGTGCCTGGCTGGCCGCCGGGTCGGTGCTGGCGGAAGGCAAGGAGATTCCGCCGTGGACACTGGGATTGGGCATACCTGCCAAACCCGTCCGGGATCTGACCGACGACGAGATCAGGCGAGCCAACGAAGGTGTCGACCACTATCTCGAGCTCGCCGACGCCTATCGGCAGATCTTCAGGAGCCGGGCCTGACCGATAGGTGGGGATCGGGCACCTACTATGGCCGCGTGCCCGAGGAGGCCTTCATCCCGTCCACCAAAGGGCCCCGCGAAGCGTGCGGGGTCTTTGCCGCGTATACGCCCGATGAAAGTGCCGCAAACATCATCTACTTCGGCCTCTTCGCTCTCCAGCACCGCGGCCAGGAGTCGGCCGGCATCGCGACATCCGATGGCCGGACGGTCACCGTGTTCAAGGACCTGGGCCTAGTCGCACAAGTATTCGACGAATCTTCCCTGGCGGGTCTCGACGGGCACCTGGGGATCGGGCATGCCCGTTACTCGACAACGGGCTCCAACAACTGGGCAAACGCTCAACCGGCTCATCGTCAGATTGGCAACACCAGCGTCGGGCTCGGCCACAACGGCAACCTGACCAACACAAGGGAACTGGCCGAGGCGCTCGGGGTCTCCCAAGCCACCACCGATTCGGACCTGATGGCCGAGGGGATAGCCAGAGAAGTCGATGATGGGCGATCCGACTCACGCGGGCTCGAGATGGCGATCATGAAAGTGGCCCCCTCGTGGAAAGGGGCCTTCTCTCTGGTGGTCATGGATCAGGGTCGAATCGTCGGGCTCCGGGATCCCAACGGGTTCAGGCCGCTGTGCATCGGGTCTCTTCCGAATGGCGGCTGGGTGATGTCCTCCGAAAGCGCTGCGCTCGATCTGGTCGGGGCTCGTTTTGTGAGGGAGGTCGCCGCCGGCGAAATGGTCGTGGCCGACGCTTCAGGACTCCATTCCTACCGACCGTTCGAAGAAGCAACGCCAGGCCTTTGTCTGTTCGAGTTTGTCTATTTCGCAAGGCCGGACAGCCAGATGTACGGCAAAAGCATCCATGCCGCCCGACATGAGATGGGCCGCACTCTCTCCCACGAGCATCCCATAGATGCCGATGTGATCGTGCCCGTTCCTGAGTCAGGCATCCCCGCAGCACAGGGCTTTGCGGAAGCGAGCGGGATTCCGTATGCCGACGGGCTCGTCAAGAATCGCTACGTCGGTCGAACCTTCATCGAGCCAACCCAGATGCTGAGAGACCAGGGCATCCGACTGAAACTGAATCCGATCCCGGAGACTCTCAAGGGCAAGAGCGTGGTCTTGGTGGACGACTCCATCATCAGAGGATCGACAACCCGTCAGCTCGTTCAGATGGTGCGCGAGGCAGGGGCGAAGAAGGTCCACCTTCGAGTGTCCTCTCCTCCGTATCGCTGGCCCTGCTTCTACGGAATGGACACGGCCGACCGTTCAACACTGATCGCGGCCAACATGGAAATCGAGGAGATCCGTGAGCATCTCGGCGCCGATTCGCTGGGATACCTCTCCCTCGACGGTCTACTCGAGGCGACTGGTGTTGCCGACGCCGGATTCTGCACGGCCTGTCTTTCCGGCGACTACCCGACTTCGATCCCGGATGTCACTGATAAACACCAGTTGGAGCGATCTTGACGTGACCTCATACCGGGATTCCGGTGTCGACGTGGCAGGCGCCGAAGAACATGTCGCCCGGATAGCGGAAGACGTCACGTCGACCTGGTCCGACAACGTCGTAGGGACGTTCGGCGGTTTCGCCGCCGGCATCGAGATCCCCGACGGGTACACCACCCCGGTGCTGATGATGTCGACCGATGGTGTTGGAACAAAGCTGGACCTGGCAAAGCGCACTGATGCATGGGATGGCGTTGGATTCGACCTCGTCGCGATGTGCGTGGACGATCTGGCCACGGTGGGCGCTTCACCGCTCGGGTTTGTCGACTACATGGCAGTCGGCGCCCTCAACCCGGACCGGGACGCACGAATCGTCCGCTCCGTTGCTCGGGCCTGCGTTGCCGCGGGTTGCGCCCTGCTGGGAGGCGAGACCGCCGAGCACCCCGGGGTGATGGATCATGATGCCGTCGACCTCGCCGGCGCGGTCATGGGGGTGGTCGAGAAAGGAGCACACCTGGGGCCCCATAGGGTAAAAGTGGGCGACGCAATCGTGGGGCTGCGGTCGCCGAACCTTCGCTCGAACGGCTTCTCGCTGGTCCGCACCGTGCTCGACAGCCAGATCGATCATCATGCCGATGCACTTCTCGAGCCCTCAGTGATCTATTCCCCCGCCGTCCTGGACTCGATCGCCACCGGATCGGTGCATGCCGCCGCCCACATCACAGGTGGAGGACTTGCCGGAAATCTGACTCGCTCTCTCCCCGATGGCCTGGGAGCAACCATCGACAGTTCCTCGTGGTCGGTCCCCAACGTCTTCGGGGTGATCTCATCTCATGGAGTCAACAAGGAGGACATGTACTCCACCTTCAACATGGGAATCGGGTTCTGTCTCCTCGTCGACGCCGGGGGCGCTGCAGAGGTCATGGCCGAAGTCTCGGCACATGCTCCGACCCTGATCGGCTTGGTGAGTGAAGACGACGGAGTGACGATCGAGGGGATTGGTTAGTTGGCGTTGATCACGCGAACTTGATCGATCTCAGCAAGTAGCGAGTCTTTTTCTTCCTGATCCAGGAAGGAGGAATTGATGGAGTTCGCCGCCAGATCGGCCATCACGCTCTCATTGAAATGTTCTGTCTCGGCAAGAGCGAGATAGTTCGAAACGATATATCCGCCGAAATAGGCAGGGTCGTCCGAATTGACACTGACATTGAGACCGGCCTGGATCATGTCGCGCAACGGGTGCTCTGAGATGTGTCTCACCACCCGCAATTCAACGTTCGAAAGCGGGCAGACGGTGAGGGGGACCTGGTCCATTCGTAGACGCTCCATCAGGGAGTCGTCCTCGAGACTTCTAACGCCGTGGTCGATTCGCTCGGCACCAAGGACATCGAGGGCACCCACGACATACTCAGGTGGGCCTTCCTCACCGGCGTGGGCGACCGTGCGCAACCCAAGAGCCCTGGCGGCGTCGAAGGCATCCACGAACAGCTCCGGTGGCCGACCGAGCTCCGAGGAGTCGAGACCGACTGCGATGACCCCTTCGAGATGACCCTCCGCCTGCCGAAGCGTCTCAACCGCTTCTTCTCCTGAGAGATGGCGAAGGAAGCAGAGGATGAGGTCGGACGAGATCCCGCTGCGACGCTGACCATCTGCCATTGCTTCCCGAAGGCCCTCCATAAATATCCCGAATGGCAGCCCTCGCTGTGTGTGGGTCTGGGGATCGAAGGAGATCTCGGCGCGACGCACCCCGTCGGCTGCCGCCCGATCGAGATAGGCGGTCATCAGATCGTAAAAATCTTGGGGTGTTTGGAGGACCGAGGCACCCTGGTAGTAGATGTCGAGAAATGACTGAAGATCGCTGAATTTGTAGGCCTCACGGACCTCATCGGCGTCCTCGAACGGCATCACGAGTTCGTTACGTGCCGCCAGGTCGAACATCATCTCCGGCTCGAGCGAGCCCTCGATATGGATGTGAAGCTCCGCCTTGGGGAGATTTGTTATGAACTCGCTCATTATCAGAGGGCAATGTCCTGGGGGCGGACTGGAACTCTATGCAAGTCCTTCCCGGATGCGTGGCGGATGGCGGCCACGACCGCGGCCGTTGAGGAAATGGTCGGCGATTCGCCGACCCCTTTCGCCCCGTACGGGCCCCAGGAACCGTCCTCTTCGATGAGCAGAGCTTCGACATCGGGAGCGTCGAGAATCGTTGGGAGCAGATAGTCGGTGAAGTTCGCATTTCGAATCACACCCTCGTCGATGATCAATTCCTCCATCACCGCCAGACCAACGCCCATGAGGATGCCGCCTTCGATCTGGCCCCTTATCGACTCCGGGTTCAGTGCTCTGCCCACGTCCTGCGCGGTGTCGACCCGCACCACTTTGAGCAGGCCGAGCTCGTTGTCAACATCAACTACCGCACGATGACCGGCCACGGCCATGTCGGCATGGATAGTCCCCTGACCGTTGACATCGGGTTGGAACGTGGCCGGGTGACGGAAGGTGACCGTCTCCTCCCAGTCTTCCTTTACGACATCCTCCATCGCAGCCACCAACTCATCGCCGGACCAGGCACCCTCGTCATCGAGAAGATCGCAGTCGTAATGCTCGAGAATTCTCTCCTTGAGCAAGATTGCCGCCTCCAGGGTTGCTCCCCCAGACACCTGGGTCTGCCGCGATGCCGACGTCGAACCAGCCGAGTCGATCCTCGAGGTGTCGACCTGCTCGACACGCACCCGGGAGAGGCCGAGAGCACTACGGGCAATCTGGGCAAGCACGGTGACCAGGCCCTGGCCGACCTCGATGGCCGCGGTCTCGACCACCGCTCCGTCCGGGGTGAGCCGGACCCGAGCCTGGGCATAATCGTCAAAACCTTCGGAAAAGCCCAGGTTCTTGATGCCGATCGCGTACCCGATTCCCCTGACCACGTCCTTCGACTCTGTCGTGAGACCGCTTCCTCCAGGAAGATCCGTTGAATCCCCCTGATCCGGGAGAGGCATCGCCTCCAACGACTCAATGACCTCCAGCGTCGGAAGTGGAGTCGTGATGATCTGACCTGTAGTCGGCATCGGATCGCCGGTCGTGAGAGCGTTCTTGCGTCTCAGTTCGAGGGGATCCATGTCGAGGGCTGCCGCAATACGATCCATCTGGGTCTCGTGAGCGAAGCAGACCTGGACGGCGCCGAATCCTCGCATCGCACCACACGGCGGGTTGTTGGTCCGTGTCCCGACTCCGTCGACAGCGACCGAATCACATTTGTAGGGGCCAACGGCGAAGTAGCTGGCGTTGGCGAGGACGGATGGGGTGGTCGATGCGTAGGCACCCCCGTCGAGAAGTACTTTCGCGGCAACCCTGACCAGGGTGCCGTCCGCATCAGCCTCGTGGCGGTACCAGAGCCTGGCGGGGTGACGGTGGACATGACCGGTAAAGGACTCCGACCGGCGATAGACCATCTTTACGGGCTTGCCGGTGTGAAGCGCGAGCAGACAAGCATGTATGTGCAGATTCACGTCCTCGCGGGAGCCAAAAGCACCGCCGATCCCACCGGGATGGGATCGAACCTGATCGGGGCGCAACCCGAGACTCGCCACCACCTGTTCCTGATCTACATGAACGAACTGGCTGGTCGCCCACAGGTCGACACCCCCGGTGCCATCGGGAACGGCAAGCCCGGCCTCGGTGCCAAGGGGCGCCTGATCCTGCATGCCCACCTCGTAGAACCCCTCGACGACCACCTCACCCACCGCATCCTGGTCCCCGCGACGAATGGTCAACCGCCTAAACGTCTCATCCCTCGCATCGGCTTCCTCGGGATCGGTGAGTGGGTCAAGGACCTCGTAGACAACTTCGACGGCATCGGCCGCCTTCCGTGCGGTCACCGGATCCTCCGCAGCCACGATCGCGACGGGTTCTCCCCAATAGTTGACCTCGGAGGTGGCGAGGACCGGTTGATCGGGATACTCGAGGCCAAACGTTGCCCGACCCGGGACATCGTTGCCCGTCAGCACCGCATGAACCCCACCGATGACGAGCGCCGCGGTCACGTCGACAGAGACGATCCGGGCGTGAGGATGCGGACTGCGCAGGGTTGCCCCCCAGAGCATCCCGTCCACCCACATGTCCTGGATGTAGGAAAACTCACCCTTGAGCTTCGGTGGCCCATCTGGCCGCACGGAGGATTGCCCGATCCCGCCTTCCACGGTCGTCCGACGGGTGGTCCTGGAAGTCACGCAGTTTCTCCAGACAGACTCTCGAGGGCGCGGATTATCGAGCCGTACCCCGTACAACGACAAATGTTGCCGGCAAGGGCTTCCTTGATCTCGGACGTCGTCGGATTGGGATTCTTCTCGAACATGTCGACGGCAGCCACAACTATCCCGGGTGTGCAGAAGCCGCACTGCACGGCACCCGCCTCATGCAACGCAACCTGCACCGGGTGAAGCGTCTCCTCGGTCGACACGCCTTCCACAGTGTCAACGGTCGACCCCTGGGCGTCTGCTGCCATCACAAGACAGGAACAGACAAGTTCTCCGTCGAGCACGATCGAGCAGGATCCACACTCCCCCTGCTCACAAGCGTTCTTGCTTCCGAAAAGCTTGAGGTCGTCCCTGAGAGCATCAAGAAGACTCGCCGGTCCGACGACGCGGGTCTGTACAGGTGATCCGTTCAATGTGAATTCGACGATCATCGGAGACACCTCTCGAGGAGTCTCCTGGCAAGAACTCCGGCGCTATGGCGTCTGTACTCGGCGGTCGAACGATGGTCCGTGATTGGACTGACCTCCTCAGAGACGAGTCTTTGAAACTCGCCCAAATCCGATTCGCCCGGGTTGGGCACTGACGAGATCATCCGCTCGGCTGCTCGGGCCCGCATAGGCGTAGGCGCTACCGATCCGAGGGCGACTCTCGTATCGCCTTCGTCGTCCCGGGTCACCGCACAACACACGGTGGCTATCACCATTGCATCCCGAACACCGATCTTGCCGAAGGCCTGACGCTCAGGAAGGCGATCGGGAAGAAGCACAGCCGTTATCAACTCGGAGTCCTCTCTGGCCGTCTTCTTGACCCCGATGAAGAACTCGTCCCAGGGCAGCGACCTCGAGCCGGTGGAAGATGTCAACTCGATAGAAGCGTCGACGGCAGCCAGAAACGGAAGACCATCACCGGCAGGACTGGCGGTTCCCACATTGCCACCAATCGTTGCCGCGTTCCTGATCTGGGGAGATCCCACAGTTCGGGCCGCCTGTGCAAGTGCGGTGGGCCCATCCTGTTCGATGCGACGCCAGGTGACACCGCTTCCTATTCGATGATCTTCCCACTCGGCCAACTCGGAAATCCGGCGGAGGGCAACAACGCTTTCGGGCTCTCTGTGGCCAAAGTTGACTTCAACCATGAAGTCGGTCCCACCTGCAAGCGGCTCGGCACCAGAGGAGAGGGCGGCGAGGGCATCTGCCAGCGAGGTCGGGTGGTGTATCTCCACGGTCGGAAACTACTCCATGAGCGCAGTGCTGAGGACGTTGTGCTCCTCGATCAGCGAGGAGACGTCGACACCGCTGACCCGGCCACCTTCTACCACCGGCCTGCCTCCGACCCATGAGCGATCGACGGAGACGGGTGTGCACATCACGAGAGCAGCGAGCGGGTCGTGGAGAGCGCCGGCGAACTCGATCCGATTGAGATCGAAAGCAACAACGTCTGCGACATATCCAGGCGCCAGGACTCCGATGTCGTCCCGCCCGAGCACACTCGCTCCTCCAACAGTGGCCAGTTGAAGAGCGGTGCGTGCGCTCATCTGGGCGCCCTCACCTACTCCCGGGGCAACACCGAGACGATTCAGAAGCAATGACTGCCGGACCTCAGCCAGCATATGTGAGGAGTCGTTGGACGCCGAGCCGTCGACCCCGAGGCCGACCCTCACTCCTGCTTCCAGGTAACGACTCACCGGTGCCATACCGGATGCAAGTCTCATGTTGGACGTCGGACAGTGCGCCACTCCCGTGTCTGAGTCGCCCATGTGCTCAATCTCCTCATCCACCAGATGGACTGCATGAGCGAACCAAACGTCGGGCCCGGCCCAATCGAGACTTTCGAGATACATGACCGGCCGGAGACTGTGTACGTCCAGGCAGTAGTCCTCCTCGTCCACAGTCTCGGCAACGTGGGTGTGCATCGTTACGTCGAGGTCACGGGCGACGGCAGCCGTCTCCCTCATCAGTTCCGGGGTGGTCGAGAACGGGGAGCAAGGAGCGAGGACGATTCGGGTCATCGCACCCCGATCTGCCTGGTGATACATCTCCACAACCCGGGCATAGTCGTCGAGAATTGCAGGCTCGGGCTCGACAACCGAGTCTGGAGGGAGGCCACCATCAGACTCACCAAGACTCAACGACCCACGAGAGAGGTGGACCCGAAGGCCGACCCCGGAGGCGCCTTCCACCTGATCATCCAGCCTCGAGCCATTCGGCCAGAGATAGTGATGATCAAAAACCGTCGTGCACCCACTGAGAGCCAACTCGACCAGGCCCAATCTCGTGGAAGTGCGGACGTGATCGGGCGTCATCCTTCCCCAAATGGGGTAGAGAACACGTAGCCACTCGAACAGGCCGGCATCCTGGGCCTCCGGGATGACACGGGTCAGGGTTTGGTAAAGATGGTGATGGGTGTTGACCAAGCCAGGGATCACCACGTGACCGGAGAGATCAACGACCTCGTCGGCGCTATCGGGAAGCTCGGAGGTGGGGCCGACGGCCTCGATCCAGCCATCCCGCGCAAAAAGGGCACCATCGCTGATTTCCCGGCCATCCATCGTCGCGAGGAGATGTGCGCGTCGAAGCAGCAGGGTTCCCATCACAACAAACCTAACTGGCCCGGCGGCATCAGCACTCGATGATTAGATTGGCGAAGTCATCCCGATAGGGAAGCCGCAAGGAGCGTGAAATGACAACCGAGACTCCGACTTCACCGGACCGCACGATCAACTATGCCTTCCTTTTGGGTGGCATCACTGCCCTGATCTTCGGTGTGATCCTTCTCATCCGCGGGGAAGATGCACTGACCCTGTTGGTCGTGATTCTTGGCCTCTGGTGGTTGATCCAGGGGATTTTCATGGTGTTCGCCGTCTTCATCGACCGTGAGGATGTCGGATGGAAACTCGCCATCGGTCTCCTTGGCGTGGTGGCCGGAATCATCGTGCTGGCCAACCCCAATGAAGTTACAGATCTCTTCAAAGGTGCCTTCGGGGTGATCCTCGGGATCATCGGCATCCTGGTCGGTCTCTCGGCGATCTTTGGGTCGTTCCGGGGCGGTGGGTTCGGCGCACTGGTTTTCGGGGGAGTCAGTCTGCTGATTGGCCTCTTGATCCTGTTCAACGCTCAGTTCACCACTTCATTGCTGATAACACTCTTTGCGGTTCTTCTCATCGTCGATGGTGTCGCCGGCATCTACTTGGCCATCAAATACAAATAGACCCCGGTTTTGGGGAAGATAGGGTCGGACCCGCCTCTTCCTCGAGACATGGCAAAGGAGTCGCTATGACCGACCTGAATTCCCGTCACCAAGACGTGATGGCGCCGGTGATCGCTTTTGAAACCGATATTCACGCTGTCAGTGCCGACGGAATATGGATAACGGACATAGATGGCAACCGATGGGCCGACTTCGCCTGTGGCACCGCTGTGGTCAACCTTGGTCACAACCACCCGGCCGTGGTCGCGGCTGCCAGGGCCCAACTCGACAACCTGGTGCACTCCGGCATGATCTTCAGGTACGAGAGTGTCGTCACGGCTGCCGAAAAGCTGCGGGCCATTACTCCTCCTGGCATTGAGAAGTTTGCGTTTGCCAACTCGGGAGCGGAGGCCGTCGAGGCTACCGTCAAGCTCTCCAAGTACTCGACGGGGCGCCAGGGTCTCATCGTCTTCCGGGGCGGATTCCACGGTCGCACGATGGGGTCGGTCACCTACACGACCTCGAATGCAAAGTATCGGGATGGATATCACCCGGTCCTCGGGTCAGTGTTTGTTGCGCCGTTCCCCCACCCCTACCGATGGGGCATGACCGAAGACGAGGCGGTGGAAACCTCGTTGCGTGAGCTCCGTTTGATGTTCAAGCACGTCGTTACCCCCAAGAACATCGCAGCCTTCCTCATCGAGCCGGTACAGGGCGAAGGTGGCTACTACCCGGCCCCCGCCGCATTTCTCGACGCCCTACGCGATCTTGCGGACGAGCACGGGATCAAGCTGATCTATGACGAGATCCAGACCGGGTTCGGACGAACCGCCGAGTGGTTCGCGACCGATCACTTCGACGCCAAGCCCGACGTCATGGCAGTGGGCAAGGGCATTGCCAATGGCCTGCCTTTGTCGGCGTACGGAGCCTCCCGGGAGATGATCGACGCCTGGCCGGTGGGCGCACACGGGACCACCTTTGGTGGCAACCCGGTGTCGACCGCGGCTGCCGGCGCGGTAATCGACACGATGGAAGGCCTCCTCCCCCACGCCCGTGAGCTCTCAAAGCGATCGTTCGAGCGATTCGGCGAACTCAGCGGCAAGCACCCGACAATCGGGGATGTCCGTGGTCTCGGGCTGATGGTTGGTGTCGAGTTGGTTGAGGACCCGGAGACCCGCGTGCCGAGCAAGCCGGCCATGGAGCACATCAAGGACTACGTCATGGAGCGTGAGCTCATCATCATCTCCTGCGGGCCCGACGGAAATGTGATCCGTTTCATCCCCTCACTGGTCACCACAAGAGAAGAACTCGACTGGGCAATCGACCTGATTGACGAAGCTCTCACCGATTGGGAATCGCGCTAGGACCACTCCTCAAACAGGCGTCGAGTTGAAGATCCAGAGGACGCCAACAGCGATGGCCAGTATGCCCGAGCCGTACATGAGTCTTCTCACCCAGAGCGCCCCTCCCCTTCCTGCCAGAGCTCCGAGTCCGTATGCGAAGCCGCCCATCGCCAGGACAGCCGCAATCAGGTAGGAGACGAGATACAGCACTGCCTGCCCCGTCGGGAGCGCAAGGGCGGGAATCACACCAAAGAGGTGACCCGATCCGGCCATCCCGTGGAGCAGACCGACACCGAGAGCGGCATGGTCGTGGCGATGACCGGACTCATCATGGCTGTGAACATGGTCGTGACTGTCTTCGTCGTGGCCGTGCCCGTGGGTGTGAATCTCGACCCGTGACGCCCTCCAAATCGCCCAGGCACCAATACCAACCAGTAGGAAACCCACCAGGAACTCCGCCCACTTCGACCACACGTCGATGTCGATGAAGCTGCGCAAGATGAGTCCGACCCCACCGACAATCACGACTCCGAGCCCATGCCCGAATCCCCAATACGCTCCCCTTCGACCCGCTTTCGCCGGGCTCTGCAGCGCTATTGGGGCAAGCGCGGCCAGATGATCCGGACCGGAGAACACGTGAAGACCGCCGGCAGCCAGACCGGTGACCAGGGGGATCATCGCCGCAATGTAGCTGCCGGGGAACCGCCGGACTGCCAACATCATCTAAGCCTGTATGAGAACGAAACAACTCGGACCACTCGTAGCGGCTGCAGTCATGCTCGCCTCATGCGGAGGCGACATCTCGGTCCCATCGGACCCGGACGCTCCTCTACTCCAGGTGAGAACCGAAGGGGGCTTCGCACCCGTCGAGTGGATTCTCAGCAATGGCCCCACCTACACGTTGCTCGCCGACGGTCGTCTCATCGGCCCAGGTCCAGTATTCGAGTTCTATCCCGGGCCACTTCTCCCCAAGTATCAGGTGAGCCAGGTCAACGAAGAGGAGCTGGCCGAGATCCTCGATCTGGTGGTCGAGATCGGCCTTCCCGAGATGACTTCGGAGACCGACGACAGCGCTGCCGGATTCGTTGCCGACGCCGGCACCGAGGTAGTCACATTCTGGGATGCTGAAGGTGGGATCCACCAGTACTCGGTATACGCCCTGGGCATAGAGCCAGAGCCCGAAGACCCAAGATCCGCAGCTCTCGCCGATCTGATCAGCTTCCTCGACGAGTCACGACGTGGCACGGAAGCCGTCCCCTATGAGCCGGAGCGGGTCCGTGTTCTCGCCGGAGTCTCCGGTGCGCCCAGGGATCCTGAGTTCGAAGATGTTCGTCCCTGGCCACTGGGCGATGACGACCCGGCCGACTGGCAGCAACTCGAATCGGGATGGTCATGCAATGTCTACGGACCCGAAGCACTGGATATCTTCCAGGAGGCGTCTGAGATCACGCAGTGGATGCACCCCGATCCGATGATGGACGCTCCGCCCTACACCCTCCTGGTGAGACCTCTCCATCCGGGCGAAGAGGACTGTGTAGTCCCCAGTCCGTAGAGGACGGGCTACTCGGCGACGACCGGCCCTCTCTCCATAGCGGCGTCAACAGCTTCCTGAATCGGATATCTTCTCCAGAGCACGCAGATCAGAAAGGCATCATGAGCCGGTACAGCCTCATCACCAGACGGACCGCCATCGCAGATCTGGGGAAGGCGGGTCTGGCTGTGATGGTGTTTGGCGCCGCAGCATGCTCGTCGGAGCCGATCACGGCCACCACACAGGTGGTGGACCCGGAGTCCGCTACCGAGTGGCAGCGGGTGCAGTTGGGAAATGTCTCCGCCTACATCCTCTATCGCAATGGCGAGGCCGCCCTGGTCGACACCGGCGAATCTGGGAGTG
>Ga0255053_10000808_pt1 | contig 17190 bp, 12 predicted proteins | sample JV7_2_22_MG_FD_188635 | JGI IMG/M metagenome (GOLD analysis project Ga0255053, IMG submission 188635) | Seawater microbial communities from Jervis Inlet, British Columbia, Canada - JV7_2_22 | ecosystem: Environmental > Aquatic > Marine > Inlet | place: Canada: British Columbia | collected...
ACAACATCAGTTTTTTTTGCACTTGTTGTTTTCATATTAATTCTTGATATTGAACCTGTTTTGCAATTGACCTATAATGATAATTTACAAAGGGTTAAATTGTCAATACTTGCCTGATTTAAAACTGGAGATTATTGAAGCCTGCAATTTTACAGTGAATAACAGTAAATAAAGGAAATACGGTAGAATCGGTTAGACTCTATCGCAAGAGCGATGCGATAATTGTTCAATACTGTCTTCATCCAACTGGTCACTATATTCCTGCAACGAAAAACTACTGCTGCAATCCATGCAGCACAGTTTGACACTCCTTCAGCCTATTTTCAGTTTAAGGTTTCCTTTGCATTTTTTGCATTTCATGTCTGAATCCAAATTCATTTTTTCCTTTTTTGAGATTTTAAACAGAATATATATTATAAACTAAATCACACATAAAATTATGGGCAATGACTGGAGCATGAAATTCCTTGATTTTTTTCCTGGTATAGATAATAATTACTCATCTATTTTCTATACGATTATATGATATTAGTATAGAGCACTATTTATAAATAAAGTTTTGGGATTCGGTTTTGTTATGTCTAAAGACCAGTGGCGTCTTCAAACAAACCTCTCCGGTATATTCAACCACCATCAAAATGACTCAATTTCTAATGTTTTCAAACTTGGCTCAGTAGATATATGTCATACTCATCATGTCGGTATGTTTATATGTAATTATTTTTGTTAGAAGACAGGTTAATGTAGCGAAATGAAAAGAAGAAGAGTTGTTGTGACAGGTCTGGGTGTAATCTCTCCAAACGGAAGTGGGAAGGAAAAGTTCTGGCAGGCAACTGTTCATGGGAAGTCCGGAGTGGATCTGGTCAGAGGTTTTGACACTTCTGGATTTGATTCCAAAATAGCTGCTCAGGTACTGGACTTTAATCCATTGGAGTTCACTTCCAGGCATATTGCTGAAACAACAGACCGTTATGTTCATTTTGGCCTTGCTTCAGCAAAGATGGCTATTGATGATTCAGGATTGGTCCTGACATCTGAAAATACTGAAAGATTTGGCATCTGCATAGGTTCTGTATTTGGCGGGGCTATGATCTATCAGGCAAATATGACAACCGGATGCAGGTCAGCAGCGGATGAATCCGATCATTTTAATTTCCCCGGCATGTCATCCAATTCTGTTTCCGGGTATATCGCTATGGAATATAATATTACTGGCCCCAATATGGTTATTTCTACAACATGTGCATCAGGCATTAACGCTATAGGACGGGCATTCAGACTTATCCAGAATAACGAAGCTGATATTATTTTATCTGGTGGGGTTGAGGCTCCTGTAACGTCCGCTGCTTTTGATGCCTTCAGTAAATTGCAGTTTCTATCAATAGCCAACGATTCTCCGCAGAGTGCATGCAGGCCGTTTGATAATGAAAGGGATGGTTTTGTGCTTGGTGAAGGCGGGGCGATACTTGTTTTGGAGGAGATATCCCATGCAGTCGGCAGGAACGCTCACATTTACGGAGAGGTTCTTGGGTATTCAACTAACTGCAGTTCATATCACATGATACTTCCTGAGCCTGACGGTATTGAGGCAGCCAGGGTTATGAAAGGGGCGATGAATGATGCGGACATAGGCCCTCGCGAAGTCGATTATATAAATGCATATGGAAACGCAACACTGTCTTATGATAGAGCTGAGACTAAAAGCATAAAAACCGTATTTGACGAACATGCTTATAATATACCAGTTAGTTCAATCAAATCGATGATAGGCCATACGATTGGTGCTTCAGGTGCAATTGAGGCAGCTTCCTGTTTTCTTGCTTTGGAGAACAATATAGTTCCTCCAACTATCAATTATAAAAATCCCGACCCGGAATGTGATCTGGACTATGTTCCGAACAGAGCGCGCAAATCAAGATTGAACAATATAATGATAAATTCGCTCGGTATCGGCAATGAAAATGCAAGTCTTATTATTGGAAGGCCTGTTGACAGGAGAAGCATGAACTGATTATGAAGAAGAAACCACCTGAAAAATTGAATCTGCATTTTAAGGATCATTTTTATTGTGCATTCGAAAAACAACAAAGCGACTATTATGCAACGATCCGGGAAGTAAGCCAGGGGCTTTCTGCGATTCTTGATGTTAACGATATATGCAATTTTATTGGAGAAGTGATCTTCTCATCACTGGATCTGAAAAATATTCTTATATTGTCGGATGCTCCAGACGGTGAATACGGAGTTGCTTATAGTAGATTTGTAAATGGACATACAAAGAGTTTAGATGCAGATGACCGGGATTATTACGAATTCAGGATTGGCAGGCAGTCTTCAATAGTCAAATTTCTCGAATCCTATGACGGAATTATTATCAAGGACGGGCTAAACAAAATCGAGGAAGAAATCGGTGCTGATGTCGTTAAAAATATGAGAAATGAGATTGAGTCCCTGCATGGTGAAATTGTGGTTCCGGTATTTATTGATGAGAAACTTGAACTATTGTTGATTCTTGGAGGAAAAGTCTCTAACAGCGTGATCACTGGTAATGACATTGAACTTTTGAATACTATTTCATGTCAGACATCCATAGCTATTAAACATGCACGCCTTTATAAGGCAAAGATTCATTCAGAAAGGCTTGCATCAATTGGTATGATGTCTGCGACTTTTGCTCATGAGATCAGAAATCCTCTAACATCGCTAAAGACTTTTGCACAGCTGATACCCGAAAAATATAATGATGCTGAGTTCAGGGACAAATTTTCCAAAATAGTCCTTGGTGAAATGGAAAGGATTGAAGGATTGATCGAAGACCTGCTCGACTTTTCAGCACAGAAGAAAACCCCCGGAATTAATCATTTTGATATAAAAGGACTTTTCGATGAAATGATTCAGTATTTAACAGATAAACATCAGATGGAAAAAAGAAAAATATTGATTAAGAAAAATTACACGGGCAGAGAGATTAATTTATCAGGCAATACAAAGAAATTGAAACATGCTTTTCTTAATATCATTAATAATGGATGCCAGGCAATGAAGGAAGAAGGTGTGTTGAAAATTGATCTTATACCGAGTGGAAAAAACATTAAGATAGCTATAGCTGATACTGGAGAAGGTATTCCGCCGGAGCATATTGAAAGTATCTATGAACCGTTTGTAACGACTAAAGAAATGGGAATGGGCCTTGGTCTTGCCATAAGCAAGAAGATTATTGAAGACCACGGCGGTAAGATACATGTTAGAAGTAAACTGTCGGAAGGAACGACATTTACAGTTTCTCTCCCGTTTGATGGCTGTTAAGATGCCGGCAAATGATCGTTTAACTCTGGCATAGAGAGTGATTGATATATGAAACTTTTAGCGTTAATGAGTAACAGAGATGATTCGGTTGTCACGGAGGTACGGAACGTGCTTAAGGATTGCACAGTTTACCTTTTGAAATCTCTGGCAGAGCTTGAGGAACTATACGGTAATATCCCACTGAATCTTTTTATTATTGATGCTGATTCTTATAAGCTCTCGTCTTTGCATGAATTCCTGGTGAAACTCGATGACGGAATGGTTGTAATGATTGCTGATGAAAAACCTGATAAATTCACCCTGGATAGCCTTCCTCGCAGTATTTATGATTATGTATTATCTGCGTCCATTATGACGGAACTTCCTGCTGTTGTAGAGCGGGCGATTGAGAAGCAGAGGTTACAGAGTGAAGTCAGATTACTTGAGCAATCACGAAATGATATTCAAACCGGAGATGTCCCTGTTCAAACCCGGTCACCGGAGGAAGATAATGCGAGTCGTGTTGATCCGTTCCAGGGCGTGGGCTACCGTCGGGAAAAGATCGTGCTGAATTTTGCCAGGATGCTTTCTGTAAATTTCGATATGAACAAACTTTTTGACTATTTCATGGATTCTGTAATGGAGATTGCCCGCGTAAGCAAGATGTCGATAATGTTAAGGGACAAAAAAGGCTTTTGCGTCAAGACACATATCGGACTTGATCCATATATCGCAGACAAGCTATTGCTTGATAAAGACAGTCCACTCGTTAACAGTCTAAGAAAAACGGGACGTATAATGCACAAACCGGTTACGTTTACGGATATAACGTCAATCAACATTAAAAAAGAGATGGATCTGTTGCAGTGTGCGATTTCATTTCCGATGATGCACAAGGGGAAACTTATAGGATTGTTTAATATAAACAGCAAAATTACGGAAGAGCCTGTTTACAAGGATGAGATAGAGATTATATATGTGTTGTGCAACTATCTTGCGGCTGCTGTAAAAGATATAGATCTCTATCACGAGATATGGTATCAGAAGGAATTTACCGGTAATCTGCTGTCGAGCATGAACAGCGGCATGATCGCTATTGACAGTAATGAAAAAATCACAGTCTTTAATCAGAAGGCATCCGAAATTCTGAATCTTGACTCTTCAGAAACGGTTGGATCTGATTTGAGAGAACTCCCTTCGCCACTGGGGGATATTCTGTATGAGACGATGGTAACAGGGAAATTATATCAACGTCATGAAGCCGCAGTAAGTCCGTCAAAAATATGCCTGGGTATCAACAGTTACAGGCTTCTTGATGATCAGAAGAAACCAATCGGAGCTGGAATTATATTTTCTGACCTGTCAGACTCCAGGAAAATTGAAGAGCAGAGAAGAATGGCGGATAAACTTAAAGCTGTTAATGATCTGGTCGCAAAAATAGCCCATGAAGTGCGAAACCCCTTAACATCAATTCAGACATATACACAATTACTTAATGAGAAGTTTAAAGACGACGAACTGAAAAATTTTTATGTGTCTGCGGTCAGTCAATCAATCAGCCAGCTTAACAATCTGATTGACAAACTGGTAACGTTTTCGGGTTCAAAGGATTACAATTTCATTACAGAGGATATAAATGATGTATTGAGTCAGGCTGAAGAATTTATTTTGAAAAATATTCCCGGGACCCATAAATTCCTGAAGCAGCTTACAGAGAAATCACTGCATATAAAAGCAGACAGGAAGTATTTTATAAAAGCGATCTACTATCTGGTTTTAAGTATAGTTGACAGGACGGTTGAAGGAACATATATCACAATGAGTACAAGCGAGGTAACCGGTGAAGTGCCTTCAGTCCTGATTACGATTACGTTCAGTGGAGAGACTGCCCTTGAGCAGGGGCGGGAAAAACTGTTGAAGCCTTTTCTGGATGTTGATCATCTTGGCTCTGAACTGAATGTGCCGATCAGTCACAAGATTATAGAAGGTCACGGAGGAAGGCTTGATATGAAAAGCGAGGGGATTATTAATACATTTATGATATCATTACCCACTATTAACAGAATAAGTGACACCGCTTCGATCAAGGGAAGGTATATTAGTGAGTAATAAAGAAAAGGTCCTGATCATCGATGACGAACTGGCACCGAGAGAATCAATACGAATGGTGTTGAAAGATCAGTACGACGTGTTAACGGCTGCAGGTGCAGATGAAGGTCTGGATATCATGGATAAAGAATCTATAGCGATAGTGGTGATGGATATTAAGATGCCAAAAATGGACGGGATTACAGCGCTCAAGGAAATTAAAGAAAAACACCATGAAATTGAAGTGGTTTTGCTGACAGCATATGCAAGCCTTGAGACAGCAAGGGATGCGATAAGGTTCGGGGCATTTGATTATTTACTAAAACCGTTTGACAAAGATGACATGTTGCTTGTTATTAATAAGGGATTGAAGAAAAGACGTAATAAAGAAAATTTAAAACTGGAACGGGAATTATTGCTGAACAGAACCATGGATCTCGAAAATCAGATTAAAAAGGTACGCGATAATCTTGTAAAGCACTATGACGATACGGTAAAAGGCTTGATTCTAACAATTGACGCCAAAGACCGTTATACATATAACCACTCAAATCGAGTGGCTGCTTTATCCAAGTCTATAGCTGAAGCGCTGAATGTTACAGGAAAAACTTTAAAAGAGATTGAGGATGCGGCTAAAATTCATGATATAGGAAAGATCGGGATCGAAAAAAATATTCTGAACAAGGAGGGGGACCTTACATCTGATGAATATGAAGAAGTCAAAAAACATCCTTCAATCGGGGTGAGAATTGTTCAAGAGATTAAGTTTCTTGAAGATGCTGTGCCTGTTATAAAACATCACCATGAAAGATACGACGGCACGGGATATCCTGAAGGTATCGGGGGTGATGATATCCCTTTATCTGCGAGAATAGTTGTTATTGCGGATGCGGTTGACGCGATGATGAGTGCAAGACCCTATCGAAGTGCCCTTCCGATGGACAAAGTTCGTCAGGAATTAAGTGATAATGCCGGGACCCAGTTTGATCCACGTATTGTAAATATCATAATGGAAGGCAAAGTAGCACTGGCCTGAACTCAGCATATTGAGAAGGCTCCTTAAAATCTTAAACCATCCTGATAGCAGTTGAATTATTTTAGTCCCAGTACATCCTGCATGTCATAAAGCCCTGGGGTCTGTTTGTGAACCCACTGTATGGCTTTCAGAGCGCCTCTGGCAAAAGTGTCTCTGCTTGATGCTTTGTGAGTAATCTCGATTCTTTCACCAAGTCCGCCAAAAAGAACTGTATGCTCTCCAACAATATCACCGGCACGTATTGTCTGTATGCCTATCTCTTTTTGGGCCCTTTCACCTATGATGCCACGTCTTGAATAGACTGCTGTCTCTTCGAGGTTTCTGTCTAGTGTTGAGGCGAGTACCTGTGCCATTTTCATTGCTGTGCCCGAGGGGGCATCTTTCTTCAGCCTGTGGTGGGCTTCGATTACTTCAACATCATAGTCATCACCGGTAACTTTTGCTATATCCGATAAAACTTTCAACAGAATGTTTACTCCAACACTCATGTTGGGAGCAAAAACGCAAGGAGTGTTCTGGGCATAGAGTTTTATATGATCTATTTCATCTTTGCTGAAACCGGTGGTCCCGATAACAACAGGGATTGGTCTGTCAGTCAGGGTTTTTAAGCATTCAATTGTGGCGGACGGTGACGAAAAATCAACAAGAACATTGGCATCATCGATTATGCTCCGTAGATCATCAGTAATGTTTATTCCTGTTGAACCGATGCCGATAACATTTCCTATTTCCTTTGCGATTAATTCGTGGCCCTTTTTCTCCAGAGCACCGGTAAGTTTAATATCATCAATATTATTTGCAAGTGTAATTATGCGGCTACCCATTCTCCCGGAAGCACCGGAAACTATCATATTAATCATTATCAATCTCCCTATTTAAAGGTGTTTGTGATGATTCATCTTCGAGCTTGCATGCTATCCTGTATTTATCTGATGCCCATGCACCCAGATCAATCAACTTGCATCGTTCTGAACAGAACGGTTTAAAAAGATTGTTCTGCCATTCTGTCCATTTTTTGCATGTAGGGCATTTAGTCTTCATATTTTATATGTCCACTATTCCGTCAAATACCTTCTCGGCAGACCCGGTCATGTATACATGGTTATCTTTTGCTGACCACTGAACTGACAGTTTACCGCCCGGAAAGTGCAAATTCATTTTTCGATTAGCAAGGCCGAGCAGCACTGATGCGACACCTGCGGCGGAAGCGCCTGTTCCGCATGCCAGTGTCTCTCCAGTACCCCGTTCCCATACCCGCATCTTAATATTGCTTTTATTAATTATTTGTATAAATTCTACATTTGTCCTCTTGGGAAAGAGCCTATGGTTTTCGATGAGCGGACCGTATTGGTCAACTGCTACCGAATCTGTGTTTTTAACCACAATTACTGCATGCGGGTTGCCCATAGAAAGACAGGTTATTTTGAATGATTTATTCTTGATTTTCAGAGGGTAATTTATAATCAGTCTGGAATTAGCCCCACTGTGTATCCCCTTAGAAAGGCGGGGGAGGGGGAGCTTTACCTTCCTGCTTATAGCAACAGGGATTAACTCAGGTGCAAATATAGGCTCGCCCATGTCAACTTTTACAAGTGTTCCAGATTTTTCCGGATAGATAATGCCTGCCATTGTTTCGATAGACAAGACCCGTGATTTCCTGAATCTGGTTGGTGTTAATCTGCTTTCCCATATATGCTTTGCTACACACCTTATGCCGTTTCCGCACATCTCAACTTCAGAACCGTCGGCATTGAAGATCCTGATTTTGTAGTCTGCCTTGGTGGAATCACAGAGAACCAGTAGCTGGTCTGCCCCGATTCCGAATCTGCGGTTACACAGTTTTTTTGAAAGCCCGGCGAGTCGTCTTGATTTTATAGATCTGTATTCGACAAGAATAAAATCATTGCCAAGACCGTGTATTTTAGTGAAGTAAAGTTTCATGTTTGGTGTCTATTTCAGGAATTCCGGAACTCTGACATTATGAGCAAGATCTTTGTACTGTTCCCGTTCCCTGATAATATAATATTTATTACCATTGACGAGCACTTCTGCAGGTCGCGGTCTGCCGTTATAATTGGAACTCATCGAAAAACCATATCCACCTGCGCTCATCACAGCGAGAAGGTCATCATGCAGGGGACGTCCCAGTTTTCTATCTTTGGCAAGAAAGTCTCCTGATTCGCATATAGGCCCGACTACATCAACCTGCACTTTCTTCCTTGAATTTATTTTCACAGGCAGGATCAGGTGATATGCTCCATAGAGGCTCGGTCTTACCAGGTCATTCATCCCTGCGTCAACAATTACAAATTCCTTGAAAGGGGTTTTTTTCAGATACAATACTTTTGTAACCAGTATCCCGGCATTTCCTGCTATTGATCGACCGGGCTCGATGATCAGAGTGAAGTCATATTCCTTGATAAGGGGTTTTAACGCCTTTGCCAAGTCACTTGGATATGGAGCAACTTCTCCATTGTAAGTAATGCCGAGGCCTCCTCCAATATCGAGGTACTTTATTTCTATGCCATGTGATTTGAGTTTTTTTGCGAGGACAAGAATCTTTTTGAGGGCTTCCACGAACGGGGATATACGGGTTATCTGAGACCCTATATGGCAATGAATTCCGAGTATGGTTGTGTTTGCCAGACTATTGGCTAATTTGTAGTTTTCAACAGCTTCCTCGATAGGGATGCCGAACTTGTGCTTTTTTAATCCTGTAGATATGTAAGGATGTGTGGAGGCCCTGATATTTGGATTAACCCTTAATGCAATGGGAGCTTTAACACCCATCTCTCCGGCTATTTTGTCTATAGCAAGGAGTTCATCAGAAGATTCTATGTTAAACATAAGAATACCCGATTTTAATGAATATTTTATTTCATCCGAAGTTTTGCCCACACCGGCATAAACGATTTTACTGGCAGGAATTCCGGATTTCAGTGCAAGGTAGAGCTCCCCGCCTGATACCACATCAGCGCCGCACCCGTTTTTTGCAAGGGCGCGCAGGATTGCATTGTTAGGATTCGCTTTGAGAGCAAAACATATTAAGTGAGGATAGCCATCGAAAGCTTCCTCAAAAGCCTTGTAGTGCTTTACAAGAGTTTTATGACTGTAAATATATAGAGGGGTTCCCACTTCATTTACAATTTTTTTAATGGGAATGCCTTCTGCATGCAACTCTGTTTTTTTGTATTTAAAATAGTGCATTAATCTACCTGAGTATTAAAAGAGATTTATTATACAAAATTATAATTTAAAATAGTTTATCACATGATTTAGTCCAAGGCATTACGGTATTAATGTATAATGAATATCTTATGGAAATAATAAATAGAGCACAGGAAGTTATCAGAAAATACGATATGCTCTCGACCGGAGATCATATTCTTATCGGTTTGTCTGGCGGACCTGATTCGACATGTCTTGCAGTTATTTTAGATAAACTCAGATATGATTTTAATCTCTCCCTGAGTGCATTATATGTGGATCACAGGCTCAGACCTGATGAAGTTAAAAGGGAGATAGCTTTTTGCAAACAGTTTTGTATGGATCGGTCTATCGAATTTTTTGTGCAGTCTGTTGACGTAAAAAAACATGCTGATGAGCGGGGGGACAATATGCAGGAGACTGCAAGAGAATTGCGCTATCAGGCATATGAGGATATAGCAAAGAAGATAAATGCCTCTAAAATTGCCCTTGGACATAATGCCGATGACCAGGCAGAGACTGTGGTGATGAGGCTGTTCCGTGGCGCCGGGAAAAAAGGTCTGTCTGGCATGCCTGCTGTCAGGGGCAGTATTATCAGACCGCTTATCGAAATCGAAAGGCAGGTTATTGAGCAGTTCCTGTCTAAAGATGTTGCCCAGACTTACATGGTCGATTCTTCTAACGCTAAGGATAATTACTTCAGAAACTGGCTTCGAGGCAGACTATTTAAGGATCTGAAGGAATGGAACCCTTCGGTGATTCGTGATATTTGCAGAACAGCGGACGTTTTAAAAGAAGAAGATGAGTATCTTGAACTGATAGTTACAAAGACATTAATGAGACTTATCAGTAGAAAGGGTGTTAACCGGATTGAGCTGTTTATCGTACCTCTTGAGAGTATAGAAAAGCCAGTATTAAGGCGTATTCTCAGAAGGGCCATCGAAGCAACTGAGGGATTGAGAGGGATAGGTTTTGTTCATATTGAAGATATTATCAAGCTTATAAAGAAGGGTAAGCCCGGTGACAGGATCTATCTTCCAAGGGGTGTTCGAGTGGTAAAGGAATATTCCATTTTAAAAATCAGTTCAGAGCCTCTGGTAAAAATTGGCGAATATGAGATTCAGCCTCCATGTGAAGTTAACATAGGAGAAATTGGTATTACCCTGGAGGCGTTTATGGAGGACAAGGCAGAAGACACTGTTGACGGGAAAACATCCTGTTTCTTTGATGCAGATGCCATAAGTTTTCCGCTGAAGATCAGGGCCAGGGCAAAAGGAGATTTTTTCTGTCCTGTTGGTTTTGGGAAGAGGAAAAAACTACAGAATTATTTTGTGGACGAAAAAGTCCCCAGAGATGAGCGAGACAGGATTCCTATTGTTCTGTCCGGAAATGATATTATATGGGTTGCAGGATACAGGGCTGACGACAGATTCAAGGTGACTGACAGGACAGAAAAGGTTTTAAAACTTAAAATTACTGAGGCTTAAGTTTAGCACAGGAGGAATTTTTGACCGACAAGATCAGGGTACGCTTTGCACCGAGTCCAACCGGATTTTTACATATAGGGGGAGCAAGGACAGCGCTTTTTAATCGGCTTTATGCAAGGCACAACAATGGTATGTTCGTCTTGCGGATTGAGGATACGGACAGGGAACGATCAACCGATGAATATATAGACGCAATTGTTCAGGGAATGAAATGGCTTGGACTTGACTGGGATGAGGGTCCGTTCAGGCAGACTGACAGGTTTGATCTATACAGAAGTTATGCAGAAAAGTTATTAAGTGAAGGCAAGGCATATCACTGTTACTGTTCTCCAGAGGAGCTTGAAGCAATGCGGAAGGAGGCGATGGCTAAGGGTAAACCGATGAAGTACATCGGAAAGTGCAGGAATCTGAAGGAGCCTGTTCCCGGAGTCAGTCCGGTTGTAAGATTCAGAATGCCCCATGAAGGACATACGGTTGTTGATGATTTGATCAGGGGGGCGATTGAATTTGACAATGAACAGCTTGATGATCTGATAATCCTTCGCTCTGACGGCACTCCTACTTACAACCTGACAGTTGTTGTAGATGATGTTGATATGTCAATTACACATGTAATAAGGGGTGATGACCATTTAAACAATACCCCGAAACAGATTCAACTTTATAATGCGTTTGGATATCAGGTTCCTAAGTTCGCTCACCTGCCGATGATACTCGGTTCTGATAAGTCGCGTCTTTCCAAAAGGCACGGAGCTACGTCAGTAATGGCATATTATGAAATGGGATACCTGCCTGAAGCGCTTGTAAATTATCTGGTACGGCTCGGCTGGTCTTATGGGGACCAGGAGATATTTTCGGGTGAAGAACTTGTTGAATATTTCACTTTTGAAAATGTTGGCAAGGCAGCTGCAGTATTTAATCCGGAAAAACTTCTTTGGCTTAACAGTCAGTATATTATTAAGTCCTCATCAAAGAAGCTCGCTGATCTTGTAATGCCGTTTCTTGTGAAAGAAAAGATCATTGATGATGGGAACGAAATAGACATGGAATGGCTCTGCAGGGCAATAGACACTCTTAAAGAACGCTCAAAGACATTAATTGAACTTGCTAAATCACTGCGTTACTATATTGCGGAAGAAATTGAATATGATGAAAAGGCAAAGTCCAGATTTCTCAATGACAAGAGCCGTGATCTGCTTACCGAACTGAAAGATGGGCTGGAATCTCTTGATCAGTTTTCAGAGAGTGCTATAGAGCAGCTTTTCATGGTAATAGTGGAAAAATATGATATCAAACTTGGCAAACTTGCCCAGCCGGTTCGTGTTGCATTAACCGGGGGTACGCAAAGTCCTGGAATATTTGAAGTGATTGATGTCATCGGCAGGGATAAGACCATCAAAAGACTTAATAGTGCTATTGAGTCAATCTGAACTCATAACGTGGATCAATCTTGATTTGCTAAATATCGTTTCGATAAATAAGAGGTGCTATTTATATGTCCGAAAATGATTCAAAGACTACTTCAAACTTTATAAAACATATTATTGAAGAGGATTTAAAAAATAACAGGAATGATGGTAAAGTGCATACGCGTTTTCCACCCGAACCAAACGGCTATCTGCATATAGGCCATGCAAAGTCGATATGTCTTAACTTCGGCATGGCTGCCCGGTTTTCTGGTATATGCAATTTGAGAATGGACGACACTAATCCCAGTAAAGAGGATAAAGAATATGTGAATGCAATTACTGAAGATGTTAGATGGCTTGGTTATGACTGGGACGACAGGCTCTTTTACGCATCCGATTATTTTGAACAGCTTTACGAGTGCTCTGTGCGTTTAATAGAAGCGGGAAAGGCATATGTTTGTGATTTAACAGCGGATGAAGTAAGAAAGCACCGTGGTACTTTGACCGAGCCTGGCAGAGAGAGCCAGTATCGTAACCGTTCAGTTGCAGAAAACCTTGATCTTTTCCAGCGCATGCGTGCCGGTGAATTTGAGGATGGATCCCGCACACTTCGCGCAAAAATCGATATGGCATCCGGTAACATTAATATGCGTGATCCTGTTATATACCGCATTCAGCGAGAGACTCATTACAGGACGGGCGATAAGTGGTGCATTTATCCGATGTATGACTTCGCACACTGCGTATCGGATTCTATAGAGAAAATAACCCACTCACTTTGCACGCTCGAATTTGAAGATCACAGGCCGTTATATGACTGGTTTCTTGAGCAGTTGAATGTTCACCGTCCACAACAGATCGAATTCGCGCGTCTGAATTTGAGCTATACAATATTGAGCAAAAGAAAGCTTCTGATGCTGGTTGAGAAAAAATACGTAAAGGGATGGGATGATCCAAGGATGCTGACGATATCCGGTTTGCGGAGACGTGGATATACACCTGAGTCGATAAGGGACTTTTGTGATCGCATAGGCGTGGCGAAAAAGGAAAGCACTGTAGATATGGCGCTGCTTGAACATTGTGTTCGTGAGGATCTGAATAAACGGGCCAATCGTGTTATGGCTGTTCTGCGACCGTTAAAAGTGGTAATTACAAACTATCCTGAAGATCAGGTGGAAGAGATGGATGCAATAAATAATCCGGAAGACATGAATATGGGGACCAGAAAGGTCCCTTTTTCTCGTGAGATATTCATAGAAAAGGATGATTTCATGGAGGAACCTCCTAAAAAGTTCTTCCGTCTTGCACCGGGGCGGGAAGTGAGGCTAAGGTATGCATACTTCATAAAATGTATTCATGTAGTAAAGGATGAGCAGACCGGCGAAATATCGGAACTGCACTGCACCTATGATCCTGCAACAAGGGGGGGCGATTCTCCTGATGGACGAAAAGTAAAGGCAACGCTACATTGGGTTTCTGCCGGCCACTCGATTGAAGCAGAAGTGCGCCTGTATAATCATCAGTTTAATAAAGCCAATCCTGAAGAAGATGTTGAAGAGAATGATTTTCTGTCCAACCTTAACCACAATTCTCTTGAGACACTCAAGTCATGCCGGGTTGAACCGAGTTTGGCCGGTGCAGTGTCTGGAGACCGGTATCAGTTTGAGAGGATAGGATATTTCTGTGTTGACCCCGATTCATCCGGGAGACACCCGGTATTTAACCGTACGGTTACATTAAAAGACACGTGGGCCAGAATGCAAAAATCCCAGAAATAAATATGCATCTAATGAGAGATGTTACGGAGATTCGATATTTTTATTAACTATCCGAAATGGCGGACTTTTCCGAATTCTGTGCAGTATCAATAAAGCAGCTTATTTTCATAATAAACAGGGAAGTTGTTATTAGCAGAAGAATGATGCCCTGTGCCATGATCAGTACCTTCACACCCGCAATCGTAATTAAATAAAAAGATGTCAGCAGTGTTCCTACTATACTGCCCAGAGTTGACAGAGCATACAGGCTGCCTACGGTGGTGCCCGACGTGTGTAAACTGCAGATCATCAGCTTTACGGTATATGGGCTTACCATGCCAAGAAATACTGACGGGATGAAAAAAAGAACCATGGACGCCAGAAGCGGAGCCGTGCGAATCCCGAGTTCCAAATCGAAGATCCAATTTGAAATCGGATAACCATAAAGAGGAAATGTAAGAAACATAATTCCTGGCAATGCAATTATAAGACCTAACTTACGGGTGGATGGGTTAATGTCTGCAAATTTCCCTCCCATGTAATAACCTGCAGAAAGTCCTGCCAGAAACACACTGATAAGGCTTCCCCATACAAAGATAGAATTCCCAAAGTTAGGGGCAAGCACTCTGCTTCCCAGGATTTCAAAGGACATGACCAGTGCACCGCACGTAAAGACAATAAATTTAATCATTTTGATCCGCCATCATTTTACTTGACTTCCATATGTTTATATATATTTACCGGCGCAAAATCATCTGTAAGTATCTTGGCATCCATTTCATAATCAGTATAGTGGCCGTGGGATTGCGAAGCGATCACTGGAAAATCTATATTGAATTTTTTACGTTTCATTAAATCATTTGCTTTCACCCATACATGAATACTTTCTTTTTTGGTGCTATCTGCTGTAGCTATGAAAATGAAATTATCAGATACTATGCCTCTATATATATAAAGTTGAGAGAATTCCTGTATGTAAGTTTTTATCATGGAATAAAAAAACTTGTTCTTGTTTTTTGCAAGTATATTTGATGCTACAATTCCACCGTCTTTCAGCCTTTTCTTTATTTCCCTCAGGAATTCGACGGTCGTAAGATGAAACGGTATATGTTCTCCCTGATATGCATCAAGGAATATAATGTCGTATTTATTAGTGGTCCTCTTGATGAACACTCTGCCATCCATAACATGTACTTTCATATTTTCTTTATCCTGAAAATTAAAATATTTCTTTGCTATCATTACCATTTCGGGATCTATCTCAACATTATCAATCATCGCATCCGGATAATAGTTGATAAAATATCGCGGCATTATTCCTGCTCCCATGCCTACAAACAGGACATCTCTGGGATCCCTGTCCATAAATGCCAGTGATATAAAAGAAAGACGGGTGTACTCAAAAAGAAGCCTTTCTGGAAATTCTAAACTAATCCCGCCGTGAGCCAGTTTTTTCTGGTTATCAACGTATATATAACGCTCTTTTTTGCCTGAATCTTCTACTACTCTCAAGAACTGGTAAATCGAGTTCTTTTCATAGAGGGTTTTCTCTGTGTTTTCTTGAGTGTAGCCTGAAGAAGGAAACAGTATAAGGATGGAGAATATAAATGAAATGGATAGTTTTAATATATCCATTTCAGTAACCTTATAAAAAAGCATTAATTTACCGTGTATCACACTGCTTATATTTATAGTTGAGCACAGTTATTAAGATTATATAATCAAATCACTTCTGAAAGCAACAAAATGTCAGCTCGCTTTTTCTCCTTTTGCGATAGGTATGCTTACGCAAACTGTCGTGCCCTGATTCCGAGCTCCGCTAATCTGAAACTTGCCTCCCAGGTAAAGTGTTCGTTCTCTCATTCCTATCAATCCGAAAGACGTAGCATCATTTTTGTTTTCCTCCTTTATGCCCTTTCCGTTATCAATGACTTTCATAACCAGTTGGCTGGCCCTTTTTTCGATCGTTATGGTTACCGCTGAAGCCTCAGCATGTCGTGCAATATTTGTCAGAGTTTCCTGCAATATTCTGAAAATAGCTGTTGACCGGTCCTTATCAAGAATAATTTCTTCAGGATTGAAGTTTACTTCGCAGGAAATTCCGGATCGTTTTTGAAACTCAGTAGTCTGCCATTCGATTGCCGCACTCAGACCAAGATTATCCAATATCCCGGGTCGCAACTCTGTGCAGATCTTTTTCACAGTCTGAATTGTTGCGTCTATAATCTTTATCATGGAATTTGCTTTGTCGGTCAGTGGCGAATATTCATTGTACTTTTTTCTTAACCAGTGAATATCCATTTTCAGGGCTGTAAGCGACTGTCCAAGTTCGTCATGGATTTCATGGGAGAACTCTGTCCTTTCATGCTCCCTTACTGATTGCAGATAGGCCAGTAAATTTCTCAGCTGTTCCCGTGACTCCTTTAAGTTTTCCTCTGCCTGCTTGCGCTCTGAAATATCTAGTGCCACAAATACAGCGTCCTGGATTTTCCTGCTAGTGTCATATATGATTGAACCGGAAAAAATGACCGGAATTCTTGTTCCGCTTTTTGAAAGGTATACTCTCTCGGTGTTCTTGAGTTGACCTTTTTTTTTAAATTTTTTCAGCTCTGAATCCATATCAAATTCAGTTGCGAAAATTTTTTGAATCGGATAATCAATGAGTTCTTCTTCATTGTATTCCAGCATGGAGCAGAGTGCCTTGTTGACTGATCTGATTTTCCCATTTAGATTGACTACTACGAGAGAATCCATCATTGAGGTGATGATGTTGTCTACATAGGCTTTAGAAACCACAATTTTTTGGAGATCCTCGGTCATCTTTCTCAGGGTTGCTGCAAGATTTCCGATCTCATCGCCTGTGCTGATATCGATAGATGTATCCAACTGGCCACTTCCGATTTTCTCGGCAGCTTCTCTTA
>Ga0255053_10000814_pt1 | contig 17111 bp, 9 predicted proteins | sample JV7_2_22_MG_FD_188635 | JGI IMG/M metagenome (GOLD analysis project Ga0255053, IMG submission 188635) | Seawater microbial communities from Jervis Inlet, British Columbia, Canada - JV7_2_22 | ecosystem: Environmental > Aquatic > Marine > Inlet | place: Canada: British Columbia | collected...
GAACAGCTTGTCGATAACGCTGGCGCTCGAGCGCGACTCCCCCTCGGCCATCCAGCGCTGGAAGGCCATGGCGACGCCCTCCTCGATGATATTGCTATCGCTGAGTTTCTTGCCATAGATTTTCTGGTAGCTGGCGATCTCCGGAACATTGAGCCAGCCCTTGGACTTTGCTGCATTATGCAGCACGCTCCATTCCTGATCGCTGAACAGCCCAAGCGTGCGCAGGGCATGAACCGCTTCATGATGGAATGCGCCCACGGGATCGAGCGCCGCACGCGAAATGGTGATCAGCAGTTTTTCGCGATCGAACATGCCTTCAATAGTTGGGCGGCGACCAGTTTCCGGACGCGACACGGCCAGAGGCTGCCCCTCGAGCACGGACTCACGCATTGCGGGCGTGATTTGAAGAATTTGGTTGGTCGCCGAAAGGCCAGTAGCCGCATCTGCGATCTGCTCATCATTCATCGTACTTACATCAATATTGTTCCCTACCTCATCTCCGATTCCAATATCTTTTTCCCCAACCTCACCACCCCACTTCTTCGTATATTTATTGAGGAACCTTCCGATCTTTTGATCATATTGGACTGCCAGATCTTCAGCAGACCCGCCGACAGCCTCTGCGATCTGATCGCTGCGCGCCCATGATATCGCATCGTACCCACCCTCAACGGCATAGAGCAGCGCACGCTTTAACCCCAGCTCGAGCCCGGAAGCGCCAGTGAATGGAATCTTGGGCGCGCCATTAGTTGACGTGAACACTGCAACATATTTTTCAGCCGCCCTATAACGCCTTGTGGCGGTCTTGGCAGCCTCACTGCCCTCAACAAATCCTTCAAACTGATATCTATTGGTCGCAACCGTGAGATAATCTGATTCATCTCTAAATCCGTATTTCTCCTCTACCTGTTCAACGCTGACGCCTTCTTTTTCGGCGATGAATTCCTTGGCTGCAAACAACATTTCAGGAGATCTGCCTTCAACAACAGCCGTTGCCTTGGCCAGCCCCTCTTCACCGAATCCAAATCGCTGTGCCGTTTGCCATAAATCTTCCTGGATCTCATTGATGAACAGGATTTTGGTGCCATTGGGACCGCGCCGGTCATCAACGCGCAGGTGGACAATTTCCTGATCCTTGAAATGCTGGGATTTGTAAACCGGTCTGCCGCGCAAATGTATCTGGTAAGCCCTTGCCTGGACGTTGAGCAGCTCTTTAGATTCGGCGTCCGGCATAACGCCGCCGTTCTGCCGCTCGATTTCTCGCAGCTCTTCTTGCCGGGTAGAAAGCTTCATCAGTTCGGCATGATCTTCAGGCGTATTTTTCTCACCCAGTTCAGGAAGGCGGATTAGCAGCTCGCGATAGTTTTCACCGCCAGGCACTTTGTAGCCTTCAAATTTTGTCAGACCAGGTGCGTCATTAAATTCTGCGTGTATGCCGTCCAGCAATTGTTGCGCATGCAAGACGTTGATCGGATTGCCCTCTACCTGCGACCCGTCTTCATCAAATATTGCAAAGAGCCCGTCACGAGGATCATCATTTTGCGTAATATAATATGGATCGTGATCACCAATTTTATATGTCCAGATCGTTACAGCATCAGTGAACCAGTTTTCATTGCCGCTAATGTTCAGCAGCACCTGTTCGGCAGAAACTTCTGTCAGAACTTTTTCAGCAGTGATCGTGTCACCGAGCTCTACCTCATCCAGCTGGATCTGATGCGCGCGCATGAACTCGAGCACTTCATCCTTGGTGAACGAGCTCTTGCTTTGCAGAAATTCTTCAAGCCCCATCCAGTCCAGTTCATCCCGGCGGACGCCCGGAGCTTTCTTTATCTGGGCAAGGAATTGCTGGCCGGAACCCTTCTTCTGTTTGATTCCTTCCATTGCTTGTATCGCGGGTGAATAAAACCCGCGCAGGGAAAACATTTGATCTATGACACCCTTGCGCGCTTTCGCAGTTGCCGCCTTACCATTCTTAGCCGTGATCTCAAGCACTGCATCATCAATGATTATGTATGTCGCAGCCGGGCCGTGTGATGTTTCGACAGCGGTCTTCGTACCTTTTATGCCAGCGGCCTCAAGCAGCTCAGCTGAGCGCGCACCGCCAAGATACGAAATGATGTTGCCGACTGTTGGGCGCGGGCCTTTGTCCTTGTACCAGGCTTCAAACTTGTCTGCGGCCTCCTCAACGGTATCTGCCTTTTCAACGTGGCGACCGCCCTCTTTGGTTTTCGCGCTAAAGAACCATTTGCCGTCCTCACCCCGAGAGATGAAGCCTGCCCGGTTCCCGGCGTGCATGGCGTTCCACATGTTCTCGCGGAAGCTGTCTTTTGCAAGATTGGGCTGCACTTCGTCGGTAAACTCTGCGGGCAAGCGTTCCTTGATGTAATCGCTTTGATCTTCCAGTGTGGCAGAGCTATCGATCAGCTCGTTCTCTTCAGCGTTGATTGTCACAGCATAGACGTTGCCCTGCCCATCACCAACGTCTTCAGAATACTCTTTCGCTGTTTCGGCTTGGGATGTTAGATGCGCGCCGGGCAGCTCGTTAGCAGACAAGCCTTCTCCGGTTCCAGCCTTGGATGTGTCGAACAGGTCGAAGCTAGCAGGGGAGCCGTGAAATGCGCTGATGGAATACGCAATGCGCGGATCATTCGGATCGAATGCACCGCGATTGCTTATGGCCGATTTGATCTGAGTTGGCTCGAATGCAAGCCATGTGCGATCAGAATAAACATCATCAAATATCCCATCATGACCAATCTCTCTAACTTGTTCACTTGCAACAAATGGGTCATCTTCAAATAGATTATTCCATTTCTGCCTATTGGTTTCAGATAGATCAGATAAAATCAAAGGATTTTTAATATTCAGATAAACTGGATAAGTTACGCTTCCAAAATCATTAGCATCTTGAGAGTTTTCAGCAAAATAAAATCCAGATCCGAGCGCGCCACCAATCTGTTTATCTGCATCAAACGCAACGATATCAGCATTGCTGCCATGGAACACGATCAGCGGCGCACCGTCTTCATCGACGACCTTCGAATCACGGAACCAGTTCTGAAATTCCGGCGATGCCGTGATTGGCGCCTGCCCGTTCGACATCAGCACGACATTGGGCGACAGGCTCAGCAGGTCAATTCGATCCTGGATCTTGAGCCCAATCCGTGCAGGGGTCATCACCGACGCGGCACGGCGAATGGCCATGTCAACCTCGCTCATGATCGGAGCGACCAGTTCCTCTTCAGACTGCGCCTCGAGGACAGGCGCGAAGCCCGCGCTACGGTCCGCTGTTGCTATCGCCCGTCGCTTTCCATCGGCAAGCGAAAGAAAGCGCCCGTACACCTGACGCGCGGCAGCCGCGCGGGATGACTTATCCTTGGAGCTAAGCGAGCCCTCCATGAATTCGTTCGCTGTGGCAATAGCTTCAGCGACGGGAAGCTTCCGGATTTGATCGACCAGCTGGCCTGCTTCAGCAAGCCATTCGCCCAGGTCTTCCGACGTTGCGCCCATATCACGATAGAAAGCCGCATTAAGGTCAGCGACCAAATCGACATCAGCAAGCGCGGAGGATTGTTCTTGCGGACTGAACAAGGTCTTGACACGGCCAATGCGATCTTGAAGCAATAGCCCGTCACTCAGATTGTTCACAACGGCATCGCGCGCAGCAGAGCCGCTTCGATAGTTCCGCCCGGTCGCAACCCGACCGATCGCCTTCCAGTCAGCCGCAGTTACGCCGCCAGCCGTTGTAAGCTCCTCAACAGCATCATTAAGCGCACGCTGAGAGTCAATTACACGAAGGCGATTGACGATCTGCTGTATTCGCACGGGAACAGTTGGCTCTTGGACTGCCGCCACAGACGCGGGCGCGGGCGAGCCGACGAGTTTTTCAGCAATCTGTTTTTTCGTATCACGGGATTTCACCGGCACACGCTCGGTTACGGCGAGCGATACCAGATCATCCTTCTTCATCTTCATGAGAGTCTGGAGATTGCGGACAGGCTTCCTGCCCTCGGCAGGCCGGAGATCGGATTGCATATTCAGCATATCAATGCGAGCGCTACCCATTTTCATCGAGGCCTTGGGGTCCGCCTCGGTGAGGGAGCCTTGATCATCCTGCGCGCCTCTGCGACGACGGCTTGGCATTGCGGCCATTGAAGATGCGCCGGGCAAAACACCACGAGTTTCGTCACTCGCCACATCTCCAGCACTGCCCTGCTCTGTAGGTAGCACTCCTGTTGAAAGACGTACCCTCAACTCACTAAAGCGATCTTCCAGCCTTCCAACGCGATTTCTTGCTTCGGACTGAAGCGCGGGAGCAAGCTTCGTATTGGCGGCGTCCTTTCTCGCCTTGTCGATGGCCAGCGATGGATGGACCATTGGATAGTCATCAGGCAGGCTAAACCGATCGCGATACTGATCGGGCGTCATTCCGTTATTTTGCAGATGACGCTTCAACTCCTTGTACCTCTTGCCGTCAATGAGGGAAACAAGGTGTGTGTCCGTTACCGAATCCACGATTTTATTCTCATCCAACCGCTCATCACCAGCGGGAACGGATTTTTTCTTGCGCGGTTTGCGCTTGGGAATGGACGCCACCAGTTCATCGAAGCCATCGAGCATATCCGGCGCCTGCTCAGCGACCATATCGCGCAAACGTTTTGTCTGCTCATCGGTAAGCCCGCGGCGCATTGCCATTCCGGCGAATTCCTGGAGATCATCGCCACGCGCAACCATATCCTCGATTACATCGAGCGTGTCTTCACCGTTGCGAACGCGCGTGATCACATCAATCCGTTGCTCACGCGGCATGCGCAGATAAAGATCGCGGAACCCGGTATCGCCGAATTCCTTGTCGGCTTCAGCAATATCGGTCAGAACATATGCCTGCTCGGCATATTCCAGCTCATCTTCCTGATAACGCCGTTCGTCAGATGCCAGCGCCTGAGTATCGGCCTCGACTTCATCGGCCGGAACAATGCGTTCGCCAGAGATCGCGCGCTGCACAAGATCGTAGACATGATCCGGCGTCGTAATTGCCGGTTCATCCACCCCTGCCTCTTGAAGATATCCATTCTCGACAAGCAATTCGCGCATCTTGTCGGCGGGAAGACCTTTTTTCGATACCAAGCCCGGATATCGCCCCGCCTCTATGCCCGCCAGCTCGCCGGTAGGCTGAAGACCACCTGCATTCTTAATAAATTGCAGGACGGTTACGCCCTTGTCCTTTTTCGTTTCAGCCGCAGTCGGCGCCGTTCGGATTCTTTCCGGGCCAGCAGTTTCCGCCTCTTTCTTGGCGGCCGCTTCGCGATTTTTCAGCTCCGTTGTTTTGATCGGCGCCATCCGGAAGATGTCGCTGAAAGGGTCATCACTTGGCTCAGGCTTTTTCTCGGCCTGGGGACGCTGACCCCGCACTTCATTTGCCGTTGCCGAGATCGTCCCGAATCCTACACCACCGATAGCGCCGCCGAGCCCGGCCTCGCCCATGCGCTTGAGATTTTTGGTTGAAATGAGCGCATCCTTCATATTGCGCAACATCTCAACTGCTTCCTGCTCGCCCTTTGCCGACGCCGCCGACGCGATCACGACGCCTTCCTGCATGGCCTCAGTAATACCTTCCCGTCCAGCGCTCTTGCCAAGCTCCACTGCGACCCGGCGGACCATGTATTTGCCAAGCTCTTTTCTCACATTGCCGGTCAGGGCCTTCATGACAGCCACAGGAACGATAGTATCGAGGGCGCCTACAACAGAGCCGCCAATGTAGGTATAGCGCTCGAGCAGCTTCTCATCGGTTACGCCAACGCTTTCCAGCTCATTGCGAACCTCCCCCATGCCCATCGTCATCGTGGTCGCGGCGATGCCAGGAAGCCCGGCGACCGCGCCGCCCGCGATTATTCCAGACGTTGAGCCCATGCCCTCGCCGAGCTTGCCCCAGAAATAATCATTAAAATCATTCCAGCCCTCGACATCGGCAAATTGATTAACGCGTGGCGGCGCAACCTTTGCGCGCTCATGCTCCGACAAATATTGCACGAATTCACCCACACGAGTGAGTGTGTCGGACCCAAAGGACTCGCCGTGCTGACGCAGACCGGCCCCGAGCATCGAGCCCATGCCCAGTATGCCTTGCGTGAAGCCCTTAGAGGCGTCGGTCAGCCCCTTGCTGCGTTCCTCTATGCCCTTGGCGTCATGAATTTTCTGCTGCTCGATATCCTTTTGCAGATCGATCGAATAACCCTGCTGGAGCAATTCACCGCGACGATAGAGCTCGGTAACGCCACCGTCATCCTTAGCTATGGCCAGAGATTTTTCGCTATCTACCTGTGATGCTTCTTGCGCATTCTTCTGTCGCAGCTTGCGCCATGCGCCCTGGAACAGTTCATCGCCTTCCAGCTCGTCAACAAACGGAGATGTGCGCACAGGTTCAGTCACTTCTATCGTTTCAGAATCGAACTGATCGAAGTGATTTACACCTTCGTCTTCATCATCATAGGGATCAATTTGCATCTAGGTAGCTCGCAGCTGGCTGGCCATATTTGCGCTCGAACTGCGCAGCAAGGGCTGGATTATCGCGAAGGGCCTGAACGGCCGATTCCGGGGGCTGGGTAACGGGAGGCTTGCTGCCGTAATACGCAGCCGGATCTGGCTGAAGATTCATGGGGTTTGGATTTGGTGCGTCGGTGAGGCCGAGCTGCTGGAAGGGATCGGCAAGCGGCGTGACAGAACGCTGAATGAGTAATTCTTTGAGGGCTTCCTCGCTTTTGCGAAGATCCGACGCCTTTGGTTCTTGCCCCTTCAGCGTCTTGTGCAATACTCCGGACACGACATCTGTTGTGTCACGATCCTTGATGGAAAGGTCCATGATCGATGTGACAACGGATCGAGCATACGGCCCAAAATCCTCTTCAGATTTTTCGATCATCTCGCGCGTCGCATCCTTCAGCTTTGCGCCGTCAAGCCCCTTGAGACCGGCAGAGCGCACGCGAGCCTCATCCTTGGTAATCGGCGTGCGCAAGCCTTCCGGAATGCCAATTGCTTCCTGTGCGTCAACGCGCGCACGGGCGAGCTTCTGCATAAATTCGGGATCTTCCGGATTTTCCAGGACGCCCTGTTCGGCAACCTGGACTTTTGGATTTTCGGCGACGGCGCGCGCGGGATCTTCATCGCGCAATTCGCGCATATCGCCGATTCGCCGGGCGAGCTTGCCGTGGAGCTTAACCCGCTCCGAATAGAGATCCTGAGATGTTTTCGGTTCGGTTTCGGTCAGGCGATCGGTCAGCTCGAGATCGGTCATGTCGTTCAGACCGTTCATCATCTCGAATTCAATTTGTGCCGAGTTCCATTTCACACGGGCATTTTCGAACTGCGTTGGCGTGTTAACGCGCGCGGCGCGATCGAGCGCCGATTCACCGTTTTCATCGACAGGAAAATCACCCGTCGTCCTCAACTGCTCGACACTGTCATCCACCTGCTGCTTGACTTTCGCCCGCCCGGCGAGGCGTGCCTTGCCCGCCAAAACCTCGCGGCGCCGTGCCGAAAGATGTGGATATGGCCCGTCATAATTGTCGTCTTCATCCTGATGCGTTTCGCCCGCAGCTTGCAGCGCCATTTCCAGGCGACCATCCAGCCGGGTATCATGCCCCTTTTCGCTATATACGCCCGTGCGAAGCGCGGTCGGAAAGTCATGAGTCAGCGCATCGCGGTCCAGATCATTCATCGCCTCCAGAAACTTGATCGGATCACCGTCGGCATCGGCCAGCGCTTCATTAATGCGCCGCTTGTGCTTGCCCATCTTGTCAATCGAGCCGGTACCTTGCTGGATGGAGCGATCGGAGAAATATGCTTTGACGCGCGGATCCTGCGCAATGGCAACAGGCACCCCGGCACGGCGAAGACGTGATTGCGTGCCAGATGAAATATTGGTCGAATACCATTTCATTTCGGCTTCATGCATTTCATCCGGCGCCGCCCCGGCCGCGTTCTCCCATTGCGCATCAAATTTGACTGTGCCGGGCTTGGCAGTCAGCCCAAATTGCTTGCCATAGCTGCGCACGAAATCGTATATCGACCCGCCCTTTTGCGAGTTGAGGCCGAAATTGCCATAGGACTTTGTGCCACCTGCGTCCTTGGAAACATTGGAAACACCCTCGAGCGGATCGGTCTTGCCGGTTTCCAGGCGAACAGAGATCAGCGCCTGCCTGTCGACGCTTTGCGGGCGCTTCTTTTCCCTCTTCTCGCCGCTGCCATGCAGGTCTTTTAGGATCGTTTCCAAATCCTCACCGCGATCCAGCCGCCCCTGGAGGTGCGCTTCTTCCAGCTCGCCGAGGCCATCACGGATCTTCTCGTCTTTTTCAATCGGTGATAGATAGGGATTTGCAAAAACCAGATTTTCAAAATCTTCCCGGATCTGATCGGGCGTCTCCCCCGCTCGAGCGCGCGACAGATATTCAGTGTCCCGGCGTTCGTCTATCTTGACCAGCGCGGAACGCTTCTGTTCCTTGCGAGCGAATTGCGCAGCACCGCCATAGAGCTTACGTTCGGCGCCGAACAGCTTGCCATCGAACTTTTCCCTCTGTTCATCAGGGATCGAACGCGCAAATTCCCCCGCACGCTCCTTGTAACCTTCAGCCCATTGATCGGCAAAGCCGTCGACCGCACCCGGCTCGGTTTCACGGATCTGCTTATCGAGCGCCTTCTCTTCATTCCATTTGAATTCCTGGAACCGGTTTTCCGTGTCGAAGTCCTTCGCCGCGCTGTCGTGTGCCGACAAGGCTGCGCCCAGCCCCTGAATGGACTTTCCAAGGCCAGCAGCTGCCCGCCCCGGAGCGGACAGGTCAATTCTGGCAATTGGACGACCGGAACGCGCGGATGGGAGCGGCCCAAGGCTTTCTGCATTAGGAAGTTTTGCCATTCTTGTTTACCCGTACATATAACTGGACTGCCCCGAGGACGACCCGACATCGAACTTTTTGGCGAAGGATGAAACGCCACCGATAATGGTGCCGAACGCGCTTGTTCGCGCGGCAGACGCCGCGGCTTTGCCTTCCATGCGCCGGGCAACGGCCTGCGATTCAAGTCCCGCCCGTCGCGACTTGCCGCCATATTGAGCAATCTGCTCCTGCATGGTTCCGTATCTGGATATTTCATCGGCGATCGCGAGTGATGTCGGATCTGTTGCGGTAAACCCGGACGCGGCGGCATTGGCCTGCAATTTGGACAGGGCGAGATTTTTCTGCTTTCTGTGCTCGCCAGCCTCAAGCTGCGCAGCTGCCTGCTCTTCCTTGGCTTTGATTTCAAGTTGCTGCGCTTCAAAGTTTGCAGCTTGCTTTGCAGCCTTGCCAGCAGCCATCGTGCCCGCAGCAGACACGATAGTTCCGGCAATGGACGCGATGGTACCGAGTACGGCCATTTCAGAGTCTCCAGCGGTAAAGATTGGGATTGCGCGGATCAACCTCGAATCCGAGGCGCTTCATCCATGTGACAGCGCCGCGCTCATCCGGGTCAGCTTGCGCATAAATGAATTTGATGCTGGTATCGCGCGCAGCCTGAAAGGCGCGGATTGCACCTCTCATGATGTGCATCTTGTACGGCCGCGCTTCTTCAGTCAGATCGCAAAACGCATACCAGCGCTTATGCGAAAACGCGAAACCGCCAAGGCCGATGATCTTGCCGTCCAGCTCCCCGCACCATGCGCGAATCGTCGGCTTGTTCGGATCCTCCGAAAACCTTGCGATATCTTCTTTTGTTGCCGGGCGGATTTCGACCCCGGCCATCAGACCCGTTCGTTCGTTTGTGGTGTTGGGATCGCGGCAAGGACCGTTGCTGGCCGAGGCGCCTTTGCACGCAAATGTATACGCGCATCGGTGTCATGCGTGCCATCGAACGGCATGGCGACGGCATCGGTCGCGGCGATAATCTTGTCGCCATCAATTTCCTTGCCGTCATCGAAGACGCGCGGCAAGCCTTCGAGGTGGCCTGTGTCTCCACCGAAGAACAGCCCATTATTATGCGTCTGGAAAAGGGAGAATGCGATCTGATTGACGCGCTTCATCTGCGCCAATGCTGTGCCGCCCTCGGCACCATAGGCCAGCTTTGCCGACTTCCAGTCCGCCATATAGGGGAGACCGGCAACGGCATGATGCACGTTCTCGCCAAGAGAAATCGTGCCCGCTCCTGTGTCAACGGTATACAAGGTTTGCACGCCATCGACGTCAGGTGACAGGTCCTTGCCTGCATTGGTCTGCCCGGTATCGTCAGCCCAGACCACAACCTCCTTGCCTGCAAGATGTGAATACCCGCTCAAGGTCGATGTGCGGCCGGTGTCGGAGTAGCTTACTGCGCAGTCGGCGAGCCATGACAGGCCCGTATCGCCTATGCATTCCGACTCCTTTGCCCATTTTTCAAGGTAGCGTTTGCTCTGGGCATTGATGGTGCGCTTGATATGATAATAAACGGCATCTTCTTCGACGCCGGGCAGCACCATCGCCTTCAGGACTTCCCCGTCTGTAGACCATGTAGACCAACAGATGACCTCTTCTTGCGGCTCATAAATCAGCGTGCCAACCGTACCGTTTGCGAGAACGCAATGAAGCCGGGTATCCGGCTGGCGCTGAATTGCGATCGAAACAACCCCGGCTTTGAGCAGATCAGGAACGAGCAGGGTCAGCTCAAACCCCTCGTAGTCCCCAATGCCTTCCCCCTTGCCAAGTCCGAAGCCGATCATGAACACACGCTGACGTGAGCGCTGTAGATGAATCGCCCGCGTATCCATTTTCACGGCGCGCAGGTTCGATGATCCTTGCGTGGAAAATGTCCGCGCCGAGCTGTTTTCCGGCGTCACCGCTTCATCGAGCGACGACGAGCGCAACGCAATCTCGGATCCGGCCGTGCCAATGATCAGACGCAACAACGAGATCAGGTAAAAGATATTGTCGACCGGCCCAGATCCGAGCGTTCTCGTGAACGGCGCGGCATCACCTTCCGTGTCCTCATCAAAATTTTCAAAATCATCGGACACGCTTGCAAAAAGATTGCCGCCATTGGCATGAAAGAGCCGTCCGCCATGCAACGATACAGCGCTTGGATATCCCCGCGCGCTGGACCAGAACCCTTCCTGCCAGTTGTCGGAACTGCCAGTTGACGAAAACCTCTCAAGCACCTCGGCTCCGACCACAGTATTCGAGGAAAAATCAGTCACGCGGGCAATGCCGGTTACTCCACCGCCGCCATAGGTAATGCTCACGATCGCCGAACCTGATATCCATGAAGACATGCGCGCGCGATACCAGACCTTGATATTATCCTCAGTATCGTCGATATCTTCGTTGAATGTGCCTGTGTCACTGGCAGTTCCAACATTTGAGCTGATTCCCTTGAACCCAAAATCCGGGCTATCAAACGACCGTTCGATTATGATCGTGCCTACATATTCACCACTTACAGAAAATGATATGCGTCGCTCATTAGTCGATGTTTCGGTGCCAGTATCGCCAATGCCAGTGACCTCAATCGTGTCTGTTTTGGCTTCCTGATTGCCTAGCGCCCATTGCCCGCCCTGCCCCTCATGAAAAATGCGAATAAGCGCACCAACATGAGCAGATTTGAAAAACGGAATATCAGAAGCAATCGTGGTATTGCCAAAAAACGCACCAGGCGTCATGCGCGCGGTAGATGATGGCGAGGACAGGAATGGCCCGTTATCTGGCGCATAATCGACAATCGACCAGGATCGACCCGTCCCGCGCCGCTCTATTTTCTTGGGCGGACATCCAGCGCAATCAGCATAGATAACATCAGCCGATTGATCATATCTGACATTGTCGATATCGGAGAAGCCCCACGCAGTAGGAACCTCGACGATTCCACTGTCTCCTATTTCAACAGAGCCGATGATGCGATTGAACTGTTTATTCGTCTGGAATGTGAGATAAAAATCATCGGATGGCGTCACCTCGATATTGTGCCACCCTGTTCCCAGATCTGTCTCATTCAGGTAGTCATCATCGCCAGATGAAGAGCCTATGCGCATTGTAATGGGGCCGCGAGAAACATTTATGACCAGCCCATGTTCGACATTTTTATCACCGGTGTCGACGACAACATGCTTTTGGATTCTCGCAATTGACCCTATCGACCCAGAATTCAGAATGACTTTAGAACCATTAAACACCACGTGCGCGGTCGCCGATGCCAGTCCCAACAATTCGAATTCATCAACTGCGACGAAAACCTCTATGCCTGGATTTTCAGCGGACCGCACATTAAGTCGCCAATGCCTGCGCGGACTTGAAGATCCCGTATCGGAAATAGCGTAAGTGCGCCTTTCACTCACTGACCATCCAGTTTCAGAAGGTCGGCTGTCTGCAAGAGTCCACTTGCCGGTATCTGTGTCGTAACTGCCAGTATCAAAATTAGACGATAACAAATCAAAATCGCCGGGCGCACCGTCAAGATCAGAGCTGTCCGCCGATGCTCGAACCGAATATGACACTACAGTTTTCGCGTTTCCGCTTCCGAAATCCACATTCAGATATTCGCCAGTGTCATTATCTGCGACCCAGCCTGTCCCAAGATTATCATCGCAAGCCCTGAAGCCTTCGACGGGAAATCCACCCAAAAAACTGGATTCCGTAACCTGAACGCCATCGGTTGTTTCGGATGTCATAATTGGGATTAAATCGACCGCAGACGCCGCAAGCGCACCACCAATGGAAGTTTCCTCCCATCCTGTGTCAGACAAGTCGACCGCAGTCGCCACCGAGGGGCGGCTCAGCAAACTTAGCTCATGCGCGTCAGAGCCCAACCAGAACCGAGACACGGAATCTACCAGCTCCACCATGGCGACATCGTCGGTTGCCGCAACGAACTCGATGAACTCAGCGCCGGTATCGTTCTTGCTTGAGCCGAAAAACTTCGTGCCCGGCCGGATCGTAAGCGCGCCCTGAGTCTTGGCAATCCAGTTGTTGAACACTTCCGCTGACAGGCGGGTTCTATCCAGGTCAACGCGAGCGAGAGCCTTTGGAGAAATGAGTCCCCTATTGTAGCTTAGAAGGGCAATGTTGTTTCTCATGGCGATGTCATCCTAACCGATCAAGCGATTGCGGTTTCCGCCTTCGCCGCGCGAGAACCGCCCGCCCCTGGATGTCGTCCAGCGCCCAGGAGGTGCGAATTTCGGCTGTGCTTCGTTCATGGCATCTTTGGCCCTTGCATTCTTCCGCGCCGTGTCGCGCTCTTCCTTCAGGTCTGCCTTTAAGGTTTTGCTTTGCGTCAGGCGAGGTGAGCAACGAACCGCCAGCTCAAGCTCGACATAGCGCCGAAATAAAGGAGTCCAACGAGCGAGGTCCATCCCCTTGCCGGTGTCATCAGAAACATAACGAATGTAGATTGGAGAATTATCAGACGACCAATAGACGTCATCATCAACATAATTGATGAGCGGAATGCTATAATATTCGTCTTCGGAAACCGAAACTGTGTTGACCCAATCGCTAGGCTTGGCGAAGACCTTTTTATACCCAAACTCAGGGGTAACCCCGGTGTCGGCAACGGCCTTGATATCTTCCATGGCAAAATTCCAGCTCGCTTCCGCGAGGCAATCCGCCACCACTTGAGGCCAGCGCTCGACAAGAGTCCGGCCTGCCGTGCTGGCCTCGCCGGTATCAACTACCGATCTGTTGCCAAGATCACTCAGGGCCTCGTTGAAGATTCCAAGTTTTTTCGCAATAACTAATCTCCACAGGCTTGTTAGTGCTTGATGCTCCCGTTATTGCAGCAGGAACATCAAGCCGATTATCAGCTCACCTGAACCGCGCGCATCCACTCATCGGCAGCTTCAGCGGTCACGAACACCTTGGGAGCAACGGACTGGCCGTCGAAGGAGCGGACAACATCGAATCCGTTACGTGGCTCGCTCCACTGGACGCGAAGATTGCCAGCCGTTTCAGTGCTGCCGCCCGTCCACGCCAGGCCCGTCTTAAGATCGATTGGGCAGGCCCGGCCGGTTTTGGGATCAAGGCTTGGTCCGATGCACTGGACGATCAGTCCGTTGCCGAGCACGGCGCGGACATACATCTTGGCATAGAAAGCGTTGTCCCTTCGGCGGAGATGTATGATTGCGCCAGAACGATCCGGCTGTCCCGTGGACTTGTTCGGCGCAAGAAGACCAACAATGTTGGTCCAGAAATTAGGGGCGAGAGTTTCCTCATACGTCCAACCGGCGGGGATAACCGCGGAGAAATCCGCATAAGCAAATTCGAGAGCCTGGAAGTCACCGCCACGCATGGTATTCGGACGAACCGCGCGCGGGTTGACGAACTGTTTTTCTTCCGCAGCGCGAATCTTGGCGATGTCGTTCAGCGGCGTGCCGGGCTTCGGCGCGTCAGGCTTTGCCGGTGCGCGCTCGGCCTCTGGCAGATCGACAGAATTTGGATCAACAACTTCAACGTCTCCGGGTTTCGGCTTAGCCATTCCAATTGTCCCTTATTTTTCAAGCAGGTAGCGGCGGACAACCATGAGGTTGCCCGCGCCAAGACGCACGACAATCGTCCGTCTACATCATATTTTAGGTAGTATCTTCCGCCACAGTAACCTGAGAGTTACCAGTGTCGGTACGGGATACGACGCGCAGCCGGTAGTTCCGGGCAAGCGTCAGGTCTCGATAAATCACTTCATCGCCAACCACCATCCCGTGATCCGCACCGTTAGTGAAGAACCCAGCTGCAACGACGGCAGCAAGGTTGTTTCCGGTGTCGGCATAGGTGAAGCAGCGAGGACCAGCAATAGGCTGGCCATCGAGCGTCAGCTTTTCGGCTTTATAGCCCATAACAGTCAAGCCTCCTTAGATTGCGCTCGCATCGTGCCTGAACTGCACAATACCAGACTGTTGCAACATGGCGGCCCCAGTGAACGACGACGCACGAGAATAGGAGTAGTCCTGTTCATCGTTGTAGCCGATCGCTGTATTCAGACCCTCGCCGGAATCGAACGCACTACCAACGGCATCCTGATGGTAGAATGAGCAATTTTCAACGCCAGTGCCGATGCCGGTCAGCTTCGGATGGAAGATCCAGTTAAAGCCAGCCCAGCGCTTAACGCGGCGGATAGGCCCGGTGAGAGGCTTCATCTCGACATAGTCCGAGCTGTTATACTCAGTCATCTGCATGAGATAGCCACGCACGGCGGGCGTTGCCACCGCCCACATTTTGTCTTCCTCTTCAACGGGAACTTCGTTCTCGCCGAGAGTGGTCGCTGCCTGCGCAACAACCTTCAGACTCATTGTGGTTGGACCGCCCAGGTTATTCGCCGCGGTATCGAGCACCTCAATGATGTCAGCATCGATACGACGGTTAAGAACCTTGCGGGTGGTTTCCTGCATAAGGCGCTTCTGATCGCCTTGTGACTGGAAGATGTTGAACCGGGTTTTACGAACCAGGTCACTCCAGTCTTGCAGGGTTGCAATTGCGGTAGTCAGGCTGTCCGCACGAGCCGGGATCAAGCCGTTGATACCACGGGTATTGGCAGTCGCGCCGCCAGAACCCCCAACCAGGAATTGCGCCTGATTGCCTTTGATAATGGCTTCGGTCACGGTAGTTTGACGAAGCCAAGACATTCCTTCTTCAAACTCGTTTACTAACTGTTGCCTATCGGACACACTATAAGTTGTTATGTGTGTTCAGACTGTCGCTTACACTGTATTTCATAGACCTATTGTAGTGCAATTGGCATAAGCCTTTCGATCTAATCTTTTTATTGCACCACTTTCTACTACAAACAGTGCTTGAATCTCTCAGTCGTTGCCTGTGCCAACGAATCATATTATCAATCTTGCATCTCTTTAACTTACTGTGTTTTGCAAGATTTGGAAGGAAGCGCAAAGCAAAGCTCGTTTGTGACGAGCCTAAATTTCGATCCCAGAACTTTAAATTCTGTTTTTTTTGATAGTGACGAACTTGTCCTCCAAAGGCTTGAAAGATAAATTCTAACACACTTGCATCATTTACATGAGCACACACGCCGACTCGGACATGTGTTTTTCCTGATTGAACGCGTAGTGTATAATACCCATCACCATCTAAATAACCCGCCAGCCATGCCCAAGTAGGATGGTTTTTAGGTTTTAATGGACCTACATTCTGTCTTGACGATCGAACTTTTTCAGACAGAATTTCTCTTTCTGCTTCCGAAATACCATTCTTGCCATATTCCTGTCCGCGATATTGCCTCCACTCGGCCAACAGCCAATTCCAATGCTTAGCTTTTATGACCATGTGCTTAATAATTCGCGGCAACAACATCTCCAGATGTGAACGCCTAGCGACAGTCCAAGCCGTCACAGATTTATTCGGCGGGATCTGACATGCGGTTCCCATCCCGGTCAACTCTGGAAGGCTAGGAACGAAACCGTTCCGATCGACGCTATGGGCAGCCGACAACACAAGCCTGAGGCCGACGTGATAACGCCCTGGATGTGATTTGCTTTTCCGAAAGTTGAATGACAAGCAGCCATCTGCATCAAGCAGACCGCTTAAATATTTCACTAATGATTCGTTCATCTCAGCCCCTTATTGTTGTAGGCGAGATATTAGCTTCAGTCGGGTTGATCATATCGCATCTATATATGATTTTCCCGTTTTTTAGATTCAATTCTCAGCAAATACTTACTGAATTTGTGGCGCGCTTTCGGCCATTTTAGCACCTCTTGTGTTTTTGGAGATGCCGTTGCGTTCAGGTTGTCCCTTTCCGATATGCTTGCCGGGTTGTCCCGCCTGGAGGGGCGAGCGCCGCGCACATATCCAAGAGCGCTTTACGAACGGACGTGGTAGGCGATTGCGTTTCTGGCGCTGCTAAGCAGGTTGTCCAGTCCGGCAATCTGGTATAATCAGCCTCGCGACTGATGTTTCTGAACGGCGTCGATAAGCTCGAGCTCTCGAGCCTGCATCGCATCGTTCTTGAAATATTCGCGCTTGTTTTCCTTGGCGTATTTCCGGATATCATCCAGCTCTTTTTGAGCCGATACACCGGTCTGGTCGCCATCTTCAACAATTGTTGCGCTTGGATTGATTTCCTGCGCCCAGCCAACGAGCAGGCGCGTCATGTCGGGATCGTTCCCGATG
>Ga0255053_10000815_pt1 | contig 17100 bp, 13 predicted proteins | sample JV7_2_22_MG_FD_188635 | JGI IMG/M metagenome (GOLD analysis project Ga0255053, IMG submission 188635) | Seawater microbial communities from Jervis Inlet, British Columbia, Canada - JV7_2_22 | ecosystem: Environmental > Aquatic > Marine > Inlet | place: Canada: British Columbia | collected...
GAGCTCATCGACGAAGCCAATGAGATCGAGGCGGCCCTGCAGCCCGTTGACGACGAAATCGAGGACACCGAAGCGTTCGTCCTGCTGCCCCCGATCGACATTTTGGTTGACGACGGCGATGTCGACGCGACCGTAGTCGACAGCCTTTTGCCACCCAGTGATTTTCCGCTGATGCTCAATTCGACGGTCGAGCAATTCCTCGAGGCCATGGTCTCCTCCGGTGAGTATCACAGCCGCATCGAGACCGGCCTTGGACGCGCCGGCACCTACCTGCCGATGATCCGTCCCCGGTTCGCTGCAGCCGGATTGCCCCAGGATCTCTCGTACTTGCCGTTGATCGAGTCTGCGTTTTCGGTCAAGGCCTACTCACGCGCCCGCGCGCACGGGATGTGGCAGTTCATTTCATCGACCGGCCGCCATTATGGTCTCGATGTCGGTTCGTTGGTCGACGAGCGGCGAGATCCCGAGCTCTCCACAGACGCCGCAGTCGCCTACCTCTCTGATCTCTATGACCAGTTCAACGATTGGTATCTGGCGTTGGCCGCCTACAACTCCGGCTCCGGCAATGTTCGGAGGGCTATCCGGCGCTCGGGCAGCAGGGATTTCTGGATCCTCCGCCGGTACTTGCCGCGAGAAACACGCAACTACGTGCCCGCGTTCATCGCCTCGGTGATCGTCGCCAAGCAGCCTGAAAAGTACGGCTTTACACCGGCGGTCGACAAACCGTGGAACTTCGAAACGATCGAAGTCCCAGACGCACTCGACCTCCAGTTTCTCTCCAAGGAATCGGGGATCCCGCTCGATGAGCTTCGCGACCTCAATCCTGCCATCCGTCGTGACCTGACACCGGCCCGGAGCACCACCATCCTCCGCCTGCCTCCCGGCACGACCACGTCTGCGGAAGCGGCCCTGAGCTCGACGCCGCGCGATCAATGGGCGCCGCGCATGATTCACACTGTCCGCAGCGGAGACAGCCTCTATTCGATCGCCCGCAAGTATGGATCGAGCGTGAGCGCCATTCGCCAGGCCAACGCGCTTCGCGGCAGTCTGATCAGACCCGGCCAGAATCTCATCGTGCCACGTTTCGGAACCGAAATGAGAACAACCTCCAACCAGCCACAAAGGAGCGCTGACGGCGGCGTCTATGTCGTGCAACGAAACGACACTCTATGGGACATCGCAACTGGATTCTCGCTTTCGGTGGATAGCCTGTGCGCTGCCAACGGGCTTTCGCGGCGTGACGTTATCAGGCCGGGCCAGCGCCTGAATATCCCAGACGGTGCATCGGCCTACATCGCACCGGCCCGCCAACAATCCTCGCGAGACAGTGGTACGACCCATACCGTTCGCGCTGGAGACACTCTGTCCGACATCGCGAACGACTACAACGTCTCGGTCAGCGCCCTGAAGCGTGCGAACGGGCTCCGGAGCTCCCGCATCTATCCCGGCAAGGAACTTCGTATCCCCGCTCCCGTGGAGAGGTCCGCTCCTGAACGAACGGCCGTCGGATCCGGAACCTACAAGGTGCAGAAAGGCGATACTCTGTACGACATCGCTCGCCGTTTCGGCGTCTCGATTTCGGACCTGCGCCGCGCCAACGGGCTCCGGACCTCCCGCATATATCCCGGCGATGTGCTTCGCATTCCCGCCTCGCAAGCCAAGAGTTGATGGCTGCTCGACTCACCACCAAGACACCAAGCACACCCAAAAACCACTTTGACCAATGTTTTGGTGGATCAATGGGCTGCTACAATCCCCCACCCGACAGGGATGAGGGAGCGCGCGGATGACAGAGACCATCGAGATCAGACCTGAATTTTCCGAGGCCCTTGGATCAGAGGATTGGGACCGAGTCGAAGAACTGTGGCTTGAAGCGTTGGGCACGCCTCCGATTCCCACGGAAGAACTCTTCGAGGTCCGGCGTCTCACCTGGAAAGCCGGCCGGAAGAACCTGGCGAGGACCCTCCTCGAGCTGCTTGCGGATTCGCTGGAGGAGAGCTCGGAGCCGACCGAAGCACTGGCTGCACTTCGAGAGTTGGTTCGCCTTGCCAGTCCGAATCCGCCAACCGAACTGACTGAAAGAATGGTCGCGGCACTTTCCAAAGAACGCTCCGGAAACCCTTCGCTCGAGGCCGTGCTCGGACACTGCCCGATGAATGCGGCGCGGCGACCGCTCGAGGAACTCGAAGCCGCGGAGTGCTGGCTCGATCACGATGTGGGTACGGTCGTCGAGGTCACGGGTCAAGGGGTCGGTCGGGTGGTAGAACTCAACCTCCAGCTCGAGAACATCAAGGTCGACCTGGGCGGCTCGCGCCCGGCGTCGATTCCCTTCGGCGCAGCCAGACGCCATCTTCACCCACTACCCGAAGGCGACTTCAGGCGCCGCAAGGTCGAAATCCCGGAAGAACTCGCAGACTTCGTCGAAAACGAGCCCGGTGCTGCGTTAGCTGAGGTCCTCGAAAGCCTGGGAGAGCCATCAAACGTGAGCGCCATCAAGGCTGCCCTCGAAGGCCTGCTCCCGCCGGCCAAGTGGACCTCCTGGTGGTCGAAAGCGAAAAAGAACCCCCGTGTCATCTCCTCGGGTGCGGGATCACGGCTCCGCTATGTGGTCAGCCACACCGCCGAAAGCGCCGACGAGGCTCTGCTCAAGGAACTCCGCGCGGCACCGCCGGCCGACCAGCCAGCCATCGCTCGACGCCTCGCTGATCGCGGCCACGACACCGCGGCGGCAGCGGCTGCGGAACTTGTGGATGCCCTCTCCGGTCTCGAATCTTCAGAGCCGGGGATTGCCTGGCAGACGGCCGGGGTTCTGGCGACCCTCCCCGGCGGGGCCGACGCCGCAGCGGCCAGCCGCCAGCGGTTGCTCCAGAAGGTCGAAGGTCTCACCCTCCTGGCGGGCATGACGGATCGGAGCTTTCGTTCGGAGGCGCTCCAGGCGATCGCTGACAACGATCCAGAGGGCTGGCCCGCGATCTGGGCCGAGTGGCTGCTCCACGAAGAGAGTGCCCAACTGCTGGGCGAAATCGTGGCGCGACTCGAGGCCGCGGGGAATGCCACCCTCATCGACGAGGCCATGGAAGCCATTTTCCGCAACCACTCCAACCACCCGGCGCAATTTGTGTGGGCGTGCGAGGTGATGTCCGAAGACGACTGTCCACAGGCCGTCCGAGCCCGTATGACGCCATCGCTCCTGGAGAAGCTCCCGGATGCCATTACACGCAAAGAGTTCTCTCCGGTCCGTGGTCGCGCCAAGGGGCTCCTCGATGGCGGCAAAGTGGCTATTCGCCTCCTGATGGAGTCGGCAAGCGCGCAACAAGCGTCCCGTTTTAGCCAGAGGATCGCGCGCCTCGATGCCGTCGAACCACAGCGCCAGCGGCTCGTCGAGCAGGCGGCTCAGCACCAACACAGAGAATCCTCAACCGAAGATCTGCCGGTGTTGGCCTCGACGCGGTCGGCGGTGGAGGACAAACAGGAAGAGCTTCGCAATCTTCTTGAGGTCGACATTCCAAAGACCCTCAAGGGCATCAACGCCGCCGCCGCCGAGGGCGACCTGCGGGAGAACTTCGAATATCACATGTTGCGCGACCGACAGGAGCTGCAATCGGCACGTGCGGCCAAGCTCCAGGAGGCGCTGACGGCGGTCCGCATTCTCGAACCGGGCGCCGCCGACACGTCGACCGTCAATATCGGCACAGTGATCCATCTCGAGAACGAAGACGGTGAGGCGCTGCAACCGGTGACAATCCTCGGCATGTGGGACGCAGATCTCGACCGCCGGATATTCGCCAACGGATCGGATCTCGCACAGCGGATGCTCGGGCGGACAACGGGCGATGTGGTGGAGATTGATGACGGCTCAGCGACCATCACTCGCATCGAAGCCTGGAACGGCTAACACGCCGCAGGCAAGGGAGAAAGGGAGAAAGGGAGCCTGTGATAAGGAGCGTGTCTCCCCTGCTCCCCTGCTCCCGTTAGGATCAGCCCGCCACCACAAAGACCGGTTACACTCGCGACATGACCTCTCGCGCCAGAAGTTTCGTGCTCTACGCCGGCCTCAGGAGCTTCTTCGCTGTCGGCGGAAGCCTGCCACTGACCCTCTCGAGACCAATCGGCCGAACCATCGGTCGAGCTGCCCTCGGCCTACTGCCCCGAAGCCGAAAACGAATTCATGATCATCTCGAGATCGCCTTCCCCGATCTGGACGAGAGCCAACGAAACGCCCTCGCGCGTGGCTGCGCCCGGCATTTCGGCTCAATGCTCGCCGAAGTGGCCTGGATGTGGCACGCGCAGCCCCAGGACGTAGAGGACTTTTGCGAGTTGAAGGGCGCGGAGATTTATTTCGAGGCTCTCAATGAGGAACGTGGCGCCATCTTCGCGACCGCCCACTGCGGCAACTGGGAGTTGCTCAGCGCCCGGTTGCCGATCGCCGGCGTACCTTTGACCTCAGCTGCGCGCGAGCTCGATGACCCCCGACTGGACCATCTGGTGACGGCGATGCGAAGCCGATTCGGCACCGAAATCATTCTTCGTGGGCCGGCGGCGGGAAAGCAGATGGTCCGCGCGCTGGCCGGCAATCGGGTCGCGGCCCTTCTCATCGATCAGGATATTCGTAACATTCCGGGCGTCTTCGTTCCCTTCTTCGGTCAACCCGCATGGACGCCCTCGGGCGCCGCGATGCTGGCCATTCGAAGACGTTGTCCGGTCATGCCCGGTTTCATCCACCGTCGCCCCGACGGAACCCACCTAGCCGAGATCCATCCTCCCCTGCCGATCCCGGTCGACGGTTCGCTCGAGGACCGTGTCGAAGAGCTGACCGCGGCAGCCACCGCCGTCATCGAGCGTCAGATACGGGCCCATCCCGAACAGTGGGTTTGGATGCATCGGAGATGGCGGACGCGGCCGGAAGCGCGCTGACTTCAATTTCCCTAATGGTTAATGATCGCTATCGGTATCGGGATCGCTATCGCTATCGAAAAGGCACTCGTTGAATCCAGTTTTCGATACCGATAGCGAAAGCGATTGCGATAGCGAGGGGTCGTCGGGTACGGGAACGGGGACAGATCGGAATTTCGATCACACCCCGACGCGGGGACACACCTCAGCCAACACGCACTCATCGCATCGCGGTGATCTCGCGCTACACACCCGCCGCCCGTGCAAGATCAGCCGGGTCGAGAGCTTGATCCACTCCTCTTGCGGCAGGAGGGCTTCCAGCTCGGCGGCGATCTTCTCCGGGTCCTCGAGGCGAGTCAGGTCGAGTCGGCGGGCAAGCCGCCGAACGTGGGTGTCAACAGTCACGCCGGCGGCGATCCCGAAGGCCTCACCAAGCACGACCTTGGCGGTCTTGCGACCGACGCCGGGCAGCGCCACCAAAGCGTCCAGATCTTCCGGCACCTCACCGCCATACTCGGACACGACGATACCCGCCGCGGCGCGTAGCGAGGAGGCTTTCTGGCGAAACATCCCGGTTGATCGGATCATTGTTTCGACGTCTTCCTGAGAAGCCGACGCCAGATCCTCAGGCCGCGGCCAGCGAGCAAAGAGCTCGGGCGTTACCTTGTTGACACGCACATCGGTGCACTGGGCGGAGAGGACTGTCGCCACCAGGAGCTCCCACGGCGACCCGTAGTCGATCTCGGTGGCGGCATCGGGGTACTCGCCGGTAAGCAACTCGGTGACGGTCGCGGCGCGGGTCGCCAGCTTCACGATCAGTACTTGAAGGTCGATCCGCCGATGAATTCGCGCAGAATCGAGGTCTGCGGCACCTCATCGGGGAAGATCGGCACGAACATGGAGAGGTGCTTGAGGAGGCGGAAGGCCTCTGTGTAGGCCGGGTTCGTTCTCGGCACGTGGAGCAGGAACCGTTCCGCAAAGACCTTGAGCACCGCCGGCTCGTAGACCAGGGCCGAGTTGAACATCACGTCGGCCTGCTCCTGGAAAGGGAAGATCCACTTGCCCTCTCCACGCCGCACCGTCTCCCACAGATCCAGGGTCCGCTCTGCGGTGAATCCCCGAAAAAGATTGTCACGGACAATCCGTCGGACGAGCCGGGCATCCGCGGTGAAGATTCGATTCTGGTTGTCGATCGCCAACTGGGAAAGCGCCGAGATGAAAATCCGATAGGTCTGGTCACGAGGCACGGTCTTGGTCAACCGATCGTTGAGCCCGTGGATCCCCTCGATCGACAGCACCTGATGGTCCTCGAGCTGTAGAGGCACCGAGGCGACCTCCGGTTTGCGGTGACCGGTCACGAAATCGAAACGGGGGGTCATCACTTCCTTACCGGCCAGAAGATCGGCGAGGTGCCGATGGAAGAGTTCGAGATCGATTGCCTCGAGGGACTCGAAGTCGAGGCGCCCCTGCTCATCCCGAGGGGTATCTTCGCGATTGACATAGTAGTTGTCGAGGGACAACGTGACCATGTCGATGCCGTTGACCCACAGCTGTATGCCCAACCGCTTGGCAAACGTCGTCTTGCCCGACGAGGAAGGTCCGGCAATGGTCACAAGGCGAACGCGAGGGATTCGGGAGAGAATTTCATCCGCGATCTGGGCGATCTTCTTCTCGTGCAGCCCTTCCGCGATACGAATAATGTGGCTACTGCCACCATCAAGACATAGCTGATTCAGCTGGCCTACATTCTGCACCCCGAGAAGCTCCTGCCAGCGTCGGGTCTCGACATAGGTCTTGTAGAGGAGCTGGCGAGGTGTGAAGCGAGGAAGGTGGCTTCGGTCGGCGCGGCGGGGAAAGCGCAGCAGGAGACCGTCTTCAAACGGCATCACACCAAAGGTCGGACAGCATCCCGTGTGCGGAGCGCAGGGCCCATAGGCGAGATCAACGAAATCGCCGCAGCTGATAGTGTGAACGGTCGAGGAGCGGCGGGTCGCCAGCAACTGTAGTTTGTCGTCGCAACCCTGTTCCTGACAGTGTTTCTCCGCCTCCTCAATCGTCACCGTTTCGCGCCTGAATGGGCGCTCCTCACGGTGAAGCTCGATCATTTTCTTCTCGATCGCCGGCGCCATTTTCTCAAGCTCGGGATGGTCGCCTCGAAGCTGGTAGTGGTAACAGTTGCCGAGGGATTGTCCGATCACGGTGCGAGCGTCCGGGTAGAGTTGGTGGCACGCCTCGTAAAACAGGAGGCACACCGATCGCTTGTAGACGGACTCACCCTCACGATCGCCGAAGCGGACCAGTTCCAGATCAACCTCACCACGCAGAGGAAAGTCGAGCATCACCTGTCGCCGGTTGACCAACGCCGACAGCACGGTGTCGGGAATCTCCCCGTTGATGCTGCGCAGGAATTCATCGATGCGGATGCCGGACTCGACGTGGTGGACGGATCCACGGAATCGAATTTCCACCTTGTTGTTGTTCATGCTGCCCCGTTCTGAACCGGAAGAAATTGCCCCCGGGACTCTTTCAGGCTCCTCGCAAGATCATATCGCGACCCCCCAAAGCTGGTGAGATATGCGGGCTAGTTGCGCGATGTGCCGGCTGTCGTATACTGATCGTTCATACCGGCGCCCATGCCATACCGAAGGGTGGTCGAATCAGTCGGCGATACGGGGGCATGGGCGCTTTTATTGTGTCCCGCTCCAGCATCCATTCGCCTCATCGCTATCGCAATCGCTATCGGAATCGGGATCGAAGCGCTGATGCTACGAGAGTTGTTTTCGATAGCGATAGCAATCCCGATAGCGATAGCGACCGCAAATCGAAGTCATTCATCTACCCCTAGATCTTCCTAGGTTCGCAGAGGTCTTTCTTTTTTTTCTTCTTGACCACCGCACCGCAATCCTTGCAGCGGTAGCGGCCAGGCTTCGGTTTCGCGTTGGATTCACCAATCTTACAACTCATAACCAATCGAGATTATAACTCAATTTTCGAATCCGAAATATGGTCAATCTGATGGGTTCAAGCTAAACTTTTCGCCCGGCGGAGGGGTTCGAGCATGCAGATCCCAGAGTGGTACACGGGCAGCGATGACAGCGGCAGGGTCCCAGCGGGCATCGAGCGCGCGATCGAGCGGATGGATGAACGCACCGCGGACCACACCGACGTCGCGGACCTCGAGAAACTGTTGGCCAACGAAGAAGAGGTCAACTGGCGGAATTTCCTGCTTGGCCTGGTTGGAACCATCCACTACGATCTCGAGGAGATCGACAGTGCACGCACGGTTCTCGAAGAGTCAGTGAAGTCGTACAAGCCCTACCTCGAGTCATTCGACGACGTACTCAGCGTCTATTGCCAGTCCTGTTACACCCTCGGCGTCATCCTCTTCGACGACGGTGACTACAGTGGGGCGATTCCCTGTTTTCTTCGCTGTCTGCCCTACATGCACGAGGTCTACGACGAAACCTACATCGGGCACATCTACACCTTTCTCGCTCTCTGTCTCAGCTGGACCAGTCAGGCCGGCTACAGCGCCGTTTTCTCGGAGGCCGCAGCCTTTATCCGGCGATACGACTGCGAGTCGCTGGAGCAGCTGATGGTTGCCTACGGCGATACCGGGGAGATCGACAAGGCTACCGACATCTTCCAGCTCCTGCAGCGACACTGTCAGGACTACGAGAATTACGACCGAGTTCTCGAGTACGCCGAGCAGAATCTCGGGGAGTCCGGAGTAGTCAATTAAGAGTTTAGAGTTATGAGTTTAGAGTTAACCTGTCCTCGCGAAGGCCTGAACTCTTAACTCTTAACCTTCTCCCCGATCAGGGGAGAAGTTTCCCGTACACGATCCAGTGATAGATGACGTAGAACCAGCTCAGGAATGCGTGGATGAGCGCCCACAGGATGCTGTGATTGACGCTCCAGCTCAGGAGCGCCGCCAGCACCGCACCGATACTGCCGATGATTCCGCCGCCACAGCAACCGCACCCTTTGCCGTTTTTCTCACCCATAGGCTCTCCTCACTCAGTATTACGTTGCTCGACGCGGCGAGATTCCCGCGCAGCTTATTGGCTGTGAAAGCTGATGTTCTTCGCTCAAGCCTTCTTGATGAGGCGGATGACAAAAAGCAGCGCGCAAGCACCGACAAATGCGGTGATGATAGCCCCGACCAATCCACCTGCGGTGATCCCGAATAACCCGAAGAGCCAACCTCCGATAACCGCGCCGACGATACCTACGACGATGTCACCGACGAGGCCGAAACCGCCGCCCTTCATGACCACTCCGGCCAACCAACCGGCGATGGCTCCGACCACAAGAAAGATAACGATGCTCGTGATATCCATGTCTCCCCCTTTTGATTCGATTCCGCGCCTTTGCGCGAACCCAAATGCCTCAACCCCCGGCACCTATCGGTCAGCCCCGAGGGCTTACCTATTTGAAATCCTGACCTTGCGGCTACCGTAGCACAGCCTCTGGACGAGCCGACGGCGCCATCGTTGACGAATCAGCCGGCGGTCCTGAGGTCTCTCAACGTTTCGGCATGTGGAAGGCGAAACACATCGGTGCCATCCCAGGGATGGACCTCGAGCCCGCTCAGACAGCCGCCGCGCGCCCACAGGATCACACCAACCGGAACGCCCTCCGGGGACTCGGCGTCTGCCAATAGCACGGGAGATGGAGCTGCGTCGGTGACGGCCGACGCGACCACAAGGTCGATGCTCGGACATCCGCAACCGCAGCCGCCGACAACCTCCGCCTCCTCGAGCTGCCCGATGTAACGGCTGACACCGGAGCGCACCGCCCCGAGCATGGCCTCGATGAGGTCGTGCTCGTCGGCCGTCAGAGGTCGCGGGTAGCCGAGTTCGTTCGGTATCGCCATCGTCAAATCTAAAGTTCGCCATCTATCGCCGCCAGCACCCGGTCGGTTTCTTTTCCTGCAAATCGGCGTGCCGGCTGCGATCACCTTTATGTACGTCATACACGGTGGGGAGTTCTCGTTGCTGTCGGAAGTCGCCGGCGTTACAATCGCTCAACACCTTCGAGGAGGCTGAACATGGGAGTGACGCTCAACGAGCGCTTTATCGAGATTGTCGAGCGGCGAGGCGAGCACACGGCCTTTATGGTAAAACGCAAAGGGTCCTGGCAGAGCTTTTCGTTTGATTGGGGTCTGGAACAAGCCGCAAAAACGGCTTTCGGTCTCATGAGTCTGGGTTACGAAACCGGATCCAGAATCGCGATTCTGTCCGAAAACAGACCGGAGTGGGCGACCACGGACTTCGGCGCCATGGCGGCCGGGCTGGTCGGCGTTCCCCTCTACACCACCTTGATCCATGAACAGATCGCCTACATTCTGCACGACGCCGAGGCCAAGGTCGTATTCGTGTCCTCGATGGACCACCTCGAGACGGTCCTATCGGTCCGCTCTCAGGTCCCATCGATCGAAAAGATCGTCGTCTTCTACCCGGAGAACCTGGAAGAGGACGATCTCGTCATCAGCCTCGACACCCTCAAGTCCATGGGCGAAGGCCACGCGCACGAGGAATTCATCGAGCTGTCCCGCCGCGCGAAGCCCGAGGACATGGCCACCATCGTCTACACCTCGGGCACCACCGGCGACCCAAAAGGCGTGGCCCTCACCCACCGCAATTTCATGGCGGAGTTCGACGCCATCTGGCCGATGTTCGAGGGCAAGGAGGGGGACTCTCTGCTCTCGTTCCTGCCGCTGTCGCACATCCTGCAGCGGGTGGTGGACTCGTTCGCGTTGCTCTTCGGCTTCACCATCTCCTACGCCGAGAGCCTGGAGACCCTGGGCGAGAACCTGCGCGAAATCTGCCCGACGCATATCGTCGCCGTGCCACGAGTCTACGAAAAGATCCACGGCCGAATCCACGCCGGAGTGCAGCAGGGGTCGGTGGTCAAGCGGACACTCTTCAACTGGGCCGTCGATGTCGGCCGCAGGTTCAGCGAGGCCGAGCGATCCGGCAGGCCCGGTCCAGTCCTCTCGCTCCAGCACCGGATCGCCTCGGCGCTGGTTTTCAAAAAGATCCACGCCGCAACCGGCGGCAACATCGAGTTCTACGTCTCTACCGGCGCACCACTGGCCAAGGGTCTGGCCGAGTTCTTCGATGCTTTCGGCATCCGCATCATCGAAGCCTGGGGCATGACCGAGCTGACCGGCGCGGCGACCGGATGCACACGGACGGATTTGCGATACGGCAGCGTCGGCAAACCCGGCCCCGGGGTCGAGCTCAAGATCACCGACGAGGGCGAGGTCTGCGTTCGCGGGGACATCGTGATGCGCGGGTACTGGCGCAAGCCCGAAGCCACCGCTGAGACCATCGACCGAGACGGCTGGCTTCACACCGGCGACGTCGGTCACATTGACGACGACGGGTTTCTCCACATCACCGACCGGATCAAGGAGCTCATCGTCACCGCCGGAGGAAAAAACGTCGCCCCACAGCCGATCGAGAACGCCCTCAAAACCCACGAGTTCATCGCCCAGGCCATGGTCATCGGCGACCGTCGCAACTTCATCAGCGCCCTGATCGTTCCCCAGGCGGAGGTCCTCGAGTCATGGGCCGTGAACAAGGGTATCGACGGCGATCTGGCGACGCTGTGCCGCGATCAGAGGGTCATCGACCTCTACCAGACGGCCCTCGAGGCCAAGATGGGTTCGTTCTCACGTTACGAGTCGGTTCGCGTGTTCACCCTCGTCCCCGACGAGTTCAGTCAGGAAGCGGGTGAGCTCACACCAACCCTCAAGCTCAAGCGCCGCGTACTGCTCGCCAAGTACGCCGACGTGATTGACCAGATGTATCCAAGCAAAGTTATCTAAACCGATTCCACGCGGACCGGTACGCCGCTGAGGACGGCATTGCCGCAGAGATCGTCGACCACCGACTCGTCGGTAAGATCGTTGATGCTGACGCCCGGGTGTTCCTCGGCCACAGACAGCTCCGTGCCCGGGCGATGGTGGCCCCAGCCGTGGGGCAGACTGACGACCCCGGGCATCACCTCGTCGCTGAGCTCCAGGGGGACCTCGATGCGTCCGGTGCGTGAGACCACCGCCACCTTCGCCTCGCCCGCAACACCGAGTCTGGACGCATCGTCCGGATGCATCAACAACGTACAGCGATCTTTTCCCCGCACCAGCCGCAGAGAGTTGTGCATCCACGAGTTGTTGCTTCGGAGATGGCGCCGTCCGATGAGCAGCAGCGGCTGATCGGCCTGGTCACCATCGAGCATTGCACGGAGCCGCTGGGCGTCCTTCACGAACAGAGCCGGAGCCAGCTCGATCCGCCGCGTCGGGGTCCGTAACCGTGCCGGAAGACAGGGCTCGAGCGGGCCGAGATCGACCCCGTGTTCTGCCCTCTCGAGCGCCGTCAGATTGAGTCCTTTGCCAAACGGATTCAGTCCAGAGCCCCACGGTCCCCGTCGCAATCCCAGATCGAGTATGCGCCGCGGGCCGATCTTCGCGTTCAACCAGCGTTTGAATTGTGCGAGAGGAGGGCCGCCATCCAGCCTTCTGTGAAGCTCGGCCAGGATCTGCCAGTCGTGTCGGGCATCGGGCGCCGGATCGAGGAGCGCGGGAGAGTATCGCGCGACATTACGAACCGCCAACAGGTTGAAAACCAGGTCATAGTGGTCGTGCTCGAGGGCCGACGTAGGTGGCAGGATGATGTGGGCGTGGCGCGTAGTTTCGTTGAGGTAGAAATCGACAGCCACCATGAAGTCGAGGCTTTCGAGAGCGCGCTCGAGCTGCATTCCGTTCGGGGTCGACAAGACCGGGTTGCCTGCGATCGTGAGCAGGGCCCGAACCTGACCCTCGCCCTTGGTGAGAATCTCCTCCGCCAGGCCTGCAACCGGCAGCTCGCCTCCGTAGGCGGGAAGACCGCGCACCCGGCTCGTGTACTTCCCGAGGTGACCAGGGCCTGTATTCGCAACCAGGTCGACGGCTGGCCTGGTGAACATGGCGCCACCGGCCCGATCGAGGTTGCCGGTAATGATGTTGAGCGCGTTCACCAACCACTGACAGAGCCCACCGAACACCTGTGTCGAAACTCCGAGCCTTCCATAACAGACGGCGGAAGGGGCGGTGGCGAAAGCTCGAGCAAGGTCACGGATCGCCTCCGAGTCGATGCCCGTCACCGGAGCAACCTTTTCGGGCGAGACGCCGGCCACCACCTCTCGCACGACCTCGATCGAGGCGCAGAACTCGGCCGTCGACCCCGGTTTTTCGAGGCCTTCAGCGAAAACGACCTGTATCAGCGCCATCAAGAGCAACGCGTCACTCCCAGGCCGAATGAAAATGTGCCGATCAGCCATCTCTGCCGTTTCAGTCCTCCTGGGATCGACCACGACCAGCCGTCCACCGCGCTGCTTGAGTTCCTCGAGTCGTCGTTTGAACCCGGGAGCGGTCATCATGCTGCCGTTCGAGACCACCGGGTTGGCACCGAGAATCAGCAGGAACTGGGTTCGATCCACGTCTGGAACGGGCAGCAGCAGCTTGTGGCCGAACATCAAGGTGGCGGCCACGTGGTGCGGCAGTTGGTCTACCGAGGTGGCGGAAAATCGGTTTTTCGTCCGCAAGGCCCTGCTCAGGGGTGGGCCGAAGAGCAACGAGCCCCAGTTGTGGACGCTGGGGTTCCCCACATAGAGTCCGACCGCATCGTTACCGGATGTCTTCTGTACTGCGCGCAGCCGGTCCCCCACCTCATCGAGTGCCTCATCCCAGCTCAGGCGCTCCCAGATCCCGTCCCCCATGCGGCGTACCGGATGGCGAAGACGATCGGGATCGCTGTGGACGTCCTGGAGGGCCACCGCCTTGGGGCAGATGTGGCCACGGCTGAACGGGTCATCCCTGTCGCCCCGGATGGCACTGATTTCATCACCACACACCTCGATGGCGAGACCGCAGATCGCCTCGCACAGGTTGCAGGCCCGGTAGTGGGTCGTGGTGTGGCTGTTCTGCATCGTGTATCCAGCGCGAATTGTACAGGCGACGACGCGAGGTTACAGTGATGACCTCGCCGCGGGCGCCCGATCAGGAGGAGGTTCAATGAAAGCACAGGCAACACTCGTGACCACTGTATTCTTCGCACTGGCCGCGTTCGTATCGACGCCCGGTCTCAGCCTCGAGATCGAGGTTTCTTTTTCAGCGGAGGTCGCATCGGAGGCGATCGATGGACGGGTCATCGTCATGCTGTCCACACATGACGACGACGAGCCGCGCTTCCAGGTCCGGCCGGGTGCGAACGCAATCCAGATCTTCGGTGTCGACGTCGAGGGCATGGGGCCAGGAGAACCTCTCCGAATCGACGCCTCGGTCTTCGGTTATCCCGTTCAGACCATAAATGATGTACCTCCCGGTTCCTACCAGGTGCAGGCCCTGCTCCACCGCTACGAGACCTTCCACCGCGCCGACGGTCACACCGTGCTACTGCCGATGGACCGCGGCGAAGGCCAGAAATGGAACCGTGCCCCGGGAAATCTCTACAGCACGCCGCAGAAGATTGCCTTCCCGCCGGGCAGCGACGCGGTCATCCGGGTCGAGCTCAACCAGATCGTCCCACCCATCGAGCCGCCACCGGACACCGAGTACGTCAAGCACGTCCGGATTCAGAGCGAGCTGCTGACCGAGTTCTGGGGGCGGCCGATGTTCCTCGGTGCCCACGTACTCCTGCCGCACGGCTACGAAGAACATCCGGACGCGCGTTACCCCCTGATGATCTTCCACGGCCATTTCCCGGGCGACTTCGGTGACTTCCGCACCGAGCCCCCTGACCCTGACCTCGAGTGCGAATACTCGGAGAGATTCCATGTCGACTGCTACAACCGGGTCCAACAAGAGGAGGCTCACGCCTTCTATCAGAAGTGGATCGGGCCAGAATTCCCTCGCTTTCTGGTCATCGAGATCCAGCACCAGAACCCCTTCTACGACGACTCCTACGCGGTCAACTCGGCCAACCTCGGGCCCTATGGCGACGCCATCACCCACGAGCTGATCCCGTTCATCGAAAAAGAGTTCCGAGGCCTCGGCAAACCCTGGGCACGCTTTCTCTACGGCGGTTCGACCGGCGGCTGGGAGGCGCTGGCGGCGCAGGTCTTCTACCCCGACGAGTACAACGGCGCCTTCGCCGCCTGCCCTGATCCGATCGATTTTCGCGCCTACCTTCTGCTCGACATCTACTCCGACGCCAACGCCTACTTTGTCGAGGGGCCCTTCCACCGCGTCGAACGGCCGAGCCGCCGCGACTGGCTCGGACAGATCACGGTCACAATGCGCGACGACAGCCTGTGGGAGTTGGCTCTCGGCACAAAGAACCGCTCGGGGCAGCAATTCGATATCTGGGAGGCCGTCTACTCGCCGGTCGCGGCCGACGGCTATCCTCGACGGCTGTGGGACAGGAGAACGGGGGTCATTGACCCCAAGGTCGCCGCGTACTGGCGGGAGAACTACGACCTACGACATATCTTGGAGCGTGACTGGAAAGACCTCGGTCCCAAGCTCGTCGGCAAGATCCACATCCTGACCGGCGACATGGACAACTACTACCTCAACAACGCCGTCTATCTGACCGAGGAGTTCCTCGAGTCAACGACCGATCCCTACTTCGCCGGCATCGTCGATTACGGCGACCGCGCCGAGCACTGTTGGAACGGCGACCACGACAATCCCAACCACATCTCGCGGCTGCGCTACAACACGATGTACCTGCCGAGAATCCTCGAGCGGATCGAAAACACCGCGCCCGAGGGGGCGGATCTCACGAGCTGGAGGTACTAGCCCGCAGATCTCACCAGCTTCGTGTTGCGCCAGGTTACTCGGTTTCAACCTCTTGGCGGTGCCCGACCGAGTTACAAATGTCAGTTATGGAGGCATCGATGATTATGACTTAAAGGTTCCTCCTCTTCCCGTCTACCCCCCATGCTCGTATTCCAACTCGTAGTGCTCGTGCGTACCACTCTTCACTCGCTCCGAAAAGTCGAAACTGTAGCCCATGTCGATGAAAGGGCTGTTTTTGTTGTGACACTTGCGACAGACAATTTCCGTGGGAGGATAGACCAAACCGAGAGCGGCCGCCTCGGCGGTTGCGAAGTTCGGCCGGTCTGGGGACATCACCGTGTCGACGTACATTCCGCCCGCCCCGTGACACGCCTCACAGCCGACGCCTGCATGCTCCGGTGTCTCCTCGATCGAGGTAAACCCACCCACGAGCCCATACCCGGTCGTGTGGCAGGGAAGACACTCCTCCTCATGGGTGTAATCCATCTCCGGGTCCAGACCCGCCAACTCCTTCTCTTTCCTCTTCGCCCCTGGGCGCAACACCTCGAACGTCTGCGCCATGCGGGTCTGTGACCATGACGTGTGCTGCGATTTGTGGCACTCTCCGCATGCCTCCGACCCCAGAAACCCTTCCGTGGAGACGTGATCGTGTTTCCCCAAGGTCGACCACAGAATAAGGAGTGCGACGACCGCCACGAGGACGCCGGCGATTGCCCAATGGCTGACGCTGATAACGGGTTTCTCGTAGTCGTTCATGCTTTCCTCCCTCGAGAATGCCCGGTCCCTCACGCTCACATGTGCGAGTGCGCCTTTGGGTTGGATGCGATCGAAATACCTGCGAGCCGCACTCGACTCGGGGCGCCCTGTCAGAAACTGCGTCGAAACTGAAACTTGAAATCAGGGTAGCATGTCGGCTGCCGGGTTCGTCGTCATTTTGATGTATGATCAAATCAACAGTTCTGGTTAGCCAGCGGTTCACAGTGCCACGCGTTCGCGGGGTACCGGAGCGGCCACACGAGTCGAAGGAGGATCGAATGAAGAAACGGGCACCGTGGACGGTAGTCGGCGCGATCGTGGTGGCTGCGGCAGTGTGGATGCCGAAAGTGGCACAGGGGGGTGATGCCCCGGATCACGCCTTTGTCGGCGCGGAGAAGTGCAAGATGTGCCACAACTCTGCCAAGAAGGGGGCGCAGTACACGAAGTGGAAGGAGGCCAGGCACTCGAAGGCCTACGAGACACTGGCGTCGGACAAGGCCAAAGAGGCTGCCGCCGCCGAGGGCATCGACGACCCACAAAACGCGCCGGAGTGCCTGAGGTGCCACGTGACCGGCTACGGAGCACCAGAGGAGATGCTGACCGACAAGTACAAGATCGAGGACGGGGTCGGCTGCGAGTCATGCCATGGGCCCGGGGCTGAT
>Ga0255053_10000816_pt1 | contig 17095 bp, 10 predicted proteins | sample JV7_2_22_MG_FD_188635 | JGI IMG/M metagenome (GOLD analysis project Ga0255053, IMG submission 188635) | Seawater microbial communities from Jervis Inlet, British Columbia, Canada - JV7_2_22 | ecosystem: Environmental > Aquatic > Marine > Inlet | place: Canada: British Columbia | collected...
CACAAGGACAAGACTGGTTTCTTCGGGTTCTTCGAGTGCATCGAGGACGAGTCGGTCTCGGGCGCCTTGCTCGAGACGGCCGAGGGCTGGCTACGGCAGCAGGGGTGCGACAAGGTGCTGGGGCCCGAGAGCTTCTCGACCAATGAGGAAGTGGGACTGGTGGTCGAGGACCGCGAAGGACCGCCGATGATCATGTGCGCCCAGAACCCGGCCTACTATCCGCGCCTGGTCGAAGCGGCGGGCTACGAGAAAGCCAAGGACCTCTACGGCTGGTACTACGAGGTTGGGGAGATTCCTGAGGGACCGATAGCGGTCGCGCAACAGGTCGAACATCACCCGGGCCTGACCGTCCGTCAGGCCGACCCCAGGCACATGGAACGCGACATCCACATCGTCCGGGAAGTATTCAACGCCGCCTGGAGCGACAACTGGGGCTTCGTGCCCTGGACCGACAGCGAGGTCGAGCACGGGGCCAAGGCGATGAAGATGATCATCGCGCCCGAGATCACGGCCATCGCCGAGGTCGACGGCAAGCCGGCCGGTTTCATGGTGGCTCTCCCCAACATCAACGAGACGATCAAGGACCTCAACGGGCGGCTGTTCCCAACGGGCCTCCTCAAGCTGATCTGGAGGCTCAAGCTGGGACGCCGCCGGCCTCGATCGGCCAGACTCCTGCTCCTCGGAGTCAAGCCCGAGTACCGCGGCGGCGCGCTCGGCGGGCTGAGCGTCCTGCTGTACGTGCTCGCCCACCGCGGCGGCGAGAAGATCGGCATCGAGTTCGGCGAGCTCGGCTGGACGCTAGAGGACAACGAGAAGATCAACGCGGGGATTCAGTTCATGGGGGGGAGGCTGGGGAAGGTGTATCGGGTGTACGGGAAGGATCTGTAAGGACAAGACTAGGCCCCGCTCAGTGCTGCGGCATCAAGCGGGGCCTCTCTTCAGCGCGCCTGCTGGTGCAACTGTCTCGGGTTACTCAATCCGCTCTGCGAACCAGTTTCCTGTCCCTCCACCGGGCCCGATCGGCGAAGTGGTGTTGAGCGTCACCGTCCCAGTTGCTTGATCTGCCTGAGGATACGCTGCATTTGCCGTTCCCGTGCCATTGCCGACTGTGCTCGTGTTGGAGCAGTTGGAGTCGAAGGTCGTTCTGAAAGTCAGCAGTCGCACTTGGTCGCCGGAGAACTGGACGTCGAAATCGACCTTGTGCGTGCAGCCGAACGTCGCCTGGCTCAGGAGCGTCCAGGACGACGCCGTGCATGCCCCACCCGGCAGACAATCCGCGAAGGCTGAGGTGACGACACCCCCGCCGTCGTCTAGTGCGTCGAATCGCCACACCTGGGTCTCGGAGTCATCGACACCATTGGCGTCTTTACACGCTGGGACCGCGAGCGTGAGTAGGGCACCCAGTCCCAAGAGTGCGTAGGGCGTGATTCTCGTCACAATCCACCTCCGTAGCCTAGAGCGTTCTTCGGTTCTCGTGCTGACTATCTAGTACATGGCTCCCATCCTGACTGTGGTGATAGTCACCATATCCGAGTGTCGGGCCGTCGAGTGGCGCGCGGACGCGGCTACTCTGGCGACGCCTTGCGTCACTCGCGCCGCCTGCCGATCATGCGACGTGTTTGCCATCAACCACGCCGCCGCAAAGTCGAAGGCCGCGCGATTTGCGCGGCCTTCGACTTTCCCACAGCAGGGATGCTGGCGCGGCCCTTGTGGGGGTGGATGCCAAAACGACACCGTTTGCAGGCCTCACCTGAGTGTTTGTAAGCCTCCCACGCCCCTGGGAAAGCTTCCAGACGACGAGATACGGCTTGCAAACGGCGAAATACGGTGCACAACCGGCAAGATACGGCTTGCACACACCGGAATACGGCTCGCGCACGGTCTGGGGATGTTTCCAAACGATCGAAGGAGGCTTGCAAACACTCTACGGAGGCCTGCAAACGATCGACGGAAACGGGCTTTGCCGTTGGCGGAGGAGGTTCTGCCGGGCATGAAAACGCCGCGCACTTGGCGCGGCGTTTACAGGCCCGGCAGGACTTGAACCTGCAACCCCCGGTTTTGGAGACCGGTGCTCTACCAATTGAGCTACGAGCCTAAAAGGGTGGCTGAGGGGAATTGAACCCCCAACCTCCGGAGCCACAGTCCGGCGCTCTAACCGATTGAGCTACAGCCACCACGGCCCCGTAAAACCTACGGGCAGTTGAACCTAGCGGGGCCAGGAATGCCGGTCAACCCAAGGGCCAGAACCCCCCCGCAAGCGCCTGAGTTCGCTCGTCCCGGGGCACTTCCACACCGTCCAGCTCCGCCACCGCGACCACTCCGCGGACGGCGGTGGTGATCCAGGCGGGGCGGCCGTCGAGCAGCTCCCGCCCGAAGCCGCCCTCTTCCACTTCCATCCCGAGCGCCCGCGCCACCTCGATGGCTCGCGCCCGCCCGATGCTGGGAAGGATGCCGAGATCGAGCGACGGAACCCGCAGCTTCCTTCCCTCGAACCACCCAATCGCGAACAGCGACCCCTCGGCTACGTATCCGTGAGGCGTGAGCAGCACGCCCTCGTCGGCGCCCCGCTCCAGGGCCTCCGCCCGCGCTCGGTCGAAGATCTCCCGGTCCGTCGTCTTCACCGGGTAACCCGTGTGCACCACACTGGACGTGATCAGGCGGACGGGTCCCAGATCCGGCAGGCCGCGGCGGGTGATCTCGAGCTGTCCGTCCCATTGCACCCGGAGGATTCCCTCGGCCGGACCGCTCGAAGCTTCGCTCAGCAGCCGCTCGCCCAGCTCGTCCGGCAGCGATGGCAAGCCCACTGCCTGTCGGTCGAGCTCCAATCGCTCCATGTGCCGCTCCAGCAGCGGCAACGCGCCCTGTTTCACGCGCAGCGTTTCGAAGACCGCGGTCATCTACTCCGCAGCTCCCAGCGCGACCCTCATCGCCTCGCCCTTGCGCAGCGACTCGCGCCACTCGCGCGCAGGGTCGGAGTCCCACACGATGCCGGCGCCCGCCTGCACCACGGCCTCCCCGTCGCGGACCACGGCCGAGCGGATCAGGATGTTCACCTGGAAGCCGTCCGGTCCGAACCACCCGAGACCACCCGTGTACTGGCCCCGCGCCACCGGCTCGAGCTCGGCGATCACCTCCATGGCGCGGATCTTGGGCGCTCCCGTGATCGTGCCGCCGGGAAACGTCGCGCGCGCCATGTCCCAGCGCGAGATCCCCTGGGGCACTTTCGCCCGCACCTCGCTCACCAGGTGGAACACGTGGGAGTACTCCTCCAGCACTTCCTGCTCGGCCACGACGACCGAGCCGTACTCGGCCACCCGTCCCAGGTCGTTGCGCGCGAGGTCCACGAGCATGCGGTGCTCGGCACGCTCCTTTTCGTCCAGCTTGAGCTCGTTGCGCATCTCGGCGTCGCGTTCGGCGTTGCCCGTCTTCTTGCGCGTGCCGGCAATGGGGCGGGCGCGTACCGTGCCGCCCTGCCCTTCCCCGCCCCGGTACTCGACCAACAGCTCGGGCGACCCACTCACGAGCTGCCAGTCACCGAAGTCGGCGAAGCCCATCCACGGTGACGGATTGACCGACCGCACGCGACGGTACACGTCCCAGGGAGTCCCGCTGAGCGCGAACCGTTCCGCGACGGCGATGTTCGCCTGGTACACGTCCCCGGCGGCGATGTAGTCGCGTACCCGCAGCACGGCTCCCTCGTAGGCCGGCTGGTCGAAGCTGCGATCAAGGAGCCGCGCCGACACTTCGAGCGGCGCCGGTGCCTCGGCGACGGCGCGCACCATCTCGCACCCCTCATCGTCTCCGCTGAGCTCACCGGTTCCAAAGTCGAGCACCACCTCGTGCTCCGGCTCGAACAGATCTGCGAGGGGCTGGGCAATCGGCGGCGGCCGGCGCTGCGCGCGTGGCGGCAGGCCGAGCTCGTAGGCGAGCGTGCCGTAGAGATGGACTGCGTCGGAAGGGATCCGGTCCAGCCAGTGGACGTCGCCCACCGCCTCGTCGGTCCAGTCGAGGCGGAACCGGCGCCGGGCACCCCAAGCGAGGCGCGCCGTGCCCGCGCGGCCGGCGCCGTCCTCCAGCAGGACTACGGGGCGCTCCAATGAGGGAACGAGCGCCAGGAGGTGATCCAGCAACTCCTCAGCCGCGTCGCTTGGCCTGGTTCGCCACCGCCTGCTGCGCCGCCTTCACCTTCTCGGGATCGCCGAGGTAGTAGGAGCGGATTGGACTGAGATCGTCATCGTTCAGCTCGTAGACCAGCGGGATGCCGGTGGGGATGTTGAGCCCGACGATCTCCTCTTCCGGGACATCGTCGAGGTACTTCACGAGGGCACGCAGGCTGTTGCCGTGGGCGGAGACGAGCACGCGCCGGCCTTCCTTCACGGCCGGGGCGATGGTCTCGTGCCAGTAAGGGAGCATCCGCTCCACCGTGTCCTTGAGGCACTCAGTGAGTGGGAGCTCATTCTCACTGAGATCGGCGTACCGTGGGTCGTTGCCTGGATAGCGTTCGTCGTCCTTCGTGAGCGCGGGCGGGGGTGTGTCGTAGCTGCGGCGCCAGATCTTCACCTGATCCATGCCCTGCTGCTCGGCGGTCTCGGCCTTGTTGAGCCCCTGGAGCGCGCCGTAGTGGCGCTCGTTCAGGCGCCAGGAGTTGTGGATCGGGATCCACATCAGGTCCATCTCTTCGAGCGTGAGCCACAGAGTCTTGACGGCCCGTTTGAGAACGGAGGTGTATGCGACGTCGAAGGCAAAGCCCTCGCGCCCGAGCACCTGCCCCGCCTCGATGGCCTCCCGGACGCCCCTCTCGGTGAGCCCGACGTCGGTCCATCCCGTGAACCTATTCTCCTTGTTCCAGGTGCTCTCACCGTGCCGTTGCAGGACCAGCTGCTTCATCGCCGTGTGTCCTTTCAGTCGGCTTCGAATCCGGTCTCCCGGCAGATTGGCGCCGTGCTGCAGAGATCGCGCCCTAACACCGTAAGGCATTGAAGTAACAGGGCTTAGGTCGCAGCGTCAAGTTGGCGGCCGGGATCGAGTCTGGGGGACCAATTGCCCCCTGCAACCTTTTTCCCCCCTACCCCGTCTAACTAGCACACGGAAGCGCGACGCGAGCCTCCCGCGTCCATGACAATTCATTGGAATGCCGCATCGCGGAGGTATCCGTGGCGCAACGAGCAAGCCCCTCCAGGGGACCGACGTGTAGCTGTATCGAGCCGAAGCGCGTGATGGCCGGATTGGCCGTACTCTTCCTCGCGCTCGGCTTTATCGCGTCTCCCGCCCAGGCACAGAACGCCTCCGAGAACGTCAGCACGATCAATGCGCCGCCGCCGCCGGCCGTTGCGCTGCGCGCCGTACCCGACGCGCCCAAGCTGGACGGTCGTCTGGACGACGAGGCGTGGCAGGGCGCTCCGGTCATCACCGGGTTCGTGCAGCGCGACCCCGACGAGGGCGAGCCCGGCACCGAGCGCACCGAGGCGTGGGTGCTCTACACCGATGCCGCCATTTACGTGGCGGTACGGGCCCACGATTCCGAGGCCGACAAGATCGCCGCCAATCTCACCAGACGCGACGAGTGGTCGCCCTCGGACCGGATCGGGATCGGCATCGACTCGTACCACGACAAGCGCACGGCCTTCTATTTCCAGGTGAACCCCGCCGGGGTGAAGCGCGACGTCTACTACTACAACGACGACTGGCAGGACGATTCGTGGAACGCCGTGTGGGACGTGGCCGTCTCACGCGACTCCGAGGGATGGACCGCCGAGTTCCGCATCCCGTTCAGCCAGCTCAAGTTCTCCGCCGGCCAGGAGACGTTCGGGTTCAACATCTACCGCCGCATCAACCGCAAGGCAGAGGATCTGTGGTGGCGGCTGCCGCCCAAGGAGGAATCCGGCATGGTCTCCAAGTACGGCGACCTGGTGGGCCTCCAGGGCATCGAGCCGCCACGGCGGGTCGAGCTCATGCCCTACGTCTCGGCCACGAACCAGCAGACGCCTGCGGTGCCGGGTGACCCGTTCCGCACGGGCCAGGATCGCTACGGGTCCGCGGGGTTCGATCTCACGATGGGGCTCACGTCGAACTTCACGCTGCAGGCGACGGTCAACCCGGACTTCGGTCAGGTGGAGGCCGACCCGGCAGTCGTGAACCTGTCGGCGTTCGAGACCTTCTTCCCGGAGAAGCGGCCCTTCTTCATCGAGGGCCAGGACGTGTTCAGCTTCCGGCTGGGCGGCCGCGAGCAGCTGTTCTACACGCGGCGCATCGGGCGGCAGCCGCAGGGCGGGGCCGACCCGCGCGGCGGCTACGCCGAGTCGGTGCTGTGGACCACGATCCTCGGCGCCGCCAAGGTGTCGGGCAAGACGCAGAGCGGGTGGACGCTGGGCTTCACCGGCGCGGTGACCGCCGAGGAAGAGGCCAACGTCATCGATGCCGACGGCAACCCGCACCAGGACGTGGTCGAGCCACGCAGTTACTACGGGGTGGCACGGCTGTCCAAGGACCTGCGTGGCGGCAAGACCCAGGTCGGTCTGTTCAGCACGGTCATGCACAGGTCGCTCACCCCCAGCCTGGGGTGGCTCCGCAGCGACGCCTACACCCTGGGGCTCAACTTCGACCATCGGTTCCTGAACGACGGTTGGGGCATCAACGGCTACGTGGTGGGCAGCAACGTGAAGGGCTCTCCGGCCGCGATCGCGGCCACGCAGCTCTCATCGGCCCGCTTCTACCAGCGTCCCGACAACGACTACGTGACCTTCGATCCGACGCGCACGTCACTGAGCGGCCACGCAGCCGACATGACCATCGAGAAGCGGTCGGGTGATTGGCGCGGGGCCCTGGGCGGCTCGACCCGCTCGCCCGGGTTCGAGGTCAACGACGTGGGCTTCCTGCAGAACGCCGACTACTGGAACCAGTGGGCCTGGGTGCAGCGCCGCTGGCAGCAGCCAGGCAAGGTGTTCCGCCGCTTCTACGTCAACTTCAACGAGTGGTCAAACTGGAACTACGGCTGGGACCGAGTGAACACCGGCGCGAACGTCAACTCCAACTGGACGTTCCTCAACTACTGGGGCGGTTACGCGGGCGTGGGCCGCAACATCGGCGGCCTGAGCGGCACGGCTCTGCGTGGCGGCCCCGGGTTCATCACGCCGAACCGGTGGAACGGCTGGATGGGCTTCTGGAGCGACGGCCGCAAGCCGCTGCGCGCGGAGGTCAGCGGCTGGGGCGGAGTCGAAAAGGAGAGCGGCGGATGGAACTGGGGCGCTGAGTTCGAGCTGGCCTGGCGGCCGCTGAGCAACGTGGACCTCGCCGTCGCGCCGGGCATCAGCAAGAGCTTCGACTCATGGCAGTACTTGCAGACCACCGAGGCGCTGGGTTCGGTCCGGTTCGTGTTCGGCGAGATCAACCAGACCACCACGAGCATGACGTTCCGGGGCAACCTGACTCTCAACACCAACATGAGCATTCAGGTCTATGCCGAGCCGTTCATCTCCTCCGGCAACTACACGGGCTACCGGGAGGTGAACGACCCGCGCGGCGCGACGTTCGCCGACAGGTTCACCGACTACACCGACGACCAGGTGTTCCAGGAGGACGGTGAGTTCTTCGTGGACCTGGACGAGAATGGCGAGGCAGACATCGACCTTGGGAACCCGAACTTCACGTTCCTCTCGTTCCGTTCGAACGTGGTGCTCAGGTGGGAGTACATGCTCGGCTCAACGATCTTCCTAGTGTGGCAGCACGGCCGGCAGGACTCCACCACCGACGGGACGTTCCCGGTGGGCCAGGGAATGAGCAAGCTCTTCGATGCGCCGGCCGCGAACATGTTCGTGGTCAAGGTGACCTACTGGCTGAGCCTCTAGGCCGGTAGCACCTCCGGTGAGCCCAGCGGCGGGTCGGTCTTCCGGCCCGCCGCGTTCTTGTTGCGGGCTGCCAGCCGGGGGATCTCACAGCGCCGGGCGAACCCAGCGACTCGCAGCACCCCCAGGCGTATAACCGACCGTTCTACTTATATTTGGGGCAGCCGCCCCAAACCCCGTGCCTGCAACCTTTTCGGGTGGCTGTCGCGTCTAATAAGACGAAACCCCGATACCGGGCGCCCGTAGAGGTATAGGGAGCCTGAAAGTACCAATTACGGGGGTGAAAAGTGGGCTGTAGCCCTCAACAGCCGCACGACCCGAGTGGCCGATTCCCAGCCGGCGTGGCCGGCTGCGCAGCGGCGGTTGTGCTACTGTGCCTCGCCCTCAGCCCCCTCAACGCGCAGCAAGCCGGTCAGGACTCCGGAAACGGCGGCACGGACCCAGCCGTGCGTCCCGCGCTGGCGTTCGCCATCCGAGCGCAGCCCGAGCCACCCGAGATCGACGGCCGCCTGGACGACATCGCCTGGCAACTGGCGCCGGTGCACTCCGGCTTCGTCCAGCGCGACCCAAACCAGGGAGAGCCGCCCACGGAGGCCACCGAGTTCCGCGTGGTCTACTCCGACGAGGCCCTGTACATCGGGGTCCGCGCCTGGGATTCCCGGCCCGACGAGATCTCGGCCCAGCTCACACGGCGCGACGATTACTCGCCGTCAGACCGGATAGACATCGGGATCGACTCCTACCGCGACCGACGTACGGCGTTCGTGTTCGCCGTAAACCCCGCCGGGGTGAAGCAGGACTCGTACATCTTCGACGACGGCAACGAGGACTACACCTGGGATGCGGTCTGGGACGTGGAATGCACCATTGACTCGCTCGGGTGGACAGCGGAGTTTCGCATCCCGTTCAGCCAACTGCGGTTCACCAGGGCCGAGGAGCAGGTGTTCGGCTTCCAGATCGTGCGCAAGCTCAACCGGCTGAACGAGGAGACGCATTGGAGGTTGATGCCGCGCGAGGCGTCCGGCGTCGTGTCCCTGTTCGGCGACCTCCAGGGCATTCAGGGGATCACGCCGCCGCGGCGAGCCGAGTTCCTGCCCTACGTGTCAGCCACGGGACTCTGGAACGAGAAGATCGTAGGCGACCCGTTCAACACGGGTCGCGACCGCGACATCCGCGCCGGGCTGGACCTCAACGTGGGCATCACCTCCAACCTCACATTGTCGGCAACGGTCAACCCCGATTTCGGGCAGGTGGAGGCCGACCCGGCGGTCGTGAACCTGTCGGCATTCGAGACGTTCTTCCCGGAGAAGCGGCCGTTCTTCAGCGAGGGGCTGGACATGTTCCGGTTCCCGATCTCGAGCGGTGACAACTCCAACGAGCAGTTGTTCTACACGCGGCGCGTCGGGCGCGCGCCACAGGGGACGCCGGACCCGCGGGGCGGCTACGCTCAGAACATCACCGAGACTACCATCTACACGGCGGCCAAGCTCTCGGGCAAGACATCCAGCGGCTGGTCCATGGGAATACTCGACGCCCTCACCGCCGAGGAGAAAGCGAACGTCATCGACTCGGCCGGTAACGCGTACGAGGACCCGGTGGAGCCCATGACCAACTACTTCGTGGGCCGACTCTCCAAGGACTTCCGAGAGGGCCGCACGCAAGTGGGCGCGTTCGGCACCGCCGTCAACCGGCGGCTGCCCACGAACCTCGAGTGGATGCGGTCCTCGGCTTACAGCCTCGGGCTCGACCTGAGCCACCGCTGGAGCGACGACGGGTGGGGCGTATTCGGACGGATGGTGGGAAGCCACGTGCGTGGATCCGAAGAGGCGATCACCGAGACCCAGGTGTCCTCGGCCCGCTTCTACCAGCGCCCCGACAACGACCACGTGACGTTCGATCCGACCCGCACGTCGCTTTCCGGTTTCGCGGGGCAGCTCATCCTCGAAAAGCTGAGGGGAGACTGGCGCGGCGCCGCGGGCCTCAATACGAGGTCACCGGGATTCGAGGTGAACGACGCCGGCTTCATGCAAGAGGCCGACAGGACCCTCCAGTTCCTCTGGGTCCAGCGGCGCTGGCTCGAGCCGGGGAAGGTGTTCCGCAGGGTCTTCATCAACTTCAACCAGTACTCGGTGTTTACCTACGGCGCGGAGCGCACCGGGCTCGGCGGCAACGTCAACGGCAGCGTCCAGTTCCTCAACTACTGGAACGCGAACATGGGCATCGAGGCGAACGCCGAGAATCTGGTGGTCGATGCCCTGCGTGGAGGCCCGGCATTCCTGCGGCCGCCCACGTTCTCGGGCTGGGGCGGGTTCTCCACGGACCAGCGCAAGAAGCTGCGGGCGAGGATCAACGGTTCTGTGTTCCTGCAGCCTGAGAGCGACACCTGGGGGTACAACATCAGCATTCCGCTGAGCTGGCGCCCCGCCTCCAACGTAGACCTCACGATCGCGCCGCAGCTGTTCCGCAACTACGACAGCTGGCAGTATCTGCAGACGAGCGCCGTTGCAGACTCGCTGCACTACATCTTCGGCAAGCTCGACCTGACCACGGCGTCGATGACGATCCGCGCCAACATCACGTTCACGACCAACTTGTCACTGCAGCTCTACGCGCAGCCGTTCATGTCCACCGGCGAGTACGTGGGACTGCGCGACGTGCTCGATCCGAAGGCGGCCACATTCGACGGCAGGTTCCGCGACTTCGCGGACGACGACCTCAGCGTCATCGACGATGAGATCTGGATCGACGTGGACGGCGACGGGTCCGGGGACATCAACGTCGGACAGCCGAACTTCAGGGTGGTCTCCTTCAGATCGAACGTGGTGCTCAGGTGGGAGTACATCCTGGGCTCCACGGTCTTCCTCGTATGGCAGCACGGCCGCTCCGACGTCACCGACAACTCGCAGTTCCAGCTGTGGGACGGCATCCAGGGGATGTTCCGCCTCCCGGCCGAAAATGTCTTCGTGCTCAAGGTCAACTACTGGCTCAGCCTGTAGTCGCCGTTTCGTAATCCCGCTCCAACCCCTATCCTTGCCCTCGACGTTCACGGGACGAATCTGAGCGATGCTCGACGCGATCACCCAGTTCATCGAGCAGTCCGGCGGCTGGATGTACGTCCTGGCGCCCCTGTTCATGATCGTGGTTGCCATCCTGCCGATACCGGCCGAGATACCCGCAATGCTCAACGGGATGATCTTCGGCGCCTGGGTGGGGTCGGGCATCACCTGGGGCGGCGGGTTGGTCGGGGCGATCGTGAGCTTCGAGCTGGCGCGTCACTTCGGGCGACCGCTCGCGCAGCGTGTGGTATCCCCGGCCGCGCTCGAGAAGGCCGACCGCGCCGTGTGCTCGGTGGGGTGGCCCGGCCTCCTGACCCTGCGCTTGATACCGACGGTGGCGTTCACCGTCGTGAACTGGGCCGCCGGCTTCACTCCCATCAGGCGCTGGACATTCTGCTGGACGACCGCCGTGGGGATCGTCCCCGGAGCCGTCGTGTTCACCATGACCGGAATGGGCCTGGGAGCGCTGTACCGCAAGAACCCCGCGCTGGGAGTCCTGCTCGTCGCGTCGGCGCTCGCCGTTGTGATCTGGGCCATGCTCAAGTATCGGCGCGGGGTCGCGACGCGTGCCGCTGTCGACTGCGGCCCCGCCGTGGTGAAAGAGTAGCCGGCAGGCCGCGGAGGGGAACCTCTCATAGGACGCCCTCGTTCCCTATCCTGACTCTCTGACATATCCCGGCGGACGTACACCGAGGAGCCGATGCCAGTCTTCACACCAGAGCTGCACATATTCGAGGCGGATGGAGTCTCCTACGCCATCGACCCGGCCGCACCCAACTGGGCAGCGGTGGATGGCCGCGGCCGGGAGCTCCTTGACGCGATCTCGAGCGAACCCAGTGGAGCCACTCCCGAGGCTCTCACCGCGCGGTACGCGGCCAGGCACGGGCTCGAGGCGGGCAAGGCCTGGGTGCACGTGCACGATTTCCTGGCCGCGCTGGGGCGGGCGGGCCTCCTCTTCGACCATCCCGTGATCCCAGAGCCGTACCCCGGGCGCGCCGCGCTGATAGCGCCTGAGGGGCTCAAGGAGCTGTGGATCCAGGTCAACAACGCGTGCAACCTCGCGTGCACGCACTGTCTCGTCTCGTCCGGCCCCGGCAAAGAGCCGGGCCTTCCGGGCGACCGCCTGATTCAGCTCGTTGACCGGGCCGTGGAGCTGGGGCTGGAGCGGCTCTACGTGACCGGGGGCGAGCCGTTTGTTCGCAAGGACGTGTTCCACCTCCTGCGGCGCGCCACGGAGCGGCACGGGCTCGAGGCCATCGTGCTGACCAATGCGACGGTGTTCCAGGGACCCATCGAGCAGGGGCTCCGCACCCTGGACCCCGAGCGGGTGCGCTTTCAGGTGTCGGTGGACGGGGCCAGGCCCCAGACCAACGACCCGATCCGCGGTGCCGGCACCTTCGACAAGGCGTTGGACGGGGCGCGTCTGCTGGCCGACCTCGGATTCGACGTGTCTCTCTCGACCGTGGTCGCGGAAGAGAACCTTGATGAGCTGTCCGAGCTCCCGGCGCTGGTGCGCTCGGTCGGCGCCACGAGCCAGCACCTGATGTGGGCCCACAAGCGGGGCCGCGCCGCGGTGAGCGGCAACGGCTTCTTCCCCGACATGGCGCCGTTGATCGACGCCGTCATGCGCACGGTCGAGGCCGCCGATGCAGCCGGCGTGACGCTCGACAACCTGGAGGCCGTGAAGCGCCGCGTGAACGGAGTACCCGGCGTGAAGTACGACCTCGGAAACGGCGGATGGGATTCGCTGTCGGTGTACGTGGACGGCAAGGTCTACCCCACGGCGGCGCTGGTGAACGAGCCGACGCTCGTGTGCGGCGACACCGCCGAGGCCGACCTCGAGCAGATTCTCGCGAGCTCTTCCGTGATCCGGAGCCTGCGCGAGGCAAGCCTGGCACGACGGCCCCAGTCGGAACGGGATCCGCTGCGGTTCTTCACCGGCGGCGGCGACTGGGAGCACGCCTGGTGGGCGTCGGGCAACCCGCTCGGCGAGGACCCGTACTACCCGATTGCAGCCCACCTCGTGAAGCACGTGATGACGACATTGGGCCGCGAGAAGCTGCGGCGGCGGAACACCAACTCCGGTTACGACGCGCCGCTCGTGCTCCACGCGATGGGAGAGGGAGCGATCGCCTGTGGCACCGCCGACGGCACCGCCGCGGAGCAGCCGGTCCTCACACTGCACTCCAACTGCGTGCTCTCGTTCGACGTCGACAAGCCGCGCGCCAAGATGCGCGAGTTCTACGGTGCAGCGGCCGAGCGGCCCCAGGCCGAGCTGTGTTGTCCCACGAAGTACGACGACGCGGCGATAGATCACATCCCGCAGGACGTGCTGGACCGCTTCTACGGCTGCGGCTCGCCGATGGCGTCGGCCGGCATCCAGCCCGGAGAGACCGTGGTGGACCTGGGTTGCGGCGCTGGAATCGACGTCTTCATCGCCGCGCGCTACGTGGGCAGCACGGGTCGGTCGATCGGCGTGGACATGACCGACCGAATGCTCGCCGTCGCGCGGGAGAACCAGCCGAGGGTGGCGGCTGCGCTCGGTTACGACGCGGTCGAGTTCCGTGAGGGCTTTCTCGAGGATATTCCGGTCGAGGACAAGTCGGTCAATCTCGTCACGTCGAACTGCGTGGTGAATCTGTCGCCCGACAAGCCGCAGGTGTTCGAGGAGATCTGGCGGGTGCTCGAGGACCATGGCCGGATCGTCATCTCCGACATCGTGAGCGAGCGCGACGTGCCGCCGCACCTCAAGGTCAACCCGCAGTTGTGGGGCGAGTGCCTGGCGGGCGCGCTGACGCAGGAGGAGTTCCTCGCTCAGCTCGAGCGCGCGGGGTTCTATGGCCTCACGGTGCTGTCGCGCACCTATTGGAAGGACGTGGAGGGCTACTCCTTCTATTCAGTCACCCTGCAGGGCTTCAAGTTGGAGAAGACGGATGGCTGCGTGTACGAGGGCCACCGGGCCGTGTACCTGGGACCGGGCAAGGCGTTCGTGGACGAGGAAGGGCATCTGTTCCCGCGCAACGAGCCCTACGACGTGTGCACGGATACGGTGGGCAAGCTGAGGCGCGCGCCGTACGACGGGATGTTCGCTATCCTGGCTCCCGGCGAGGACTACGTCAGCTACGCCTGCTCGGCTTCCGACGGCAGCTGCTGCTGAGGCTGGCGCCCGGTCAGACCGAGGTAGATCGCGCCCAGGGTGATGGCCGCTCCCAGAAGCTCCACAGTCTTGGTGGGGCGGCTGAAGAACAGGATGTCCCACACGAACGCGAGAGCAGGCTGAAGCAGCAGGATGAGTCCCACCCGCGACGCAGGGACCTGCGGCAGAGCCGTAGAGATGAGAAGCCACCCCGCCACCTGCGGTACCAGCCCGTAGGCGAGCAGCACTCCGAACGTCTCCCCGTCCGGAATCCGGAAGCTCTCGCCCTCGACCAGAACGGCTCCCGCCAGCAGAACCGCCGCGATCAGGCACAGCACCGCCATCGTGCTCACCGCGTCGAGCTCTCCGGCCTCGGCCTGTGACTTGCGCAGCGCGAGCAGATATGACGCGTAGCACAGCGCCGTGATCAGGGCCAGCACGATGCCCCAGCGGTAGCCCTCCCCCAACGCTCCCCAGTCCAGTCCGAAGATGAGCACGAGCCCGACCACCGCGAGTGGGACCGCGACCTTGAGCCGTGCGCTGGGCTGCTCGTGCAACACGAGCACGCCGAACGCGGCCAGGAAGAACACCTGGAAGTTCGCGATTATGGTGGAGAGCCCGGGACCGATGAGCGCGATGCTGCGATGCCATACGGCGAGATCCAGAGCCAACACGGCCCCCGCCGCTACGGCGAACCAGAGGTGGCGAGGACCGGCCCACCAGCGGCTGCGCCGAACCAGAACCACGATGGCCAGCGCCAGCCCGCTGAAGAACATGCGGTAGAACGCCGCCGGAGTGGGCCCCACCCGCGCCACGTTCACCAGGATCGGCGCGAAGCTGATGAGCACTGCGCCTACGATGAGCTGGGCCAGCGCCACCCGACCCGTGGATGCCTCGGTCGTCATGCCGCGGTACCGGCTAGTCACGAGGCAGTACGTGCAGCGTAAACCGGCAGCAGGAACCGCCCCTGGTAGTCGATGCCGGGCACCTCGGCACCGATCTCCAGCTCCCAGTAGCGCGGTGGCCGCTCGCTCAGCCGCGTGGGCGGAGCAGCGGCGGGGAACACGTAGCTCAGCGCCAGACCGCGGCGCCCCTCCCAACGCCCCCGGACATCATCCACTGTCCGGGTATCGGCATGAACCTCGTAGCACACAGTCTTGGTGGAGCGGTTCTTGCCCGAACCGCTCGTTTCGTAGGCCTCCTCCACGCAGCGGAGGGTGGCAGTCAGCGTCCGGGGCGGCTCGCCGCGGGCAGTGCCCTCGAAGTGGATCGTGCCCTCCTCACCGAGAACGAACGGGAAGCGGCCGAACGTCACCGTGGCGACCCCATACTTGAGCCAGCGCATGACCAGGTAGATCGCGTGCACGATTATCCCGACGGTGACCAGATCGAACACGACGACGACCCCGACCCACAACGCCCGCGGCGACACCCCGTCCATCCCGAACGCAATCACGTTGAAGGGCGCAAGGAACACGGCGAAGGCGCCCGCGCCCGCCACCGCGGCGAGGGCACGCCGCCGCACGTCGCCGCGGGCTCCCTGCCGGCTCCAGGAGTGGTCCCACAGCCACGGCTCACCGGGGTGCAGCTCCCTGAGGCGCGCCGCCACGGCCCGCCTCCGCAGTCGCCGCAGGCCGATCCAGATCATGTACAGGCCGGCCAACCCGAAGACTGCCGCAGCCCAATAGACGAGCTGCACCGGCCCATTGACGTTCTCGGGCGCCAGCCGCGGCGCGAGCGCCGCGAAGACCCCTGCTCCCAGAAACGGAAGGCCGAACAGGACCGCGCCCCACCCGCCAATCGGTGCGCTCCGGCCCTGCCGTCCGGCTAGCTTGCGATGTTCCGCCATGGCTGATCTGCTCGATGTGGGCAACTGGACGGCGCAATCTCCCGCCCGCCGAGCCCACTGTCAATGTGCAACCTTTCGCCGCGGATGGGAGTTGAGAGATGGGGCAGTAGTGGCGGCCCGCTGGCATCCGCAGTGCTACCCGTCTAGCTTTCGCGACCTCGCAATAATCAAGGCACAACCAAGGGGATCAACGATGCATCGTGCTCTGTCATCCGCCGCTGCGCTGCTGGTAGCCGCCGGCCTCGCGGCGTGTGCCGCAGGACAGGCCCAGACCACACCCACCCCGCAGAACAATGCTCGAGGGGGGAACGACCGGGACAAGATCAAGCCGTACAGCGAAGTCATCACCGACAAGGCGGTGACCGACTCCGGGTTGTTCATCGTCCACCGGATCGACGACAAGCTGTACTACGAGATCCCGCTCGAGACGCTCGAGCGCGAGATGCTGTTGGTGTCGCGCCGGGCGCGTACGACCGCCAACATCGGCTACGGTGGCGAGAAGAACAACACGGAGACCGTCCGCTGGCAGCGGCACGAGAATCGCATCCTGCTGCGGGTCGTCTCGTACACGAACGTCGCCGACGATTCGCTGCCCATCTACGAAGCCGTACGCAACGCCAACTTCGAGCCCATAGTCAAGGCATTCGACATCGCCGCGTTCAAGATCGATACGGCATCGAGCGACAGCGCCGCCGCGCCCGACACGGCGGCCGCCGTGATCGACGTGACTCCACTGTTTACGACGGACGTGCCGATCCTCGGCCTGTCGCGCTCCGTCCGCGATCGCTACAAGGTCCGCACGCTGGACAAGGACCGGACCTTCATCGACTGGGTGAGGAGCTACCCGCGCAACATAGAAGTGCGGGTGGTGATGACGTATCCGGCGCAGCAGCCGCCGTCGAACGCCGCCACCGGTTCCATATCGCTGGAGATGAACCACTCCATGATCCTGCTGCCGGAGCGGCCGATGCAGGCCCGCATGTGGGATGAGCGGGTCGGGTTCTTCCGGATTCAGCAGGTGGACTTCGGGCTCAGTGACCACGAGACGGTCACGCGGCGCTACATCACGCGCTGGCGCCTGGAGCCGTCGGACACGGCGGCGTTCGAGCGCGGTGAGCTGGTCGATCCGATCAAGCCGATCGTGTACTACATCGATCCGGCGACGCCCGAGAAGTGGCGGCCCTACCTGAAACAGGGGGTGGAGGATTGGGCC
>Ga0255053_10000817_pt1 | contig 17090 bp, 19 predicted proteins | sample JV7_2_22_MG_FD_188635 | JGI IMG/M metagenome (GOLD analysis project Ga0255053, IMG submission 188635) | Seawater microbial communities from Jervis Inlet, British Columbia, Canada - JV7_2_22 | ecosystem: Environmental > Aquatic > Marine > Inlet | place: Canada: British Columbia | collected...
CAGGCTCGACGGAGATGCGGTAGCGGGGCTCTTTCATGGCGGCTCCTTGGATGCCCGCGCCGCAGCGCGGTTGCGGCGAAACGCTCGGAGCTCGAGGCCGGGCTGACCCCGGTCATACCAGCCGCATCGCACATCCGCGAGGCTTGCACGGCACGGCTCGGCACGGCCGGCCCATCCACCCGAAGGGAGGTCCCATGAAGCCCCTCGAAACGCCCGAGGAAATCTTCCGCATCGCCTTCGGCTACATGGCCTCGAAGGCGCTGTTCGCGGGGGCGCACCTGGGCCTGTTCGACGCGCTGGCCGACGGGCCCCGATCCCTGTCGGCGCTGGCCGCGACGACGGGCGCCGACGAGCGCGGCCTCTCGACGCTCCTCACGGCCCTGGTCTCCACGGGCCTGCTGGAGAAGCTGGACGGCGCGGAGGAAGGCTTCCGCAACGCGCCGGCCAGCCAAACCATGCTCGTCAGCGGGCCGGACGGCAGCTTCGCCGACTACTGCCGGGACCAGGTGGACCGCCAGATGTACCCCTTCCTCCACAACCTCCACGACGTCCTGCGCGGGCGTCGCGACACGGTCCCGTTCCAGGACTACGCAAGCTGGTTCGCCGACGCCGGCGAGGCCTCTCTCTACAGCGAGTCGCAGCACGCCGCATCGGCTCCCGCCGCGGCGCTGCTCTCGGCGCTGGTGGACCTGTCGGACTGCCGGCGGCTGCTCGACGTGGGCGGCGGCAGCGGTGCCTTCTCGATCACCCTGTGCCGGCAACACCCGGAGCTCTCGGCCACGATCCTCGACTTCCCGAACGTCGTCGAGGTGGGCCGGCGCTTCGTCGCAGACGCGGAGCTGACCGATCGCGTCGACTTCGTCGCCGGCAATGCGCTCGAAGTCGCGTGGCCGGAAGAGCAGGACGCGGTGCTCTTCTCGTACGTCAGCGGCAGCGTCTCCGCCGAGGGCGTGGGCGAGCTCTACCGCCGCGCCCACCGCGCGCTGCGGCCGGGCGGCCGGGTACTGATTCACGACTTCATGGTCGATGACGATCGCTGCGGCCCGCCGCTGCCCGCGCTGTGGGCGCTCCAGCACTTCGCCTTCACCCCGGGCGGCGTCGCGCTGACTCCGGGCTTCGTGACCGGCCTGCTCGACGAGGCCGGCTTCGAGAAGCCCGAGGTCGGTCCCTTCGTCCCCGGGATGACCCGGCTGGTCCGCGCCCGCAAGGCCGCGGACTGACCGCTGCCCTCCGGATCAGATCCAGCCGAGTGCAGCGCCGAAACCGAGCAGGCAGGTGATATCGAGCGCGAAGATCACACCCACGACGCCGGCCTGGCGGCGCACGCTCGGCATGTCGTGGACCCAGAAGGCCACCAGGAAGAAGGGCATGTAGCCCACCAGCAGGATCAGCCAGGGCGCCCGGGCGCTCCACCACGGCCACTCCCAGGTCAACGCGCCGACCGCATTGAGCAGGATCTCCACCCCCACGCAGAAGAGGCTGCCGGCCAGCGCGAAGAAGAGCCGGTTGGGGAGGCCCAGCACACGGGCCTTGGGATCCGCAGGCAGCGTCTTCGAGACCGCGATGCCCGCGATCGCGAACATGAAGCAGATCTCGATGTTCAGGCCGATCAGGATCAGGAAGGCCGTGTCCTTGGGAGCGCCCCACACGGGCGCCACCTGGGTGAAGTGGAAGACCAGCGCGTTCCAGATCTCGTTGAACCAGTCCATCCCCCAGAACGCCAGGCCGGCAAAGACCACGTTCCAGGCCCGCCGCTCGATCTCGACGGCGTAGACGTAGAGCACCAGCGCCAGCAGCGGGATCACGTACCACTGGAACTGGCTTCCATCGCGGAGAATCCGCGCTGCTTCGAGGGCTGATTCCGTCGTCATGACCTCGTCTCCCGCCCGGGCCATTGGGGCTACGCCCCAGAGTATCTGCAAGGACGCGAGCTCCGCGAACCCCGGGGCCGCTGCGCCGGCGCATTCAGGCGGCGTTCCAGAGACTCTCCAGGAGCTCGGGATCGAGGGCGGCGAGCCAGATGTGGCTCATTCGCCCCTCTCGGTGGAGCGCCGCCATGATGTAGTCGACGTCCACTACCCGGGCGCCACGCCCCGCCGTGAGATGATAGAAGTAGACGATACGGGTGTCGCTGGCGAAGATCTCATCGAGCCGCGCATCGAAGCGTTCGACGGAATCACCGATCTGGGCGATGTGCTCCAGCACCGCCTCGACTCCTTCGAAGCGGCCGGCCCACGGATGGTTGCCGATGGCCTGCCAGACCACGTCCTCCGTCCAGAGATGATGCAGGGCCGCGGCGTCTCCCTCGGAAACCGCCTTCCAGGCCTGGCGAGCCAACTCCTTCGCGGACAGATGCGGCATGGACGCCCTCCTGTGCCCGATTGCTTTCGACCTGCCACCGGTGGGTGACACCTGGGAGCGATTATGCACCCTGTCGGGCCACTCTCCTAGTCCAGCCGGATCCGCTCCCCGAAGTGCGGCACGACCACGGTGCAGCCCAGGGCCGACTCGGCTGCGTCCCGCAGCGACGCCGCCGCCTCGGTCTCGCCGTGAACCACGAACACCGAGCGTGGCGCCGGCTCGGCAGACCCCAGCCACGCCACCAGCTCGTCCCGGTCCGCGTGCACCGAGAAGGCCGGAACCGACACGACGTCGGCCCGGATCGGAACGTAGTGCCCATGCAGCTTGAGACTGGTGGCGCCGTTCTGGAGGCTCTGGCCCCGCGTGCCCGCGGCCTGGTAGCCCACCAACACCACGGTGTTTCGCGGATCCGGCAGGCGGCGCTCCATGTGGTGAAGGACGCGCCCGCCGGTGACCATGCCCGAAGCGGAGATGATGATCGCCGGCAGCGGGGCGTCGTGGATGGCCTTGGAGGCCTGGGTGTCGCGCGTCTCGATCAGGGTCCCGGGATCGAAGGGCGCATCGCCCAGGCCGGGCCGAACGTCGGGCGAGCCCGACTCGATCGCAGCCCGGTACACGCGCAGGGCCGCGAGCGCCATGGGGCTGTCTACGTAGACCGGGAGGTCCGGGATCCTGCCCTCGGCCACGAGCCGCTTCAGGTGGAAGAGCAGCACCTCGGTGCGATCCACCGCAAAGGCGGGAATGAGTACGGCGCCTCCACGCTCGGCCGTGCGCAGGATCGCAGCGGCGAAGGCCTCGATGCCGGCCTCGTCCTCGTGGATCCGGTTGCCGTAGGTGGACTCGATCAGGACCGTGGCGGCTCCGCTCGGGGGCTCCGGAGGCAGCAGGACGGGGTGGTTGGCACGGCCCAGGTCTCCGCTGACCAGCAGGTCCGCTTCACCGATCTGAACGTGCACGCTGGCCGCGCCCAGGATGTGACCTGCCCGGCGCAGCTCGACCTCCACGCCGGGCAGGGCCTGGAAGGGCGCGCGAAAGTCCACGGGCCGGAAGCGCTTGAGTGCACGACGCGCATCGTCCTCGGTATAGAGGGGCAGCGCCGGCGTGTGCTTGGAGAAGCCGCGCCGGTTGGCGAAGGCCGCATCCTCCTCCTGGATGTGCCCGCTGTCGGGCAACACGATCTCGCACAGCGCCGCCGTATCCGGGGTGGCGAATACGTCGCCCCGGAATCCGCCGCGCACCAGCGCGGGCAGGTAGCCCGAGTGATCCAGGTGCGCGTGGCTCAGCACCACCGCATCGATGGAAGCCGGGTCCACGCCCAGGCCGTCCCAGTTGCGCAGCCGCAGCTTCTTCAAGCCTTGGAAGAGGCCGCAATCCACCAGTAGCCGCCGGCCCCCCGTCTCGACGAGAAAACGGCTGCCGGTGACCGTCCGCGCTGCGCCCAGGAACGCAAGGATGGATGAGGTGGCCACGACTTCGGTTTGCCTCCATGATTCATGGTACGGGCAATAAGATGGAGCACGCGACCCCCGATTCGACCCTCGATCTCATTGCAGAGGGCCTCGCCCGGCCCGACGCCTATCCGGACGATCCCAGCGCCGCCGGCGGAGTCCAGGTAGTGCAGACGCACATCTCGTACGTCTTCCTGACCGGTGAGCGGGTCTACAAGCTGCGCAAGCCGGTGGACCTGGGCTTTCTCGACTTCTCCAGCGCAGCGGCGCGCAACGCCGACTGCGAGCGCGAGGTGAGGCTGAACCGCCGCCTGGCGCCCGACGTGTACCTGGGCGTAGCCCCGGTCCGGGTGCAGGACGGGCGGATTCGCATCGGCCCCCTGGCCGACGCGCCGCGGACCGCCGGCCCGGACGAGGAAGGCCCCGAGCACTGCGTGGTGATGCGGCGGCTCCCGGACGGGGGCGACGCGCTCTCGCGCCTGCACGACGGGACGCTGGCGGTGGAGCAGCTGGACGCCGTAGCCGAGCGCGTGGCCGCCTTCCACGAGGCGAACCGCCTGGGGACACCGGCGCCCTTCGAGCCGGCGGACTGGCTGGAGCGCATCACCCGGCCCGTGGCCGACAACTTCGCCAGCCTGGCCGAGGCGCCCCGCGGTCCGATCGACCCGGCGCTCCTGGAGCGTGCCCGGGATGCCGCTCTGCGCTTCGAGCGCGACCACGGCGGGCGCTTCGAACGCCGCCGCCGGGAGGGCCGTGCCGTCGACGGTCACGGGGATCTCCACCTGGACCATGTGTGGTTCGAGCCCGGCTCCGAAGCGCCGCTCCTGATCGACTGCATCGAGTTCTCGGAGCGCCTGCGTCGCATCGATGCGGCGTCCGACGTGGCCTTCCTGGCCATGGATCTGGCCTACCGGGAGCACCGCGCCTGGTCCGAGCGCCTCGTGCGCCGCTACGCCCGGGCCAGCGACGACTTCGACCTGTACTCCGTCGTGGACTACTTCAGCGCCTACCGCGCGGGAGTGCGGGCCAAGGTGGCGGCCCTGTCGGCCGCAGATCCGGAGATCCCGGAGGCCCAGCGCCGGGGCGCACGCGAGAGTGCCGGCCGCCACCTGGAGCTGGCGGCGCACGCGCTGCAGCGGCGCGGAGCCGGAGCGCTGCTGCTGGTGGCGGGCGTCGTGGGCAGCGGCAAGTCCACCCTGGCCGAGCTGGCCGCCGACGCGCTGGACGGCGTCGTCGTGGCGTCGGACCGGGTCCGCAAGCGCCTGGCGGGTCTGGCGCCCGCGGAACGCGGCGGCACCGAGCTGTATACGGACGACCGCATCGCCAGCGTGTACACGGCCCTGCTGGAGCGGGCCGCGCCCGTGGTGGAGTCGGGGCGGGTGGCGATCCTCGACGCCACCTGGGCCCGAGCCGCGCAGCGGGAAGAGGCGCAGCGCTGGGCAGAGGCGCGGGGCACGACGCTGGCCGTGCTCGAAGCCCGCTGCGGGAAGGACGAGACGCTGGCACGCCTGGCCCGGCGCTCCCGGGAGGGAACGGACCCCTCGGACGCGGGACCCGAGCGCTACGCGCGAAGCGCGGCGTCGTTCGAGGCGGTGCGCGAGCCGCGCCACGCGGTGATCCACACCGACGCGCCCGACTGGCGCAGCTCGGCGCCGCAACTCATTCGAGAGCTGCTGGCCCGCTAGTCCATGATCTTCTTCATCAGATCGCCGGCGGCTTTGCCGGCCTCGCCCCCGAGCTTGTCGCCCACGGCCTTCTCGGTGGCCCGGCCCGCCTCGTTGGCCGCCACGGTCTTCGCCACGGCGCGGGTGAAGGCGCCCGCGATGGTCTTGCCCAGCTCGCCGGGCGTGCCGCCCTTGGATCCGCCCACGTTCTGGAGCCGCACCGGCGGCAGCTCGGCCTCGAGCTTCTCGCGCTTCGGATCGACGGCGCGGAAATCGGCGCTGACCGAGCCTTTCTGGAACACGAAGCGCTTGATCGCGATGCGCGGCGGCAACGACTCGCCCCCGCTCGTCTCCGCCGGCGCGGCGCCGGCGCCGCGATCCAGGTTGGCCTTGATGGCGTCGAAGTTCGAGCGCCCCTTGGCATCGACCTCGTAGCTCGCCTTCGGCGCGCTCACGGTGAGCTCGTCGATCACGATCGGGCTCGACTGGATCGAGCCCAGGTCGATGCCCAGGGTGATCTCGCCCAGCTGGAAGGCATCGCCGCGCGAGTAGCCCTTCGGATTGGCCACGCGCAGCCCGCGGATGGTGCCGCGGCCTCCGGTCACGTCGATGCTGACCGAGCCCACCCGAACCGCCGTGCCCGTGGCCTGGCTGCCGTGGGTCTCGATGAGCCGGGCCACCATCGAATCTAGCTGCGTGGACGCGAACCAGAAGATGCCCGCCACGGCGAGCACCAGGATCACTCCGCCAACCGCCAGGATGCGCTTCATGTCGCTCTCCCTCCTCGAGCCGGCGAGAGTAGCCGGCCCGCTGAGCCCGGCGCCCCGGCGCTATGCTCGCGGGGTGCCGCGTTCCCTCCCCTACCCCGCTCTGCGCTCCTGATGGCCGGGGCCGCACGGATGCCGATCATGGCCCTGGCGCTCCGCTACCTGTCGAAGCTGCGCTTCCCGACGCTCTTCGCGCTGGCCGCAGCGCTGCTGGCCGTAAACCTGGTCTTCCCGGACCCGGTCCCCATGCTCGACGAGCTTCTGCTGGCGACGCTCACCGTGGCCCTGGGCGTGTGGCGCAAGCGGGGGCAAGCGGATCCCGACGAGCCGACGCCGGCGGCTCCGGAAGGCTAGCCGCCGAGCAGCCGCGCCAGCGAGATGACCACCAGCCAGTTGAGCGCTTGGGCGAGAACACATACCCACAGAGCGCGACCAGTGGACACGTCTAGCGCTTGGCGGACCGCCACCACGTAGGCCGCCACGACCCAGAGCCACACCAGCGGCCACGCCAATGCTCCCAGAACAGGAACCACGCCGACGACCATCACGATCTGGGGCGAAGCCGCGAAGCCAAGCGTGCGCAGTAGCTCTCCGTAGTCCGAGGTGTGGTTCAGCATGCGCACGCCGACGACCCAGATGAGCGCCGCGCTTGCGAGCCAGCCCAGATAGGCGCTGATCAGCCCACCCACCGGGGCGATCACGCCGAATGTCGTGGGGTTTCCCAGGCCGGTCGCAACGGCCGCCAGGCTAACCACCCCCAGTGCCTGGGGCAGGGCCGACGGATCGTGCTCCACCTCTTCATAGAGGCTGGCGTCGAGCCGGAGCGCTCGGACCAGCCGCTCGCCGAACGCGCCCCCTACCGCACCACCGCCCTCGCTCATGACAGGCCTCCCTCACCCACGCTCATACCAGACTGGCGGCGATCGCGTCCAGCATCACACGCCCGGCGAAACGGCCGGCCCCCTCCGAGCCCGCGATCCCCGCCCCCTGCAGGGCCCGCGAGGGCCGCAACCCGCCTTCCCAGGGGAGATTCGCGTTTCCCGGGTGGGCTCCGTCGGTGGTACGATAATCGCGTTGCCTCTGCCCCCCTCCCCCGATTCATTGAACGCGGGATGAGCGCAGGGGACCGAGGGGAGAGACGGCTTGAGCAAGAGGATCTACGTAGGAAACCTGCCCTTCTCGACCACGGACGAAGATCTGGAGCAGCTCTTCGCCCAGCACGGTCAGGTGGACTCGGCCCGGGTCATCACCGACCGCGAGACGGGCCGCTCACGCGGCTTCGGCTTCGTGGAGATGGATGCCGGGGCGGCCGACGAGGCCATCCAGGCGCTCGACGGGCGCGACTTGGACGGTCGTGCGCTGCGGGTCAACGAGGCCCGCGAGCGCGAGCAGCGCGGGGGCGGCGGTCGCGGCGGCGGTGGTGGTGGCGGTGGTGGTGGCGGCGGTCGCCGCTACTAGCACCGGCACCTGACCCCTGGGCCCGGGAAACGGGCCCAGCAGATCACGGCGGAGCGCGGCATTGGCCGCGCACCTTCCATCCCCAGCGAGGCAGTGCCCTGCCTAGGGGAGCGTGGGGTCCTCGCTGTGCCGTTCGCTTTTGAATATATTCTATATACTAAGCCATATACTCCAGCCTGCGCGCGAGGCTCCCATGAGCGGTTCCGACGAGACCTCCAGGCCGGCAGGCAAGGTGCCCGCCCCCGGCGCCCGCTCCTGATGGCCACCCCGCACTCCCGCGCCAGCGTCCGCGGCCGGCTCTCCTCGGACGCCATTGCGGCGGCGGGCGTGCGCTTGGCGCGGGATCACGATCTGCGAGGCCTGACCGTCAAACGCATCGCCGACGTCCTGGGCGTCACGCCCATGGCCCTGTACCGCTACTTCCCCAGCAAAGCCGAGCTGATGGCGGCGATCCTGGACGCCTTCATCCGCGACGCCGAGGTGACGGGCCACGACGTCGATCTCGAGGACTGGCGGGCGTGGCTGAGCGCCAGCTTCGGCGCCATGCGCGAGGCGCTGGTGGACGCGCCGAGTGTCCTGAGCTTGCTGGTTGAGGAGAACCACTTCGGCTGGGCGGCCCTGGAGGTGACGGACCGGGTCCTGGGCGTGCTGCGCGACGCGGGCCTGGATGAAGACCAGGCCGCCGAGGCCTTCGCCCTGCTCCTGGGGCACACCCTGGGCTCGGCGACCCTCGAGTCCGCGTTCCGCAGCAACGCAAGCGGCCTCGACGAGGAGCCTGAGGAACGCCGGCGGCAGATCGAGGCGCGCTTTGCTGGACTCTCCCGCAAGCAGCTTCCCCACGTGGTGGCGGCGGCGCCGCAGCTGGCCCGACTGGCGCTGCGCTACCCCTTCGAGGCGGGCCTCGAGCGCATCCTGGTCAGCCTCGATCCCGCCACAGCGAGGAGCACCTAGATGGGCAAGCGGCGCGACGCGATCCGGATGAGCGAAGACGAGCTGTGGGACTTCGTCGAGAGCCACAAGAGCCTGCAGGTGGCAACGCTGGGCCGCGACGGAGCTCCCCACCTCACGACGCTCTGGTTCGCCCTGGTGGACGGCAAGATCGCCTTCGAAACCTATTCGAAGTCGCAGAAGATCGTGAACCTGCGCCGCGATCCCCGCCTGGCGGTGCTGCTGGAGGACGGCAGCGAATACGACCAGCTCCGCGGCGTCTCCATGAACGGGCGCGCGGAGCTGGTGGAGGACCCCTCCAAGGTCGAGCGCTACGCCGGCGCGGTCATGACGCGCAATCACCCGGGTCTGTCGGCGGAGCAGGTGAGCTCGGCGGCCCATATGATGGCCAACAAGCGCACGGCGGTGGTCTTCCATCCCGAGAAGATCGTCAGCTGGGATCACCGCAAGCTCGGCGGCACCTACTAGGAGCCCGAGCCGCCATGCCTATCGACCCCCGGACACCCGTGCTGGTGGGCGCCGCCGCTGCCCAGCAGCGCGAGGAAGACCCGGCTCGGGCGCGCGAGCCGCTGGCGCTCATGGCACTGGCGATCGACCTCGCCGCCGAGGACGCGGGCAGCCGGCTACTGCTGGAGCGCGCGGACTCGATCCGCGTGCCCCGCGGCACCTGGCCCTACAGCGACGCGGGGCGCCTGCTGGCCGGTCGCCTGGGCGCCCACGCGGCCAGGACCGTGCTGGCCAACCTGGGCGTACTCCAGACCACCTTGCTCGGTGGCGCCGCGCGAGACATTGCCGCGGGCCGCGCCGACGTGGTGCTCGTCGCGGGTGGCGAAACCACCCATCGCGACCGGCGCGCCCGGGAGCTGGGCATCGAGGCGCCCTTCACCGCCCAGCACGACGCGCAGCCCGACGAGGTGCTGAATCCCCGCGGTGAGCTGCTGGGCGTCGCCGAGCTGCGCGCCCGGCTGCTGTCGCCGGTGAGCCAGTACGCGCTGATCGAGAACGCGCTGCGCGCGGCGCAGGGCCTGTCGCTCGAGGAGCACCGTCGACAGGTGGCCGAGCTGTGGAGCGCCCTGAGCAGCGCCGCACGGGACAACCCCGACGCCTGGGAGCGCGAGCCGCTTACCGCCAAAGCCATCCACGAGCCCGGCCCCGGCAACCGCATGCTGGCCTTCCCCTACTGCAAGAAGCACCTCTCGCAGATGAAGGTGGACCAGGCGGCCGGCCTGATCCTGTGCTCGGTCGAGACGGCCCGAAGCCTGGGCACGCCCCGCGAGCGCTGGGTCTTTCCGTGGGCGGTGGCCGAGTCGAACCACATGGTTCCTCTCACCGAGCGCCGCGCCCTGCATCGCTCGCCCGGCTTCGCCGAGGCCGGGCGCCGCGCCCTGGAACACGCCCGCCTGACCGCCGACGACGTCCGCCACCTGGAGCTCTACAGCTGCTTCCCCTGCGCGGTGCGCATCCAGCTGCGCGAGCTGGGCATCGACCCCGCTCGGCGACTCAGCGTCAGCGGCGGCATGGCGGTGGCCGGTGGCCCGCTCAACAACTTCGTGCTCCAGTCCCAGGTGTGCATGACCCGCGTGCTGCGCGCCGAACCCGGCAGCGTGGGGATGGTGACCGCCGTCTCGGGGCTGATGACCAAGCAGGGCCTGGGCCTCTGGTCGACGGAGCCGGGCCCGCGGCCCTTCGTCTTCGACGACGTCTCCGAGTCGGTCGCCCGTCAGGTGGAGACCGTCGCGGTTGCCGAGACTGCGGCCGGAGAGGCGACCATCGTCTCCTACACGGTGCTCCACGACGCGCCCGAGCCGCGGACCGTCGTCCTCGCGGACCTGGACCGGGGCGGCCGGGCAGTCGTCTCCGATCCCGATCCGCGACTGGCGGCACTCGCCTCGGAGCACGAGCTTTGCGGACGCCGGGTGCGCGTGTCAGAAAGCTTGGAGCTGCTCTGACGCGGCACCCACGGAGGACCCCATGAGCGACGCCCCCCATCTGCTGGTCGAGAAGCGCGACGGCGTGCTGACCCTGAGCATGAATCGCCCCAAGGCCCGCAACGCCCTGTCGCCCCAGATGCTCTGCCGGCTGGCGGAGGCCTGGCGGAGCTACCGCGACGACCCGGAGCTACGCGTCGCCATCCTGACCGGGGTGGGCGACGAGTACTTCTGCGCCGGTGGCGACCTCAAGCTGACCATGCCGCTGGTGACCGGTGCGCGGAAGCCCCAGGACGAGTGGGACGAACGCTTGATGTCGGATCCGCGCCAGTTCCTGGATGCGATCCTGCGCGGCTTCGAGCTGTACAAGCCGGTGATCGCGGCCGTCAACGGGAACGCCCTGGGGGGCGGAACCGAAATGACCAACGCCTGCGATCTGCGCGTGGCCTCGGACAACGCGGTCTTCGGCACGCCGGAAGCCAAACTGGGCCTGCTGCCGGGCGGGGGTTCCCTGACCCGGCTCCCCCGGCAGATCCCCTGGGCCAAGGCCATGGAATTGCTCCTGATTGGCGACTCCTACTCGGCCCGCGAAGCCCTGGAGATGGGCCTGCTGAACGCCGTGGTCCCCCGAGCGGAGCTGATGCCCCGGGCCCTGGAGCTGGCCGCAAAGCTGGCCCGCAACGGGCCCCTGGCGGTGCGCAAGATCAAGGAGGGCATCGTCCGGACCAGCGGCCTGCCCATCGAGGCGGCCCTGGAGATCGAGAACGAGGTCTCGGCGGCCGTCATGAGCTCCCGGGACGCCCGGGAGGGACCGCGGGCCTTCGCCGAGAAACGCGAGCCGAACTTCACCGGAGAGTAGGTAGAATCGAGCCCCCGCCGCCGAGGAGACCCCCATGGCCATTGTCGAACCCGTCGAATCCTCCGGGCCGCGCCGCCGGCTGCGCGTCCGAAGCCCCGTCACCCTGGAGCCCATCGGCGAGTTCGATTGCGCCACCGACGACGACGTCCGCGCCGCGGTGGAACGCGCGCGCAAGGCCCAGGCCGAGTGGTCGACCCTCTCCTTCGATCGGCGCGCCCGCCACCTGTCTCGCCTGGTCGATGAGTTGGTCGCCCGGCAGGACGAGATCGTCGACGCCGTGATCGCCGAGACGGGCAAGGCCCGAGCCGAAGCGATCTCCATGGAGATCTTCGCGCCGTGCGACGCCATGACCTGGTACGCCAAGCACGCCAAGAAGATCTTGTCGCCCCAGCGGAAGCGCATCCACGGCGTCATGGGCCTGGCCAAGAGGCTGCGCATCGTGTGGGAGCCCCTGGGCGTGATCGGACTGATCACACCCTGGAACGGACCCATCGCCCTGACGGCGGTGCCCCTGGCCCAGGCCCTGATGGCGGGCAACGCCGTGGTGCACAAGCCCTCGGAGGTGACGCCGCTGTCCGCGCTGGTCTTCAAGAGCCTGCTGGACGACGCGGGCATTCCGCCCGACCTGGTTCAGGTCGTGCAGGGCGACGGCGAGACCGGCGCCGCGCTGGTGGAGTCCGGCGTGGACAAGGTGTCCTTCACCGGCAGCGTGGCCACGGGCCGCAAGGTCGGGGAAGCCTGCGGACGGCTGCTGATCCCCTGCACTCTGGAACTGGGCGGCAAGGACGCCATGATCGTCTGCGCCGACGCCGACCTGGACCGTGCGGCGGACGGGGCCGTGTTTGGCTCGTGCATGAACACCGGTCACTACTGCTGCGGGACCGAGCGCATCTACGTGGTGCGGGACGTGTACGAGCCGTTCGTGGAAAAGGTGATGGAGCGGGCGCAACGCCTGCGCCAGGGCGCCGAGGGCGAGTTCGACGTCGGAGCCGTCTTTTGGGACCGCCAGCTCCAGATCATCGAGGACCACGTAGAGGACGCCCGCGCCAAGGGCGCCACGGTCCTGATGGGCGGACGCCGCAACCCGGACCTGCCTGGACTGTTCTACGAGCCGACCGTCGTCACCGACGTGAGCCACGACATGGCCCTGATGCGTGACGAGACGTTCGGACCGGTAGTGGCCATCATGCAGGTGAACGACGAAGAAGAGGCGCTGCGCCTGGCCAACGACTCCGTCTACGGACTGAACGGGAACGTCTGGACCCGGGACACGGACAAGGGCTTTCGGATCGCCGAGGCCATGCAGACCGGCGGCGTGTGCGTAAACGACATAGCCATCACCTACGGCTTGCCCGAGGCCCCATTCGGCGGCCGCAAACAGAGCGGCGTCGGCAAGGTGAACGGAGAGATGGGCCTCAAGGGCTACTGCCATCCCAAGCCGATCAGCGCCGATCGCCGCGGCAAGGGCCCGATCCAGGGCGGCTACCCGTACACCCGCAAGGGCGAACGCGGCATGCAGAAGTTCATCCGGCTGCTGTTCGGAACGCGACTCGGCCGCTGGCTGTCCTGAACGGGCTTCGCATGGGCAACGCGGCAATCGAACTCCTCGAGCTGGGGCGAAGCTTCGGCCCGATCGAGGCGGTCAAGCCCTTGTCATTGGCCGTGCGCCAGAGCGAGACCTTCGGAATCCTGGGACCCAACGGGGCCGGCAAGACGACCCTCCTGTCGATGCTGGCGACGCTCCTGCCACCCTCCACGGGAGACGCGACCGTCTCGGGCTACAGCTTGTCCCGCGACCCGGACTCGGTGCGGCGCCGGGTGGGACTGGCGCCTCAGCAGCTGGCTCTCTACGCGGACCTCAGCGGCGAAGAGAACGTGCTCTTCTTCGCGCGGCTATACGGCTTGGCAGGCGGAAGGGCGCGCCGCCGCGCTGCCGAGCTTCTGGAGCAGGTCGGGCTCACGCCGCGCAAGCGCGATCGGGTCCGTGAGTACTCGGGCGGGATGCAGCGCCGCCTGAACCTGGCGTGTGGCCTGGTGCATGAACCGAGCGTGCTGTTGCTGGACGAGCCGACGGCAGGCGTCGACCCCCAGTCTCGGGACCACCTGCTGGAAACGATCCGCAGCCTGGCCGAAGCCGGCACCACGGTCATCTACACCACCCACTACATGGAGGAGGCCCAGCGAATCTGCGACCGCATCGCGATCCTCGAAGAGGGCCGCGTGATCGCCCTGGGTACGCTGCCGGAGCTGCTGGCCATCGTGGGCTCGACCCCGGTGATCGAGGTGCGCGCGGATCTGGAGCGCGTCTTCATGCACCTCACCGGGCGGGGACTGCGGGATTGAGAGCGCGCGCCGAGCGAGCGCTCGCCGTCGCGGCCGCTGCTGCCTGCCTGGCCGCGGCTCCCGGCGCGGGCGGCGTCCAGGCGATCCGCAGCGCCCTGGACGAGGCGCAGGCGGCCCGGGCTTCCGGCGCGGCCAAACCGGAGCGCCTGGCCGCGGTGCGTGAGGCGGCGCGCCGGGTAGTGGACACGCGGACCATGGGCCGGGCGGCGATCGGCTCCCCCATACTGGACGCGCAGCCGCCCGCCGCCCAGGAGGAGTACCTGCGACACTTCGACGTGCTCATCATGCGGAGCTGGATGCAGAAGCTGCTGCTCTTCAAGAACCCGCGCTTCGAGTTCGCGGCGCTGCAGACCCGCGACGGCTCGAACTGGGTCGCAACGCGGATCGTGACCGAGCACGACACCTACCGGATCGACTACGCCGTGGAGCAGCGGGCAGGTCGCTGGTGGGCCACCGACATCGTGGTGGAGGACCTCTCCCTGGTGGAGAGCTACCGCTCGCAGATCGCCAGCCTGTTGGAGACGCGCAGCTTCGGCGAGCTCCTGGCCCTCATGCGCCGCAAGACCGAGCGCCTGCGCGCGCGAGACGCGCGGTGACGATCCTCGCCGTTGCCGCCAAGGACCTGCTTCTGCTGTGGCGTGATCGAGGCGCCCTGCTCTTCGTGCTGATCGTGCCCATCGCCGTAGTGGGAATCGTGGCGACCAGCCTCTCCGGAAGCGGCGCCAGCGGAGTGCTGCTCCCGGTGGTGAACGAGGACGGCGGGCCGGTGGCCGAGACGCTGATCGAGCTGCTGTCCGAGCGGATCCGGGTGGTGGAGGTGGACCGGGCTCGTGCGGAGGCCATGGTGGCGCGCGAGACGAACGCCGCGGCGGCGCTGGTGTTCCCCGCCCAGCTCTCCAAGCGCTACCTGGGCGGCCGGCCCTCCCAGCTGATCCTGCTGACCGACCCCGCCAAGGGCAACGAGCTGAGCGTGATCCGGGCCTACCTCATGGTCGTCGAACGCGAGGCCGCGGCCCTGGCGGATCCCTTCTCGGAAGAGCTGCTGGAGCTGGAGGAGCGCAACCTCACGGGCTCGCGCCTGAGCACGACCTCGGTCGAGCAGAACGTTCCCGGCTTCAGCGTGATGTTCGTGCTGATGGCCGTGCTCTTCGGGCTGGCCTTCGCCATCCAGGACGAGAAGGACCAGGGCACCATCCAGCGCCTGCGCATCGCGCCCTCACCGGCCTGGCAGATCCTGGCCGGCAAGCTGCTGGCGCGCTTCGCCGTGGGGGTGGTTCAGCTCACGATCCTGCTGGGCTTCGGGCACCTGGCCTTCGGACTTCCGCTGGGGCCGTCGCCGGCGGCCTTGCTGGCGGTGGTGCTGGCGATCGTCTTCGGGCTGACGGGCTTCAGTCTGCTGATCTCAGCCTTCGTGGGTTCCCGGGAGCAGATCATCCCACTGGGCCTCACGGTGGTCATGCTGGTCTGCTCCCTGGGCGGCTGCTGGTGGCCGCTCTTCTACGAGCCGGTGTGGCTGCAGAACGCGGCCCACCTGATGCCGACGGCCTGGGCCATGGACGCGTTGACGAACCTGGTGTCGCGGGGGCGAGGACTCCAAGAGGTCGCGCCCCAGATCGGGGCGCTGATGGCGTACGGGACGCTGTGCGCCGCGCTGGGCGTCCGGCTGCATCGCCTCTGACCGGCCGCAGTCGACGGGGCACACTGGGAGCGGAGGATCCCCGACGATGCGCTGGAAGCCGACTGCCTGACCGGAGTGTGGGGCCACTCGACGGCGCGGCGGGAGCGCGCTGAGCAGAGAAGTCAGGGCTCCGAGCCGCGCTCCGGCGGGTCGAGCCAGGTCAGCAGCGCCGGCAGCACCACCAGGTTGCAGACCAGCATCATGGCCAACCCGAGGGTCAACAGGTAGGCCAGGCTGGCCATGCCGCGGTGGGACGCGAAGCCCAGGGTGGCGAAGCTGGCCATCGACGTGAGCGCGCTGAAGAACACCGCGCGCGCGGTGCTGGTGCGCAGCACGTCCGCGTCCAGGGGCAGGCGAAGCCGGTGGCGGTGAACCAGATGGATGCCCACGGCATCGCGGCGGCGGCCTTCAGCGCCCTGGCGGTGGGCACCGCGGCCAGCGTCAACGCCCTGCACAACCACACCGGCTGCGCACCGCTGCGCCCCAGGCACTGGATCGCGCCGGTGGTGATCTTCCTGCTGGCGCCCTACGCCTTCGGTCGGATCCACTTGACGCAGAGCCGGGTGGACTGGCGCGGGCGCGCGTACGAGCTGGACCGCAGCTCGCGCCTCGCAATCCGTTGACACGGCCAGAGCGCCTGTGGTCTGCTCCCGGCATGCGCCGGAGCATCGCCATCTCCCTTCCCCTGATCTGGCTCGCGAGCCTGGCGCGGGCGGATCTGCCCGTGGAGCCGCTGGGCCGCGTCGAGACCCTGACGCTGCCGCCCCCGGCCCATTGGGTGTGGGTGGGTGACCCGATCCTGCACCGCACCGCCCTGATCGACCTGGACGACGGACGTCTGAAGGGCATGCTGCCGTCGAACTACGGGCTGCCCACGGCCCTCTTCTCGAGCCACCGCCCCGAAATCTACGTACCGGAGACGTTCTACTCGCGGGGCACGCGGGGTGAGCGCAGCGACGTTCTCACCATCTACGCGGCGGAGTCCCTGGCCCCGGTGGGCGAGGTGCTGCTGCCGCCCAAGCGCGCCATCAGCGCCGTGGCCCAGGCCCACGCCACGCTGACCGACGACGGTCGCTTCGCCGCCGTCTTCAACATGACGCCCGCTACATCGATGAGCATCGTGGATCTGGAGCAGCGTCGCTTCACTGCGGAAATCGCCACGCCGGGCTGCAGCCTCACCTACGCGGCCGGGCCGCGCCGCATCGCGTCGCTGTGCATGGACGGCGCCCTGCTGCTGGTGACGCTGGACGACGAGGGCCGTGAAGCCAACCGGGTGCGGACGAAGCCCTTCTTCGATCCGCAGACCGACCCGGTCACGGAGAAGGCCGCGCGCGTGGGCGATCGCTGGCACTTCGTTTCGTTCGAGGGCGTCGTCCACCCGGTGGACCTGTCCGGAACCGAGGCGCGCTTCGAGCCAACCTGGAACCTGTTCTCTGCCGAGCAGCGCAAGGACCGTTGGCGGATCGGCGGGGCCCAGCACCTGGCGGCCCACGCGGGCAGCGGACGCCTGTACGCGCTGGTCCATCAGGGCGGCCCCGACGGACACAAGGAGCCGGGCAGCGAGGTCTGGGTCTACGACCTGAGCGAGCACCGGCTCGTGCAGCGCATCGAAATGCAGAGCCCGGGGCTCAGCTTC